>Ga0070660_100000024_pt1 | contig 94300 bp, 67 predicted proteins | sample KBSC33metaG_FD_64670 | JGI IMG/M metagenome (GOLD analysis project Ga0070660, IMG submission 64670) | Corn rhizosphere microbial communities from Kellogg Biological Station, Michigan, USA - KBS C3-3 metaG | ecosystem: Host-associated > Plants > Roots > Rhizosphere > Soil ... | reverse complement strand
ATCGGCTCGTCGGCCTTCACCGCGTCGCCCGGCTGCTTGAGCCACTGGCCCAAAGTCGCCTCGGTGATCGATTCGCCCAGCGTCGGGACGATAACGTCGGTCGCCATTGGTCTTCCTTATGCTTTAGGTTCGTGGCCCAGCGCTTCGGCGACGAGCGCCGCCTGCTGGCTGGTATGTTTCTTCAGGAAACCGGTCGCGGTCGAAGCCGAAGCCTTGCGGCCCGCATAGACCGGACGGATCGCCTTGCCGGCAGCATTGGCCGCTTCCTCGATCAGGCATTCGACGAAGAACCAGGCGCCGTTATTCTTCGGCTCTTCCTGCGCCCAGACGACCGTCTCGAGATTGGTCATGCGCGCGATACGCGCGGCCAGCGCGTCCGAGGGGAAGGGATAAAGCTGCTCGATTCGGACGATCGTCGTTTCCTTGTCGCCCGCCGCGTCGCGCGCTTCGGCGAGGTCGTAGAAGACCTTGCCCGAGCACAGGACCAACCGCTTCACCTTCTCGTCAGCCGGCGCATTCGGATCGCTCAGGATGCGCTTGAAATGGCTATCGCCGAGGAATTCGTCGATCGTCGATACCGCCGCCTTGTGCCGCAGCAGCGACTTCGGCGTCATCATGATCAACGGCTTGCGGAAATTGCGCAGCATCTGGCGGCGCAGGATGTGGAAATAGTTCGCCGGCGTGGTGCAGTTGGCGACCTGAATATTATCCTCCGCGCAAAGCTGGAGGTAACGTTCCAGGCGGGCCGAGCTGTGCTCCGGGCCCTGCCCCTCATAGCCGTGCGGCAGCAGCATCACGAGCCCGTTGGCGCGCAGCCACTTGGATTCGCCCGCGGCGATGAACTGGTCGATCATCACCTGCGCGCCGTTGGCGAAATCGCCGAACTGCGCTTCCCACAGCACCAGCGTCTTGGGCGACTGGCCGGCATAGCCATATTCGAAGCCGAGCACGCCGAACTCCGAGAGCGGGCTGTCGAGCACCTGGAAACGGCGGTCGAGCTCGCTCAATGGGATATATTTGTGGCCGTCGGTCTGGTCGGTCCACACCGCGTGGCGTTGGCTGAACGTGCCGCGACCGACATCCTGGCCGGACAGGCGGACCGGATAGCCATCGATCAGCAGCGTGCCGAAGGCGAGCGCCTCGGCGGTGGCCCAATCGAAACCCTCGCCGCTTTCGAACATGCCGCGCTTGGCCTCCAGGATGCGGGCGAGCGTCTTGTGGACGGTCAGGCCGGCGGGCACCGTGGTGAGCAGCTTGGCGACAGTGTCGAGCTTCTCGCGATCGACGCCGCTCGCCGCCGCGCGACGCTCGCTTACCGCCTCGCGCGGGGCAGCGAGGCCGGCCCATTCGCCTTCGAACCAGTCGGCCTTGTTGGCCTTGTAGCTCTTGCCCGCCTCGAATTCGCCTTCGAGATAGGCGACGAAATCGCCCTCCGCCTTCTCCAACCAGGCTTGGTCGATCAGACCCTGCGCCATCAGACGATCGGCATAGAGCTTCGACACCGGCGGATGCTTGCGGATCTCTTCGTACATGAGCGGTTGGGTGAAGCCCGGCTCATCGCCCTCATTGTGGCCGAAGCGGCGATAGCACCACATGTCGATCACCACGTCGCGCTTGAAGCGGGCGCGGAATTCGGTCGCGACCTTGCAGGCGAAGGTCACGGCTTCGGGATCGTCGCCATTGACGTGCAGGATCGGCGCCTGGACCATCTTGGCGATGTCGGAGCAATAAGGCGACGAGCGCGCGAATTGCGGCGAGGTCGTGAAACCGACCTGGTTGTTGATCACGAAATGGACCGTGCCGCCGGTATTGTAGCCGCGCAGGCCGGAGAAGCCGAAGCATTCCATCACGATGCCCTGGCCGGCAAAGGCCGCATCGCCGTGGATCAGGATCGGCAGCACCTTGGCGCGCTCATTATCCTGCAGCTGGGTCTGTTTCGCGCGCGACTTGCCCAGCACGACAGGATCGGCCGCCTCCAGATGCGAGGGGTTGGGCGCGAGGCTCAGATGGATCTTGCTGCCGTCGAACTCGCGGTCGGTCGACGTGCCGAGATGATATTTGACGTCGCCCGATCCGCCGACATCCTCGGGGTTGGCCGAGCCGCCGGCAAATTCGTGGAAGAGGACCCGATAGGGCTTCTTCATCACGTTGGTCAGCACGTTCAGCCGGCCGCGATGGGCCATGCCGATCACGACCTCCTGCACGCCGGCCTGACCGCTATATTTGAGCACCGCCTCGAGCGCGGGGATCATCGATTCGCCGCCGTCGAGGCCGAAACGCTTGGTGCCGACATATTTGCGGGCGAGGAATTTTTCCCACTGCTCGCCCTCGATCACCTTGGACAGGATCGCCTTCTTGCCCTCGGGCGTGAAGCTGATCTCCTTGTCCTTGCCCTCCATCCGCTGCTGGAGGAACATACGCTCCTCCACATCCTGGATGTGCATATATTCGAGGCCGACCTTGCCGCAGTAATTCCGGCGCAGCACGGCGATGATCTCACGCACGGTGGCGCGTTCGAAGCCGAGTACGCCGCCCAGGAAGATCGGGCGATCCATGTCGGCTTCGGTAAAGCCGTGATATTCGGGATTGAGGTCTTCGGGGAAGCCTTGCTTGCTCAAGCCCAACGGATCGAGATCGGCGAGCAGGTGGCCGCGCACGCGATAGGTGCGGATCAGCGTCGAGGCGCGGATCGAATCCAATGCCGCGGCGGTGACATCCGCAGCCGGCGCAGCAGCAGGTTCTGCCGCCGGCGCGGGCTTGGCGCCTTTCGCGGGCTTGGCCGCGACCTCCATCTGCGTCGGATCGAGGCCCGCGGTAAGCGCATCGGTGTCGCTTGGCGGCCAGTTCGAACGCGCCCAGGACGGACCGGAGACGGTGGCTTCGAGCGCCTGGAAGTAGGTGCGCCAATCGGCTTCGACCGACTGCGGATCGGCGCGATATCGCCGGTACAGCGCCTCCGCGAAGGAGGGGCTAACCCCCTCCAGCTCGTCGAAGCCCAATCCTTCGATACCCATCGCACGTCCTTCGTTCGGTTCGCCGCCGTATCAAAACGGTCTGTCGCGGCGCGCGCTCTATCAGGTGAGCGCTACCAGTCTGTTAATCAACCCTTGAGCAGAGCGGAAAGCGTGGTGCCAAGCTCCGACGGAGAGGCCGCGACGCGGATCCCCGCTTCCTCCATCGCCGCGATCTTGCTGTCGGCGCCGCCCTGCCCACCCGACACGATCGCGCCGGCATGGCCCATGCGGCGGCCCGGAGGCGCGGTGCGGCCCGCGATGAAGCCGACCATCGGCTTCTTACGGCCCTTCTTCGCCTCATCCTTGAGGAACTGAGCGGCCTCCTCTTCGGCCGAGCCGCCAATTTCGCCGATCATGATGATCGACTTGGTCGCATCGTCGGCGAGGAAGAGTTCGAGCACGTCGATGAAGTTGGTGCCGTTGACCGGATCGCCGCCGATGCCGACCGCAGTCGTCTGGCCGAGCCCCGCATTGGTCGTCTGGAATACCGCCTCATACGTCAGCGTGCCCGAGCGCGAGACAACGCCGACCGAGCCCTTCTTGAAGATGTTGCCAGGCATGATGCCGATCTTGCATTCGTTGGGCGTGAGCACGCCCGGGCAGTTCGGGCCGATCAGCCGGCTCTTCGACCCCGTCAGCGCGCGCTTGACGCGGACCATGTCGAGCACCGGAATACCTTCGGTGATGCACACGATCAGCGGCACCTCGGCGTCGATCGCCTCGAGGATCGAATCCGCGGCGAAGGGCGGCGGCACATAGATCACGCTGGCCTCGGCGCCCGTCTTCGCGACCGCTTCCTGCACCGTGTCGAAATTGGGCAGACCCAATTCCTCATGCATCGTACCGCCCTTGCCCGGCGTCACGCCGCCGACCATCTTCGAGCCGTAGTCGAGCGCCGCCTTCGTATGAAAGGTACCGGTCTTGCCGGTCATCCCCTGCGTGATGACCTTGGTATTCGCGTTGACGAGGATCGACATCGTCTATTGGGACCTTCCGTGTGTATTCGTGTCGCTTAGGCGAGCGCGCTATCGATGCCCTTGCAGGCGACCAGCAATTCCTTGACCGCGTCGACCGAAACCTGGAGGTTGCCCTTGGCTTCCGCATCCAGCGCGACTTCGACGATCTCCTCGGCGCCGTTCGCGCCGATCACCACCGGCACGCCGACATAGAGGCCGTCCACGCCATAAGGACCGTCGACATAGGCCGCGCAGGGCAGGATGCGCTTCTGGTCGTTGAGATAGGCTTCGGCCATCGCGATGCCGCTGGTGGCCGGCGCGTAGAAGGCCGAGCCGGTTTTGAGCAACGCGACGATCTCGCCGCCGCCGCCGCGCGTACGCTTGACGATCTCGTCGATCTTCGCCTGGCTCGACCGGCCCATCTTGATCAGATCGGGAACCGGGATGCCGTTGACGGTCGAATATTGGACCACCGGCACCATCGTGTCGCCATGACCGCCGAGCACGAACGTGTTCACGTCCTTGACCGACACGCCGAATTCCTCGGCGAGGAAATGGCTGAAGCGCGCCGAGTCGAGCACGCCCGCCATGCCCACCACCTTGTTGTGCGGCAGGCCGGAAAACTCGCGCAGCGCCCACACCATCGCGTCGAGCGGGTTGGTGATGCAGATCACGAATGCGTCCGGCGCATTGGCCTTGATGCCCTCGCCAACGGCCTTCATCACCTTGAGGTTGATGCCGAGCAGGTCGTCACGGCTCATGCCCGGCTTGCGCGCGACGCCGGCGGTGACGATGATCACGTCCGCGCCCGCGATATCCTTGTAATCGTTGGTGCCCGTGATCTTGGCGTCGAAGCCCTCGATCGGGCCGCACTGGGACAGGTCCAGCGCCTTGCCCTGAGGAATGCCCTCGACGACGTCGAACAGGACGATGTCGCCCAGTTCCTTCTTGGCCGCGAGATGTGCCAACGTGCCGCCGATGTTGCCCGCGCCGATAAGCGCGATCTTCTTCCGAGCCATGCGACCCCTTCCAGACTGATAACCAGTGCGCGTGAGAGCGGTCACAGGGAGGCGACCGCGAAGCTGCGGGGGCCGCTTAGACCCATCGCCTAAGGCGTTCAACCTTCGAAACGGCAATGTTCGGACTGATTTCGTGCTGCGGTATAAATTTTTGTTTCACATCGTCGCTCAATCGGCGGCGAGACCATGGCCTTCCGCCAGATAATCGGCCGATTGCATCTCGATCAGCCGCGAAACGGTGCGCTCGAATTCGAATGCCCCATCGCCCGCGGGGTATAGATTCTGCGGCTCGGCAGCCGCAGCAGCGAGCAACTTGACCTTATGTTCGTAGAGCGCGTCGATCAGTATCTTGAAGCGCGCTGCCTGGTCGCGCTTGTCGGGCCCCATCATCGGAATGCCGACGACGATCACCGTATGGAAGGCCCGCGCGATCGCGAGATAATCCGACGCGCCGCGCGGCTCGCCGCACAGCCGCTTGAACGAAAAGACCGCCACGCCCTTGAGCGCCTTGGGCACATGCAGACTGCGGCCACCCGGAATCTTGAACTCGCACGACGGCACGTGGAGGCGATCCTCGACGGGATAGTCGGTGAGGCGGAAAAAGGCGGCGGACAAGGCTTCGGTCGCGGCATCGCCCAGCGGCGAATACCAGGTCGGCATGCCCGCGAGTCGGTCGAGCCGATAATCGCTCGGCCCGTTCAAGCTCATCACGTCGAGCTGCTGCTCGATCAGCGCGATGAAGGGCAGGAACAGATCGCGGTTGATCCCTTCCTTGTAGAGATCCTTGGGCGGACGGTTGGAGGTGGTGACGATGGTGGTGCCGTGATCGAGGATCGCGGTGAACAGCCGGCTCATGATCGCGGCATCGGCGGTGTTGTTGATCACCATTTCGTCGAAGGCGAGCAACCGCGCTTCGGCGGCGATCGCGGCGGCGACGGGAGGGATCGGATCGCCCTCCTCCTTCTTCCGCTCCTCGCGAATGCGCGCATGCACTTCGAGCATGAATTCGTGGAAATGGACGCGCCGCTTGGGCCGCACGTGCGCATGCTCGTAGAGCAGGTCCATCAGCATGGACTTGCCGCGCCCGACGCCGCCCCACAGGTAAACGCCCTTCACGGGATCGGGCTTGCGGCCGAGCATGCGCCAGAGAACGGTGCCTTTGGAGGGCTGTTCTTCAAGCTCGCGTGCGACACGGTCGAGCCGTTCGGCGACGCGGCGCTGATCGGGGTCCGGCTTCAACTCCCCCGCAGTAACGAGTCGCTCGTAGCGGGCGAGAACGGTCGTCACACCACCAACTCCGTTCCTGCTGAGCCCTTCGGCTGCCCGCCAAGGCGGGCGCTCAGGATAAACCGAGGTCGAGGCACTGCATTTGGTCTTTTGAAAACGAGGAAAGGACAGCCCTTCGACAAGCTCAGGGCGAACGGGATAAGGAGACGAGCGGCTTCCGCTCGTCTCAGAGCTGCCGCTCCACTTCCATCTTCTTGATCTCGGCGATGGCGCGCGCGGGGCTCAGCCCCTTGGGGCAGACGTTGGCGCAATTCATGATCGTATGGCAGCGATAGAGACGGAACGGATCCTCCAGCTCGTCGAGCCGCTCGCCGGTCATTTCGTCGCGGCTGTCCGCCAGCCAGCGATAGGCCTGGAGCAGGATCGCCGGCCCGAGGAACTTGTCGCTGTTCCACCAATAGCTGGGGCAGGACGTCGAACAGCAGGCGCACAGGATGCACTCATAGAGGCCGTCGAGCTTGGCGCGCTCTTCCGGCGACTGGAGTCGTTCCTTCGCGGCGGGTTCGGGCGTGACCGTCTGCAGCCACGGCTTGATCGACGCATATTGCGCGTAGAAATGGGTGAAATCGGGGACGAGATCTTTGATCACGTCCATGTGCGGCAGCGGCGTGATCCGCACCTCGCCCTTTATGTCCTCGATCGCGGTGGTGCAGGCGAGACCGTTCTTGCCGTCGATGTTCATCGAACAGGACCCACAAATCCCCTCGCGGCACGAGCGGCGGAAGGTCAGGGTCGAGTCGACCTCGTTCTTGATCTTGAGCAGGGCGTCGAGAACCATCGGGCCGGTCTGGTCGAGGTCGAGCTCGTACGTGTCGTAGCGCGGATTCTCGCCCGTTTCCGGATCGTAGCGATAGATTTTGAAGCTGCGGATGCGCTTGGCGTCCGCAGGCGCCTTATGCTTGCGGGTGCGGCCGCTGATCTTCGAATTCTTGGGCAACGCGAACTCAGCCATCATCCGTCCTCAGTAAACCCGCGCCTTGGGCTTGATATAATCGACATCGTCGGTGAGCGTGTAATCGTGCACCGGCCGGTAATCGATCGTGACCGCGCCATCGTTGAACCAGACGAGCGTGTGCTTCATCCACTCGGCGTCGTTCCGATCGGGGAAGTCCTCGTGCATGTGCGCGCCGCGGCTTTCCTTGCGATTGGCGGCCGCATGCATCGTCACCACCGCCTGCGGCAGCATATTGTCGAGCTCGAGCGTTTCGACCAGGTCGGTGTTCCAGATCAGCGAGCGGTCGGCGATGCCGATATCCTGCAGGCGGGCATTGACCTTGTCGATCTTCTCGACGCCATCGCGCAAGGACCTGGTGTCGCGGAACACCGCGCAATCGGCCTGCATCGTGCGCTGCATGTCGAGGCGGATCTCCGCGGTCGGCGAGCCGCCCGACGCATTGCGATAATGGTCGAGCCGCGCGATCGCCTTGTCATCGGCTTCCTTGACCACTGCGCCATGCTTGGAAAGCGGCTGGACCAGCTCCGGAATGCGATGCCCGGTGGCGCGGCCGAACACGACCAGGTCGATCAGGCTGTTGGAGCCGAGGCGGTTGGCGCCGTGGACCGACACGCAGGCCGCTTCGCCCACCGCGAACAGGCCGGGCACGACCGTATCCGGATTGCCGTCCTTCAGCGTGACGACCTCGCCCATATAATTGGTCGGGATGCCGCCCATATTATAATGCACGGTCGGCACGACCGGCAGCGGTTGGCGGGTCAGGTCGACATTGGCGAAGATCTTGCCGGTCTCGGTGATGCCGGGCAGGCGCTCTGCCAGCACCTTGGGATCGATATGGTCGAGATGGAGCCAGATATGGTCCTTGTTCTCGCCCACGCCGCGTCCTTCGCGGATCTCCATCGCCATCGAGCGCGATACCACGTCGCGGCTGGCAAGATCCTTCGCGGACGGCGCGTATCGCTCCATGAAGCGCTCGCCCTCACTATTGGTGAGGTAGCCGCCCTCGCCGCGCGCGCCTTCGGTGATCAGCACGCCCGCACCATAGATGCCGGTCGGATGGAACTGGACGAACTCCATGTCCTGGAGCGGCAGACCCGCGCGCAGCACCATGCCGCCGCCATCACCCGTGCAGGTGTGGGCGGAGGTCGCCGAGAAATAGCAACGCCCATAGCCGCCGGTCGCGAGCACGGTCGCGTGGCTGCGGAAGCGATGGATCGTGCCATCCTCCATGCACATCGCGATCACGCCCTTGCATTCGCCACCCTCCATGATGAGATCGAGCGCGAAATATTCGACGTAGAAGTCCGCATCGTACTTCAGGCTCTGCTGATAGAGCGCGTGGAGCATGGCGTGGCCGGTGCGGTCGGCGGCGGCGCAGGTGCGCTGCACCGGCGGACCCGCGCCCATATTCTGCATGTGGCCGCCGAACGGGCGCTGATAGATGGTGCCGTTCTCGTTGCGGCTGAACGGCACACCCGCATGTTCAAGCTCGATCACCGCCGCCGGCGCCTCGCGCACCATATATTCGATCGCGTCCTGGTCGCCGAGCCAGTCGGAACCCTTGACCGTATCGTACATATGCCACGTCCAGTGATCGGGCGTGTTGTTGCCGAGGCTCGCGGCGATGCCGCCCTGCGCGGCGACGGTGTGGCTGCGGGTCGGGAAGACCTTGGTGATGCAGGCGGTCTTCAGCCCCTTCTCGGCGACGCCCATCGTGGCGCGCAGGCCGGAACCGCCGGCGCCGACGACAACCGCGTCATAGACATGGTCGATGATCTGATAGGCGCCAGAACTATTGGACGACATCAGGCGATGGCTCCCTGGAAGGCGACCTTGCAGATCGCGTAGATCGCCAGCGCTGCGCCGCCGATCGCGTAGAAGTTAAGCAGCACGATCGCGATCACGCGCGTGAAATCATGCTGATAATCCTCGATCACGACCTGCAGGCCGAGGCGGAAGTGATAGAAGACGGAGATTATGGCGAGGATCAGCGGCACGCTCGCCCAGGGCGAGGACAGCCACAGGACGAGGGCATGATAATTCCAGAGCGGCAGGCGGAGCAGCGACACGACCAGCCAGGTGATGAGCAACAGATTGCTGCCCGCGGTCAGGCGCTGGTGCCACCAATGTTTGGCGCCTTCATGCGCGGATCCGAGACCGCGGACGCGGCCGATGCTGGTACCGTTACCCATCAGAGCGCTCCGCGGTAGAAGATCAGACCCCAGATCAGGAGCGTCAGCAGGATCGAGATGACGAGCGTCGCGAGCGCACCCGCCTTGTTGACCTTGAGCTCATAACCGGCGCCCGTGTCGAGCAGCAGGTGGCGCACGCCCGAACAGAGATGCTGCAGGAAGGACCAGGTCAGGCCGACCAGGACCAAAGCCGGCAGCCAGTTGAGACGACCGGTCGCATTCGACGTCATCAGATCGACGAACCTGGCGTAGCTCGCCTCCCCTCCTGCGAGCGCTATCAGCCACCAGACGAGCAGCACGCCGCCACCGACCGCGAGCGCGCTGCCGGTCGCCCGGTGGAGGATCGAGACCAGCATGTGCGGGCCCCATTTCCAGATCGTAAGATGCGGCGAGAGCGGCCGCTGGGCATTGCGCGCCATGCTTGGCTAGGTCCCAAGAAGAGTTGATGGCAGCCCTTTAGCCCAATCATGCCGCGTTGCAACGTTCGGCTGGCGAGAAGCTTGCAAACCTCCAAACAAGACTAACCGACTGTTTACCTTCTGCGCCTATGCAGAACAGCGTAAGAGGCGAAACCCGGAGAGTGAAGCCGTCATGTCAGACGATTATTACCTGATCGAACTCCCTGCGGCGGCCTGCGTGCCGATGCCCGCAGAGGATGTTTCACAGCGGCTGGCGGTGTACAACCGGGATGGCGCATTCCAGCGCGACCTGGCTTTCGCCTGGGAGAAAGCGGGCGAGATCATCCTTCGCGCAACACTCGACTTCTGGGCCATTTTGCCGACGAGCGGCACGCCCTGCGGTAGTGCCATTGCGGCGATGAGTGTCCCGTCCGACGTGATCGCGGCGCGCATGACCAATCACGTCCGCGCTAAATATACGCGCCCGATCGATGCCAATTGGATCAAACTGCTCAGCCTGTTCGGCCGCGAAGTCTTCACGACCGGAGCGCCGGCGCCGCTGATGATCGATGGGACCGCCGACATCACCCAGGCCGTGGTCAAGGCGCTACGCGAAGCTTTCCCCGATACGGACGAGCGCGCACGAATCATCGACACTGTCTATCGCCTGAATTTCATCGAAACCGAGATTTCGCTCGCGCAGCTGGCAGTGCTCCAGCAGCATCGCGTGATCGCCGGGCAGAATGAGGAAGGCGGCCGCTTCCAGCAGGCGGTGCTCGAGATCCTTCAGGGCGCGGTCGCCAGCGCGGGCGCGCTGCAGGATCGTACCGCATCGACCGCCGGCTCGGCCCGCGGCATGCTCGGCAAGGCATCCGAAGTCGCCGCCGCCTCCGAACAATCCGCGGTCGCGATGCGCGAAGCCGCGCAGACCGCCGCCGGCCTGATCCGGGCGATCGAGGAAGCGCGCGGCGAAGTGGAGGTCGCCGCGGGTGTCGCCACCCGCGCCAGCGAACAATCCGACAAGGCGGTCGCGGTCAGCCGTGCGCTGTCCGAACATGCCCAGGCAATCGAATCGATCCTCGGCCTGATCCGCGACATTGCGGGCCAGACCAACCTGCTCGCGCTCAACGCCACGATCGAGGCCGCCCGTGCCGGCGACGCCGGCCGCGGCTTCGCGGTGGTCGCGCAGGAAGTGAAGAGCCTCGCCAGCCAGACCGCGCGCGCTACCGACGACATCGCGACCAAGATCGGCGCGATCCAGGGCGCCGCCCGCCAGACGGTGGAAGCCAATGGCACGATCCGCACCACGATCGGCGACGTCCAGTCCTCGGCCGAGCGCATCCGCCGCGCGATGGAGACGCAGGCGCAGACGGTGACGATGATCACCGCCGCGGTCGACGAAACCGCGCTCGCCGCCGACGCCATGTCCTCGACCATTGCCGCGATCCGCACCGACACCGAACAGGTGGCGCGCGACATCGACGAGCTGGAGAACGGCTTCCGCGCGGTCGACGCGCAGCTCGCCCGCCTTGACGCCACGACTGGCGCCTTCGTCGAGCGCTTCGCCGCCTGACCGGAATCCTCCCGCGCTTCGCGCGGCGAGGATTTCTTTAGTCCCGTCCGCGCGCTAGGCGCGGCGGCATGACTATCCATATCCTTGCGACCGGCACCAGCCGAGGCATCGGCGCGTCGATCGCGGCCTCTTTCGCCGCCGACGACGTGCGTTTTGTCGGGCATTCGACCTTCGGCGGCGACAAGGCCCTTGCGGCCGACCTCTCCGATCCCGACGCGACCCGCGTCTTGTGGTGGGAGGCGATGGGCCGGCTCGACGGGCGGATCGACGTGCTCATCAACAATGCGGGCATCTTCGAAGCGGCGCCGATCGACCAGAGCGACGACGCCTGGCTTGCCGATTGGGAACGGACGATGCGGATCAACCTGACCGCGTCAGCCGAATTGAGCCGGCTCGCCGTGCTCCACTTCCGCGAGACTGGCGGCGGCCGGATCATCAATATCGCGAGCCGCGCCGCCCATCGCGGCGACAGCCCCGAGCACTGGCATTATGCCGCGTCGAAAGCCGGCATGGTCGCGATGTCGAAAAGCATCGCGCGCGGGTACGCTCGTGACAATATCCTCGCCTTCGCGGTTTGCCCTGGTTTCACGATGACCGGCATGGCGGAGGATTATCTTGCGAGCCGGGGCGGCGACGCTTTGCTCGCCGACATACCTTTGGGACGCGTGGCGGATCCGGCCGAGGTGGCGGCGACGGCGCGTTTCCTCGCGCTCGAGGCGCCGCCGTCGATGACCGGCGCGGTGCTCGACATCAACGGAGCCTCCTATGTCCGCTGAATGGGAGACGCAGGCGGCGGAAAGCTGGAAGGTCACCTTCTTCCCCTGCACGCGTGCCGAGGGCGAGGCACTCGCCACGATCGAGCCCGATCTGGGAATCGATCCGCCGCCGACCTTGATGACGAGCGAGCCCGACCTCAGCCGGCCCGAGGAATGGCAACTCGACGTCTATCTGGGCGCGGAACCGGATGCGGCGCTGATCGAGCGCATCCGCGCTCTCGTTCCAAGCGTGGGCGACGCCCTGCCCAAGGTCGAGAAGATCGAGGACGAGGACTGGGTCACGATAAGCCAGGGGTTCCTCGAACCGATCCGCGCCGGGCGCTTCTTCGTCCATACCGCTGCGCACGCCGACCGGATTCCGGCCGGGGCGACCGCCTTCCGGATCGAGGCGAGCCGCGCGTTCGGCACCGGCCATCACGAGACCACGGCGGGTTGCCTGACCGCGCTTGACCGGTTGGCGCGCGAGGGCAAGGATTTTCGCCGGATCGCGGATATCGGCACCGGGACCGGCCTGCTCGCCTTCGGCGCGCGCACGCTCTGGCCCGAGGCCGCGATCCTGGCGTCCGACATCGACCCGATCGCGATCGAGGTCACCGCCGAGAATATGGCGATCAATGCCATCCCCGCCGATGCGATCAGCCTGGTCGCCGCGGACGGCATGGACGACCCGCATATCCGGGCCGCGGCGCCCTTCGATCTGATCGTCGCCAATATCCTGGCCGGGCCATTGATTGCGCTCGCATCGGACCTGGTTGCAACACTTCACCAAAATGGAACCATCGTCCTCGCCGGCCTTCTGGCAAGCCAGGCCGATGATGTGCTAGCGGCATATGCATCGAACGGAATGAGATCGTCCGCCCGCATCGACAGCGGGGACTGGTCGATCCTGACGCTGGTTCAGGCGCGATAAACAATGCTTGAGCCAGGTGATATATATTGATAATACAGTCGGGCGACGATGCGAGGGGAATTCGCGTCGAGACGCGAGGATGGGACGGCGAGATGAATATGGAAGCGGGTATCGATCCGGCGGATTATCTGGACGAAGATGAACGGCGGAGCCGCAGAACGCGGATGCTGATCATCGGCGGGATCATCGCCGTCGTCGTGATCGGCGTGCTGTTCCTGATGTTCCACAAGAAGGCCGCGCCTGCCGCGGGAGGCGATGCCGCGCCTTCTGTTACCGTTATCATCCCCGGCCGCCACACGGTGACGACCGAGATTCCCGCGGTCGGAAATATCGGCGCGCGGCGCGACATGCCGGTCGGCGTAGCCGGCGAAGGCGGTATCGTGCGCGCCGTCCTGGTCGAACCGGGCACATGGGTCGCCGCGGGCCAGGCCCTGGCGACGGTCGATCGGTCGGTCCAGGTGCAGCAGGCGAATGCGCTGGCCGCATCGATCGCGCAAGCGCGCGCCGATGCCGAACTCGCCAAATCCAACCTGATCCGCGCCAAGGCGCTGGTGAAGAGCGGCTTCATCTCCCAGGCGGATATCGACGCCAAGCAAGCCGCGCTCGACGGCGCCAATGCGCGCGTCGCGGTCGCACAAGCGCAACTCAAGCAGCAGCAGGCGACGATCGGACGGCTCGACATCCGCGCGCCGACCGCCGGTCTGGTGCTGACGCGCAATGTCGAAGCCGGGCAGATCGTGAGCCCGGGCTCGGGCGCGCTCTTCCGGATCGCGTCGGAAGGCAAGATGGAGCTGCAGGCACGGCTCGCCGAATCCGATCTCCAGCGCGTCCATGTCGGTTCGACGGCGACGGTGACGCCGGTTGGTACCACGCTTAGGATTCCGGGCCATGTCTGGCAGATCTCGCCGGTGATCGACCCGAGCAGCCGTCAGGGCACGATCCGGATCGAGCTGCCTTACAATGCCGCGTTGCGTCCCGGCGGTTTCGCCGCGGCCGAGGTCGGCGGCGGCGTGGGCGATGTGCCGCTCCTGCCCGAAAGTGCGGTACAGAGTGATGCCAAGGGCAATTTCGTCTATATCATCGGCGCGGGCGACAAGGTCGTCCGTCGCGACGTCAAGATCGGCGACGTCGACGATCGGGGCGTGACGGTCCTGAGCGGACTGGCGGGCACCGAACGGGTGGTCGCGGCAGCCGGCGCATTCCTGAATGACGGCGACAAAGTGAAGCCCGACCTGCAGCCCAGAGCTCGCTGAGGACGAAAGACATGAACTTCCGGAACATTTCCGCCTGGTCGATCCGCAATCCGGTTCCGCCGATCGTTCTGTTCGTCGCGCTGACGCTGGCGGGGCTCGTCTCGTTCATGCGCATGAGCGTGAATCAGAATCCGGAGATCACCTTTCCGGGCGTCTATGTGCAGATCAGCCAGCCGGGCGCCGCGCCGACCGAGCTCGAGACGCAGGTGACGCAGAAGGTCGAGGCTGCGGTCCGCAATCTTGAGGGCGTCGAGGAAATCAATTCCACCGTTTCGGAGGGCAGCTCCGGAACCTTCGTTCAATTCTCGATCGAAACGCCGGTCGACCGCGCCACGACCGACGTGCGCGATGCCGTCGCGCAAATCCGCGGTTCGCTTCCCGAAGGAATTATCGAGCCGCAGGTCCAGCGCGTGAGCATCAACGGCAACGCGCTCGCCAATTTCTCGGTCGAAGCGACCGACATGACGATGGAGCAATTGTCCTGGTTCGTTCAGGACACGGTCTCGCGCCGCCTGCTCGCGATCGACGGCATGCAGCAGGTCGAGACGCACGGCGCGGTCAACCGCGAGATCCGCGTCATCCTCAAGCCCGAGAAGATGCAGGCCCAGGGCATCACCGCGTCTCAGCTCAACCAGCAATTGATGCAGATGAACATGAACGCGGCGGGCGGCCGCGCCGAGGTGGCCGGTACCGAGCAGTCCGTGCGCGTGCTGGGCAATGCGCGCGACGCCTATACGCTGGGCCAACAGCAGATCCAGCTCGGCGGCGGCCGTTCGATCCGCCTCGCCGACATTGCCGACGTACGCGATGGCTTCGGCGAGCAGCGCACGCTCGCGATCATGGACGGCAAGCCGGTCGTCTCTTTCGGCCTGAAACGCTCGCGCGGCGCCTCCGATGTCGCGGTGTTCGACGCGGCCGTGAAGGAACTGGCGAAGATCGAGAAGGAAAATCCGAAGGTCCACTTCATCCAGCGGGCCAATTCGGTGAAATATACCTTGCGCAATTATAAGGCGGCGATGCGCTCGATGATCGAGGGCGCCGTGCTGGCGGTTGCGGTGGTCTTCCTGTTCCTGCGCGACAAGCGCGCCACCGCCATTTCGGCGCTGGCGATCCCGCTCTCCGCGATCCCGACCTTCTGGCTTCTGAGCCTGATGGGCTTCACGCTCAATTTCATGACCCTGCTTGCGCTGAGCCTGGTGTCAGGCGTGCTGGTCGACGATGCGATCGTGGAGATCGAGAATATCGTGCGCCACATGCGCATGGGCAAGACTGCTTTCCAGGCCGCGATCGATGCCGCCGACGAGATCGGCATCGCCGTGGTCGCAACGACCTTCTCGATCGTCGCCGTCTTCCTGCCGGTGGCGCTGATGCCGGGCATTGCCGGGCAGTTCTTCAAGAATTTCGGCTTCACCGTCGTCGTCGCGGTGCTGATGAGCCTTGCCGTCGCACGCATGATCACGCCCATGGTCGCCGCCTATTTCCTCAAGGCGCATGGCCAGGCGAGCCATGGCGAAGGCTGGTTGATGGATCGCTACATGCAGATCCTGCACTGGACGCTCGAGCGCAATACGGGTGCGCCGCGCAAATGGTATCGGCTGTTCCTGCGCGATAACCGCAAGCTGACGATGATGGTCGGCGTATTCGCGTTTTTCATGACGATCGCGATCATGGCGTACCTGCCGAAGACGTTCCAGCCGCCGCTCAACGCGGATACGAGCCATCTGCAAATCACGATGGCACCGGGCACCACGCTCGAGCAGACCAAGGCTGTCGCAGATCGCGCCACCAAGCTCCTGACAAGCCAGCCGGACGTGCTGCATGCGGTGGAATATATCGAGGTCGGGTCGGCCGAAATCGTGATGAACCTGCGGGACGAGCGCACGCGCACGAGCACCGAATTCGAGCGTGCGATGCAGCCGGTCCTGTCGCGCATTCCGGACGCGCGCATCAACTTCGAGTCGCAAAATGGCGGCGGGAGCAGCACCCGCGACGTCTCGGTGATGCTCGCCGGCGACGATCCAGCAGCCTTGTCGGCGGCCGCCGCCAAGGTTGCGGAAGAAATGAAGGCCATGCCCGGCCTGCGCCAGCCGCGCGTGGAGAGCGATCTTCCGCGGCCGGAAGTCGTGATCAAGCCGCGGCTCGACCTGGCGGCCGACCTGGGCGTCACCACCGCTGCGCTCAGCCAGACGATCCGTATCGCGACCCTGGGCGATATCGACCAGAATGCGGCCAAATTCTCGCTGTCCGATCGCCAAATCCCGATCCGGGTGATGCTCGACGAGAATAGCCGCCGGGATCTGTCGACGATCCAGAATTTGCCGGTCCAGACGCGGACGGGTTCAACCGTGCCGCTCAAGGTGGTTGCCGACATCAGCTTCGGCGCCGGTCCGTCGCAGATCCTGCGCTACAATCAGGAACGCCGTACCGTCATCAGCGCCGATCTTGCGCCTGGCGCGCTATCGGGCGACGAGCGCGCGAAGATCCTGCTGCTGCCGTCGATGAAGAATCTGCCGCCGAGCGTGCATTATGCGGCGGACGGCGAAGCCAAATGGCAGGCCGAGATGGTGCAGAATTTCATCATCGCGCTGGCCGCGGGCGTGCTGCTCGTGTTCGCGGTGCTGGTGCTGCTCTATCGCCGCGTGATCCCGCCGCTGGTCAATATGAGCTCGCTGCTGCTGGCTCCGCTGGGCGGCATGATCGCGCTGTGGATCGCCGGCATGGCGATCTCGCTGCCGGTGCTGATCGGCATCCTCATGCTCTTCGGCATCGTCGCCAAGAATTCGATCCTGCTGGTCGATTTCGCGATCGAGGAGATGCGCCACGGTCGTCCGCTCATGGATTCGATCCTCGACGCGGGCCACAAGCGCGCGCAGCCGATCGTGATGACCACGGTCGCGATGGTCGCGGGCATGATGCCGACCGCGCTGTCGATCGGCGGCGACGGATCGTGGAACCAGCCGATGGCGGTCACCGTGATCGGCGGCCTGATCCTGTCGACCTTGCTCACGCTGCTGATCGTACCGCCCGGCTTCAGCCTGGCCGACGGCATCGAAAAGCGGATCGGCCGCGGAATCGGCAAGGCGCTCACCAATGGCGGCGAAGGCGCGCTTCCGCCCGCCATCGCGCATCCGGCGGAGTGAACCTTTCCGGGGTGATGGCTATTGTCTGATGGACATGCCGTTACCCCGGAACCTCCCGTGACGCTAAAGGAGCGCCTGAGCCCCACGCATGGCGGCGTTCGCCAGATGCGGATCATCGCGGCCGGATTGCTGGTCGCGATGGCGGGGCTGTTCTTCCTCGCCCGCGCGCTTGAGCATCGTCACCCCGCCTGGGGCTATGTCCGCGCCTTTGCCGAGGCGGCGATGGTCGGCGGGCTTGCCGATTGGTTCGCGGTGACCGCGCTCTTCCGCCACCCGCTCGGCCTGCCGATCCCCCACACGGCGATCATCCCGCGAAACAAGGATCGGATCGGCGACAGCCTGGCAAGTTTCCTGCGCGCCAATTTCCTGGTGCCCGGCATCGTCGCGCGACGCATGGCGAAGCTCGACGTCGCGCATGCGATCGGCCGCGTGCTCGCCGCGCCGCCGCGTGAGGGCGCGATGCGCGCGGGCGCGGGCAAGCTCGCCGAGACATTGCTCGAAAGCCTGGGCGACGAACGGCTCGGCCAATTGTTCAAGAGCGCGGTCGCGCAGCGGCTGAAGACGCTCGACGTCGCGCCCATGCTCGGCAAGCTGATGGCGGCGGCGATGGACGAAGGGCGGCATCGGCCGATGATCAACGCCGCGATCCTGTGGACCGGCCGTACGCTCGACGCCAATGAAGCGCTGTTCCGGCAGATGATCCACGAGCGCGCGGGATCGATCCTGCGCTGGACCGGGCTCGACGAAACGCTGTCGACCAAGATCCTCGATGGGCTGTTCAAGCTGCTGGGCGACATGGCGGAGGACCGCAACCATCCGCTCCGTATCAGGACCGAGGAGGGACTGGCCAGCCTTGCGCAGCGGCTCCAGACCGATCCCGAATTGCAGGAGAAGGTAGCGGCCTTCCGCGATGCCGCGCTCGCCAATCCGGCGGTGGGCGAATGGCTGGATGGGCTATGGCAGAATGCGCGCGCGGCGATGCTGCGCGCCGCGCGCGATCCGCAGGCGGTCGCCGCGGGCAAGTTTGGCGAGGCGATGCGCCAGATGGGGACGCGCCTGCAGGAGGACGAACGCCTCCGCTTCGCGGTCAATCGCTTCGCCAGGCGCGCCACTGCCGGCCTGGTCGCCTCCTATGGGGACGGCATCGTCACGCTCGTGTCCGAAACCGTGCGCGGCTGGGACGCACGGACAGTGACCGACCGGCTGGAAAATGCGGTCGGGCGCGACCTTCAATATATCCGCATCAACGGCACCCTGGTCGGCGGGCTCGTCGGCGTGGTCATTCACATCATCGATACGCTGGCCTGAACCGCACGGCTTGACCGCGCACAGGCCGATTCGCACAGCGGGCGATCAGCTCAAGGGGGAATAGATGCGTTTCAACCTCATGCTTCCGGCCGGACTGGCGCTTGCCGCCGCCGCGCCGATCCAGGCGGCACCGCAGTTCAGTGCCGACGCCTATAAAAGCCATGTCGCCTTCCTCGCCGACGACATGCTGCTCGGCCGGCGCACCGGCAGCCCCGGCCATGAGATCGCGGTGCGCTACATCGCGTCGCAATTTACCGCCTTGGGTCTCAAGCCCGGCGGCGACGACGGCACCTATTTCCAGCGCTTCGGCCTGGCCGAGACCTCACAGAGCGCGCCGGGTTCGATGACGATCAGCGGCCCCCAGGGCAGCAAAAGCTGGGCGGATGGGAGCGACGTCGTGCTGCGCCGAAACCCCGCTTTTCCCAATCCGGACGTGACGGCGCCTCTGGTGTTCGTCGGCTACGGCATCGACGACCCGAAACATGGCCATGACGATTATCGCGGGCTCGACGTCAAGGGCAAGATCGTGGTCGCGCTTGCCAATTTCCCGGTCGGCACGCCGAGCGAGGCCGGCGCTTATTATGCTGCCGAGAAGCGGACGATGGCGGGCAAGCGCGGCGCGGTCGGCATGATCCAGATCTACTCGCGCGCGGTGGCGAAGATCCGGCCCTGGCCATCGGTGCGGCGCAACGCCACCTTCGCCGCGGTGTCCTGGCTGGAACCCGACGGCAGGCCGCACGACGAGGCCGGGCTTTCCGCTTATGGTTATGCCACCGGAGAGGCCGCCGAAGCCCTGTTCGCAGGCGCGCCCAAAGGCCTGAAAGCGGTGCTCGATCAGGCGGACAAGGGGACGGTCAAGGGTTTCGCGCTCAAGACCGAAGCGCATATCGTGGACCATACCGAGACCAAGCGGATCAGCAGCGTCAACGTGGTCGGCATCCTGCCCGGCAGCGACCCCAGGCTCGCGCCGGAATATGTCGTGCTGTCGGCGCATTCGGACCATATCGGCATCACGCCGCCGCAACCCGACGACAGGCCCGACACCGACCGGATCAACAATGGCGCGCTCGACAACGCGGCGGGCATTGCGACGATGATCGAGGTCGCGCGCGCCGCGACGCAGGATTCGGACAAGCCGCGCCGATCGCTGATCTTCCTCGCCTCGACCGGCGAGGAGGAAGGACTGCTCGGCGCGGACTATTATGCGCGCCACCCGACCGTGCCGATCGCGAGCATCGTCGGCGACGTCGATCTCGACATGCCGCTCCTGACCTATCACTTCACCGACGTGAATGCGTTCGGGGCCGACCATTCGACGATCGGGCCGACCGTGGCCGCCTCCGGCAAGCCGATGGGTGTGGCGCTCTCCCCCGATCCCGAGCCACAGGAGACGGTGTTCGTCCGGTCCGACCATTATATGTTCGTGCGCCAAGGTGTGCCGGCGGTATTCCTGGCGACCGGCTGGGCGGGCGACGGCAAGGCAGCCTGGGCCGATTTCGAAGCCAATCATTATCACAAGCCCAGCGACGACATGAAGCTGCCGATCCGTTGGGGCGAAGGCGCGCGCTTCGCGGATATCAATTACCGCATCACGCGCGCCATGGCCGATGGCGAACAACGCCCGATGTGGTTCAAGGGCGACTTCTTCGGCGACATCTTCGCGCCGAACCAGCCCAAGGCGGACGCGCCGGCGCCAGGCAAATAAGCAAAGGGCCCGGTCTTACGGCCGGGCCCTCGCTTTCGACCGGCTGAGCCGATCAATATGTGCCGGAGAAGCTCCGGTTCAGATCGACGTTGCGGTCACCGTCATCGCGTCCGAACAGCCCGCCGCTGCTATTGCGCTCCTCGTCGCGCCAATGCTGCCTGGCCTGATCGGCGGTCTTGCTGACGGTCACCTTATCCTCGACCGACATGATCCAGGAGGAGGGGATCGAATGGTGATGACCATGCGCCGCCGAATCGGATCTGGTCAGCAAGATGCGATCACCGCGGACATGATCGACCGTGCCGATATGCTCGCCATCCGATCCGACCACGTCCTGATGCTCGATCACGCGCTGCAGTAGTTCGCGCTGGCTCTGCCGGCTCTGACGCCACGACCCGAATTCGGTGTCGAACCTGCTCTGATTCTCGCGGCGATATTCGTCATAGTCGCGGTCGAGCGATTCGAGCTGGCGATCACGCCACGCACGATAATGCGGGTCATGCTCGTGCCGGCTGCGATAGCCCGACGCGCCGTAGCCGCTCCGGCCGGAACTGCGCTCGTCATAACGATCGCGCAACTCGTCCATCCGGCGGCGACGCTCCGCCTCCTCGTCGCCGAACCAGGAGCGAACCTCGTCGCCGGCGCGCTCGAAGAAATCGCGGTCTTCGTAGGATGAGCCCGCCGGGCCACCGCGATAATCCCGCCGGGGCTCGTTGAAGCGCTCGCCGCGATAGTCGCGCGAAGGACTGGTTCCCCCATACGAACCATAGTCGCCATAGGAGCGTGCGCGATCCTCGTCCCAACGCGCCGGCCCGCCATAGGATCGGGCACGGTTGCCCTCGCCATAGCCGCTATAATCGCGGTCGGCGCCTATGTCCCAGCGGCGATCGTTACGCTCGTAAGCCATTGAAACCTCCTGCATCTCTTTTCCAAGTACGGCCCGTTCGGAACGAACGTGGCTGCTGGGAGAAAAACGAATTGCAAGAGGGCGACGTTCCGTTGCCATTAGGGATGCACCGCCCCACCAAGGCAGGTCGTCGCGCGGATATTTCGGGTTTTTTCGGGTAGCGCGTTGCATCGGGGGAAAAGCCCGTCTAAGCGCGCACTTCGCTGGTGCGGGGCTGTAGCTCAGATGGGAGAGCGCTGCAATCGCACTGCAGAGGTCAGGGGTTCGATTCCCCTCAGCTCCACCAGCCGAACACTCCCTAGCTTGCACGCACGGCCGACCTGCCGAATAGGGATGCCGTGAATCCGCTTCGTTACCTCCTCGCCCCCTGGTGGGCGCTCCAGCTCGCAACCGACGCCAAGAGCTTTCGCGACAATCCGCTGATCGGATCGCGGCGGCTGAATGCGTGGGGGCTGCACGTGAAGCGGGTGGCCTTGGCCGACCGGATGGCGACGTGGCGGCGGCGGCGAATGGAGGGGCTGGTAGCGCGCGAACATCGCGAAGCCTTCGCCCGCGACGGATATGTAAAAATCGAGAATTTCCTGGATGCGGACGTCTTTGCCGCGTTGCGCGATCAGGTGATGACCTATCCCGGCGCGGCGCGCGAGATGGTGCAGGGCGATACGATAACGCGTCGCTATGCGCTCGATCCGGAGACGCTACACGCGCTGCCCGCCGCGCGCGCAATGCTACGCGATCCGCGGTGGCAGGGTCTGATCCGCTATGTCGGCAGCTTCGACACCGAGCCGCTGGCCTACATCCAGTCGATCCTGACCCACCGTTACGATGCGCCGCCCGATCCGCAGACCAAGCTTCACGTCGATACCTTCCATCCCACGGTCAAGGCATGGCTGTTCCTGACCGACGTCGCGCCCGACGAAGGTCCGCTCACCTATGTGGCGGGCTCGCACCGCCGCGATGCCGCGCGACTGGCTTGGGAGAAGAAACGCAGCCTGGAGGCGCGCGACGGCAGCGATTTCCTATCGGGCCGGGGTTCGCTCCGTATTGACGAAAGCGAGCTGGCCGCGCTCGGCCTGCCCCAGCCGACGGCATTCACGGTTCCGGCCAACACGCTGGTCGTCTGCGACACGAGTGGATTCCACGCGCGCGGACCGGCGGTGCGCCCGTCCACGCGCGTCGAGATATGGGCTTATGGCCGCCGCAATCCGTTCCTGCCCTGGACGGGCTTCGATCTGACCGGCTGGCCCGGTTTGGCCGAGCGACGCGTGCCGATCCACTGGGCTTTCCGCGACCGCTTCAGGCGCTGGGTCGGTCAACCCTGGGCTGACGCCGGCCGCAAACGGCCGGCCGACGGATGACCGCGCGCGGGCCTGCGATCGAACGTAATCATCGCGACATCCGCGTTGCGTGCGGCATTGCGTGGTGGAAACGAACACGGATCGCGCAATTCCTGGACGGCAACGGACAGGCATCCCTGCGGTTCATCGGCGACGCGCGGCAGGCGGTGGCGGCGGCCGGCGACGGCGCGATCGCGGTCTGGCCATCGCGTATGCCCGAGGGGCTGGAAGCACTGGCCGGCGATCGGCTGGTGCGGATCGAGGACGGTTTCATCCGCTCGATCGGGCTTGGCGCCGACCTGCACCCGCCTTTGTCGATCGTGGTGGACCGGAGCGGCATCTACTATGATCCGAGCCGTCCCAGCGATCTCGAAACGATCCTGGAGGAGGCGGATTTCACGCCTGAAATACTGGCTCGCGCCGAGGCGCTCGCGGACATGATCGTGCTGCGCGGCATCAGCAAATATGAAAGCCAGGCACCGTCCATGGTGCCGGTGGCACGGTCCAAGCGGACGATCCTGGTCGCCGGACAGGTCGAGGACGATCTTTCAATTCAATGCGGCGGCGCGGGCGTCGCCGGCAATCTCGACCTTCTACGCCGCGCACGCGCCGCTGAGCCCGACGCCCATATCCTGTTCAAGCCGCACCCCGATGTCGATGCCGGCCATCGCAAGGGCCATGTGCCCGACGCCGAACTGCGCGACCATGCCGACGAGATTGCACGAGGGGAATCGATGCCGTCCCTGCTCGCGCGGGTCGATGGCGTGCATGTCCTGACCTCGCTCACCGGGTTCGAGGCCTTGTTGCGCGGGCGCGACGTGACCGTGCACGGCCAGCCTTTCTACGCAGGCTGGGGTCTGACCCGCGACCTGGCTCCGGCGGTAGCGCGGCGCACGCGCACCCTGTCGCTCATCGAATTGGTGGCGGGCACGCTCATCCTTTACCCGCGCTATCTCGATCCGGTGACCGAACGGCCCTGCCCGCCCGAGATCCTGCTTCAGCGCTTTGCCGAGGGGTGGAAACCGAAGCTGACCTGGCTGATCCGCCTGCGCCGCCTGGAAGGACGGATCGCACGGCTGCTCGGCACCGTATCGCGCTAGCTGACGCCCATCGCCCTCATCAGCGAGGCGGCAATCTCTTCGGCGGCAATGTCCGCACGTGCGCCGGGCGGCTGGTTCGATCCCCAGATCGCATAATCGGATTTGCGATCGTCCGCGCCGGGCGCCTGGAACGCCGCGCTGAGGCTCGGCTGATGATCGCCATAGAAGACCAGCCAACCGGGCGAGCCGGTGGCGGCGATGGCGTCCTGAAGGATCGGGATCATCGCGTCGGTGGATTGAAGATGCTTGAGCCAGCGCCCGATCTCGGCCGCGTCGGGCAGGTCGCGCCAGCCTTCCGGCAAGGACGCCGGCGGGAGCGCGTCGTGTTGCGCATCCCATGGCCCATGATTCTCCATCGTGATCGCGAACACCAGGACGCGCGGGCCATGCTCGCGCACATATCTGGCCATGCACTGCGCGACCGCGATATCGCTGACGTAGGGGCCGTTGCGTTCGGCGCCGGCAAAACCCTCGATCCCGATGAACCGGTCGAAGCCGAGCAACGGCATCACCTTGTCGCGATAATAGAAGTCCGCATCATAAGGATGGATACAGATCGTCTTGTATCCCGCCGCGCGCGCCTGGTGCGCGAGGCTCGGCAAGGGCACGCGCGCGAAATGCTCGTAGGGATTGAAGCGGTCGAGCCCGACATCGTCGGCACCCAGCCCGGTCAGCACCGCCAGTTCGGAGCGGATCGTGTTCGCGCCCCAGCAGGGCACCGCCAGCTTGCCATGCGCCACCGATTCCGCCTGCAACCGCGCGAAATTGGGGAGATGGCCGGCGAGCCACGGATCGAGCCGACGCGCGTCGACGAAGGATTCGCCCTGGACGATCAGGATCGGCCCGTTGGCGGGAAGGGCCGGCCACACCCGGTCCTGCGCGGCGCGCTGGCGATCGGCCCGTTCCGAACGCGCGAGCGTGGCTTGGATGATACACGTCGCCAACAGCCCGAACCGCTCTGAATCAGCCTCGGGGTCGCGGCTCGGCTCGAGCCGGCGATAGGCGGCGGCGAGCCGGTCGCAGAGCGGCTGGCTGGAAGGAATGACGAACAGCAACCGGCCGATCACGGCCGCGACAAGCGCCATAAGCGCCGCGGGGATCAGATGGACGGGCCACAAAGGGGGCTCGAGATCGATCACCCAGATCACGGCGAGCAGAACCGCGATCGTGGCCAGGATCATCCGGCCGGTGCCAACGAAGGCGAGATAGAGGCGCGGATGGCGCACGACCTCGATCAGTTCGGCGCGGTCGGCGAATACCACCGGTTCGCCCAGCACCGCGCGTTTGACCCGATCCGCCACGCCCATGCCGATGCCGAGGCACATTACGGTCAGGCCCGCGAGGATCGGCCGCCCGGTCGGGAGCAGGAACAACCCGAAACCCGCGACGCATGGCAAGACATCAAGCAGCAGCGTGGGGATCTGCGCTTTGGCGCGCGACCCGAACGGCCAGGCGCCGACCAGCCGTCGCAGCCCCAGCCATGTCGCCAGACTGATCGCCAGACCCAGGAAAAAATGAATCATCAGGTCTCTTTTCAGTGACCCGGTTCAATATGGAAGCGGAATCCGCGCACGATGCGATCGCCAAGCGCCGCAGGCATCAAATCGGCGGCTTGCTGGCCGAGCGCGAGCAGGCGCGGTACGACGATGCGCGACCGGCGCGCGTCCAATCCCTTGCGGATCGCCGCGACCATCTTGTCGAGACTCATCATGAACGGAGTCGGCCCCTTCCAGCGATCGGTCATCGGCGTATCGAAGAAGCCTGGGATGATCACCGAAACATCGACGCCCTTGGGCCGCAACAAGGCCCGCAACCCCTCGCCATAAGCGCGGATGCCGGCCTTGCTGGCGCTGTAAGCGGGGCTGTAGGCGAGCCCGCGCAATGCGGCGGTGGAGGCGACCACCGCGACCTGCCCACGCCCACGCGCGATCATGCGCGGGAGCAAGGGCTCGACCGTATGGATCGTACCGAGCAGATTGGCGCGCACCTGCATCGCGGCCAGATCCACGCCTTCGGGCATATCGCCCTCGCCCGTCCCTGCCGAGACGCCGGCCGCGGCGATCACGAGGTCGAGCGGCGCCGCCTCGTCCTGCGCAAGAAGCCATGCGCCAAGCGGCTCGGGCTCGCGCAGGTCGAACAAGCCGGTGGCGACGGTTGCGCCCTTGGCCCGGCACAGGCACGCGGTCGCCTCGAGCCGCCCGGCGTTACGGCCGGCGAGCACGAGGTGCACGCCCGGTGCGGCATATGTCTTGGCAAGCCCGGCGCCGAGACCGCTCGACGCGCCGGTAATCAGAACCGAAGAGATGGACGTCACCCCCGGGCGACGAGGGGCGCCACCTGCGGCAAGCGCACCGACGTGGGCAACCGCACGACCGACGTCTTGGGCTCATGCATTTCGAGCCGCCGAAGCGCACCCTTGACCAACATGGATAGCCCCTGATCGCTAAAATAGCCGCCATTGATAAGGCAGCGATCGATCAGGACACGGCGGAAAGCCTCGAACACCGGCAATTCAGGCGGCGTTGGAGCGGACCAGAAAGCATCGAGCCCCTTCTGATCGGTGATGCGCGGCATGTCGTAGACCGCATCGCCCAGCACGATGGTCGGCACGCCGCAGCGGAGCGAGAGCGTTCCGGTGGTGCTGTTGACCGTGACCAGGCCGAGCGCATTGCAGACAAGCGAGTCGATATCGACCGATTCAAGGAAGAGCAGCCGGTCGCTGATGCCGAACTTTGCAGCGGCGGCCAGCGTGCGCTTTTCCCAATTGATCAGGCCGTTATCGAGCGGATGACCCTTCACCACCAGCAAAGCGTCCGCAGGCGCGTTGTGCGCGAACGAGCCGAGCACGGTCTCGATCGCGTCCTGCATCCCCTGGAATTGGGAATGGACGCGGATCTGATAGTCGCAATCCAGCTGGAGCGGGAAAACGAAATAAGGCCGACCGTCCGCCTTGAGCTGATCGAACGTCGCATTGGAGCGACGGCGCTCGGCGGGTCGCTTGATCAGACGCAGCGCCCAGCCGGCATATTCGGTCAGGATATGCCAAGGGCGGTGCGTACGATAGCCGGGGAAGAGCGGCGTCATCAGCAACGAGGCGATATTGTAGGCCAGATCTTCCTTGGCGCGCCGGTTGAACGAAGACGGCACCGGCGGAAAATCGGGCAATGGCGGCAAAGCGCGCGCGGCCTCGAGATAATGGTCCGGTGAGCGCGACAGGCCCGAATGGCCATTCACGCCGCCCGCTTCCAACGTCACGAAATCGGGGCGGACATAGCCTTCCTCGAACACGTGGACCTTGACGCCAAGCCTGCTCGCAACCTCGATCGCGACGCTGTGCAGCGGCCGGCAATCGCCGAAGAGAAGGATATCGGTGATACGGCGGCGCGCGAGCGTCCGTGCCAGGAAACGCGGCCATTTGTCGAGATTGCCGCGATAATCGATTGCGCCCGGCAGCTTCCAATAGAGCTTGTCGCCACCGTTGAAATTGATGCGGTGAACGCCGTTCCCCGCGGCCTCTAGTGCTTCGCCAAGCAGCGAGAAAAACGGCCCCGCCAAACCCTGAAGAAAGAGAAATTCTTTTTTCGCCACGCGCCTCACCTGACAATCCGACCCGGCGCGGCGCGCCTCGGCGCCGCATCCTTTGCACCCGTGTTGCGTCCGACACAACAGGTCCGATCGCCAAACTACCGAACGGTACGCACGGTTCACCCGCATCCGTTTCGGCAAACGCCGTGCTTCCCATGCGCCACAAAATGCTGCGACGCAAATAGGTTGCGTTGCAGAAGAGTCACTATGATCCGATCGTTTGAAGCCAAGTCCGTTCGAACCCCGGATCATGCCATCAACCATTTGAATAAGGCTCGATTCACGTCATAGGCGGCTGCGCGCGGAGCGTGATCGTCGGGCTCAATGCCTTGTCCGATGGCGACGCTCCGCTATAGCCTCGGATGCAGCGTTCCCTACAGGCCTGGGATCACGCCGGAGTTGGGTTTGAACCGTTCGCGATACGATTTCGACATGTCCGGTACCGGAGCGTCCGGTGCTGCGGCGGAGCCGATCGCAATCGTGGGCGCCTCCTGCCGGTTGCCGGGCGCGCCCGATCTCGATTCATTCTGGTCGATGTTACTCGCCGGAACGGATGCAGTTTCCGAAATTCCCGACGATCGCTGGAACAAGGCACAGCTGTTCCATCCCGAAAAGGGGCAACGCGGCAAAGCCTATACGTTCGCCGCCGGCGTGCTGGGCGACGTTAGCCGGTTCGATCCGGCCTTCTTCGGCATCTCTCCGCGCGAAGCGACGCAGATGGATCCGCAGCAGCGGCTGTTGCTCGAACTCGCTTATGAAGCGATCGAGGATGCCGGCTTCGATGCGAATGCGCTCGCGGGCGCGCCGGTCGGCGTGTTCGTCGGCGGATCGTCCTGGGACTATCTGAACGTAAATCTCGCCGATCCGTCGACCACCGATGCTTATTCGATGATCGGCATCACACTCTGCACGCTCGCCAACCGCATTTCCTATGCATTCGACCTGCATGGACCGAGCTTTACGGTGGATACCGCTTGCTCCTCCTCGCTGGTCGCGTTGCACCAGGCGTGCGAAGCGATCCGCGCCGGCCAGATTCCGATGGCGATGGTGGGCGGCGTCAGCCTCCTGCTCGCGCCGCAATCCTATATCGGCTTCTGCGCCGCTTCGATGCTGAGCCCGAAAGGCCGCTGTCACGCTTTTGACGCGCGCGCGGACGGGTATGTGCGCGCGGAGGGCGGCGGGATAGTCATCCTGAAGCCGCTCGGGCAGGCGCTTGCCGACGGCGACCCGATCCGCGCGGTGATCCGTGGCACCGGCGTCAATTCGGATGGACGCACGACCGGCCTGTCGCTGCCCAACCGCGACGCGCAGGCGGCGCTGCTCGATCAGGTCTATAGCCGCTTCGGCCTCGATCCGGTCGATCTGGCTTATGTCGAGGCGCACGGCACGGGGACGCCCGCGGGCGACCCGATCGAAGCGGGCGCACTCGGCGACGTTCTTGGCCGGCGGCGCCCCCACCCGCTCACGATCGGCTCGGTCAAGACCAATATCGGCCATCTCGAGGCGGGCAGCGGCATGGCCGGCCTGATCAAGGCGATGCTGGTGGCGGAACGCGGGACGATCCCGCCTTCGCTTCATTGCGAGACGCCCAATCCCACCATCCCCTTCGCCGAGCTCAACCTGAAGCTCGCGGCAAAAGCCGTCGCGGTGGCGAAGGGGTCGAATCCCTATCTGGTGGGAGTCAATTCGTTCGGGTTCGGCGGCACCAATGCGCACGCCGTGCTCGAATCGCCGAGCCCGCTTCCCGAGCCTGCCGACGAAGGTGGCGAGACCTTGCCGCCTTTCCTGCTGTCGGCCCGCTCGCAGGAAGCGCTGCTTGCGCTCGCAAGCACCTGGCGCGACCGGATCGCCGCGGCCGCGCCAAAGGATTTGCCGAAGCTGTTGCGGGGCCTTGCGCTGAAGCGCACCCAGCACAAGAACCGGTTGGTCATTCCTGCCGAAACGCCGGAGCAGCTGGTCGAGGCGTTAAAGGCCTTCGTCGAGGGCAAACCCACCGCACTCGCCACGACCAACACGGCCGTCACGGGCAAGATCGGCTTCATCTTCTCGGGCAATGGCAGCCAATGGGCGGGCATGGCCGCCGACGCGATCGCGACGAGCGCCTCGTTCCGCGACGCGCTCGACACGGTCGATGCCGCGCTGCAGCCGCATCTCGGCTGGTCGGTGCGCGCAAGTCTCGACGCTCCCGACGCCGCCGCGTTGCGCAACACCGATATCGCCCAGCCCTTATTGTTCGCGATCCAGGTCGCACTGGTGTTGGCGCTGCGCGAGCAGGGGGTCGAGCCTGACGCCTGCATGGGCCATAGCGTGGGCGAGGTCGCCGCCGCGTGGGCGTCAGGCGCGCTCGATCTCGACGCTGCGGCGCGCGTGATCGCGGTCCGCAGCCGCAGTCAGCAGGCCCAGCATGATGTCGGCGGCATGGCGGTGGTCGGCCTGGACGCCGATCTCGTTGCCGAAGCGGTGGCCGGCACCGAGGTGGAGGTCGCCGCGCGCAATAGCAGCCAGGCGACCACGGTCGCGGGCACCCAGAAGGGGCTCGATGCGCTCGAGGCATCCGCCAAGGACAAGGGCTGGCGTTTCACGCGGCTCGATCTCGCTTATGCGTTCCACTCGGCCGCGATGGATCCAATCGCGCCGCGCCTCGCCGCCGATCTTGCCGGGCTGGAGCCGATGCGCGCCAACGTGCCCTTTTATTCCACGGTCGCCGGCCGTCTGCTGAACGGAACCGAGCTGGATGCGGGCTATTGGTGGCGCAATGTGCGCGAGCCGGTGCTGTTCGCCGAAGCCGCGCGCGCGATGGTCGCCGACGGTATCCGTATTTTCGTCGAGCTTGGGCCGCACAGCGTGGTCCAGGCCTATCTGAACGACGCGTTGCGCAGCGCCGACAAGGAAGGCCGCGTCCTGCCCAGCCTGTCGCGGCGACCCGGCAAGAGCGATCCCATAGCCGGGCTCGCGGCACGCATTCACGCCGCCGGCGGCGACATTCGCGACACGATCGCGTTCAACGGCCCGGCGACGCTGCGCGGCCTGCCGCTTTATCCGTTCCAGCGCGAGCGCTTCTGGACGGCGCGCACCGAGGAATCGACCGATCGCGTGACCCTGCCCTTCGAGCATCCGCTGCTCGGCCTTCGGATCGGCGACGAGCCGGTCGAATGGACCCGGCATCTGAGCCTCGAAACCCTGCCCTGGCTGGCCGATCATGCGGTCGGCGGCGCGGCGGTGGTGCCCGCGGCGGCTTTGGTCGAGATGGCGCTGGCGGCGGCGCGCGCGCGGCATGAAAATGCGGCCTCGCTGGATCTGCTCGACGTCGAGATCGGACGCGCGCTGGTGATCGAACCGCACATGTTGCGCGAGGTAAGGCTGCGTGTCGGATCGGCGGCGGGCGATTTCACCATCGCTTCGCGCCCGCGCCTGTCGGAAGAACCCTGGACCGTGCATATGGTCGGCCGGATCGCGGCGGCCGATACCGACGAGGCGCGGCCGGCGGCACCCGCGGGCAGCCCCACGCGTCACGTTGCCGCGCCGAGCCTTTACGCGCTCGCCACCAAAATGGGCCTCGATTACGGCCCGGCCTTCCAGGTGGTCTCGGGCATCGACGTCTATGCGGACGAGCGCGCGGTCGCGAAGCTCGATCGCGCGACCGATCTCGGCCTCCAGTTCCTGCTGCCGCCCAATGCGGTCGACGGCGCATTGCAGGGGTTGCTGGCGCTCGCGGCGGATCGGCTCGGCAGCAAATCCGGCGTCCTGCCCTGGCGCTTCGGCCGGGTGCGGCTGCGGCGGCCGCAGGGCGCAATTCCAGCGGCGGCGGAACTCAGGGTCACGCGCGTCGGCCCGCGATCGGTCCGCGCCGATGTATTGCTGGTCGATGCCGCCGGGTTGCCGGTGGCCGACATGATCGATTGCTGGTTCGTACGGGTCGCGCTTGGGCGGCAGGCGACACCCGACGAACAATTCTTCCACGTCGCCGAGATTGTCAGCGCCGATCCGGCAGGAGCGATTTCGGCGCTGGCCGAGACCAGGCTTGCGCCGGCCAAGGCCGGAACCGATCCCGACGCCGCGGAAAGCCGACTGCTTACCGACGCCTTCGCGACGTCCGCCGCGATCGAAGCGTTGCGCGCTTTATCGTCGGACGGCCGCCTCGCGCCGCAAGCGCTGATCCGCGACGGCGTAATAGCGGGCGACAGCCGTCCGATCCTCGACCGGTTGTTGCGCTGGCTCGCTGCCGATGGCGTCGCGTCGCAGGCCGACGACGGGTCGTGGAGCTTCGCCGACGAGGACCTGCCCTCCTCCGACGCGATCCTGCGCACCTTGCTGTTCGACCAGCCGCGCGGCGTCGCCGAAATCGCCTTGCTGGCGTTGGCCGCGGAAAGCTTGCCGACCTTGCTGATGCACGGGCCCGGCGCGGCACCGTCGATCCCACCTGCCTTGTGGGAGCAGGTGCTGACCGCCTCGCCCGCCGGAGAAGCCGCGAGCCATAAGCTGGCCGAGACGCTCGCCGGGATTGCGGGCGTCGATAACCGTCCGCTGCGCGTTCTTCAGATCGGCGCGCGGCGCGGCGGGGCGACGCGCCTGCTGCTGCGTCACCTCGCGGCGCATGCCACGCTGGTTGCCGCGACCGAGGCGGATGATTTGCCCGCGCTTGCCGATGCGCTTCACGATCTGCCTGCTGCGCGCGCTATCGCCTGGACGCCCGGCGACGCGCTCGACGAGGCGCCGTTCGATATCATCATCGGACTGCACGGTTTCGCGCTCGGCGGCTGGGGCCCGCGCGAATTGGCCGCGCTCAAGGCCGCACTCGCCCCGGGCGGCGCGCTTCTGCTGGCCGAACCCCTGCCCAACCGCATGTGGCCGCTGCTCCGCCCCGATGCGCCGCCGCCCGCCGATGGCGCGCGCTGGCAGTCGCTGCTCGACGGCGCAGGCTTCACCGACGCGCGGACGCAACCGCTCGAAACCGCGCTCTGGCCGGTGGAACTGGTCAGCGCGCGGACTGAAGCCATCGCCCAGCCGGTCACCGTCGAGATGCAGATCCGCATCGCCGGCACCGGCACGCTGGCCGATGCGCTTGAAAAGGCGCTGACCGGGCATGGCGTGCTGGTCGATCGTGGCGAGGCGCTGACCGGCCGGGTCGCGATGATCATCGATCCGTCCGATCTTCCTGGGGCGCTGGCGCGGGTCGCCAGTCTCGCGGCGCTTCCCGCCGAACCGGCGGTCGAGATCGCGCTTATCCTTCAGGCGGACCAGGTCGAAGCCGCCGCGCTGGCCGGTCTTCGGCGCGTGCTGGCGAACGAGGCCGCCCATGTGGCGACGCGCCTGATCCGGCTGGGCAAGGACCTGCCGCTCGAAACCGCTGCCGAGCATGCCGCGATCGAGATGCTGCGCGCCGATGCCGAGCAGGAGGTCATCTGGACCGCACACGGTCGCAGCGTGCCGCGCGTCCGCCGCGGTCTTCCCAAAAGCGGGGGCGTCGCGCCGGGGAGCCTGCGGCTCGCGATCGAACGGCCGGGCCTGCTCGATTCGCTCGGTTGGGTGGAAATGGTCCCCGCCAAACCCGGCGCGGGCGAGATCGCGATCAAGGTCGAGGCCGCCGGCCTCAATTTCCGCGACGTGATGTGGGCGATGGGCCTGCTCCCCGACGAAGCGCTGCTCGACGGATTTGCAGGCCCGACCATGGGCCTGGAATGTGCCGGGACCGTCACCGCGGTGGGGGCGGGGGTCGAAGGCTTCGCGATCGGCGACCGCGTGATGGCGTTCGCCCCCGCCTCGCTTTCGACCGAGACCGTGACCGCGGCGCATGCGGTGATGCGGATGCCGGCGAACATGAGCTTCGCCGCTGCCGCGACCATTCCTGTCGCCTTCCTCACCACGATCTATGCGCTCGGCCACCTCGCGCAGATCACCGAAGGCGAGACGGTGCTGATCCATGGCGGCGCGGGCGGCGTCGGGCTCGCCGCGATCCAATATGCCAGGCATCGTGGCGCGCGCGTGTTCGCGACCGCGGGCTCGCCCGCCAAGCGCGCGCTGCTCCAGAATCTGGGGGTCGAGGCGGTGCTCGACAGCCGTTCGCTGGCCTTCGCGGACGAGGTGATGCGGCTGACCGAGGGTGAAGGCGTCGATGTCGTGCTCAACTCGCTCGCGGGCGAGGCGATGCGGCGCAGCCTGATGCTGGTGAAGCCGTTCGGCCGCTTCCTCGAGCTCGGCAAGCGCGATTTCTACGAGAATAGCAATGTCGGCCTCAGGCCCTTCCGCCACAACGTCACCTATTACGGCATCGACGCGGACCAATTGCCCTTGCGACGGCCCAAACTGGCTGCCGCGCTGTTCGACGAAATCACCGATCTGTTCGCGAGGGGCGCGTTACGTCCGCTACCGCACCGCACGTTCGATTATGCCGACACAGAGGACGCGTTCCGGTTGATGCAGGCGTCGGGGCATATCGGCAAGATCGTGCTCATGCCGGGCGACACGCTCCCGACCGCGCTGCCCACGGCCAAGCCGTTCGCCGCGAATGAGAATCAGGCCTATATCGTCACGGGCGGGCTCGATGGTTTCGGTCTCGAAGCGGCGCGCTGGCTCGTCCGACATGGCGCGAAGCATCTTGCCCTGATGAGCCGGCGCGGCTCGGCGGCACCCAATGCGGAGGCGGTGCTGGCCGAATTCGCCGCCTCGGGGACGGACGCGCGCGCCTATGCGATCGATGTCGGCGACGAAGCGAGCCTGGCGAAGGTGTTGGATAGCGTCCGCGCCGATCAGGCCCCGCTCGGGGGCGTGATCCACGCGGCAGTGGTTATGGACGATGCGCTGCTCGGCGCGCTCGATGCGGACCGGTTCGCGCGTGCGCTGCACCCCAAATTGGGCGGGGCCGACGCGCTCGACCGGCTGACGCGGGGCGACGATATCGGGCTGTTCCTGCTTTTCTCCTCGGTCACGACCGCTTTCGGCAATCCGGGCCAGGGCAATTATGTTGCGGCCAATGCCGCGATCGAGGCGGTTGCCGAGCGGCGTCACGCCGCCGGCTTCCCCGCGCTCGCGGTGCAATGGGGCCCGATCGGCGATGCGGGTTACCTGGCGCGCGAAACCCAGGTCAGCGACATGCTATCGCGCCAGCTGGGCAGCGCGCATCTGACCGCGCAGGAGGCGTTGGACACGCTGCCGACATTGCTTGCCGCCGGCGTTCCGGTGATCGGCATGGCGACGATCCGCTGGGCGTCGCTCCGTCGCCAGCTACCGCTGATGACATCGCCGCTTTTCGCCGAAATGGGTGGCGCGGCAGCCGACGAGGCGGCCGAAGTCGATCTCAAGGCCTTGCTCGCCGACTGCTCGCCCGACGAAGCGCGAGACAAGGTTTCGGCGCTCCTGGTCGAGGAGGTCGCACGGATCATGAAGCTCGCGGTCGAACGGGTCGAGCCGCAGCGCCCGCTCGCCGAGCTTGGCATGGACAGCTTGATGGCGGTCGAATTGCGGCTCGCGGTCGAGCAGCGTTTCGGCATCTCGATCCCGCTGCTGGCTTTGTCCGAAGGTGCGACGCTCACCGCGATGGCAAGCCGGATCGTGCGCGGCCTGGGCGGCGAAGGCGACTCGGCGGTCGATGAAAAGTCGCAAATGGCGGAGCGGCTGGCACGCTATGAAGGCGCCTCGATCGAGGGTCCGGCCGACGGCGTAACCGTCCCGAGCGAGCCATCGATGGCGGCGGCTGCCGCCAGCTCGCCTTGATCCTGCCTTAGGAGCGTGCCACCGCTCGTCCGTGATGAGTGATAATTTCGGACTCAGTGGCGATGCCAAGGCCAAGCTGCTCGCGCGTCTCTCCAATCGGGCGCCGGCGCAGGCCGAGCATCATGCCCCAACCAAGCCGCCGCTCGGGCGGCCCGAGGTGATGGCGGATCTGTCGATGGTCCGCCGCGCAGGCGAGGCCTTGGGCATCCGCAACCCTTATTTCCGACCGCACGAGGGCATATCGGGCGCAACGGCCGTGATCGATGGCAAGACCTACGATAATTTCGTCTCGTACAATTATATCGGCCTGAACGGCGATCCGCGCGTCAGCCAAGCGGCCAAGGATGCGGTCGATCTTTACGGAACGTCGGTTTCGGCAAGCCGAATCGTTTCGGGCGAACGACCGATCCACAGGGCGTTCGAACAGGCCCTTGCCGAGGTCTATCAAGCCGAGGATGCGGTGGTTCTGGTCTCGGGCCATGCCACCAACGTTACCGTGATCGGCCATCTCGTCGGGCGCGACGACCTGATCCTGCACGATTCGCTCAGCCACAACAGCATCGTCCAGGGCGCGCTGGCGAGCGGGGCGCAGCGCATCGCCTTCCCGCATAACGACATGGACGAGCTCGAACGGCTGCTCGGCGCGGCGCGTACCAATGCCAATCGCGCGCTGATCGTCGTCGAAGGCCATTATTCGATGGACGGCGACGTGCCCGACCTGGCGCGTCTTGTCGCAATCGCGAAAGCGCATGGCGCGCATCTGATGGTCGACGAGGCGCATAGCCTGGGCGTTCTGGGCGCGCGCGGGCACGGCATCTTCGAACATGCGGGCGTCGATCCGGGCGATATCGACATCTGGATGGGGACGCTCAGCAAGACGTTGTCCGGCTGCGGCGGCTATATTGCGGGTTCGGCCGAGCTGATCGAATATCTCAAGAGCAGCGCCCCCGGCTTCGTCTATTCGGTCGGGCTCGCGCCGCCATTGGCCGCCGCCGGCCTGGAAAGCCTGCGCATCATGCATCGGGAGCCCGAACGCGTGGCGAGATTGCAGGCCAATGGCCGCCTGTTCCTGGATGCCGCGCGCGCAGAGGGCCTCGATACCGGTCCGTCGATCGGCGCCGCGATCGTGCCGGTCATGACCGGCAGCTCGATCGTCGCGGCGCGTACCGCCGACCGTTTGTTCGACCGCGGCATCAACGTCCAGCCGATCATCTATCCCGCTGTGCCCGAACAGGCCGCGCGGCTGCGCTTCTTCCTGTCTTCGCTGCACGAACCAGAACAGCTCGAGCGGGTGGCGAGGACGGTCGCCGAGGTGCTGGCGGAGGTGCGCGCGGAACGGGTCGACCTGGGCGCGCTGGCGAGCAGACTAGCGGCCGAGTGAGCGAGATCATCCTCGACATCACGCGACTCCTGTCGCGGGTGCTGCATCCGACTCCGACAGGCGTCGACCGGGTCGAAATGGCCTATGCGCGCGGATTGCTGGATGCCGCGCCCGATCGGCTGCGCTTCGCCGCAGTCCATCCCAGCGGGATTTACGGCCGCTTGCCGACCAAAAAGGTGGCGCGCTTCCTTGACGTGACCGAGCAGAGATGGCGCGACGAAGGCCTGGGCGAGCAATCGCTTCGCCTGTTCGCGGCCAAGGCCCTGCTCTCGCTCCGCCCGCGGATCGCGCGCGCGGGTGAAAAGAGCCTGTACCTGCAGCCATCGCCCAATAACCTGATCAAGCCGGCGCTGATGCGCGCCTTCCTGAAGCGCGAAAATGCGCGGCTGGTCTGCCTGGTCCACGATCTGATCCCGATCCAATATCCCGAATATGCGCGGCCCGGCGGCGCCGATCTGCATGCGCGGCGGATGTGGACGGTCGCGTCGATGGCGGACGGGATCATCGCCAATTCGCGGGCGACCCTGAACGCGCTCCAGCCCTGGCTCGATCGTGCGGGCAAGCAGCCGGCTGCCGTGGTGGCGCATCTCGGCACGGAAATACGACAGGACGTCACGCCTTATGCCTCCGACCGGCCCTACTTCATCTGCGTCGGCACGATCGAACCGCGCAAGAACCACCTGCTTTTGCTCCACCTGTGGCGGGCGATGGCCGAGCGAAGCGGGCCTGACGCCATTCCGAAGCTGGTCCTGATCGGCCGGCGCGGCTGGGAGAATGAGCAGGTGATCGATCTGCTCGAACGCTGCCCCGCGCTCAAGGATTGCGTCGAGGAGCATGCCGGCCTGCCCGATGCGCAGGTTCAGGCGCTGATCGCGGGCGCGCGGGGATTACTGCTGCCGTCCTTCGCGGAGGGTTATGGCATGCCGGTGACCGAGGCGCTGGCGCTCGGCGTGCCGGTATTGTGCAGCGATCTGCCCGCGCTGCGCGAGGCGGGCGGCGACGTTCCGCTGTTCCTCGATCCGCTCGACGGGCCCGCCTGGCAGCGGGCGATCGAGGATCTGGTGCGCCTGGATTCGGCCGAGCGCGCGGCGCAGATGCGACAGATGACGGGCTGGAAGGCGCCGACCTGGCCGGAACATATCGCCATCGTGCTGGCGCTGTTGCATAAGCTCGACGCATGAATGTGACGACCCCGTTCGCGCCGCCGCCGCGCAGCACTTTCCTCCAAGCACTCGCCGTCCAGACGCGCGTGATCGGCGCGCTCATCCTGCGCGAACTGCATACGCGCTACGGGCGCGAGAATGTCGGCTATCTGTGGATGTTCCTGGAACCGATGCTGCTCGCATCGGTGATCGGCCTGATGCATTATGAGGCGGGCCACGGCGCCTATGGCGCGGACATCAAGCCGCTGCCGTTCGCGGTAATCGGCTACACGACGTTCATCCTGTTCCGCGGCATCGTCAATCGCGCCGAGGGGGCGATCGAGGCCAATGCGCCCCTGCTTTATCATCGATCGGTGACGGTGTTCGATATCGTGCTGGCGCGCGCGCTGCTCGAGTTCGCGGCGATCTTTTCGACTTTCGCGATTATCATGACGCTGATCGTCTTCGTCGGCCTCGCCGATTTGCCCGCGCGCCCCCTCTATTTCATCCTCGGCTGGCTATTGATGTGGCTATTCTGCCTCGGCCAATCCGCTTTGATCACGGCGGTGACCTACGAGCGGCGCACGCTCGGTCGCCTGGTCCACCCCTATAGCTATTTCATGACGGGGCTTTCCGGCGCCTTTTACATCATGAGCTGGCTGCCAAAGGGTGTTCGGGAATATGCGGAATGGCTGCCGACCACCACCGTCTTCGAAACCGTTCGCTACGGCTGGTTCGAGTCGGCCAAGGACGATTATTGCTTCTACGGCTATTGCCTCGCTTTCGGTACCGTGCAGCTCTGGATGGGGTTGGTCTCGCTGCGCCGAATTCGCGAAAGGATACACCTGTCATGATGGCGCGCGCCACCGCGCATTGCCGCTGCATAGGCAGTTCAGCTAGGATCACCGAATGAATATGCATGGTTTCATGACCCCCGCCGACCAGTCGGAGGAGCGCAAGCTCACGCCGATGGAGCGGATCCAGGGCCTGATCTGGGCGCGCCGCTGGTTGTTCGGGCTGGTGGTGCTGCCGACGATCCTGGTGGCGTTGTATCTTTTTGCCTACGCCTCGGACCAATATGAATCCGAGGCCCATTTCATGGTCCATTCGGCCGACAAACCACAGATTCCCTCCGCTGGAGCGAGCGCGCTCAGCATGCTGACGGGCGTAGGGGCGGGCCAAAACGAGGCGATGAGCGTTGCCGACTATCTCACCTCGCACGATGCGGTGGCCAAGCTGCGGCGCGAAGACCAGCTGGTCGAGCGTTTTCAGCGGCCGGGTGTCGACCTCCTTAGCCGTCTTTTCTCGAGTAATCCGACCCCCGAACGGCTGCTGCGTTATTACCGGCGCCAGGTGAAGGTGAAATACGAGACGGACAGCGGCATCACCACGATCAAGGTGCACAGCTTCACGCCGCAGGACAGCTATGACATCGCGCAAAGGTTGCTCCAAATCGGCGAGCAGCGGGTCAACGAACTCAACGAACGCAGCTATGCCGACGAGATCGCGCATGCCCGGCGCACGCTGGACGAGGCCGAAGCGGCGCTGACTGCTAACGACAAGGCGATGACCGCCTTCCGGCACAAGAGCGGCGACATCGACCCGCAGGCGACCGGAGCGGCACAGATCGGCGTCGTATCGGGCCTGACCGCCCAACTCGCCGCCGCGCGCGCGCAGCTCCAGACCATGTCCGGCGTGATCAGCCCGTCCAGTCCGCAATATCAGGCGCTCGCCGCCCATGTGCGGTCGATGGAGGCGCAGATCGGCGCCCAATCGGGCAAGCTGACCGGACGGTCGGATTCGATCACGAATGACGTGGGCGAATATCAGACGCTGATGCTGCGCCGCGATTTCCTCAACAAGCGCTTCGAAGTTGCGGCGGCGGGCGTCGAGAAGGCGCGTGAGCAGGCGCTTCAGCAGCAATTATACCTGGTGCGCGTGGTGAACCCCAACATGCCGGTCAAGGCGCTCTTCCCGGAGCGCTGGCGGATTCTCGCCACCGTGCTGGTGTCGCTGCTGCTGGTCTATTCGATCGGCTGGCTGATCGTGGCGGGCGTGCGCGAGCACGCGTCCTAGGGACGCGGGCACGCCACCCCCGACGTCGCGCCGACCGCCATGAGCCGCCCCGCCGCCTTTCTTGATCGCGATGGCGTGATCAACGTCGATCATGGATATACCTTCCGGCCGGAGGCGCTGGAGTTCACGCCGACCGCGATCGAGGGCATTCGCCTGCTCAACCAGGCGCACTACCCGGTGCTGGTGGTGACCAATCAGTCGGGCGTGGCGCGCGGTTTCTATGGAATGGCGGAGGTCGATGCCTTTCATGCGCGGATCAATGCCGCCCTGGCGGAAGAAGGCGCGCATGTGGATGCCTTCTATTCCTGCCCTTACCATCCGGATGGCACGGTAGCGGGCTACGCGATCGACCACGAGGACCGTAAGCCGGCAGCGGGCATGATCCGCCGCGCCATGATTGACTGGGATGTGGCGGCACAAGGCAGCTTCCTGATCGGCGACAAGCCGAGCGACGCTCAGGCGGCAGAGGCAGCGGGCATTCCTTCGCGACTGATCACGCCCGATGTGGGCGACCTCGCCGCGGCGGTGCGGCATTTCCTGGACCGGTAATGCGAAGACGGCTGCCCCATTGCTGCGCCGTGCTTCGCTCTCTAGGCCCCTGGCAATGCTGAAGAATTATATCGATTGGGTACGGGACAGCGCCTTGCCGGTCTGGGCCGAGCGTGGATTCGACCATGCCGAGGGGCGTTTCCATGAGCGGTTGGATCATAAAGGTGATTCTATCCGCGTGCCGCATCGATCGATGGTGCAGGCGCGCCAGATCTTCGTCTTCGCCGATGCCGCGAGGACCGGCTGGCTACCCGAAGGCGGCGCGCTGGCCGAAACGGCCATGGCGACGCTTTTGCGCGATTTCGCGGATGATGACGGCGCGAAAGCCAGCTTCGCCTTCTCGATCGATCCAGCCAGCCGCGCGGTCACGTCACGCGTGCGCGATGCCTATGCGCATGCCTTCCTGCTTTTTTCGATCGCGGCACTGTACCGCCTGAACGGCGATCCCATGCTGCTGGCGCTGGCCGACCGCATCATCGCCTTTATCGAGGCGGAACTTGCCGATCCGATCCATGGCGGGCTGTTCGATGCGCTGCCGGCACCCGCCGAAAAGCGGCAGAACCCGCACATGCATCTGCTGGAAGCCTATCTGTTCCTGGCCGAGGCGGCGCCGGAGCGCGGTTATATCGAGCGGGCCGGCGGTCTGATCCGACTGTTCCGCCGCCACATGCTCCGCGACGGGCTGCTCCTGGAATATTTCACGGCCGATTGGGACGTGGCGGAGCATGCGGCGTGGGAGCCGGGCCATCATTTCGAATGGGCATGGCTGCTCGGCGAATATGCGCGGCTGGCAGGTGAGGCGCCGGGCGAGGAGATCGACCGGTTGTTCGCATCGGCTGCGCGCCACGGCATGCTGGAGGACGGCCTGATCCTCGATGAGCTTTCGCCAGAATTGACCATATTGAAGCCGTCGCGCCGCTTGTGGCCGCATACCGAGGCGATCAAGGCAGCAGCGACGCGGCACGCGCGCGGCGAGACCGATGCCCGGGGCTGGGCCGATCATGTGGCCGGCGCGCTATTGCGCAATTTCCTCGATCGGCCATTCGCCGGCGGATGGACCGACCATCTGGCGCCGGACGGGTTGCCGCTGGTCGCTTATGTTCCCGCCAGCTCGCTTTATCACCTCCTGCTCGGTGCCCGCGTCGCGGCCGAGGGCTTTGCACCCGCGCCCGAGCCTGCCAAAGCCTGAAGCAATGACCACCTACCTTGACCAACTCGCCGATTATCGCGTCGCCGTGATCGGCGATGTCATGCTCGATTGCTACATATCGGGCAGTGTCAGCCGCATCTCGCCCGAGGCGCCGGTGCCGGTGATGCGCGTGACCGATGAGCGCGCCGTGCCCGGTGGCGCCGCGAACGTCGCGGCGAATCTGGCGACCCTCGGCCTGGGCGTGAACCTGGTCGGGCTGGCCGGCCGCGATCGCGCGCGGGACGAGCTGGTCGCCTTGCTCGGCGCAATCGGCGACATCGATTGCACGGGTATCGCCGCGATCGCGGAGCGGCGCACGACCCGGAAATTGCGAGTGATCGGTGCGCAACAGCAGATCGTGCGGGTCGATCATGAGGACGTAATGCCCTGCTCCGCCGAGATCGAGGCGGACCTCCTGAAGGCGATCGAGGCCGCGATCGACGTGGCGGACGTGATCATCCTGTCCGATTACGGTAAGGGCGTCTGTTCCGACCGGACTATCCGTGCGGTGATCGATCGCGCCGCGGCCGTCGGCAAGAAGGTGTTGGTCGATCCCAAGCGGACCGATTACAGCATCTACCGCGGCGCCTTCGCGATAACACCCAACCGCAAGGAATTGACCGAGGCGACCGGGCTTTCGTGCGAGAGCGATGAGGAAGCCGCCGCCGCCGCCGCCCGCGCGCAGGAGATGTGCGGCGCCAATATCCTGCTGACCCGATCGGAAAAGGGCATGTCGCTCTTCCCCGTCGGGGATACGCCGTTTCACCTCGGCACGGTCGCACAGGACGTGTTCGACGTGTCCGGCGCCGGAGACACGGTGGTCGCGGTGCTGGCCGCCGCGCTCGCCGCGGACATGCCGATCCGCGACGGGATGCGGATGGCGAACCATGCCGCCGGAATCGTCGTATCCAAGCTCGGCACGGCGAGCGTAACGCGCGAGGAACTCGCCGCCTCCTTGCTGGCGGAGAGCACGACGTCGGACATCAACGACGGGCGCCTGCTCGACCGCGACGCGCTGGTCGCGCTGCGCTGGGCCTGGGCCAAGGAGAAATTGACGGTCGGCATCGCCAACGGCTGTTTCGACCTGATCCATCCCGGCCATATCTCGCTGATCGCGCAGGCGGCGGCGAGCTGCGATCGGCTGATCATGGCGCTCAATACTGACGCGTCGGTCAAGCGGCTGAAAGGTCCGACCCGCCCGATCCAGGACGAAACCGCGCGCGCCGCCGTGATGGGCGCGATCAAGGGCGTCGCGGCGGTGACCTTGTTCGACGAGGAGACACCGCTGGAACTGATCGAAGCGCTCCAGCCCGACGTGCTGATCAAGGGCGCGGATTACACGATCGACCGGGTCGTGGGCGCGGAGGTTGTGCAGAAACGCGGCGGGCGGGTCGTGCTGGCGGAATTGAGCGAGGGGCAGTCGACGAGCCGGTTGGTGGAATCTAGTGGGCGCGCCCACCTCACAATTGACCAGGAGTTTCGATGAATACGCCTACGCCTTATATGTTGGGTCCTAATTTCCATGAGCTCAACCGGCTGGAGGCCCGGAACGAGCGCGAACTCCAGGCGCAGATATGCAATACGCTCCGCCTACTTCGCCCTATGAAAGTGAAAGGACATCAGAAGGCGCGGTTTGGTTCCGCAGGTGACGGCGGTTATGTTCATCTTGATGATTTCGGCGGGCTCGACATAGCCGTGTCGCTCGGCATCAATGATAACGTGACCTGGGATCTAGACATGGCCCGGCGAGGCCTGACGGTCCATCAGTTTGACCACACCGTCGAAGATCCAGCTCCAAACGACTCGCGCATGGTATTCAATAAAACAATGATAGCGCCTGAGCCCGGCGACGGCATGGAGACGCTCGAATCTATTGTAATGCGCTTAGACAAGGGGCGCGAGCGCCCCAACATGATCCTCAAGATGGATATCGAGAACTGGGAATGGCCCGTTCTGGAAGCAACCTCTCTTGATGCGATTTGTCGTTTTTCGCAAATAACGTGCGAAATGCATTATTTCGAGGCTATTGGCGACCTTAAGTGGAGACAATTGTTTTTCCGGGGTCTCCGTAAGCTGTCGAAATTTTACGCTCCAATCCATGTTCACGCCAATAATTGTGCGGCAGTATCCGTAATCGCGAATGTGGCATTCCCGAACGTGATTGAGGTCACGTTTGCCAACCGTGCACTCTATGATCTCGAGGAAACGGATGAGGTATTTCCAACCGCTCTAGACGCGCCTTGCGATACTACTCGCCCGGATATTTTCCTTGGTAATTTCCGGTATGAAGCGATCGACGATTCTCGAGAGGCGCCAGTTTCGCCGATGGCGAGCATTGCGACGCCGACAGTAGGGAAGGATATCATTCCAGACGAATGGCAAGTGCGCGCGGATGCATCTAACGCTAGGCGCGAACTCCTTCGTAGCTTTGGACCTTGCGCAATTGGTTTGCTCATATCAGCTGATCACGGACCGATGGTCGTAGATGCTGCGGACAGTTCCGTGAGTGCAGCGCTACTGGCAAGCGGGACTTATGCTGATCATGAATATGAGATGGCTAGATCACTGGTCACTCCCGAAACCAACGCATTGATCGTAGGCGCCCATATCGGCGCGCATGTGGTTCGGCTGGCAAAACATTGCAAGGAATTGATTGCCGTTGAGGCGAACCCACATACGTTTGGATTCCTAGAACAGAATGTCCGCCTCCAAGGCTGCAGTAATGTTCGCCTGCTCAACATTGCGGCAGGTGAAAGAGACGGTACTATCACCTTCCTGATGAATCACGACAACTCCGGAGGTTCCAAGCGGAAGCCAGCGTTGGACAGGATCTACTATACCTACGATCAGCCCGATGTCATCGAAGTGCCCTGCAAAGCACTCGACAACGCCATACCTCACCTCGATTTTGATCTGGTCTTTATGGATATCGAGGGATCAGAATATTTTGCACTCCAGGGTATGCAGGCCATATTGGACCGCACCAAAGCGCTATCGATCGAATTCCTGGCCCACCATATTCGCGAGGTTGCGGCCGCTGATATCGATGAGTTTTCAGCACTGATAGTACCACACTTTAATTGGATGCTGATTCCGGATCACAAACAACTTGTCCCTCAGCATGAAATGGCTAGCCATCTTAAAGCCATGTTCTTATCTAACCAAAATCATGATTGTCTTTACTTTTTCAAACATCTCAATCCCACTTGGTTAGCCGAACAGGGGATCGCAGATCCGCGACATACCATCTGCTAAGCAAGATCGCGCCGCGTCATGAATATATCGCAGTGCGGCAAGTGAATTAGGTTTGCTTGGGGCACGGGTATTAGCCCCCCTTCGTGAGCAATCCGCCAGAAGCGGAACCCTTGCGAACCGAGCCAGGCAATATGCTCTTGCACGTCGGCCATAGTCTGCATCATGTGGTTGGCCCATTCAGTGATGATTCTAATATCTGGCGAACGATCGAGGAGAGCTTGTGCGCCGCGCAACGCAAGTGGCTCCGCTCCTTCGATATCCATATGTAGAAAATCAATTTTTGGAACTTCCGCCAGCTTACGATCAAGCGAAACCGTCGGTACTGCTACACGATTTGTATATTCGCTGCCAAAATCTGTCCGCGGATCATCGGTAACAAGATTACCGCTCCCGAAATTATTTGGTGCCGAGGCCAGAATGAGCGTACCTTCTTTCTCGGCCACCGCCTCATTGAACAGTTCGACGCGTCCTTGGGCCCGAAAATCGCTGAAATGATTGACCATCATGGTGGCATGGAGCAACTGGAACACAACAGGATTGGCTTCGAAGCCGAACACCTTTCCTTCAGGGCCGACGGACTTGGCCATGACAAGGGTATGATATCCAATATTGCAACCGGCATCGACGACAGTATCGCCCGGCCTGATCGCGCCAGCGATCGCCCGCTCCACGTGCGGCTCGAATTGGGTGCCATCAATCAGCGCGGGAGTCAGGTCGACATCATTGGGAATAAGAAAGATACGCTCACCACGATATGTGCGAGCATATATTCGGTCACCCAGAAATAAAGGCTGTGTCCATCGCCAGCCTTCATTGTTACGGAATGTATCCGTTGACATCATATATTTTCCAAGCGCGATCCGATTTGGAAAATTCAATTTCAAATGGTAGTCGATTAACGCCGCATCGGGCGTGAAACCCAATATCATTTCGATACTAGAAACGATATCTTCGGCCGTAACTCCGGTGGCCGCCTCTTTGTCACTCATCTTCATCTCCCTAGATTTATACAACGCCGACCACAGCGGCTATTCGAGGTCAAGCGGCCATGCTCGTGAAGGGGGTCGTTGATCCAGTTGCTTGACAGCTTGCCCACGAAACCGCAGCGGGAGGCTTCGCCGCGCCGAGCGGTTTAGGCTACTTTCCTGTGGGGAAAAGCACATGCTTGGCAGCGGAAGCCTGAGCAAGTCCGGTCGCCGATCGTCGTGTGGCAAGGACGACATCACAACCCGCCTGATCCGACGGGGCGAGCGCGATGCAGTGCTATGAGGAAACGATAGGGCTGCCCCTGTGCGTAGAGATATCCACTGGAATTGGACCACATGTTGAAAAAAGGCCGGCTCTGAGGGCGCTGAGCGTGCCTACCAGCCCCCTATCGGGTCGACCCGGAAAATGCCACGCTGGCGAAGCACACCCTTGACAGCACCGGGCCGGTCCGGCGACGACGAATGACGCGTGACAGAGCGTCTCGCTTACTTTTTCAAGAGGGCTTACTTTTGTTCGGCAGCGTCGGTGGACCGTGGAAACGCTCGCGCCGAAGCCCCGACTTCGATCGGCAAGTCGCCACTTATTTGACAAGACGCGCGGATGCGGCGCGCGATCGGCGCCACTGGGGCGCCGCCGCAGCCTTGTATGACGAAGCGTTGCGCCTCGTACCGGAACGCGCCGACCTGCACGTCCAGCGCGGTCACATGCTTAAGGAGGGGGGCAACCTCGAAGCGGCTGAGGAGGCATATGAACAGGCACGCATCCTGATGCCGAATGATGCCGATCTCGCTCTCCAATTCGGGCATTTATATAAGCTTGCCGGCCGATATGGCGATGCGGAGCGAGCTTATGAACAGGCTTTGTCGTTCAAGCCGGGTTGGGATGCACCGGCGCTAGAACTCGCGGCACTTCGGCTCAGGACAGATGTCATCATCGACGCGCCGACGCGAGCCGTGGCCGAACGTGATTTGGGCGGTGCGCTCCGAACAGCGGCAGCCGAACTGGCCAATCCGGCAACGATAGCCAAGCTGGTGCCGGCGCTCGCCCCCAACCCAGGGCAATCGCATCTCGCCGCCGAGGAAGGCCTGAGCCTGAAACAGGCGGGTCGTCATGAGCCCGGATTCTGGGGACGCCGCCGCACATTCCGTGGGGTGGAATCGGTCCGCGGCTATTCTCGGTCGGCCGTGCCGATCGACGAAGTACAATTGCTTGTGGACGGCACTACCGTTTTTCGCGGGCCCGTCCGCGGTCCTTATCTTTCGGCTGAAGAAACGTCCGGCGTCGCGAAATATGTCTTCAACATATGGTTTGACTTTTCAGGTATCGCGCTAGGCCCGCACGCGTTCGAAGTGCGTTCGATCGACGCCAATGGCGAATCCCAATCCCTCCATGATGAAATCGTGGTGGCGCGGCCATTCACGAGAGCTGAACTTCCTGATTCGGACGCGCTGGTGGGGATAAAGGAAGCAGACCCCACGGCGCTGGAGCATCGCATCCGTAGCGAAGCTAGCGTGATCCGGTCCGCCCAGCGCGACGTCTTCAATTCGCCGCCTCGCTCAATCCTGGTAATGCGGACCGACCAGCTGGGCGATATGATCGCCTCCATCGCGGCGATCCGACGCCTGCGGGCGCTATTCTCCGATGCCCGGCTGGTTGGATTGGTTACCGCCGCTAATGCGGATATCGCCGCGACACTAGCCCTTTTCGATGAGATCATCACGATCGACTTCCCCGACGATCCGATCGAACGGCGTCGCATCATGCCACTCGAGCAGCAGGAGGCGTTGCGCAGGAAGCTGGAACCTTATTGCTTCGATATCGCCATCGATCTTGCCCAGTCTTCCGTATCACGAGAATTGTTGCGCCTGTCCGGCGCGCGATTTCTTTACGGGGATCAAGAGGGGAATTTTGACTGGCTTACTGGCAGTTTTGGCATCCGCACCCGCGATCGGCTAAACCAGCTCGATTTTGTACCGCATTCGCGGAAGGCGCTCGCCATGGTGGAAGCGTTGGGCGCGATCGCACACGACAGTTTCGAGGTTGTGCGCCGGCCTGAACTGATGCGCGACCGGTTGGAGCCGTTCGGAATTGGCGAAAGCGATCGTTATGCGGTGCTGCACATGGGCGCGCGAATTGCCTTCTCGCGCTGGCCAGGCTTTATCGCACTGGCGGAGCGAATGCTGGTCGAAACCGATCTCAAGATCGTATTAATGAGCGACGATGCCGGCGTACGCGCCGCCTTGCCCGCCGAACTGATCGCGTCATCCCGGGTCCAGCTGATCGATCAGCGTCTGCCTTTCGACGACTTCGACGCTTTCATCTCATTCGCTGAAATCCTGGTCGGCAATGATTCCGGCCCCAAGCATCTGGCCAGCCTACGTGGCACCAAGGTTGTCACCGTGCACAGCGCGCGCATTAACTGGAACGATTGGGGCCAGGAACAAATCGGCATGATCGTCAGCCGCCGGGTGCCCTGTGCAGGCTGCAATATCTTCCATGACACGGAAGAGTGCGGGAAAGATTTTGCCTGCATCCGGGACATCACGCCGGCGGAGGTGTTCGATGCGGTCAGGGCACAGCTTTAGGAAGTGGATGTGTTTTTGAAGCGCAGGACTGCGACGTGGTTCGGCGGCGGTCGCGCCTTTGTCCGCGGCACAATCGCGCGCGCAAATGCTGCGCGCGATGCCGGGAATTTTAAGGATGCCGCTCTCCTGTACGAGGAGGCCTTACGATTGCGGCCCGATGACGCCGGCATCCTCATCCAGTGCGGCAATATGCACAAAGACAGCGGCGATTACAAAGCGGCGGAGGCGCATTACGAACGTGCGGCAGCGCTGCGTCCCAACAACGCCGATATCGCGCTGCAGCTCGGCCATCTCTACAAGAGTTGGGGGCGGCTCCCCTTGGCCGCCGAGGCTTATGCGCGGGCGCAGTCACTCAGACCCGATTGGGAAGATGCGCGAGCCGAATTGGAGCGTGTCGGGAAAGCCGGCCTCGATACACTTGATGCTGCCAGGGCGCCGACATTGTTTGAACCATTGGCCGAGTCGGAATTCACGGCGCTGGCGACGCATTTGCAGCTAGCCGCGGAGATTGAAACGCTTGCACCGGAACTCGCCCCAGGCCGCCTCCAGGATTTGCTGCACGATCATGGGGAGGAAATCGCGGTTCGCGCGCTTGGCCGACGCGAACGCAGCCATTGGGGCATACTGCCGACCATGCGGGGAATCGAGGCGATTCGCGGCTTCTGCATTTCCGCTGTGCCGGTGGCGGAAATGCAGCTCTATCTGAACGACCAGCTCGTCTTTCGATCCTTTCCAAAAGGCGGCTTTCCTCTCCACCACGAGCGTTCCAATTCTGCGCTTCGGAAATATGTATTCAATTTCTGGTTCGATTTCTCGGCTATTGCACACGGCAGGCACGATCTGGAGGTGCGTACCATCGGGCGCGGCGGACGCAGCCAGAATGCACATCACAAGATCGTCGTAGCCGACCCCATGGCGGAAGAGGATTTCCCCACGTCCGATCAGCTCGTGTCGGCCGACCCTGCCGACCCGCGCCCCATCGACGACCAGATCAACACCCGGCCAAGTAATATACGTTCGGCGCATCGCAGGCTCCTGCCGCAGGATCCACGCACGATCCTGGTCCAGCGCGTCGACCAGCTCGGCGATTTCGTGGTATCGGTACCCGCGATACGGAGGTTGCGTGAAATCTATCCGGCGGCGCGTATTATCGGCCTGTTATCGTCCGCCAACGCGGAACTGGGCGCCTCGCTTAAGTTGTTCGACGAAATCGTCGTTGCAGATTTTCCCGAAGATCGTCAGTTCCGCCGACGTGTAATGCCGCTCGAACAGCAGGCGGCATTACGCGAAAAACTGCGGGCATTCGACATCGACATAGCGATCGACCTGGCGGAAAATTCGCCGTCGCGCCTGCTGCTGACGCTATCAAACGCCCGCTTCAAATACGGTTTTCGTCACCCGCTCCTGCCGAACATGCCGCTCGATCTGGAGGGCAACTCACATGATCCGCGGACCGGCGACGAGATGGTCCCCCACAGCAATAAGTTGGTCGGCCTCATGGAGTGGCTTCGCGCAATGGCGCGCAGTGAACCGAACGTGGAGAAACGTGAGGACCTGTCTCGCGATCTGCTGGCGCGGTTCGATCTTGAATCCGAGGGTCGGTTTGCGCTGCTGCACGATGGCGCACGACTGAACTTCAGTCGTTGGCCTTATTATGGCGCACTGGCGCAAAAGATCTTGGCGGAGACGGACCTTGCCGTTGTACTGCTCACCGATGATAAGGATATACGAAGCAAACTGCCGGAAGAGCTGCTGCGCTCGGAGCGTTTCCATATTTCCGATGGCAGGCTGAAATTCGACGAATTCGACGCGCTTGTATCATTCTGTGAGGTATTTGTGGGCAACGATTCAGGCCCGAAACACCTCGCGTCCCTGCGCGGGGCGAAGGTCATCAGCATCCACATGGCGCGTAACAGCTGGAACGAATGGGGGCAGGAAAGCAGCGGCTATATTCTGAGTCGAAAAGTACCCTGCGCAGGCTGCCAGATTCATAACGACCCCGAAGAATGCGGCCGCGACTTCGTCTGTATCCGCAACATCAAACCGGAAGAGGTGATGGAGGCGGTTCGCAGGTTGCTGTGACACCGGCATTGTCGGCCGAGGGTCGATCGACTAGCTGCCGCTTATGGGGAGGGCGCATCCTTGCTGCCGCGGATGATCCGGTTGCTGATCCGGGAAATCCCGACCACGTCGGGCGCGGCCGCCGCGCGGCGGCTGATCGCACGCGCCAACGCGGCGCGCGATGCGCGCCAGTTCGGTGTCGCCGCGGCGCTTTATCTCGAGGCGCTGCGCTTCAACCCGGACAATGCGCGGATTCGGATCCAGTGCGGGCACATGCTCAAGGATTCGGGCGATCTGGTGGGCGCCGAGGAACAATATGGATTGGCGGCGAAGGCGTTGCCCGACGATGCCGATCTCGCGCTCCAATTAGGCCATTTCTACAAGATCGCGGGACGGCCCGAACTGGCCGAGGAGCATTATCGGCGCGCGCTGACGCTGATGCCCGGCTGGATCGAGGCCGAACGCGAATTGGTCTCGGTCGGGGGCGCGGTGGACGATGCGGAACGCGGCGATCTACCCGACTGGATCGTACCGGAACTGCTGCCTCGCCCGGCCGGCGCGCCCGCCGCCGCCGATCGCAACATATTGCGCCTGTTTCGCCTGGGTGGCCGTCGTGCGCGTAGCCGCTGGGGCGATCTCAAGGTCTTGCGCGGTGTCGAGGCGATCCGGGGCTATCGCCTGGCGCCCGCGGGCCTGACGGAAATCAGGCTTCTGATCGATGGCGAGCTAGCACGGACCGAAGCGTTGCAGGCCTATCCCCAGGACGGCGACACCGGACAGTTCAAATATGTCTTCAACCTGTGGCATGATTTCTCGCCGGTCGCGCCCGGCCGCCACAGGATCGAACTCGATTTCATCGATACTGCCGACCGCCGCTATCGGCGCCATCGCGAGACCTTGCTGGTGGTCGCGCCGACCGACGCCGGTATCTTTCCGGACTCCGATGCCCAGGTCGCAATCCCGCCGGACGCGCCGTCGATCGAGGCCGCGGTCAATGCCCAGCCCAGCATGGTGCGCACGACCGAGCGGAGATTGCTGCCGGAGCCGATCGCCACGATCCTGGTCCAGCGCGTCGACCAAATGGGCGACCTGGTGTGCTCGGTGCCCGCAATTCGCCGGCTGCGCGCGCTTTACCCGCAGGCGAAGCTGGTCGGCCTGGTCTCGACCGCCAATGCGGCGTTGGCTGGAAACCTCGGCCTGTTCGACACGATCGAGGTCATAGCCTTCGAGGAAAGCCTGACCGAGCGGCGGCGCGTGCTGGCGATCGAGGATCAGGATGATCTGCGGCGAAGGCTTGCCGCCTATCGCTTCGATCTGGCGGTCGACTTTGGTGAGGGGGATGAATCCCGGGCGGTGTTGCTGCTGAGTGGCGCCCGATTCCTGTACGGGTTCAAGGACCGCAATTCGCCCTGGCTCGACGCCGGGCTGGATTTCAACGCGCACGATCCGGTCAATGGCATTGAGGTCATTCCGCCGTCGCGCAAATTCCTGTTGCTGGTGGAAGGTCTGGCGCTGCTGGCGCGGGGTGGCGCCGCGCCGATCGCCAATCCCGATCGCACGGGTCTGGCGGCGCTGGGGATCGACGAGGGTGATCGCTATGCGGTGCTCCACGCCGGGGCGCGGCTAGTCTATAGCCGCTGGCCGCATTTCGACGCGCTCGCGCGGATGATCCTCGAACGGACCGGCCTGAAGGTCGTGTTCCTGTCTGACGATGCGGCGACCGCGGTCGTGGCCGCCGAGGAAGCGGGCCAATCGGGCCGCCTGATCGTCGTGAAGGGGCAGATCGACTTTGAAGTGTTCGATGCCCTCCTGTCCCATTGCAGCCTTTTCGTCGGTAATGATTCAGGCCCCAAACACCTCGCCGCCTTGCGCGGGGCGCCGGTCGTCAGTCTCCACATGGCGCGTCTGAACTGGAGTGAGTGGGGACAGGAAATGACAGGCCGGATCATCAGCCGCCGCGTTCCGTGCGCGGGCTGCGGAATCGGCCTGGACGGCGAGGATTGCGGCAAGCAATTTGCCTGCCTGCGGCATATCAAGGCCGAAGAGGTTTTCGCCGCGGCGGAATCGCTGCTGTGAGCCACGGATTGACTTCGCTTTCCTCCTCTTCCACTCGGGTTCGGGAGAGCCGATGACCAGCACCAGCGCCCGCACCGCCCCCGCATCGCCGTCGTCATCGTTCGAAGGCCCGATAGCGCGCATGCTGCGCCGCGCCCTGCTCCAGGTGGCACGCCCGATCTCGACCACCCAGGACCGGCTCGATCTCGCCGAGCTGGCGGAAGAGGTTGGCCGCACCGATATCGCCGAGGTTGCGCGGCTCGCCGCATCGCTCCGGCAAGGGTGCCCGGAGGCGACCGAAGGCAAGGAGGCATCGCACGCGATCGAACGCGCCGTGAGCGAACTCAAAAGCCTGATGGCACCGGCACCTACCCCTCCGCCGATAGTCGTGGCCCCTGCCCATGACCCGATCGCCGCATGCCGGTCGCTCGCCGCGTTGCTCGCGGCTCCGCTCGATGCGGATGGCGAAGCGGCGTTGGCCGGCCTGCTGGCAGGATGGTGGGATCTGGCCGCTATGCCGGACGCAAGCGAGACGCGTGTCGATGCGGATTTGCCGACGCTCCTGAGCGGCTTTGCCAGGAGGGAATTGTTGGACTTCCTCAGGCGTAATCACGATTTGGCGTACGGCACCTGCGGGTCCGCGCGGCTGCTGCATCGGACAGCACGGCTCGGACAGGGTGCGTGGGGGCCCTATCTCACGCAAATCGGCAATGTCGTGCGTTCTGGCCGCGACATACTTGGCCTGATCACGCTCGCTGCCGGTGACGACGCGCTCGCCGAAATCGATACATGGGTGGTACCGCTCGCCACACATCTTCGCGCCGAGGATGCCGCCGAGCTGGTCGACGAACTGGCGGATCTCGGCCTTTTACGGGCGGTCGCGAATCTGCTGGATGCTGCAGTGTCGCGAACCGATCGCGGTGCGTTGCTGCCGCGCTTGCGCGACGCGCTGTTGGACCTGGGGGAACGAACGACGGCACTGCGCGCGCAACGGCGGCTGGTCGAACTGACCCCACTGGATGCAGCCGAATGGTGCCGACTCGGCGATCTGTTGGCGAGCGAAAACGAGACGGACGAGGCAGCCGCGGCATTCGACCATGCGTTTCGGATCGCCCCGACCGACGATAAGATCGCCGCGCATCGCGCCGCATGGCGCAATGGAACTTTCGACGAATTCGTCGTGACGCAGGGCTTCGCGACGCCCCGGATGCGGCAGCTGACGCGCCTAACCCGTCGCGCGGCATGATCGGCGGGCTTTTCGATCGGGCAGGGCTGCGCAAGGGCGGCAATCGCGCGCGCGATCTCGGCCATTGGGGCGAGGCGGCAAATCTTTATCGCCGCCATCTGGCCAAACATCCGCACGATTTCGCGATCTGGGTACAGCTTGGCCACATGCTGAGCCAATTGGGCGATTATGGCGCTGCGGATGATGCCTATGGCCGAGCAGCAGCACTTGAGCCTCGCGATCCCGATCTGCTCTTGTGTTGGGGCCATTCCCGCAAGCTTGCAGGCGATCCCGACGGCGCGCGCCGCCATTATGCCGCAAGCGTGGGCATCGACGGCAATGCCGTTGCGCGTGCCGAACTCGAGGCGATGGACTCTTCGGGGACGCCGGAAGAAGCGCCGGCTTTCGACGGACCGACCGAGGTGCCACCGTCTCAGCCGGAGCCGGAAGACTTTTCCCGCCGCGCCTGGGACGCCCACATGGTGGTGGTGAAACCGTTTGAGCTGACCCAGGGCACCGAAGCGGCGCTGTTCGTAACCCATTCGGCGACCGGTGCGATCAAGCCGCACGTCCTGCCCTATGTGCAGGCATTCGCCGACCAGAATATTCCCGTCATGTTGATCGTCGTGGCCGATCGGCAGATGAATGTGCGCGCCGAACTCCGGGACGCGGTCGCCGGGCTGATCATTCGCGAAAATGCCGGCTTCGATTTCGCCGCCTGGGCGCATGGCCTGCATCTTTACCCCGAACTTTATGGCTGTTCGACGCTGTATCTCGTCAATGACAGTGTGATCGGGCCAGCGGACCAGCCGCGTTTCGGCGCGATCATCGATCGTATCCGTGCCAGCGATGCCGATCTGATCGGGCTCACCGAAAGCCATGAATATCGGTGGCATCTGCAGACCTTTTTCCTCGCGCTGAAATCTCGCCTGCTTGCGTCCCAGGCGCTGCACCGCTTTTTCGACGAGGTGCGGATTCTGCGCGACAAGGATCGCGTGATCCAGGCCTATGAGGTGCGCTTCTCGCACGATGTCGAGTGGAGTGGACATAAGGTCGAGGTGCTGTTTCCCAGCAGGCTCGCGCTCAATCCGCCGCTGAACGATTGGCGCTCGCTGATCGACGCGGGCTTCCCATTCATGAAGCTGCTGCCGCTTCGCGGCGCGTTTCCCGAGCTGGACATGGCCGGCTGGCGCGAGACGCTGAGCGAGGCGGGCTTCGACGTGCCGCTGATCGATGCCACGATCCGTGCCGCCGAGGAGCAAGTGCCTGCGGATGGGGACAGTCAGCTCTATGCGCATCCGATCCCGTTCGACGCGGCCCGGGATCGCCCGCTCAAGGTCGCCTTCTACGGTCCGTGGAACTACGACAATGGGCTGGGATCGGCGTCCCGCGGGATCATCGCGGCGCTTCGTCATGCCGGCGTGCGGCTCAACCTCCATCCCATCAAGAAGCCGTTCCACATCCATAAACCGCTCGCCCCACCGGTCGACGTTCTGGAATTCGGCGGGCCGGCGGACATAGCGATCGTCCACCTCAATCCCGACAGCTGGTTCCTGCTCACGGACGAACAGCGCCATGCGGTGGGCGAGGCACGAAAGCGGATCGGCTATTGGGTTTGGGAGATGGGCCATATCCCGCCCGCGTGGCGCCACGATTTTTCGTCGGTCGACCGCATATGGTCGCCAAGCCGTTATTGCGCGGAATTGTTCGCGGCGCAGGGCGAAGCGCCCGTGGACGTCATTCCCCACCCTGTCCCGGTCCTCCCCGAAATCGAGGTGGATCGGGCGGCCGTGCTCGAACGGCTCGGGCTTTCCGCCAAGTCCAAGGTCATCCTGTTCGTTTTCGACGGGTCGAGCTATCTCGTTCGCAAGAACCCCGCCGCATTGATCCGGGCCTTCTCCGCATCCGGCCTTGCCAAAAAGGGCTGGGTGCTGGTTCTCAAGACCAAGCATCTGATGGATCGGCCGGACGAGGGAGCCGTGCTCCACGCGCTGGCTGCGGCGACCGAGGGTGTAACCCTGGTCGACCGCGCCATGCCGGTCGAAGAGCTCCGTGCGCTGTGGGCGGTCACCGACATTTACGCGTCGCCGCATTGCTCCGAAGGTTTCGGCCTGACGATCGCGGAAGCGATGGCAGCGGGCAAAATCGTCGTGGCGACCGATTTCGGCGGGAGTACCGACTATCTCGACGCCGCCACCGGCTTTCCGGTCAAAGCGCGCCCTTGGACGCTGTCTGAAGATTTCGGTCATTATACCAAGGGCGGCATATGGGCGCGGATCGATGAGCCGGCGCTCGCCGCGGCGCTGGCCAAGGCCGCGACGGACAAGAGCGACCGCCGTGGCGCAGCGCGGGAGCGGATCGCTGCGCGGCTTTCCTATAGCGCCGTGGGCGAATTGGTCGCGGCAAGCCTGCGCGATACGCTGACTGGCCCGGGCGCGTCGCCGCGGATCGATGTGCTCACTCCGCGTTTCGACCGGGGCACACCCTTCGAACAGGCTGATTTCGGCGAGGATATCGCGGCCATTCCCCTCACCGCCGCAGGGGCGATTTCCGAATTCCCCTGGAACGTGCCGGTCGATCGCCATCATTGGATTGCCGTTGCGCCGCAGGGCAGCATCGCCGCCCCCGATTTCGCGGATCGGATACGGGAGGCGGCGCGCGATCGGCCGGATGTCGCGATTTTCTATGGAGACGACGTCGCCGCGGAAACGGTGGAACCGATCGACCGGTTGAGGCTGAAGCCGGAGTTCGACATCACCTTGCTGGCGGCGCAGGACTATATCGGCGCGCCCGTGATCGTGCGCGCGTCGGCATTGGCGCAGCTTGGCGGCGTCCGGCCCGAAATGGGTACCGCGGTGATGGCCGACCTGCTGTTCCGCGCGCACGCCGCGGGCATGGCGATCGCGCGCATTCCCCACACGTTGCTGGGCCATGCCGGCACACGCGTCCGTGCCGCCGATGCCGATTACCGGATGATGCTTGCCAACCAGCCTGCGCTGACCGGCTACGACGTGGTCGCCGGGCTTGCGCCTGACACGCTGGGGTTGCTCAAGCGCTTCGGCAAGGACGCGCCGCGGGTAACGGTGATCGTTCCGACGGCCCGTACGCCGAGACCGGACAGTGGTACCTACGTCGAATCGTTGCTGGGGGGCTTGGCCGATACCGATTGGCCGATGGACAAGCTGACGGTGCTTGTTGGCGATGACGTCGCCGGGAAACCTGCCTGGGCCGCGCGCAAATGGCCTTTCGCCTTGCGCCGGATCGAGACGCCGCGCGCAAGCGGCGCGCCATTCAACTATGCGGCAAAAATGAACGCGCTGTGGCGCGCGGCCGACACCGAGCAGATCCTGTTCATGAATGATGATGTGCAATTGCTGGCGCCCGATTGGCTGCGCGCATTGCAAAGCTTCGCAGTGGATGAAGGCGTGGGCGGCGTCGGCGCGCGCCTGTTGTTCGAGGACGGCACGCTACAACATGCCGGCATGAGCCCGCACGGCGAGGGAACCACACATGCGTGGATCTTCCGCAGCCGGCATGAAGGCAGCTATCAGGGATGGGCGCGCACGCAGCGAGAATGGTCGATGGTGACCGGCGCAGTGTTCGCGACTAGGCGGTCGCTGCTCGAACAGGTGGCGGGCTTCGACGAGCGATTCAGCCTCGAATTCAACGATACCGATCTGTGCCTGCGGCTTCGCGCGCTCGGCTATCGGATCGTCTGCACGCCTTTTGCGGAGATGATCCATGCCGAGAAGGCCTCGCGCGGCGAGCAATTGCCTCCGGGCGACGACCTGGCGTTGTTCCGTTCGAAATGGAAAGCCTGGATCGGCCAGGATCCCGCGTGGCATCCCAGGCTTCGGCGGGATCGGCTCGATGTAACGCCGCAGGCCGAGGAGAATGCCTGGTACCTCTAGCCTGACAGCGTTTTTTCCACCCGCTCGGCGATCGCGGCGAGCGCTGAGCGCAAATCCTGACTTTCCCAGCGCAATTGCTCGGCGACCCCTGCGGTTTTCACATGCAGAGCCTCCCTGTCCTCTTCGCCTTTGACGACCGAAGCCCGCAAGGCAGACAGATCGGTCTCCGAGAGGCAATGATCGAGCCGCTCGGTCAGCACCTCTATCATCGCACGCAATTTCTCTGCGTCCTGCTGTCTCTGTGCATCGAGCGCCACGATGGTTTCCGCCAGACGAGCAACCTCGGCCTGAAGTGACCTCATCGCCTCCGCCGAAGCCGCTCCGGCCCAGCGGCGCGCGCCGTCCTTAAGCGTCAACGGCCATCTCCTCGCGTTGCTTCTGTTGCGCCATGCCGACGATGATATCCGCCACCAACTCCGGACTGATCTGGCCCAGACAAGCCTTGCCGTAAGCGCAATCGCGCGCACGGTGCAGCTGGCACGGCGCGCAGCCGATCACGCGACTAATCGTGCGGACGGCAGGGCCCATCGGACGCCATTCCAATCGTTGGTGCGATCCTCCGAACAGGCATATGGTCGGAATTCCGAACCAAGCGGACAAATGCGTGATGCCCGAATTGTTGCCGATAACGCAGCCCGCCTGACGAATTTCCGCGATCACGTCCTGCAAGGGGCGACCGCAATCGCTGATCACCTTCGTGGCGTCATACGGCCGCACGATCGCCGCGGCGCGCGTCGCCTGGCTGCGCGCTCCCACGACCCGAACCTGCGCGTCGATCCGGTTGAGCAACAGCCCGATCAGGTCCGAGAAATGACCGGAGGGCCAGTCACGGATATCGCCATTCGAAAAGGGTGACATGACGATCGGGATCATAGGCCGATGTCCCGTACGATGCCGGTCCCGTTCAGCCTGAGCGCGACCAAGTCCACCAGCAGGATCAAATATTCGGACTGGTGCAGCGCGCTAGCCGTGCCGCGCTTGCTCAAGCGTCCGCCATAGAAGCGCACGTCCGCGACCGGTTGGCCCGGCACCGGAAAAAGACGGAATTCGAAAAGCGCATGATCCTTGACTGACGTGAATCGGAGCTCATTCACTTCCGTATCGCTGACGGCATAAGCAACGCGCTGGGTGTCGAGCGCGATATCGCAAGCGATCAGGCCGGGATGTCCGGATTCGATTTCCAGAAAGGGCTCGAACAGATAATCGCCTGGTGGCAGGGCCCGATATGGTCCCCAGATAATCGCGGGGCCCTCCTCGCCAATCTCGCCCCCTCGACAATGAATCGAATAAGGGGAGTTCCGGCAATAGGATTGGGCACTGAAGCGCGGCGGACCGATAGTTTCGGCCCAGGCGGCGTCGAAATGCTGAATCTGCGTATCCAGAGGCAGGCAGATATCGAGAAAGGGGAAACGGGACTGCAGCCCGATTCCCGCCTTCGTGGCCGCGTCTATGTTGCGCAGCAGCAAACGGGAATCCATGTCGGTCCGCAGGTCGACGACCAGATCGTAGCTGCCCGTGATCTGCGCATCGAACAACGCGGCCTTGCCGGGAACATCTGGCTCCTCCTCGGCCGAGTTGCGCGGGAAAGCATCGAACACTTCCACCCGATCCGCGACCCCGAGAGAGCGGGCCAGGCTCTCGTTCCATGACCCCACGACCAGCGTTATCTCAGCCTCTGGAAAATTGTCGCGAAGGCGCTTCAGGGCGGGAATGCCCATGATGAAGTCGCCGAGATGATCAAGCTTCAGCGCGAGGATGCGCCGCCCCGAAGGATGTGCGGTCAGCTCCACCCGCGTTCGGTCGGACTCGAACAAGTCGACCGGGGGCGGACTTGCCTTGATCTGTTCGGTCAGGCCCCAATCGGGCGCGGCGATGCGTTCGATGACGGCCGCGACGTCATGCTGCCCAAGAGGAACGTCCACCTGATAATCGTAGCCGGCGTCGAGATCGCCCAGCCAGCGCAGGCGATAGCTGTTGGGAACCAGCGCCTCCTCGATTTCCTCCGCCAACGCGCGTGGCGTGTAAAGCCGGCGTTGCGGATGGCGGCGCAGGGACGGCGCCGCGTCCTGCCGTTCGTAAAGGAAGGCATGGGGGACCGTGATGACCAGAAAGCCACCCAAGCCGAGGCAATTCAACCAGCTTTGAAGTGCGCCACGATAGTCGCCGATATCCTGCAACAGCCAGCGCGCCCAAATGCTCTGTTGGGAGCCCGGTGCCGGCAACGTGCCTGGATCGCGGGACAAGTCGAACATTGTCGCCGTCGCCAGATAGGGTCCAAGCGGCCCGTTGAGGTAAGCTTCGAGCGGGACGGCGGGCTCACCAGCGCGCGCTGCAGTGTTCCGCGGCAATCTTTCAGCCCCCAAAGACGCACCTCCAAGATACGCGCTGGACGATGTAATCCGCTTCGGATCGAAAAGCGAGCGCTCGCCCTCTCGCCCCGACGCGCATTGGTTGATGCGAAGGCATGCTCGCCCCGCCGACAGCCATGCCGCTTACCGCGTCACGGCCCGCGCGGCCACGAACGGCGAGAACAATTGATTGATGATGTTGACCATCTTGGCCGGGCGGTTGGCGGCGGCGTTCGCGATGTAGATCACGTCCTTGTCGCGGATCGCGAAGCGCTGCGACAGGAAGTAACTGGCCGGCTGGAGCATGTTGAGTCGGTAGATGATCGGCTTTTCCTGCTGGCCGGGCGCCGCGGGGGTGTAGCGGAACAGGAATACCGCGGACGGATCCGCCACCGAATCGGTCGGGCCGCCCGCGCGCGCGACCGCTTCCGCGAGCGACAGGTCGCCGGTCTCGAAGGCTGTCTGCTCGACCTTGCCGGTCGCACCGAGCGAGATGAAGCTGCGCGGCCGCTTGAGCAATTCGATGCGGTCCCCGGGGATCAGGACGAGATCGTCCGCGGCGCCGGAGCGGATGCGCCCCAGCCTTTCCTCAAGGAAATTGTTGCCACGGTTGAACCGCACCACAGTATCCTCGGCCGAATTGGTCGCGCCCCCCGCAAGTGCGATCGCGTCGAGCAAGCGTTCGCGTTGCAGGGACAGGTTGAAGCGGCCCGGCGAATGCACGTCACCCGCGACATAGACGGTACTGGCGATATTGGTCTTGATCGTGACCAACGCCTGCGGACTTTGCGATTTGCCCTTGAGCGCGCGCACGATCATCGCCTGGACCTCGGCCGGCGTATGCCCCTCGACCTTGAGCGTGCCGATATATGGCAGCTTGATCGTGCCGTCGCCGGCGACCAGCACGTCGGGGAAGGTCTGCGCGCGCGCCGCGGGATCGAGCACGCCGCCCGCGCCCTCCGACGATCCGAACAGCGAAATACCGACTTCGTAAATACCGATTGAAAGGTCGTCGCCCGCCCCGATCACGTCGTTGCGGCCGTCCTGCGCCAGGCTCGATAAGGTCGGCTGCGCGGCATCCGCCGCCGCCGCCGCGGCATTGATCTTCTCGACCAGCGGCCCATCGATATCGACGATCTTGAAGCCGAGCTCGTTCTGATCCCTGACGCCGCGCTTTATCTCACCCGCGGTCGGGCCGCTCGACGGCAAGGCCGCGCAGCCGCCGAGCAGGACCAAAGCGGAGAGAGCGGAGAAGGCGCGGGCGCGGGGGGAAAGCGTCAGCGGGAACGCGGGCATGGTCAAATTGGGGTCTCTTATAAAATCGTTATTCGCCGCGCGGTCACGAGCGTGTCGGGGACGAACCTAATCAAGTGGCGACGGGACTGCAATCAGGCGGCACGCAACTGCAGCCGGTGATGAACCTGACTCGCCTCCTCGATCGTGTCGAAGAAGACCAGCGCTCCGCCATAAACCACCGCGCCGCGCGAGCAATATTGGCGCAACGTGCCCGGATCGTGGCTGATCATGATGAGCGTCGCATTGTCGCGGCGATGGAGCAGGGCTTCCTCGCAGCGCGCGCGGAACCGCTCGTCGCCTGCGCCCGTCACCTCGTCGACCAGATAGCAGTCGAAATCGATCGCGAGGCTCACCCCGAACGCCAGGCGGGCGTTCATGCCGGCCGAATAGGTGTGGACCGGCTGATGGAAATAGGGACCAAGCTGCGCGAAATCCTCGACGAAGTCGGCCAGCTTCTGCTCGTCCATATTGTAGATGCGCGCGATGAAGCGCGCATTGTCCGCCCCCGTCAGGCTCGACTGGAAGCAGCTCGAATAGCCGATCGGCCACGAGGTCGACATGGTGCGGATCACGCGCCCGCTGCTGGGCTGCTCGACGCCGGCGATCAGCCGCATCAGCGTCGATTTGCCTGCGCCGTTCGCGCCGCATATGCCGATGCTCTCGCCGGGCTCGATCCTGAAGTTCAGATCGGTGAAGACGTGCTTCTCGAATTTGCGGATATGATAGCTTTTGCTGACGTTCTGGAACTCGATCATGCGAACATGGTCCTCAGGCCCCTATTCGGGCCGATGGGGTTCAGTGCATTGACGGCGGCCGAATGCCCGACGCACGCTCCCTAACGCATGGTGACCGAACTGCAATATCCCGGGACCGAACTCCCGCCACCGCTTCGGCTGTGCATGGACGCGCGCATGCTGGTCAGCACGGGCGGTACCGGGGTCAGCAGCTATGCCCGCCAATTGCTTCAGGCGCATGCTGCGATCAGCCGGGATCATGCACTGTTGAGCGACCGGGCGCTGCTGGACCAGCCCGCCCCCGCCCCTTTTGGCCGCGCCGGCCGCTGGCTGCGCGCCCTGCGGCCGGGGGTGCGCGTCGCCCATCTCCTGAGCGGAGAGACCGAACCGGATCTGCTGGTCTCGCCTGACATCTTCCGCGTGGCGCAAGTCTATTTCGACGTGCATCGTCGCCCGCTCAAGGTGCGCCTGCCCGGCCCTCCTGGCATCATGCACTGGACCTATCCGGTCCCGCTCGCCGCGATCGGATGGCATAATCTCTACACCGTCCACGACGTGATCCCGCTGCACCGTCCCGATCTGACGCATATCGACGGCAGGCGCTACCGGCGCATGCTGACCAGGCTCGGCGAATGCGCGACGCGTTTCATCGCCGTTTCGGAGACCGCCCGTAACGAGATCATCCGCGTGACTGCCTGCCGGCCGGATTTCGTGATCGATTGCAGCCTGGCGGTCGATACCGCGCCCGCCGACGCCGCGAGGCTGCCTGAAGGCCTTGTTCCGCGCGGTTTCCTGCTCGTGTGCGGGACCGTGGAAAAGCGCAAGAACGTCGCGCGGGCGCTCGAAGCCTATCGCCGGAGCAAGGTGCGCATGCCGTTGGTCATCGCCGGACCCGATGGCTGGGGCGCGGCTGACATCGCTCCCCTGCTCGCCGCCACGCCCGGCGCGATCCGCCTTCCTTATCTCGATCGACCGACCTTGCGGGCGTTGATCGGCCAGGCTCGCGCGCTCGTCATGCCGTCGCTGGCGGAAGGTTTCGGACTTCCCGTGGCGGAGGCGATGGCGCTCGGAACGCCGGTCGTCACCTCGAACCGGGGCGCGCTCGCCGAGACGGCGGGCGGCGCCGCGCTCGCGGTCAATCCGGAGGATACGGCACGGCTGGGCACCGCGCTCCGCCGGCTCGCCGAGGACGATGCGCTCTGCGCTCAACTTGCGGCAGCGGGGCACCGAAACGCCGACCGCTTTACGCCGGCGCGCTTCGCGGAGAGGTTGACGCGCGCTTATGCCGCCGTGATGGCGGAACCGTTATGACGGGCTTCGACATCGGCATCGACGGCTACAATCTCGCCTTGCCCAACGGGACGGGCGTCGCGACCTATGGCCACGTGCTCACCGACGTGCTGCGCGGCGCCGGGCATAGGGCGACCGGACTGTTCGGGGTCGACGCCGGCGCCGACGCGGCCATGCGCGAAGTGCTATTCTACGATCGGCTAGGCCAGGTGCCGCCCACGCCGCGGCTGCGTCGCAAGCGCAGCCGCCGCATCCGGCTGACCGCGCTCAATCCCTTCCTCGCCCGCACGGCCGACGAGGTCCCGCGAACCGGACGGATCGAAACCGCCAATCTGGCCGAGCGCCTGCCCGCCTTCGACCGGCTGACGACCGTCCCCAATCTGTTCGAGATCGCGCACCGTCATTTCGCGCTTTACGGCTGTTTCCTGCCCGTGCGGATGCCGGCGCCGCCCACGATCATGCACTGGACCTATCCGCTGCCGATCGTGCTGGAGGGCGCGGCGAACATCTACACGCTGCACGATCTGGTGCCGTTGCGGATGCCTTACACCACACTCGATGCGAAGCGCGCCTATCGCGATCTGCTCGCCGCCTGCGTGACGCATGCGGCGCACCTGTGCACCGTGTCCGAATCCAGCCGGGCCGACATCATCGCCGAGTTCGGGATCAGTCCGGAGCGTATCACCAATTGCTATCAGGCCTCGCCACTGCCCTCGCCGACGGACGATCCGCGCGACGATGCCGCGATGATCGAAAATATCTTCGGCCTCCCTCATCGCGGCTATTTCCTTCATTTCGGGGCGATCGAGCCGAAGAAGAATATCGGGCGCCTGCTCGAAGCCTATCTCGCCACCGGGGTCTCGGCGCCGTTGGTGCTGACCGGGGGCCGCGGCTGGCACGCGCAGGACGAATTGCGCCTGCTCGTGCCCGATGACGAGGCCGACACGGTTCACGGCCGCCGCATGGCCGAACGCGTCCGCCGGCTGGAGCATCTGTCGCGACCGCTTCTCGCACGCCTGATCCGGGGCGCGCGAGCGGTGCTGTTCCCATCGATCTGGGAAGGATTCGGATTGCCCGTGCTGGAGGCGATGCAGCTCGGCACGCCGGTGCTCACTTCCGATCGGGGCGCGCTCGCCGAGATTGCGGGCGAGGCCGCGCTGCTGGTCGATCCCTATGACGTCGCCGCGATCGCCGCGGGGATAAAGGCACTGGACGCCGATCCCGCGCTGCGCGACCGGTTCGCGACTGCGGGGCCGCGAGCCGCCGCGCGTTTTTCTGCCGAGGCATATGCCGGCCGGCTGGAAATCATGTATGCGCGGGCACTGGGTGCAACAAAGTGAGTCTTTTTTCGTCTTAACGCGGCCGCAATTGACTCTCGGATATGCCCGTCTATGAAGCGCCCCCCGTCGTGGGGGCCTTGAGGTCACTTCGAGCCGCGGAAATTTCAGAGTGATTTCAATAGCTAATCGCGCATCTCTGCCGAAGACGAGGATCGGCCGCCTTGCCTGCGCGGCGCTGGCTTTGTGCGTGCCGTTCGCGACGTCGGCCGAAACGCTCGCGGATGCGATCGCATCCGCTTATGATCGCAATCCGCAACTCGTCCAGCAGCGCTATCTGCAGAAGGCGCGCGACGAGAGCTACGTCCAGGCGCGGGCTCAATATGGGCCCAACGTGACGGCCCAGACGCAGGCTCAATATACGCATATCAGTCCGCTGGGCTTTCTCGCCACCGAAGGAACGAGCCAGCAGACCACGGTTTCGGTCTCGCAACCGCTCTACACGTCGGGGCGCCTCCGTGGGCAGGTCGCCGCGGCGAAGGCCGGCGTGCTGGGCGGCCGCGAAGAGCTGCGCCAGACCGAACAGCAGGTCATCCAGGACGTCATCCAGGTCTATGCCGCCGTCTTGCGCGACGAGGCACGGGTCGAGATCGGGCGCGAGAACGTGGCCGTGCTCGAAGGGCAATTGCGGCAGAACGTCAAACGCAACCAATATGGGGACGTCACATTGACCGACGTCCATCAATCGGATGCGCGGGTTGCGGCGGCGCAGATTCAGCTCGCCCAGCTCGAGGCGACCATGGCGGTTTCGCGCGCCCAATATTTGCAAATTGTCGGCCATAATCCCGGCAATCTGGCGCCCCTGCCTCAGCTTGGCACTTTGCCGCCGACGATCGACGATGCGTTCATCCTGGCCGATCAGAACAATCCGTCGCTCAGGATCGCGGAATATACCGAGACGCAGTCGAGCGCGAATGCGGCCGCCGCGCGCGGCGAGCAGGGGCCGACCATCTCGCTGAGCGGTGAGGGCATTTACCGCAATAACGGCCTGTTTCGCGTCGGCGGCGCGAATGCGCAGCGCGAGGCCGTCGCCGGCCTCACCATCACGCAGCCGATCTTTTCAGGCGGCGCGATTCAATCGCGGATACGCAGTGCCGACGCCCGCAATCGCGCCGATCAGGCCGGGATCGACATTGCGCGTCGCCAAGCCCTGGAATCAGTGACCAATGCCTGGGTGAATCTATCTTCGGCGCGCGTTGCGGTATCGACCGGGCAGCGTCAGGTGGATTCGGCACAGGCGGCATTTGCGGGCATGAGCTGCGAGGAGTTGAACGGCCTGCGCTCGACGATCGAGACGCTGAATGCGGAAGAGGAATTGCAGGCGGCCCAGCTGTCGCTTCTGCAGAATCGTTACAACGTCTATGTCTCGCACGCGGCCCTGCTCGCCGCGACGGGGGAATTGAGTGCGCAGCAAATCGCCGCCGGCGTCACCGTTTACGATCCTGAAGCGAATTTCAAACATGTGCGCTTCTCGGGCCTCACGCCATTCGAGCTGATCGCCAGCGGCGTCGACCGGATCGGTTCAGCACCGCCGCGTGGTCCTTTGTCCAAGGATCTTTCCGGCGCGAACGTGCCGCATCCCGAAAATCCGGGCAGCCTCGCCCCATCGCCGAATCGGGAATTGATGAACCGCCACCTGACGCCGATCACGAAGAGCGCGCTCAGGCTGCCGAACGGCGATGCGGCCCGCTGTCCGCTCAACGATATTCGGGGCCGCTGATGCGCGCCCGACCCATGATTTGCGCGAACAAGACGCTTTTCACCAGCGTCGTTCCCGCCCAAGGATCGAACTGACATGGCGACACCGACCAAAACCGGCCAACAGCCGCTTGCCAGCCCGCTCGCGCGCGCGCTGCGGCTGGGGCTGACCCCGATCTGCTTCGCGGCGTTGTTCAGCCTGATCTCGAACATGCTGTATCTGGCGCTGCCGATCTACACCAACCTGATTTACAGCCGCGTCATCACCAGCCAGTCCGGATCGACCTTGATCGTCCTGTCCTTCGGCTGCGCGTTCGTCTTCCTCATCTCCGGCATCATCGATCATTATCGCCAGATGGTGCTGAGCGGCTTCGGCGTGGTGTTCGATCAGCAATTGTCGAGCCGGACCTTCGCCGCTTTGTTCGACGCCGTCGTGCGGAGGCAGGGAACGCGGGCACAAGCGCTGCGCGATCTCGATACCGTACGCGGCGCGATCGGCGGCCACGCGATCAACGTGCTGTTCGACCTGCCCTGGATGCCCGTCTTCATGGTCATCCTGTTCGCGATCGATCCGACGATCGGCGTGGTCACCTTGCTGGGCGGGATCGCGCTCGTCGTCCTCGCCTTCCTGCAGGACCGCGCCACGCACAGCGCGCTCAAGGAAGCGAGCAGCGCCGCGATCACGAGCTACAGCTTCACCGATGCGGCGCTGCGCAATGGCGAAGTCGTGCGCGCGCTCGGCATGCTGCCCGTGCTGGGCCGGATGTGGGCACGCAGCCGCTATGTCTCGGTCGCGGCGGGATCGACCGCGTTGCAGAACGGCAGCTTCTATTCGGGCGCGATCAAGTTCGTGCGCATGCTGATCCAGATTCTCATCATCGCCGTCGGCGCCTGGCTGGTGGTCGAGCGTACGATTCAATCGGGCCTGCTGTTCGCCAATATGATCCTGGCGTCGCGCGCACTCGCGCCGATCGAGAGGATGGTCGGATCGTGGAAGGCTCTGATCGAGGCGCATGAAGCGTATAAGAGGCTCGACCGCATCCTGCTCGATTATGAGCAGCCCGTTCCCGTGACCAAGCTGCCCGCCCCGACCGGCCGAATGAGCATCGAAGGCGTGAGCTTCGCACCCGCGGGCGCGGCGGCGCTGGTGCTGACCAATCTGAACTTCAGGATCGAGCCCGGCGATTTCCTCGGGATCATCGGCCCGTCCGGCGCGGGCAAATCGACGCTCGCCCGTCTGATGGTGGGGATCTGGAAGCCGGGTGTGGGCGCGGTGCGGCTCGATGGTGCCGACGTTTATAGCTGGGACCGCGAGGATTTCGGCCGCAACGTCGCCTACCAACCCCAGGATACCGAATTGTTCGCAGGCACGGTGCGCGACAATATCGCGCGCTTCCTGCCCGATGCGACCGACGAGCAGGTGGTGGCCGCGGCGCAGCAGGCGGACGCGCACAATCTGATCCTGCGCTTATCCAAAGGATATGAGACCGAATTGGGTGAAGGCGGCGCGGTGCTGTCGGCCGGGCAGCGCCAGCGCGTGGGGCTGGCGCGGACATTGTTCGGCAATCCCAAGCTGATCGTCCTCGACGAACCCAATGCCAATCTGGACGCCGAAGGCGAGGCGGCGCTGATGGCCGCGCTCGAACGCGCCAAGCAGCGGGGCGCGACGGTCGTGCTGATCTCGCACAAGCCGGCCGTGTTCGGGGTCGCCGACAAGATTCTGGTCCTGGTCAACGGCCAGATCACCGATTTCGGCCCGCGCGACGAGGTCATGAACCGGCTTGGAGCGAAGCGGTCGCAACCCGCGCCAAAGCCGCAGGGGCCCGATCAGCCGCCGAAGCTCAAGGAGGTCGGCGCATGAGCAAGCTGACCGAAATCGTCCGCCAGATCCGCGGCGCGCCCGCCATTCCGGCGGATCCCGATCCAGGCTTCTCCGAACTCGATCAGGGCGAGAGCGAGATCATCCGCCTGCGACTGCGCCGGCCGATGGTGGCGGGATTGATCGTCGTGGTGGTGCTGGTCTTCGGGCTGCTGTTGTGGGCGTTCGTCTCGAAGATCAAGGGTGCGGTGATCGCGCCCGCGCAGGTCCAGGTCGAGGGCAATACCAAGGTCGTCAAGCACCGCGAAGGCGGGCTTATCCGGCACATCTACGTCCGCGAGGGCCAGCTCGTTCATGCCGGCCAGGTACTGCTTCAACTCGATCCGATTCAGGCACAAGCCGGCGTCGATGTCTGGCAGGCGCAATATCACACCGCGCTCGCGGATATCGCCCGCCTCCAGGCGCAGCAGACCGGATCGCTCGAAATCCATTTCCCGCAGGAATTGATCGCCCGGCAGAGCGACCCTCAGGTCTCCGCCCTCCTGGCTGGCGAACGCGCGCTGCATTTGTCGACGATGATGCTGTACAGCAGCCAGGCCAGTGCGCTCAAAACGCAGGCGCAGCAGCTGGGTACGCAGATTCAGGGTTTGCGCGCGCAGATGGCCTCGGTCGACATGCAGTCGGGCTCGATCGCGGACGAACTGAGCGGCGTGCGTGAGCTCAATCGGCTCGGCTATGCGCCCAAGACGCGCGTGTCCGCGCTCGACCGCAGCGCGGCGCAGCTCAAGGGCCAGAAAGGCTCGGCGCTGGCGGAGATCGCCCGCGCACAGCAGGCGATCGGCGGCATCCAGATCCAGCTGGCCCAGCTCGAGGAAAAACGCCAGGGCGATGCGGCGACGGGCATCCGCCAGGCGCAGGACAAATTGGCGGAGGCCGAACCCAAGCTGCGTGCCACCGCGCAATCGCTTTTCCAGACGGCGGTGCGCGCACCGGTCGATGGATATGTGTTCAATCTTACGCAGTTCACCGAGGGCGGCGTGGCCGGCCCGGGCGAGCGGCTGCTCGATATCGTGCCGACCGGCTCGCCGCTCGTGCTCAACGCAAAGGTGAAGCCGAACGACATCGCCGAGGTGCATGTCGGCATGCCCGCGCGGGTGGTGCTGACCGCCTTCAATCCGCGCACCACGCCACCGATCGACGGTGTCGTGACCGTGGTTTCGGCCGATGCGACGACCGAAGACCCGACAGTGCCCGGCATGGCGGGCCAAGGGCGCGAGCCTTATTACGCGGTCCAGGTGAAGGTGGATCCGGCCCAGATCGCCCGGATCGGCAATGGCGTGCATATGACGCCTGGCATGCAGGCGTCGGTCAGCATCATCACCGGGTCGCGCACCATCATGGACTATCTGCTGGGGCCGATGACGGACGCGATGCACACCGCTTTGCGCGAGAAATGAACGGGGCCGACGGCGAAAAGCGCGTCGGCTTCCTGATCGCCGGCGTGCAGAAAGCGGGCACGACCGCCTTGTTCGACTATCTGGCCGAGATTCCCGGGCTAGAGCTGCCCGCGGTCAAGGAAGCGCATTTCTTCGACGACGAGGAGCAGGTCGATTGGGAGGCGCCCGATTATGCGCCTTACCATGGCTTGTTCGGCGATCCCGGCCGGCTGTGGGGCGAGGCGACGCCGATCTATCTCTACTGGCCGAACGCGCTGGAACGGATCCGCGCTTACAATCCCGCGATGCGGCTGATCCTCCTCTTCCGCGATCCCGTGGAGCGGGCCTGGTCGCACTGGAAGATGGAATTTGCGCGCGGCAAGGAGACCGAACCGTTCTCCTGGTGCATCCGCGATGGGCGCGCGCGCATGGCCGAAGCCAGCCCCTATCCCGGTTTCCACAGGGTTTTTTCCTACGTCGAACGAGGCTTTTACGCGCGCCAGCTCGCACATTTGTTCGCGCTTTTTCCACGCGAGCAGATATTGCTGCTTGCTTCGGATGCACTCAAGCGCGACCCCACTGGTACGATAAGATCGGTATGCGCCTTCCTCGGCATCCCCGAGCCTGCAAATGAAATCGCGCCCCGCATCTCGCGCCCGGCGGCCGATATTGACTATCACGAGACCTTGTCCCAATCCGACGTGATATTTCTGCAACGGCAGTTCGCCGATGAGATGGAACGCTTTGTTTTGCTGGCAGACATTATGCCCTTTCGCCGAAGGGATTGATTAACCCTTTGGGGCGCTAAGTGGCTGTGCTTAGGGCGGGAACCATATAAGGTTGCTCTGAGTCTTATCCGAACGGTCGGCTTATGCCATGATTCCCGTGGCATCCGCTGATTTTTGGAACAAGGATCGGGTTGTTTAGTGGTTGCGCGGGGTCCGAAGCTTGGCTAAGTGTCCGAAGCGCTCGCTTGCGCTGACTGCATTTCGGTGTGGTTAGGCATGGGCGGAGGGCGCCTCCAGCCACCTTAGGGGAGGGGGGGGCTTAACACTTACGCCCGAACTGTAAGGTTCTTTTGGAGGCTTAGATGGCGAATTATCTTTTTGAACAAATGACGAATGACCAGGCTGCTGCCTATGATCCTTCGTCTGACGACCTGTTCTTCCTGACCGGCAGTCCCGCTACGGTTCAGGTGACCTACAATGCGGCCGCAGGTCTCAACCTGGCGTCGCTGACGCTGACCAATGGCAGCGTTACGCATACTTTCGGTGCCAACGCGCTGGCGGGCGAAAGCCTCACCTTCTTCGGTGCGTCTTCGAGCGATACGCTTGCATTCGGTGCCGACAGCGGCGCTGACACTGTGACGGTTGCGGGCGTGGCAGATGCGAGCTCGCGTTATTATGGTCTTGGCGGTGCTGATAGCATCACCGGCAGCAACGCGAATGATGTGATCTTTGGCGGTCTCGGCAACGACACGATCGTCGGTTCGTCCAGCCACACGGACAGCCACGGCAACTTCACCGAGTCCGACGTGCTGAACGGTGGCGCAGGCGCCGACAGCATCACCGGCGGTGCCGGCAACGACCACATCTATGGCAATGCCCAGACTGCGGTCGCGGGCGACGTTGACGGTAACGACACTCTGAGCGGCGCCAACGGCAACGACTATATCCAGGGCAATGCCGGCAATGATTCCATTGACGGCGGCAATGGCAATGACCACCTTTATGGCGGTGCCGACAACGACACGATCACCGGCGGTGCAGGCAACGATTACCTTCAGGGTAACAAGGGCACCGACAATCTCGATGGCGGCAACGGCAACGACACCGTTCATGGCGGTGCCGATGGTGACACCGTCGCGGGTGGCGCTGGCAATGACTGGTTGTACGGCGATGCCGGCAACGACACTGTCCATGGCGATGCGGGCTACGACACCGTTCAGGGTGGCGATGGTTCGGACACGTTCTCCTTCGCTGCGACCGATGCCGATATTGCCAATGTGACCTCGGCTGCTACGGCTGCTCACCACGATCAGGTCGATGTGATTTGGGACTTCACCCATGGCACCGACCACTTCTCGCTGGCCGGCGTTACCGCTCCGGCTGCTGCGGCAAACGTGGGCACCAGCGCGACCAACTTCGCGAGCATCGACGATGCGTATTCCTTCGCGCAGACGGCTCTGACGGGCCACCTGACGACGAACGTCGAAGTTCTGCAGGTCGGCACGGACTCCGTGCTCTTCTGGAGCGGCGCCGGTTCGTCGGTTGACTCGGCTGTCCTGCTTCACGGCGTGACCGCTTCGTCGATCGACTTCCACGACTTCGTCTGATCCTTCAGACAGGTTAAAAGGAGAGCCGGCCCTTCGGGGTCGGCTCTTTTTTTATGTGCCAGATGGCATGACCAGGCCCAGAGGCGTGGCGCGTGACCTTCACCAGCCTAATGAAAGTGCTGCGGTACATCGGAGGGCCGTCACAACGGCCTGAAGAATCAGGCGGCGATGAGCTCGTCGATCAGCGCCAACCAGCGCGCCGTACCGGTCTGGCGGTCATAATCCCGCAACGCGCGTTTGCGTGCCGCTTGCCCCATCCCAGCGAACGCCTCCGGCATCTGCACCGCGCGGATCATCGCTTCGCTCAGCGCCGCCATGTCGAAGAAGGGCAGCAGCAGCCCTTCCACCCCGTTGGTGATCGCATCCTGCACGGGGGCCGTGTCCGACGCGATGATCGGGCATTCGCAGGCCATGGCCTCGACCAGCGACCAGGAAAGCACGAACGGATAGGTGTAATAGATATGCGCCCGCGCGATCGAGAAAGCATCGATCAACGTCGAATGCGCCACCTTCCCCGGAAAATGAACCCGCGCGATATCGAGCCGTCCGCCCAACTCGTCGAGTAGCAGGGACTTCCAGTCCTTGCCGTTGGGACTGGCCCCGCCATAGCCGCTAAGCGCTGCGCCGCCGATCAATACGGCGTGCGCGTCAGGGCATGCCTCCAGGAAGGCGGGCAACGCCCGCATGAAGATATGGAAGCCGCGTAATGGCTCGAACGTCCGGTTGACGAAGGTGACGACCGGCGTCGTCCGGTCAAGCACGAGGCCGTCGGGGAGCTGGAGTGTCGCCTCCGGCCGCCGCCGGGCGTGCTCCATGTCGACGCCCTCATGGATCACACGGATCATCGCCTGGAGGCTTTGCGGAAAACTGCTCGCCTGGAACGGTGTCGGGCAGACGATGCGGTCCGCATAAGCGAAGGCCAGCACCTGCGTCGCATTCTTCGCGTGCGCGCGCATGTTGTTGGCGAGGCTCTCCTTGGTGAATTCCGGGTCGAAGTTCAGGTCGGCGCCATGGCTGCGGTACATCATCTCGCCAAACAGGATGATCCGCGCCTCCGGCCATATTTCCTTCAGGAAAAGGGTTTCGCCCCAACCGGGATGGCCGATGATCACGTCGGGCGTGAAACCGTCGCGTTTGAGCTGATCCGCCACCTGCGCCGTCGCCACCCCGCGGATGATGTCGGCTTCCGCGCGCGTCGCGGGATCGAAAATATCCTTGGTCGTGCCGCGCTGGGTCGACCAGCGCCGAAAGTCGATGCCGGGCCTGGCACGCGCGGTCTTGCCGCCGACCGCCGCCACCCGATCGCCCCGCGCCAACAGCGCCTCGGCGATATGGGGGAATTGGCCGGGGAAATTCTGATGGACGATCAGGATATCGGCCATCAGATCCGGATTTTCGCGAGATGGGTCAAAACGGTCTTTCCGTTGCGGGTCACGCTGTAGATCGCGCGATATTCGCCCGCCGGCCAACCGCCGGCGGGAACGCGGCCCCTGCCCGCGAACAGCAATTGCTGTGCCTTGTCATGGTCCAGCGGGGCGGCCTTGTTGTCCGCCAGCGTGGTGCCGTCGGGGCCGATCAGGGTCAGCCGCTGCACGTCGCCTTGCTCCAGCCCGATCGCCTGGACGAACGTGACGATCGGTGTCGTGCGGCTCGGGCGCGGCTGCACGTCGGCACCCTGCTCCTGCACGTCGCGCATCTGCACCGCGCCGGTCGCAAAGCCGGCGACCAGCACCTCGCCATCCCTGTAAAGCGGCGTCTGCTGCCATAGGCTCTGCCCGACCCGGCATGCGCCTGTCGGGGCACCAAACGCGAATGGATCGACCGCCTTGCCGTCCTTGCGAACGGTCACATGCAAATGCGGGAATTCGGTGTCGCCGGACAGACCGACCTTGCCCAGCACCGCTCCGGCCTGGACCTGATCGCCTGCCCGCACCGCGACGCTTCCCCGACGCATGTGGCAATATTGGCTTTCCCAGCCGTCACCATGCGCGATCACCACCCCATTGCCGCATTCCTGACCGGCGACCGCGCCGGGTGGCGCGTCGCGGATCGAGCGATCCTCCACGCCATCGCGAACCCGCAGCACTTGTCCCGCCGCCGTGGCGAGGACGTTCACGCCGCGCCGCTCGAGCGCCATGCTGGTCAGGCGGATATCGACGCCGTCATGGCCGGGATAGGTGCGGCCCTTGCAGGCATAATCGCGCGCCGCTGGACCGGGGTCGTCATCGACATAATTCTGGATCGCGCAGGTCTGTCCGAGACCGCAATCGACCGGCCAGTTCATCCGGAAGACCGGCTTCGCCGGCGGACCCGCGGCGGTGAGCAGCGTGAGCGGCAACAGCGCGATCCAGTGCCTCACAGCAATGCCTCCAACCTCGCGATCATGGCCCCGGCGATAGCGGAGACGCCGCGCCTTTCCCACAGCCAGCTTTGGCCTTGTGCGCTCAGGGCGCGCGCCGAATCGCGATCGTCGATCAGGTCGCGCAAGGTCGCGAACCAATCCTCCGCGTGAACCGCCACCTGCCCTGTTCGCGGATCGAGCCGGTAGGCCGGGCAATCCTGGACCACGGGCAACAGGCCGAGTGCGAGATAATCGAGCAGCTTGATATCCGATTTCGCGCTGTTGAAGCGCGTGTCGGCGAGCGGCGCGAGCCCGATATCGAACGGCCCCTGCCCGCGCAGCCAGCGCACGAAGCGCGGATAAGCGATGGCGTCGGCCGGCGGCGCGACCCGATGCAGCCAGGGCGCCGGCTCCACATCGGCAGCAATCCCGATCAAGGTGACGTCGAACTGCCCTTCCCGCTCGGCCCACAGCCGGTCCAGCGACGGGCGTATGGCGGCGAAGTCGGGCCCATGCGTGCCCGTGCCCATGTACAGCATCCGCACCCGATCCTGCCGGAAGGGCTCGGGGCGGGCATTGCGCCAGTCGCGCCAGATGCGCGGATCGAGCGCGTTCGACATCACCGCATTGCGATGCGCGACATGGCCATAGAGCCGCGCCAATTCCGGCGTGGAGAACCAGGTCTCGGCGGACGCGGCGATGGCTTGTTCGATCGCGGCATTGGACGACCGGTAGACGTCCGCTTCCGGGTGATCGTCCATCGCAACGAAGGCATCGTCGATATCAACCACCAGGGCCGCGCCCATGGCGCCGAGCGTGCCGACCAGCCGATCCACCGCATGGGTGGTGGGCATGGCGGCCCGCTGGACGATGCAGACATCGCACGGCGGCACCGGATCATCGGCACCGCCCAGCGTGACCGCCGTCCGCCCTGCCACGCTCTCGTCGGTCAAGGGACAGAGCAAGCGGATATAGGCTGAACTTTGCGGCCCCTGCCCGCCATAAGGCACGATCAAGTGGACGCGCAGCGGCGCCGGCTCGGTGTGGATTACGGGGACGGCGAACTGCGGCTCGAGCCCGAGCCGCGCCAGCACGTCGCCCATGATCCGCCGCGCGCGCGCGTCAAAGCTGTGTTCGGCGATCACGCGCTCGGCCGCCTCCCGCGATCCCTTTTCCTGTTTCAGCCGATCAGCCGCCGCACGCAATCCGGCTGGACCGCTTACCTCGGTCACCGCCGATCCGAACACCCGCCGGATCGAGGGGACGGGATCGGAAATCGCCTTGCCCGCACACGCCACCACATCGAACAGCCGGTTCGAGAGCAGGCCATACGCCGCCATCGACGGCCAATGATCGTTGAGCACGGCGCCCGCGCCCGCATAGAGCGCGCCGAGCGTGCGGTTGTCGACATTGTCGCCGTGGACCAGATCGGGCGGCACCAGTCCTTCCCAACCGCCGCCATAAATCACGGGAGGCCGCTCGGCTTCGATCGCCCAGCGCACGATCTCACGCTCGACCCCGCGCGAATTGCCGACGAACAGAAGGTCGGGACCGCGCTCGGGCTCGTCGACGGGATGAAAGCGTTCGGGGTCCGTCGCCTGCAACAAGGCATGGACTGGCGGCCGCACGAGATGATCCAGCAAGGCCGCGTAACTGTCCGAGGCTACATAGACTGCGGAATAGAGGTCATATTCCTCATACGGCACCTGATCGGGATGGCTGATGTTCCACAGGCATGAAATCTGCCCGGGGCGCGGCTCGTAAGGCAGCAGGCCACGCAGGCTGATCGCCACATCCTCGTCGCACAGCGCGCGGCCGCTCCATTGATGGCGAAAGTCGACATGGACGTCATGCCCCAGCCGGCGGATCGCCTCCGCCAATGATTCCGCATAATGCCAGTCGCCCCACGCGGCCTTCTCCTCCTCGGGCGCGGCGATCTTGATCGCGACGCCGAGCCGGAGCTTCTCCAGGAAGGCCGGACTGCCGATCGGCAGATCGTAGCGGTTCTTGGTCCAGACAAGTTTCTGGAAGGCGGCGGGCTCGGCGGTGGTGATGCGGCCGGGATCGGCCTTGCCGTCATGATAGTCGCAGCCGACGAACGGCGCATATCCGACCGCCCTCCCCTTGCCGAGCCGCAGGATCAGGTCCCAATCGACCATGCGCCGGAGCTTCGGATCGAAGCCGCCAACCGCATCGATCAGGCTGCGGCGATGGCAGAAGGCGTTCAGGTCGACATAATTCTGCGCGAGGCACGCCTCCCAGTCGAAATCGTCGCCGCGATAGCCGGTGAGGTGCCCGAGGTCGTCGCGCAGCGAAATCGCGCTGTACGCCGCCTCCAGGCCCTCTGAGGCCATGAATCGCGCCATCACCTCCAGGAACCAGGCCGCCCAGCGGTTGTCGCTGTCGAGATAGGCGACGATCTCGCCCGTCGCCGCCGCCAGCCCGCGGTTGCGCGCCGCCGACACGCCGCCATGCGCGCCGTCGAGCCATTTCACGCGGCTATCGGCGAGGAAGGGCGCCACTGCCTCTCGCGTGCCGTCGGTCGAGCCGTCATCGGCGATAATCAGCTCAAAATTCCGGTGCGTCTGCGCGAGCACCGAGCGGATCGCGGCGGCGATCGTCGCCTCGCGATTCCAGGCGGGCATGATCACCGAAATGCGCATCTTGCCCGCCTTGGCCGCGACCGCCTTCGGTAATCCGGCCATGCGCCGCAGGAAGGATTCTTCCGCGGTGACATCGAAATGGCGGTAGAAGCGGCGCGGTCGTTCGTCCGACGTCTCATAGAGCGGCCGGCTGATCGGGATCGCGACCCGCCCCTCCCGCGCGCCGACCTCCAGGAAATGACGCAACGGATCGCCCGTCACGTCATCATAGGCGCGGCGATAATAGATCCCGTCGAACAAAGGCCCGGTTGGACGGCCCTCCGCCGCGCCCCAGCCCACATAATGTTCGAGCGGATGGACGCCCGCCGCCGCCAGATCCGGGTGGACGCGAAGATAAAAGGCGCTGGAGAAATAAGGGTTGGGGTCGAGCGCATCCGCATCGCGGCCGTGGCGGATATAATCGACCAGCGGATTGTGGCGCGCGATCAAAGCCGACAGATCGGCATCGAGCGGCGCCACGAACCGCTCCGCTCGATCGACCAAGGTACGGATGATCGGCTCATGCCCGGGGCTTCCCGGGGCGCGCGTGAGCGTGAGCGCGCCATCCTCGTCGACCAGCGCCAGATTGCCGTCGAGTGCCACCGGCGCGAGGCCGATCAGCCGTTCGAGCGCATGGGCGAGCGTGCCGTCGCGGTCCGAATCATGCCCCTCGAATTCGGCCAAGCCCGCCAAGCGCTCGAGTAGGATCGGTCGCGCCCAGAAGAAGCTGCCCGCGAAGAAACCCCAATCCGCCAGCGGATAAAGCGGCGCCATCAATCGGGGCGCCAGATCCGACAGGATCGCCGCATTGCCGAACTGATGGCTTGCCGCCGACTTGTAGAGCGCGGCGGGGCCGGCCAGCATCAGCGCCGGATCGCTCGCGAACGCGCCCAGCACGCGCGTGACCAGCGCATCGTCGCGGATCAGCCCGTCATAAGCGATCGCGCGCCATTCGGCTGCATAGCCCGAATCGCCTTTCTTGGTGTGGAGGTGGCAGACCGCCTCATACCCCTCCTCGCGGATCAGCGGCAGGAGATGGAGCAACGGGCCGATATCCCAGCCCCGATTGGGCGTTTCGACGCGCACCACGCGACCGGGAATCCGGTCGAGCGCCTGGTCGATCAGCGGATCGAGCGGCCCGGCATAGGTCGCCAGCACGTCGATGTCGGCGCGGCCGAGCGCTGCCACGCGATCGATCAACTCGCGCGCGACATCGGGGTAGAAAAGATGGAGGTGGATCGCCGCCCGCATCAGTGCTCGCCGGCTCCGCTCATGCGCCGCGCCATCTGGCGCGCATAATAGCCGGTGTCGAACAGCGGGCTCGGATCATAGCCCTTGGCCGCGCCGATCTGGAGATAATGATCGACCGGATCGAGTCCGCTTGCGACGACATCAGGATAGCGCGCGCAGTAGTAATCCGCGTCGAACAGGCCGCTGTTTCGGATCAGCGTAGCGTCGCCCGAAGGATCGGGCGCGGGCGCAGGCTCAGGCGACGGCGGAGACGGTTCGGGCGCGACTTCGACCGTCTCCTCGGGCACCATCCGGCGATGGCGCAGCTCGTCGTGGACGATGTCACCCTCGAGCCAAGGGACATCGTCGAGCAGCTTATAGGCTCGGTCGAGCTGCACGCGCGCGGCATCGTCGTCGCGGTCGATCAGGCCGCGCAAGCCCTGATCGGCCGCGCGCACGATCGCCGCAAGCGGCTCTTCGAGCGCGACATTCACGGCGCGATGATGGCGGAGGCCGGGATCGAGGAACGCACCGATCTCGGCGGCCTGATCGGCATCAGGCTCCCATCCATCTTGCCCGGCAAGTAGCGCGATCCGCGCCATCGTTGCACGCCAGTCGGACAGCATGCCGTCATAATCGACGACGACCCGCGCCATCCCGCGCGTCGTCCGCTCGGCATCGATCATGTGCCGCAGCCACAGCAAATGGGCATAAGCCGGCGTGGTGCCGTCGCGGCTCGCGAGCGAATGCGCGATCTCGGCCGGGCTGCGCAGCATCAGCAGCGCGCGCGGCTCGATCCGCATTTCGCCGAGCACGTCGGCGATTATGGACGCGCAGCGGCACTGCCGCGGATCCTTGATCGCGAGCAGGGACGCATCGCCCCACGCGCTCTCGATCGCCTCCCGGATGCGGTTTTTGCGCGAACGCAGGCCGTCCACGCTCAGCCGCGAAAGATCGAGCGGACGCGGATCGAACCAGCTCGACCGCGCCACCCGCAACAATTGGTCGTCGGCTTTCACCAGCGCCTGCGATTCCCAATAGCCGCGCGCATTATCGCCGCTGGGCTCGATCGCGTCGTTCGGCAGTGCGGCACCCAGCCGCCCGAGCAGCCAGGTCAAGGCCGAGGTGCCCGAACGATGCATGCCGAGCACAAGGATCGCGGCGCGGCTCATGCGGCCGGTCCCCTGACCTTGCCCGGCCCTGTCCTGACGGAGGCGCTCCCCATGATGCGGCGGTAGCCCCGGCCGGGGATGAGGTCCAGCATTGCGCTGCTCAGGCGTCCTCGATCGCGCGGATCAGCAATTCGCCATAGGCCTCATTGCCGTGGGTCGGATCGGCGGCGAAGTCGAGATTCAGGAAACCATCCGAGTCGCGGGCCAAAGCGGGCGCAGAAAGATAGCGACCGCCCAGTTGCTCGACCGCCGATTGCATCAGGCGGGAGGCCAGCCGCCATATCCGCCAGCGCAACCCCGGCCCCGCCGCGACAATCTCCCTTGCCGCGCGATCACGGAACAGCGTTTCCGCGCGCGCGGCGATATACGCCTCCTCGCGCACGGGGGGCGGGCTTTCGAGGTGGAAGAACGGCCCGGCAATCTCGCGGAGCGCGCGCAGGCGGGCGAAATCGGGCGCGAGCCTGGCGGTCAGCGTAGCGCGCATCAGCGCCTCGGGAATAAGCTCCGCATCCTCGTCGAGCGGCGGCCCCTCTTCGTCCGACAATCGAAAATCATAGGGTCGGGGGTGACGCATCAGCGCCAGCACATTGTGGACATTGCCGCCGACGACCGAGGTGACGCGCGGGCTGTGCCGGGCGATCTGGTCTTCGATCGCGGCGCGCAACGCCGGCCCGAACGTCGCGGCGCCATAATCCCCGCCGGCCACGTTCACGAACTCGGGCGCGTAGGCCGGCTCGATCGTGTGGATCACGCGCGTGCGCGGTTCGTCCGGAAAGGCCTCACGATGCGTCTTGGCCGCCGCGCGTATCGCCGCGACATGGCTCTGGCCGACGACCAGGAGGTTCATGCTGCGCGCGCGCGGATCAGGCATTTTCGCCGTCGAGCATCGCCTCGTCGCACATCGTCTCGACCCAATTGGCCACGCTGGCGGTGAAGTCATCCCCGGCTGCCGCAGCCGCCTGTTCGGTTAAAGGCGCTTCCAGCCCGGCGGCATGACGCAGGAAAATGCGCATCACGTGCTCGACGCCCTCTTCGGTCACCTCGCGCAGGTCGTCCGCGAAGAAACGTCCGCGTGCCTGGGGGCCGGTGATGATCTCGTAGGATGGAAAGTAAAAGACGTTCTCCAGGTCCTCCGCGGCTTCCTGGGCTGCGGCCCGCAATGCCGATTTGGAATAGAGGGTGGCGGGCAGGACATGATTGCCCGACGCGCTCGCCGCCAGCGGCACCGGCGAGACGGTGAGAATGAGCCGTGCGCGGGGGTTGAGCGCACGCAGTCTTTCCACGAACGCCCCGATTTGGGCGCGAACCTCACCGGTGCGCATATTGTGGAATTCGTGCGCCGCGGGATCGAACACCCCGCCCACCACGCCTGGACAGAGCGGGAAAGCCGCACCGTCGATTTTCGACCGCCACCCCTCGGTCAGGCCCAGCGTGAAGACCATCAGGTCGAGCGTTTCCAACGCCTCGCGAACATGGCCGAGATGTTGCGCGCGGTCGGCACGCATCTCCGCTTCGGAGGCAAAGCCGCCAGGCTGGATGGTCGGCCGGAAGGGGTCCACAACGCTCTTGCCATCGGCGCCGATCCAGAGGTCCTCGACCGGTTCGAACCGTCCGTAGGCGCGGTCGACGAGCTGGACCAACTGGAGCGTCGTATAGATATTGCCGTAGCGCGCGCTGTACATGCCGTAGCCCGCTGCGCGTGCCGCTTCCGGATCGACGATCGGGTGCGCCTGCTCGGTGACGAGATAATTGAAGCCCGAGGCGGCGAGATGGCGCGCCACATGCTGGGCGAAACAGCTGCCGGCGGTCGCGACCTTGTCGGTACGGCCGATGCGCGGAAAATCGCCCGTTAGCGGATCGACCGCGGCCCCCTTGGCCGCGACCGCGCGACGCCAATATGCGCTGTCAGGCAAGCTCCTATAGGGGTGGTCGGCCATGCGAACCCTTTCCCATGTCACGCCTCGCGGGGCAACGGCTCGTCCAAAAGGCGTTCGCCGCCGGTCAGGCAATCGGCATGGCCGACCGCGGCGACGGCCAGCCTGGTGGCCGTATCGAGCAAATCGGCATCGAAGCGGATGAAAAATGCATGGCGGCCATCGCCGATCCCTACCGCGGCAAGGTCCGGACGATGCTGGTCGGCGGACGCCACCGCGACCACGCGCCCGTCCAACCGCACCTCCACCGCAACCGCGGCCCCCGGCCATTGCGGCGCATGCGCCCAGCCCCAGATTTCGACGCGCTCACCCGCGATCCGCACGCCATCGACATGGCCCGTCACAGCGGGCGGGTCCGGGTCGGGCGGCAACCGGACAGGCTCCTCCCCCAGTCGCGCAGGGAGAGCGAGGCCCGCCTGGTGAATCGCGGCGACCGTGAAACCGAGCAGGCTGATCAGGTCGAAATAATCGAACCGGCGCCGATGCAGCATCTCGATCAGCCGCGCCCGGTCGACATCTTCCCACAGGAGAATTTCGATTGAGGCGAACAGCTGGGCCAACGCCGCGCGCACGGCCGGGACGCGATTGACCGACCATTGCCAGCTGCCGAACAAGGGCGCGTCGGCCGCCGCCAGCACTGGCGCCGGTGCCGGCGCACCAAGCGAAGGGTGCCAGCTCTGGTGCGCGAAGGGCAGTTCGAGCAGTTCGGGCGCGGCCGCCTCGATCAGTTTATAATGCGCCAGTTCCGTCTTGCGCTCGGCCGCGGTCATCGTGAACGCCAGCCGCATCAGCGCCGGCGCCCCCAACGGAAGCACCGGCTGGCGTTCGAACGATTTCACCCCGCGAATGCCGCCGAGCCAATTGGGCACGCGATTGCGCCAATAGAAAAGGTCAGGGAGGTCGGCCTCCTCCGCGCCCGCCACGCGAGCATCGTCCATCTGACTACCGAGAGCTGCGACGAGCCGGGACCGCGCGCCTGGCCGCAGCAGATCCATCGGGTCGAACGGAGCCTGCAGACGGACCATCGCCGCGGGATCGAGCCTGTCCTTGGACGGTCGCTTGGCATAGGCCTTGAGCACCTCGCCAAGATGCCCGCTGACGATCGTGCCGCGCCCGATATCCTGGCCGAATATATTGTCCCAGCCGCCCACGCCGCCGTCGGCCTGGAAAGCGATGGTGCGCAGCCGCGCCAGGAATGCCTGCGGGCCGAGATCGGCGGGAAGCTCCGATCCGAGCGGCGGCTCGCGCCGGTGCGGCACCCCGATCCGGGCCGCGATTGCGGCGCCCACCTCGGCATCGGGATGCCCCGCATAGCCACGCGTGAAAAGCGTCAGCCGATCGCCAAGCCCTGCCGCCAGGGCGATGGCCAGCACGACGCGGCTGTCCTTGCCGCCGGTAATGGGAAGGTCGAGGGACCCGTCCCCTGCCGCGAGCCGGATCGCCGCCTTGGCCTGATCGAGCCCCTCGGCCAGAAGATCGGGATCGAAACCGCGCGCGGGCGGCAGCGTCAAAGGCTGCGGGGTGATGCGCGTGCCGGTCGCGTCGGCGGCGAGAATCGACCCCTGCTCCAGCTGCCGCACGCCATGCCATCCGCTCGCCGGACCGACGCGATAACCGATCGTACCCAGCCAGAGCGCACTGTCGGGGTCGGGCTGACGGTCCCCCAGCAGCGTCGCGACGAAGGCCGCGCGGTTGGCGAGGATGGGTTGGCCGTTCGCGGCATGGAAAAGCTGCTGCAGCCCGGCGGGATCGCCGAACGCCTCCAATGTGCCGTCGGCATGAAGCCGCGCGACCGCATATTCGCCGGCCACGTCGTCCGGAAGCCGCGCATCCGGCACGTCGAGCAGATCGGCAATATCGCGCGCGTCGAGCAGGGTCGCGCTGCCGGTCCGCCAGATCAGGCCATGAAGGACGCAGGCGCCGTCGGCAGGATCGATCCAGACCTGCGCGTCGGCCGCATAGAAATGGCTGGCGCATGCACCCGCCCACAGATTCCACACGCCTTTGGCCGTCTCGAAGCGATGCGAGACGACGCGCTCGGGCACGATGTGCGCGTCGGCGGCCAGCGCCGTCGCGTCGACGGCACCCCCCTGCCAGATCGCAAACAATGCCATCAGGCGAGCGGCGGGCTCAGTAGAGCCAGCGCTCGAGCACGCCGTCGAGGCCGAGTTTCCCGCCCAGCCGGCCCAGCCAGGTCAAGTGACGGCGCTTGCGCCGCAAGCGCTTGCGCTCAAGCGGCAGCCACAGCACCTCGGGCTGGTCGGCGATCAGTTGCTCCACGATCGCCATCGCGCGGTCATAGTCGCCGCGCGCCTCGTGATGCCGCATCAGATGATGGGTCTGGAACATGTTGGAATTCGCCATCGCGATGGCGTCCATATGCACCTGATACGCCGCATCGAAATCACCGGCGGCATCGAGCGCGCTGCCCAGTTGGCTGCGGTAGAGCGGATTGTCGTTCTGCGTCTCGACCGCGCGCCGCGCCAGCGCGATCTTCTGGCGCGGCCGATGCGACGGGACGCGAGACGCCAGAGTACAGAAATAATGGCCCGAGCGATCGCGGCGGCGGCGCAGTTCCTTCGCATAGTCGCATGGATCGAAGCTGCCATCCTGGATCCGCTCCAGCAGAGGCTGCAGCAAGCCGGTCTCCAACAGATAGGCGCCGACCGGATGTCCGCCATGCGGCACCGGCAGGCCGATCGTCGGCGAACGCGCGGCGAACAGGTCGAAATGGCGGCGGTCGTGCGGGTCGCGCGGATCGTAGGCGACATATTGAACCGGGAGCATCGGCAGATCGCCATCGCGCCGGAAGCGGATCCGCGCGATGTCCTCGGGCCAGCGGCGGTCGAACGGCGCGATCGCGGGATCGACGCTATATTGGGGTGAGAGCGCGAGCCCGATCGACGCGCCGCACGCCGCACCATAATGGAGCGCGGCGAAGCCGCCCATGCTCGACCCATAGGCAATGACGCGTTCGTACCCCGCGACCGCAGCCGCGACCGTGGCGAGCGCTTCCATCAATTCGGCATGCTGGTACCAGCGATTTTCACGGCTCAGCACATGGATCGCGTCGATCCGGCGTCCGCGGAAATGCTCCTCGCCGAAACCGGGCCGCTCGAGCGTGCGGTCGTCGGTGTAGGAGGCAAAGGTCACGTAGCAGAGCGGCCCGCCAAATCCCGCGACACGGCGGACGAGCAGGTCTTCCGACCGGAACAGCTCCTCGACGGCGACGATGCGGCCCGATTCCGCGTTCACGCACCCCGCTCCTTCACCAGCGCATCGAGCGCCAGCAGCGTCTTGAGCAATTCTTCGAGCTGGTCGAGCGGCCAGGCATTAGGGCCATCCGACTTGGCTTCGGCCGGATTGGGATGCGTCTCCATGAACACGCCGCTCACCCCAACCGCCACCGCGGCGCGCGCGAGCACCGGCACGAATTCACGCTGCCCACCCGAGCTCGTCCCGTTGCCGCCGGGGAGCTGGACCGAATGGGTCGCGTCGAACACGACCGGCGCGCCCGCCTCGCGCATGATCGCGAGGCCACGCATATCGACCACCAGATTGTGGTAACCGAACGACGCGCCGCGCTCGGCAACCATCATCGTCGGCATGTCCATGCTAGCGCGCGCGGCGGCGGCCCGGCATTTGTCGATCACATTGACCATGTCGCCCGGGGCCATGAACTGGCCCTTCTTGATGTTGGCGGGCTTGCCCGAGGTTGCGACCGCCTCGATCAGGTCGGTCTGGCGCGCGAGGAAAGCGGGCGTCTGCAGCACATCGACCACCTCGGCGACCGGCTTGACCTGGTGCACGTCATGGACATCGGTCAGCACCGGCAGACCGGCTTCCGCACGAACCTTTTCGAGAATGCGCAGCCCCTCTTCCAGGCCGACGCCGCGAAACGAGCTGCCCGCGCTGCGGTTCGCCTTGTCGAACGAGCTTTTGTAAATCAGCAGGATGCCGAGCCGGTCGGCGATGCCGCGCAGCGTCTCGGCGGTCGAAAGCGCCAGCTTTTCGCTCTCGATCGCGCAGGGGCCGGCAATCAGGAACAGTGGCTCCCCGAGGCCGATGCGGCGGCCACAGAGATCCCACGATTGCAATGTCATGTGTCTAGTCCAGGCCTCTCGCCAGGAATGCCGCCTCGATCGGGCCGACATCCTCGGGGTTGTTCAATTCCCAGATGTCATAGCCCGGCGCGGCCACTTCGACCACCCGCACGCGTTTTCCATGTTCGATAAAGCGTAATTGCTCGAGCCCCTCGAGCTGTTCGAGTGGTGTCGGCGGCAGCGCTGAGTAAGCCCGCAGCGCCGCGCGGGTGTAGGCATAGACCCCGATATGGAGGAACACCGGCAGGCTTGCGTCGCCCACCGCCGAGCCCGCGACATGGGGGATCACCGACTTTGAGAAGTAGAGCGCATCACCATAAGCGCCGATCGCGGCGGTGGTGCCGCCGACGCGGCCTTCGCGCTGGTCGGCGAGCAGGCGGCGGTGGATTTCGGGCGTCACCCGCAAAACCGGGGTCGCGACCTCGATCGCGGGATCGTCATTCATCGCCGCGAGCAATGCCGAGACGAACGGCGCGGGCGTAAGCGGCGCGTCGCCTTGGAGATTGACGATGATGTCGGCGTCACCGAGCGCATCGAGCGCCGCGGCGCAGCGTTCGGTGCCATTGCGGCTGCTCTCCGGCGTCATCGCCACATCGGCGCCGAAACCCCGCGCCACGTCGGCGATACGCATATCGTCAGTCGCAACGATCACGCGCGCCACGCCGGGCACGGCGACGGCCGCCTCCCAGCTGCGCTGGATCAGCGTTTTGGAAAGGCCGCTGGCGCCCTTGAGGAGCGCCAGCGGCTTGCCGGGATAGCGGGTCGACGCATAGCGCGCCGGGACGACGATGACCGCCGTCCGCGCGGCGCCGTCAGGCAAGTCCGAGACGGAGGAAATCGTGGACGTGAACCAACCCGACCGGGCGGCGGGTTTCGGCATCCTCGATCGCGAACATTGCCGTGATCTTGTGCTTGTTGAGCTGCGTCAGCGCATCCTCGACGAAGGCGCCCGGGGACACCCAGACCGGATCGCATGTCATCACGTCGGCCGCGGATGCCTCGAGCAGGCCATCGAGATGGCGGCGGATGTCGCCGTCGGTGATCACGCCGACCAGCGCTCCCTTCTCGTCGATCACGCCCGCAATGCCGAAGCTCATCGACGTGATCGTGACGATCACGTCGCGCATCGACGTGTCGGGCGAGACGAAGGGGAGTTTGTCCTCACGGTGCATGATCGCGGCGACGCGCATCAGGCGCTTGCCGATCGTGCCGCCGGGGTGGAGCGCCGCAAAGCCCGCGATGGAAACACCGCGCGCGCGCATCGTCGTCATCGCCAGCGCATCACCCAGCGCCATCATCATCGCGGTCGACGTCGTCGGCGCGAGATTGGCGGGACACGCCTCGTCGACGTGCGGGAGCAGCAGCTGAACCTCCGCCTGACGCATCAGCAGCGAGTCCGACTTGGACGCGATCCCGATCACCGGCAGGCCGAGCTTGGCGGCATAATCGAGGATCGGCTGAAGCTCGGCCGTGCTGCCGGAGTTGGAGAAAGCGAGCAATGCGTCGCCCGCCATCAGCATGCCCAGGTCGCCATGCGCCGCCTCGACCGGGTGCACGTAAAGCGACGGCGTTCCAGTCGACGCAAGCGTCGCCGAGAACTTACGAGCAATATATCCCGATTTGCCAATGCCCGTCGTGACGACGCGGCCCGTTACATTGAGTAGAATAGTGACAGCTCGTGCGAAATTCTCGTCAAGCGCATCGACCAGCGAACTGAGGGCTTCGGCCTCAGTTTCAATGACTTCTCGCCCATAAGCGACGATGTCGGTTTGGTCATTGCGGGAGATCTGGCGCGAAAATTCGGCTACGCCCATGTTCATCCCTTTGTTTTCACCTATGGCGGACCTTCTAGCGGGACCCGAGCCTCAAGGCGAGATGGAAGTTTACGCGTCTGAAACGATCCACAGGAAACTTCCCGTCGGTCATAAAGTTTCTGGGGCAAAAAATATTTGTTCCCAGCGCTTTACTTGTGGCCGCTGCGCCACAGTAGGGATAGCGCTAAGAGACCATCCGTTGCAGCGTTGCGATCAAATCGGCCTCCTGGGCCGGCTTGTCGCGGCGGATACGCGCAATTCGGGGAAAGCGCATCGCCAATCCCGATTTGTGGCGTTTCGAGGCGTGAATGGAGTCAAATGCGACCTCCAGCACCAGGCTTTTCTCCACCTCGCGCACCGGCCCGAACCGTTCCACCGTGTGATTGCGCACGAAATGGTCGAGCCATTTCAGTTCCTCGTCGGTGAAGCCGAAATAGGCCTTACCCACCGGCAAGAGCTCGCCGCCTTCATCCGGTGGCGCGGTCCAGCAGCCGAATGTGTAATCTGAATAATAACTTGAGCGTTTGCCATGGCCGCGTTGCGCATACATCAACACACAATCGGCGGTGAGCGGATCGCGCTTCCATTTGTACCAAAGCCCCGTCCGGCGCCCCGCGACATAAGGGGAGTCGCGTCGCTTGAGCATCACACCTTCGATCGATGCGTCACGCGCGCCGGCGCGTATCTCTTCGAGCGCGTCGAAATCATGTGCTTCGATCAGGGCGGAAAGATCGAAGCGATGCGGATCGAGATCGGCCGCGAACCGGTCGAGCCGCACGCGCCGTTCGGTCCAGACGAGCTCACGCAGATCCTCGGCGCCGTCGAACAATATGTCGTACAGCCTGACGAAAGCGGGGAAATCGGCCTGCATCTTCGCCGAAACGTTCTTGCGGCCGAGCCTTTGCTGGAGCGCGTTGAAGCTTGCCGCGCCCTCATGCTCGATCCCGCCGCCTTGCGCCTCGCCCTTCACGAGCAATTCGCCGTCGAGCACACCCGCGCGATCGAATGCAGTCGCCACATCGGGGAAACTGCCGGTGATGTCGTCGCCCGCGCGGCTGTAGAGCCGGGTCTGGCCACCGACATGGACGAGCTGGACGCGTATTCCGTCCCATTTCCATTCGGCGGCATAATCGGAAAGATCGACGCGCAGATCCTCGAGCGGATGCGCGAGCATGAACGGCCGGAAAACCGGGACGTCGGCGGGCGTCGGTTGCGCGCCCGCTCCCTCGCCCCAGGCAAAGAGCGGGAGGTAAGGCGGCCTGAGCCCGTGCCACACCTCCTCCACCTGATCGACATCGAGCCCGAATGCCTGCGCCAGCGCGGTTTTGGCGAGCCGCGCCGAGACGCCGACGCGCAGGCCCCCGGTCGCGAGCTTGAGCAGAGCGAAGCGGCCCGCGGCGTCAAGTTGGTCGAGCATCCCGGCCAAAGCGCGCGGCGCCTCGCTGCGTCCCAGCGTCATCAGCCGGTCGATCACCGCCGACAGGCGCAGCGCGCCGGTATCGATTTCGGGCGGCACGCCCTCCGGCTTGGGCCAGAGCAGGGCCACGGTCTCGGCAAGATCCCCGACGAAATCGTAGCTCATCGCGAACAGGACCGGATCGATCCGCTCATCGACCAGCGCGCGGATGGCGGATCCCTTGACCCCCGGCAGGTCGAGCGCCCCGGTCAACGCCGCCATCGCCCAGCCGCGATCGGGATCGGGCGTTTCGCGCAGATAATCCGCGATCAGCTTGAGCTTGGCATTGCGCGAGCGGGTGTAGACGAGGCCGTCGAGAAGCTGGGAAAATTCGCGCATGAGACCGGCCTAAAACGGCAAAGGGCGGCACATCGTGCCGCCCTGCCCCTTTTTGTCAAAGGCGAATGCCGTCAGGTGACCGCTTTGCCCGCCATCAGCGCCAGCACGAGGAAGATCACGAACAGCGCAATCATGATGTAGAACAGGATCTTGGCGATCTCGACGAACGCGCCGCCGATACCGCCAAAGCCCAGGCCTCCGAGAATGAGGCCGATCACGAGGAAAATGATCGCAAGTCTGAGCATGAAAGGACTCCTTTCGGCTGCTCAACGGGCGTGGAGACCATGCCGTTCCCGTGGATTTGGAGTCTATCTCGAAACGCGCGGAAGAGCGCGTTTCGAAGCGGCACCGGCCCACACCCCGACCCGGCCTCCCAACAGGGTATTCTATGGGAGGTCGGGTGGGGGCGCGGGCCGGTGCCGCAATGCGCCGAAAGGCGCATTCCAGACTCAAGCCTTCCGGCTGGCCTCGAACAGGAACCAGGCGCGCTCCTCGGCCTGGTCGGTCCATTCGTCGACGATGCCGGAGGTGGCATTGTCCTTCGCCGCCTCGGCAAGCTCCTTCACGTTGCGGAAGCTTTCGACCAGCTTGAGATTATCGTCGCGCAATTCCGCCAGCATGTCGGCGGCACTGACGAAAGCCTCGTCATTGTCCTTGATCGTCTGATGGCGGCTCACGTCGCCGATCGAGCGCAACGTGACATTGCCCGTCTTGCGCACGCGTTCGGCGATCGCGTCGGTGACGCCGAAAATCTGCGCGGCCTGATCGTCCAGCAGCAGGTGATAATCGCGGAAGTGCGGACCCGACACGTGCCAGTGGAAATTCTTGGTCTTGAGGAAAAGCGCGAAGCAATCCGCCAGCGCCGAATTCAGCGCCTCCGCGACGCTGGAAAGCTGGTTCGACTTCAGATCGGTCGGGGTGGCGAGCTGGGCGGCGGGGGCATCGGCCATCGAAAATCTCCAATCGGCAACTTGGTAGCAGGGCGATATCCCTAACTCCCGAAGCGCGAATCGGCTTCTCGATAATCCTGATCAGAATGATCGGCCCTGTCGTTCAGGGCTCCGGACCCTAAACCTCGAAACGAACGCCGACGGTGGCGAGCAGCAGCGGTCCGACGTCGGCATTTTCGCGCCCGCAGGTCGCCGCGACCGACAAAGCGTCGAGCCAGGTCCGGAAAGGCGCACTGCGCCCCTGTCGCGTGATCGCGTTGGCGAAACCGTCGGCAAGCATCGCCGCCGGCACGAAGCCTTCGAGCGTCGCCTGGCGGCGCAGCCAATCCAGCCGCGTGCAGGCGTCCTCCATCGCCATTTTCGGCAGATCGCGCGCCAGCGCGACGATCGCCTGTTCGAGATCAGCCTGCGCCTTGACCGGCTCCATGACCTTACCCCTCACCTTACTCTCCTGACGCGGATCATGCGGGAATGTGCTTACCGTCCGATTAAGACAGCCAAACGACTCTGGGTTGCTTGACTTTGGAGCGTGGAATCGGCAAAGGCCCCCTCGATCGAGCGGCGGCGACGCCGCTTTATTTTTTGGCGCGCTCACGGGCGCGGTTCAGATAGCGCAGGAATTTTGGGTCATGGCCAAGCCGACCACCGTCAAGATCAAGCTCGTCAGCTCGGCCGATACCGGCTTCTTCTATGTCACCAAGAAGAATCCGCGGAACCAGACCGAGAAGATGTCCTTCCGCAAATATGATCCCGTCGTGCGCAAGCACGTCGATTTCAAGGAAGCCAAGATCAAGTGATCTGACGCGCGGCGGCAGCCGCGCGACGGGTCATCCCGGCGAACGCCGGGATCCAGGGAAGCAAAGGGCGGCCGGGATCACCCGCGCCGCCCTTTTCGCGTCTCAGGCGATATGGAGCTCGGGCCGACCGTGCGGCACGGTGATGGTCGCGCGCGTCCTGATCGGCATATTGCGCTCGGTCACCTTGTCGAGCACGCGCAACTTGGTTTCCCAGGCGTCAGGCGTGACCTCGCACAGCGCATAGCCGCGCTGGTAATTGTAGAGCTTCAGGAACGGATTCTCGGCCATGATCTCGTCCATGCCGGGGCGGGTGTCGCTGCCGTCCCCGCCGGACGCGATCGACGTGACCACGAACTCGACCGCGACCGCATCGCCCTGGCCATGGTTGCGCCGGAGTTCGCCCACCCAATTCTGATGCTCGTCCCCGGTCAGCACGACGACGTTGCCAAGCCCCCTGAAGCTTTCGAGCACGCGCTCGCGCGGCGCATTATAGCCGGCCCAGCTATCGAGATTGTAGGTCGGCTGGGTCTGGTCGCCCACGCGCCGGTTGACCGGCATCATCATCACCTGCTGCGCGACCCCGTTCCAGCGCGCCCCGCCACGCAAGCCTTTCGCCAGCCAGGTCTCCTCCGGCAGGCCCATCATCTGCGCCTTGGGATCGTCGATAGCCGGGCAATATGGCTTCTCGCCGTCATCGCAGGGCTGATCGGTCCGAAATTGGCGCGTATCGAGGAAATGCATGTCGACCAGGTCGCCATAACGCGCGCGGCGGTACATCTGGACATCGGGCCCGTGGGGCAGCGACGTCGCGCGCACCGGCATATGTTCGTACCACGCCTGGTAGGCCGCGGCGCGACGGAAGGCGAACAATTCGGGCGGGGTCAGATGCTTGTCGACAAGGCCGGCATAATTGTCCTGCACCTCATGATCGTCGAACGTCACCCACCAGGCGCAGCTGGCATGCGCGGCCTGGAGATCGAGATCGCTTTTATATTGGGCATAGCGGCGGCGATAATCGTCGAGGCTGAAGATTTCCTCGCCGACATGCGACCGGACGTAGGGCTGCACCGCGCGGCCCGCGCCGAATTTCATCGGCTCGCCGCGCCCTTCGTAGATGTAGTCGCCATAATGGAAGATGAAATCGAGATCGGATTCCTCGGCGACATGGCGGTAGGCGGTGTACCAGCCATCCTCGTAATTCTGGCAGCCGACCACGCCCAGGCGCAACCGATCGAGCTTCGCGCCCAAGCGGGGTGTGGTGCGGGCCATGCCGTAGGGGCTGCGCTCGCCGCCGACCTCGAAGCGGTACCAATAAGGCCGGCCCGGCTGCAGGCCGGCCACCTCGACATGGACCGAATGCGCCGTCTCGGGACGCGCGAGCGCATCGCCTTTGGCCACGATGTTGCGGAAGGCGGGGTCGGTGGCCACCTGCCACGCGACCGAAACCGGCGCGAGCGCAATGCCACCATGCGGCGCGAGCGGCTCGGGCGCGAGCCGGGTCCAGATCACGAAGCCATCGGGTGCCGGATCGCCTGCCGCCACGCCGAGCGCGAACGGATAGGCGCGGAAGAGCGACTGCGCGCGCAGGATCGAAGGCGCCGCGACCGTCGCGCCCGCCAACGCGCTCACGAAGGTTCGTCGGTCCATCATGCTTCCTTCTCGCTCAGGCGGCGGAAAGCAGCCTCTGTGCCTGCGCGCGCGCCTCTTCGGTGATCTCCGCGCCGGACAACATGCGCGCAATCTCTTCCTGACGCGCATTTGCGTCGAGCGTGTGAATCCCCGTGCGCGCGACCAGCCCGTCCGAGCTCTTGCGGATCAGCCAGTGGCGGTCGGCGCGCGCCGCCACCTGCGGGCTGTGCGTCACGACCAGGATCTGCGCGCGTGTCGCGAGCCGCGCGAGCCGATCGCCGATCGCGGCCGCGACCGCGCCACCGACGCCGCGATCGACCTCGTCGAAGATCATCGTCCCCGCCCCGCCTTCCTCGGCGAGCGCCACCTTGAGCGCGAGGATGAAGCGCGACAATTCGCCACCGCTTGCGATCTTGAGCAACGGCGCGAACGGCGCGCCGGGATTGGTCGAGACCTCGAATTCGACCCGGTCGCGCCCGCTTGCGCCCCAATTCGTCTCGGGCAGGGCCTCGATCGCGGTCCGGAAGCGCGCGGCGTCGAGCTTCAGCGGCACCAGTTCCGCCGCCACCGCCGCATCGAGCCGCGCCGCCGCCGCACGCCGTGCCGCCGACAGCATATCCGCCTCGGCGAGATAGGCCGCGCGCGCGGCGGCCAATTCCTTCTGGAGCGCTGCCAGGCCTTCGCCACCCGCCTCGATCCGGGCGAGCCGCGCCCCCAGTTCCTCCGCCAAAGCGGCGAGATCGTCGGGCTCGACGCGATGCTTGCGCGCGAGCGCGCGCAAATCGAACAACCGCGTCTCCATCGCGTCGAGCCGGGCGGGGTCGAAAGCGAAGGCGGCACGCGCCTCGGCCAGCCGATCCTCCGCCTCGGCGGCCTCGATCACCGCGCGATCGACCGCCGCCAGCGCCTGCGCCAGCGTGTCATGTTCGGGCGCGAGCCGGTCGAGGCGGCGCGCGGCCTGCCGCAATAAAGCCAGCCCGCCGTCCGATCCTTCGATCAGCGCCGCCGCCGTCTCCAGTTCGTCCGCAAGCCGCGCGCCCTTCTGCATCGTCGCGCGCGCCTCGGCGAGCTGCGCTTCCTCGCCCGGCTCGGGCGCGGCGGCCTTGAGCTCCGCGACCGCATGTTCGAGCCATTCGCGGTCGCGCGCGGCATTCTCGAGGTCGGCCGCAGCCTCCGCCAGCACATCCTCCGCCGCACGCCAGCGCGCATGCGCCAGCGCGGCCGGCGCGGCATCGATCCGCCCGAACGTGTCGAGCAAGGCGCGATGCCCGCGCGCGTTGAGCAGGCCGCGATCGTCATGCTGGCCATGGATCTCGACCAAGAGGTTCCCGAGCGCGCGCAGCAGCCCGGCCGAGGCGGGCTGGTCGTTGACGAAGGCGCGGCTGCCGCCGTCGGCGCGGACCGAGCGGCGAATGACGAGCGGCTCGCCCGGCTCGATCGCGAGGTCATTCTCCGCGAGCAGGGCCAAAGCGGCATGATCGCGGGGAAGCTCGAAGGTCGCGGCGACGCTCGCCTGCGCGGCGCCCTGGCGGACCAGGCCCGTATCCGCGCGCACGCCGAGCGCGAGCCCTAAGGCGTCGAGCAGGATCGACTTGCCCGCGCCAGTCTCGCCGGTGAGCACACCCAGGCCCGGCCCGAACTCAAGGTCGAGCGCCTCGATCAGCACGACGTCGCGAATGGCCAAACCGGTCAGCATCGCGAGCGTGATAGCGCGGCGGAGGCGCCCGCGGTAGCGGGTGCGTACCGATCAGGCCTTGGACTTCTTCGCCTTCTTGGCCGAGACCGGGATCATGCCCTTCTCATTCTTCTGGAGCAGGCCATAAGCGCGCTGATACCAGTCGGTGCCCGGGAAGTTCGCGCCGAGCACGGCCGCGGATTTGCGCGCTTCCTCAGGTAGGCCCAGTTCCAGATAGACTTCGGTCAGGCGCAGCAAAGCTTCGGGCACATGGCTGGTCGTTTGATAGGTGTCGACCACCCTGCGGAAGCGATAGGTCGAGGCGAGCCATTCGTGGCGGCGCTCGTAGAAACGGCCGATATCCATTTCGCGCCCGGCGAGATG
>Ga0070660_100000017_pt1 | contig 102283 bp, 82 predicted proteins | sample KBSC33metaG_FD_64670 | JGI IMG/M metagenome (GOLD analysis project Ga0070660, IMG submission 64670) | Corn rhizosphere microbial communities from Kellogg Biological Station, Michigan, USA - KBS C3-3 metaG | ecosystem: Host-associated > Plants > Roots > Rhizosphere > Soil ... | reverse complement strand
GGATCTGCTTGCGAGCGTGGCGTCCCAGAAGGCCGCCGGCGCCTATGTCGTGGCACTGGTCAATGACGAGGAATCGCCCCTCGCCGGCATCGCCGACACGGTTCTCGGCCTTTCCGCCGGCGTCGAGCGTTCGGTGGCCGCGACCAAGTCCTACATCGTGTCGTTGGCGGCATTGGCGGCATTGGTGGCGGTCTGGTCGCAGGATGCGGTGCTCCAGGACGGGGTGAATGCCTTGCCGGCGTTGCTGCCCCACGCATTCGCGCTCGATTGGAGCGCTGCGATCGACAGTTTGCATGAAGCGCGGAACCTGTATGTGATCGGGCGGGGCTATACGTTCGGCGTCGCCCAGGAAGCCGCGCTCAAGCTCAAGGAGACATGCGCGCTCCATGCCGAATGCTTCAGCGCCGCGGAGGTCAAGCATGGGCCGATGGCGCTGGTGCGGGACGGCTTTCCGATTTTCGGCTTTGCGGGCAGCGATGCGGCGGGCGATGATGTCCGCGCCACCGCCGCCTTGTTCCGGTCGCGCGGCGCACTTGTTCATGTCGCGAACGACGGCGAAGCGCCGGGCGCATTGCCCGCTTATGGCGCGCATCCCGCAATCGAGCCGATCCTGCAGATACAGAGCTTCTACAATATGGCGAATTCGCTCGCGGTGTTGCGCGGGCTGGATCCCGATTCCCCGCCTTTCCTGCAAAAGGTGACGAGCACGCGATGATCCTGTCCGTCACCAACGGCCGGATCGTCGCGGCCGGCACGATATTGACGGCGGCTGAGATCGTCGTCGAAAACGGACTGGTGACGGCCGTCCGGCCGCCGCGCAATAACACCGCCTACGATGTCGAGCTCGACCTTGCCGGTGGGTGGCTGCTGCCCGGGTTGATCGATACGCAGGTCAATGGCGGCGGCGGCGTGCTGTTCAACGACGCCATCAGCGTGGAGGGCATTCGCGCGATCGGCGCGGCGCATGCCCCGCTCGGCACGACCGCCTTTCTGCCGACCCTGATCAGCGCCAGTCCTGACCGTATCGTGACCGCTGTCGAGGTGGTCGAGCAGGCGATCGAGGCCGGGGTGCCCGGCGTCCTGGGGCTGCATGTCGAAGGGCCTTATATAAATTTCGAGCGCAGGGGCATTCACGATGGCCAGGCGATCCGGAGGATCGATCCCGAGATCGTTGCGCTCCTCTCCCGTCCGCGGCGAGCCCGGATATTGCTCACGATCGCGCCCGAATGCAGCGACGTCGAGACGATCGAGCAGTTGACGCGCGCCGGGGTGATCGTCAGCCTCGGGCACAGCAACGCCACCTATGAGGAGGCACGCGCGGCAATGGATGCCGGTGCGACCGCGGTGACCCATTTGTTCAACGCGATGTCGCCACTGGAACATCGCGCCCCGGGGCTCGTCGGGGCCGCGCTGGACGATCCACGCTGCGTGTGCGGCCTGATTGTGGATGGCGTCCACGTGCGCGAATCCGTCTTGCGGATCGCGCTCGCGGCCAAGGGAAGCGACGGCATCATGCTGGTAACCGACGCGATGCCGAGCGTCGGCACGACCGCTGACAGTTTCATGCTGCAGGGGAAAAGGATCGACGTGCGTGAAGGCGTCTGTCGCTATGCCGACGGGACGCTCGCCGGATCGGATCTCGACATGGCCGCGGCCGTCCGTAACCTGGTGGCATATACCGGGGTGCCGGTGCCCGAGGCGGCAAAAATGGCGAGTGCCGTGCCGGCGCGATTGCTGGGGCTGGAGGGCACGCATGGTTCCATCGCGGCCGGAATGCGCGCGGATTGGGTGCATCTCGATGCCGATCTCCAGCCGCGCGGCACGTGGATCGGGGGCGAACCCCTGTCGGGCCGCGCGATACAGGATGGTTGGCCCGATAGCGACGTGCTGACACGCTGATGACCTCGGGCGTGGTCAGTTTTACGCTCTATTCGCCTTTTGACGGTGTGGTGATCCCGCTCGATGCGGTTCCGGATCCGGTTTTCGCCGAACGCATGATGGGCGACGGCCTGGCCATTCATCCGCTCTCGGATACGCTTCTGGCTCCGTGCGACGGCGTTGTTACGACCCTCCACGCGGCCGGTCATGCGATCACGCTGCATAGCGATGCGGGCGTGGATGTCCTGGTCCATATCGGAATCGATACGGTCGCCCTGAAGGGCGATGGGTTCACCGCATATGTGCGCGAAGGCGAAAGGGTGACCATTGGCACGCCCCTGATCGCCTTCGCGCTCGATCGTGTGGCGTTGGCGGCGCGCAGCCTCGCCACCCCAGTCCTCGTGGTGGACGGCGCGTCCTGCCGGATCCTGGCGCGGGCGGAGGGACGCACACGCGCCGGCGAACCGATCATGACGATCGAGGTGGCACCGTCGGAGGCGCGCCGGCAGGAGGGGCCGTCCGACATCGTGCACAGCCGGACTCTGACGATTCCGATGCGGCACGGCATCCATGCGCGTCCGGCAGCCCGGATCAGCGCGGCGCTCAAGCCCTTCACCGCCCGCGTGACGCTCTACAACGGTGTGCGTGTTGCCGATGGCAGGAGCACGGTCGCGCTGCTCGCGCTTGGCGCACGCCTTGCGGATGTGGTGCGGCTCGACGCTGAGGGCTCCGACGCAGCGGCGGCGTTGGATGCCGTTTGCGATCTTATCAACAGCGGAATGGACGAGGCCGACCACGGTGACGTCGCACCTCAAGCCCCGACGGATTCGGCCGAGATCCTCGCTTCGTCAGCCACGGAATTGCCACCTGGGGCGCTTCGCGGGGTGCGCGCGTCGCCCGGACTGGCGATGGGTGTCGCCTATCGGGTCGAGCAGGACGGTCCCCCGTCCGAGGAGAAAGGCGGTTCCGTCGCTGAGGAGCGGGCATTGCTGGCCAAAGCCCAGGCGGCCGCGCGCGGACGCATCGCGGCGCTTGCGGCAGACGGTTCCGATACGCAGCGCGCGATCCTCGACGCACATCTGGCCATATTGGACGATCCGGCGCTCCTCGAGGGCGCGCAAGGCCTTATCGATGCGGGGTTCGGCGCGGGATATGCCTGGCACCGGACGCTGGCCGATCAGGCCGCGATGCTTATGGAATTGGACGATCCCCGGCTCCGCGAGCGCGCGGCGGACCTGAGGGACCTGGATCGGCAGGTGCGCAGGGCGCTGGCGGGAGATGTAGGCGAGGATCGGACGCTCCCCGAATATGCCATCCTGATCGCCGACGATTTATTGCCGTCGCAATTGATCGAGCTCGACCGTTCGCGGCTGGCGGGCTTCTGCCTGGAGCGCGGCGGCCCAACCTCGCACGTCGCGATATTGGCTGCGGGCATGGGCGTGCCCTCGCTCGTTGCGATGGGTTCTGGCGTGCTCGCGGTTGCGAACGGCACCTCCCTGATCCTCGACGCGGATGCCGGCTGGCTTGAGATCGATCCGTCGGCGGCGCGACTGTCGGAGGTCGCCGCGGCGATTGCCGATCGACATAGCCGCCGCGCCATCGCCTTGCGCGACGCGGAGCTGCCCTGCCTTACCGCCGATGGCCGGCGCATCGAGATATTCGCCAATCTCGGATCGGTGGCCGACGCGCGGCAGGCGGCGCTTGATGGGGCCGAGGGGGCGGGGCTGGTCCGGACCGAATTCCTGTTCCTCGATCGGCAGCATGCCCCCGATGAGGAGGAGCAGCGCGCGATCTATCAGGCGATTGCCGACGCGCTGGCCGGCCGGCCCATCATCATTCGCCTGCTCGACATCGGCGGCGACAAGCCCGTCGCCTATCTCGCATCCCCGCGCGAAGACAATCCGATGCTGGGCGTGCGCGGCATCCGGCTGGCTTTGCGGCATCCCGATCTGCTGGAGTGCCAGTTGCGGGCAATCGCGGCGGTACGTCCGGCGGGCCAGGCGCGGATCATGATCCCGATGGTCTCGACCGTGGACGAGATACGGCAGGTCCGCGCCATGCTGGAGCGCGTCGCCGACATGGTCGGGATGAAGGCGCCCGAGCTCGGCATCATGGTCGAAACGCCCGCTGCCGCCGCGACCGCCGGCCTGCTTGCCGCCGAGGCGGATTTCCTGTCGATCGGGACGAACGACCTGACCCAATATGTGCTGGCGATCGACCGCGGCAATGCGGACCTAGCCGATCGGGTCGATCCGCTGCATCCGGCGGTGCTGCGCATGATCGGCCTGACCTGCGAGGGCGCGGCGCGGCACGGGCGGCCGGTGGGCGTCTGCGGCGGCGCGGCCGGAGATCCCGACGCTGTGCCACTGCTGATCGGGCTGGGCGTGACCGAATTGTCGATGGTGTCGGCGCTCATTCCCGAGACCAAGGCGCGCGTGCGCGGCCTGACGCATGCCGCGGCTCATGGACTTGCCGATGCGGCGCTCCACTGTGCCGACGCCAGGGAAGTGCGTGCGATCGTGCGCGCGTTCGAGCGGGACGCGAAGCCATGAAACGGATGATCGAGGCCTTGCAGCCGCTCGGCCGCGCGCTGATGTTGCCGATCGCGGTATTGCCGCTGGCCGCGCTTCTGCTGCGGCTGGGTCAGCCCGATCTGCTCAATATCGCGCTACTCGGCGCCGCTGGAAACGCGATCTTCGCGCATCTCGGCCTATTGTTCGCGATCGGCGTTGCGGTGGGTTTTGCGCGTGACGGCAACGGGGCGGCCTGTCTTGCGGGCGTTACCTGTTTTCTGATCGCGAGGGAGGGAACGGAAAGCTTTCTGGCCGTCCCCGCCGATATACTCAAAGGGCTGCCCGATAGCGCGCTGGCGATGGCGTCGCAGGCTTGGCGGGAGCAGGCGCTGGCAAAGCTCGACGTGCCGCTCGGCATCCTGTCTGGCCTGTTCGGCGGCAAGCTCTACAACCGTTTTTCGACCTTCAAGGTACCGGAATATCTCGCCTTTTTTGGAGGTCGCCGGTTCGTTCCGATCGTCAGCGGGCTGGCCGGGCTCGGGCTGGCGGTGGTCGCCGGGCTCGGCTTCGCCCCGATCACGGGTGCGATCGATACGCTCAGCCTCAGCCTCAGCCGATCCGGTGAGATCGGCCTCTTCGTCTATGGCTTGCTCAATCGGCTGCTGCTCATCACCGGGCTGCACCATATCATCAACAATGTCGCCTGGTTCCTGTTGGGCGACTATCATGGCGTGACCGGGGATTTGCGGCGCTTCTTCGCGGGCGATCCGCATGCCGGCCAATACATGACCGGCTTCTTTCCGGTGATGATGTTCGGCCTGCCCGCCGCCTGCCTCGCAATGTATCATGAAGCGCGGACCGAACAGCGGCGCGCGGTGGCCGGCATGCTTGCCAGTCTTGCGCTCACGTCGTTCCTGACCGGCGTCACCGAGCCGATCGAGTTCACCTTCATCTTCCTCGCGCCCGCGCTCTATCTGGTTCATGCAGTGCTTACGGGCGTAGCGATGGCGTTGAGCGACGCGCTGGGAATGCGGCTCGGTTTCGGCTTTTCGGCGGGGCTGTTCGATTATGTGCTGAACTTCGGCAAGGCGACGCGCCCGTTGCTCTTGCTGATCGTGGGACCGGCCTATGCGCTGCTTTATTACGGGCTGTTCCGCTTCGCCATCCGCCGGTTCGATCTGCCGACGCCAGGCCGGACCGCCGCAGAAGCGGTGGTGCAAACGGACGGTGCAGGTCAAAGCGATGGGCAGGGCAGGGGAGCGCTGTTCATCGCCGCGCTTGGTGGCGCCGGCAATCTCGCGTCGATCGGGGCCTGCACGACGCGGCTGCGCCTGGTTATCCATGACCAGGCCGGGATCGACGAAGCGCGCCTGAAGGCGCTCGGCGCGCGGGGGATCGTAAGACCCTCGGCGCTGACGGTGCAGGTCGTGCTCGGGCCGATCGCCGATGCGGTCGCGGACGAGATGCAGGTGGAACTGGCCACCGCCGGGCGCGTGCGTGAGCCTGCGCGGTTCCTGGACCCGGCCTCCGAGCCGGGCGAGACATCGACCCTCCCGCTTATCCTGGTTCAAGCGCTCGGCGGTCCAGCGAACATCATCGCGTCACAGCGCCTCGACGGCCGGTGGAGAGTGGAACTGGGGACCGCCGACGCGATCATCGGAGCCGATCTGGACCAGACTTGCGACGGGTGGGTCATGGCGACGGAGAATGTCGCCCATATCGTGACTGATCGAGAATGATGCCTCGACTACAGCCGCTGGCCAGGCTTGCCATCGCTCTCGCAGCTCTGGGCGCGCAGCCGCTCGCCGCACAACCCACCGTCCCGCAAGGGACCGAGGCCGCGGCACAGGCGCTGGGCCATTTCGGTATATCGCGCAATCGCCTCGACCTGCGCATCCTTCCCGCCGCGACACCCTTTTATCGGGTGCGGGTTGGGGGCGGCCGTCTGCGGGTCGAAGGTTCGTCGCCGGTGGCGGTCGTGCGCGGCACATATGCTTATTTGAACCGGCTCGGCCTGCTCTCGGTCAGCTGGGAGGGCGTTCGCGCCGCGCCCATTCCGACGTTGGCGGACTATGATGAGCCTCGCGTCGAGAGCCCTTTCCTCAACCGTTTTTATCTCAACACCTGCACCTACGGCTATACCACGCCCTGGTGGGGCTGGCCGCGTTGGGAGCGCGAGATCGATTGGATGGCGGCGCACGGCGTCGACATGCCGCTCGCGCTCGAAGGACAGGAATATGTCTGGCGCGCGCTCTGGCGGGAACAGGGGCTGGACGACGCGACGATCGGCCAGAGCCTTTCGGCCGCGCCGTTCCTGCCCTGGCAGAGGATGGGCAATATCGAGGCCTATCGCGCGCCGCTCCAGCCCGGCTGGATCGAGAAGAAGCATGCGCTCCAAATACGCATTCTCGGCCGGATGCGCGCGTTGGGGATGAGGCCGATCCTGCCTGCCTTCGCCGGCTATGTTCCCAAGGCCTTCGCGGAGCGGCATCCCGAGGCGCGGATCTACCGGATGCGCGCCTGGGAGGGATTCCATGAGACCTATTGGCTCGATCCGTCCGACCCCCTGTTCGCGAAGCTCGCTGCGCGCTTCATCCAACTCTACACGGCGACTTATGGTCCCGGAGACCATTATCTGGCCGACGCCTTTAACGAAATGGTGCCTCCCATCGCCGACGATGGCAGCGATGCGCGTGCCGGCAGCTATGGCGACGCTACCGCCAACAAGGCGGCGGCGCAGGCAGCCGCGCTCCCCAGGGATGTGCGCGATCGAAGGCTCGCGGCTTATGGCGAGCGGCTTTACCGGTCGATCACCGCCGCCGCGCCCGGCGCCACTTGGGTGATGCAGGGATGGCTGTTCGGGGCCGACAAGCATTTCTGGACGCCCGACGCGATCGCCGCCTTCCTCAGCCGCGTGCCCGACAAGGGCATGCTGATCCTCGACATCGGCAACGACCGTTATCCGGGCGTGTGGCGGGATACGACGGCGTTCGACGGCAAGCCCTGGGTCTATGGCTATGTCCACAATTATGGCGGCAGCAATCCCGTTTATGGCGACCTGCAATTCTATCGTGACGATATTCAGGCGGTGGCCGCGGACCCGCAGCATGGACGGCTGAGCGGCTTCGGCCTTTTCCCCGAGGGCCTGCACACCAACTCGGTCGTCTATGAGGAAGCCTACGATCTTGCATGGAAAAATGGCGATGTTTCGCTGGCCGACTGGCTGACGCGCTACACACGGGCGCGCTATGGGAAAACCACGCCGGCACTGGTCGCGGCGTGGCAGGACGTCGCCGCCGGCGCCTACCAGACGCGCTATTGGACGCCGCGCTGGTGGAAGGACCGCGCGGGCGCCTACCTCTTTTTCAAGCGGCCGACGCTGGATAGCGACAGCTATCCCGACGCACCCGGCGATCCGGTCCGATTGCGGCGCGGCATCGAGGGCCTGCTCAAGCAGGCGCCCGCCCTACGTGCATCCCCGCTGTTCGGGACCGATCTGGTCGATTTCACGCGCCATTATGCCAGCGTTCGGCTCGATGGCGCGTTGCGCCACGCGATCGCGGCCTACAAAGCCGGTGACGTCGCGGCGGGTGACAAGGCGGTGGCGCAGGTTCGCGCGCTGGCGCTCGCGATCGATCATATGATCGGCGCCCAGCCCGAAAGCCTGGGAAGCTGGATCGCGGATGCGCGCGCTTATGCCGACACGCCCGAGGAGGCCAAGGCCTATATGGAAGATGCCAAGGCGCAGGTGACGCTCTGGGGCGGGGACGGCAATCTGGCCGATTATGCCTCCAAGGCATGGCAGGGCATGTATACCGATTTCTATCTGCCGCGCTGGACGCTGTTCCTCGACCGGCTGCGGGCGGCCACGATTGCCGGCAAGCCGCTCGATGAGGCGGCGACGCGGCAGGCGATCATCGGCTGGGAACGGCAGTGGGTCGCCGACGATGCGCTGCACCGCCAGGTACGTCCGAAGGATGCGATCGGCGACGCGCGCGCGCTGATGCAGGCGCTCGACCGCCCATGAGCGACCCGCAGGACCATGTCGCCGCGCCGCGGTTCGTCTCGCTCGACCTGTTCCGCGGGCTCACGATCTTCTTCATGATCGTGGTCAACACCGCCGGGCCCGGCGCACCCGCCTTCGAACAGCTGGTGCACGCGCCCTGGATCGGTTTCACGGCGGCCGATCTGGTCTTTCCGAGCTTCCTGTTCGCGGTCGGCACCGCGATGAGCTTTTCCTTCCGCCGCCCGACCAGCACAGGAGCGTTCCTCGCCCGGGTCGCGCGGCGCGCGGCGCTGATCTTCGTGCTCGGGCTGCTGATGTACTGGTTCCCCTTCGTCACGCACCAGCCCGACGGGAACTGGGCGTGGAAGCCCTTTGCCCTGACCCGTTTCCCGGGCGTCCTGCAGCGGATCGCGCTCTGCTATCTCGCAGCGGCGATCGCGATCCGGTGGCTGAAGGACTGGCGGACGATCCTGCTTTTGTCGGCCGCCTTGCTGCTCGGCTATTGGGCGATCCTGCTGGTGTTCAGCGCGCCGGGCGAGGCCTATGCCAAGTTCGGCAATGCGGGCACGTTGCTCGATCTCAGGCTGATCGGCCCGGATCATCTGTACAAGAAGGATCATGGGTTCGACCCCGAAGGCCTGCTCGGGACGCTGCCCGCAATCGTGAACGTGCTGGCCGGCTATCTGGTCGGCTGCGCGGTTCAGCGGTCATCCGACAAAAGGCGCCTGATCCGCCGCCTCGTGCCCATCGGCTGCCTCTTAGTGCTGGCGGGTCTTGCCTGGTCGCCTTTCTTCCCGATCGCGAAGAAATTGTGGACCGGCTCCTATGTGCTGCTCACGATCGGGCTCGACATCGGGCTGCTGGCCTTGCTGATGGAGTTGGTCGACGTGCGCGGCTTCGGCATGGGACGGGGTTTCTGGCTGGTGCTCGGCCGCAATCCGCTCGCCATCTACCTCTTCTCCGAATTGTTCGTGACCGCGCTCAACCTGTTTCCGGTCGGCGGGCAGGACAGCCCCTATGCATGGGTCGGGATCATGCTGTTTCAGCGGATCGCGCCGGGTCCGGTCGGGTCTTTGTTCTGCGCGCTCGCTTATACGATGGTCTGCTGGGGCGTGGGCTGGCTGCTCGATCGCAAGCAAATCATCATCAAGGTTTAGCGCGCTTTCCTTTTCAAGCTGGAGAAGATCTGCCGATGACGCGGTGGGATATGATCGATCGTCGTGCGCTGCTTGCGGGCGTTGCCTTTACCGCCCTGGCCACGCGCGAAACGGCTGCCGGCGCGCGAACGGGACCGGCGCCGCTTCCCAGCGACATCCCGCCGCCGCTCGCCGGGGACTGGCATCCGTTCCCGGTCGCCGATCCGAGCGTGCGATCGCTCGACGACGGCTGGCTGTTCCACCTGGGCGACATCGTGGCCCCGCCCGTGATCGGGCATGAGGAATCCTACCAGAATGCGAAAGCCGGGGTGGCGCAGGGCGCCGCCGCGGTCAGCTATGACGATAGCGACTGGCGCACGCTCGATCTTCCGCACGATTGGGCGATCGAGCATCCGGTCGAGCAAGGCGCCAATGTGGCGCAGGGGTATCGGCGGCGCGGCATCGGCTGGTACCGGCGCACGCTCCAGCTCGATCCGGCCTGGCGCGGCCGCTATCTCGAGCTTCAGTTCGGCGGCATCGCGACGCGCGTCACATTGTGGTTCAATGGGATCGAGGTCGCGCACAGCTTCAGCGGCTATGCCGCGCTCAACATCGACATCACGCCTTATGCCCGCTTCGGCGAGGAACTGAACACGATCGCCATCCGGGTGGATGCCGATGCGATGGAAGGCTGGTGGTACGAAGGCGCAGGCATTTACCGGCATGTCGGGCTGGCCGTGCGCGATCCCGTGAGCATCGTCACCGACGGGGTACATGCCAATCCGGTGCGATCGGACGCGGGTGATTGGTCCGTGCCGGTCATCGTGGAACTGGCCAATATCGCGGCCGATCCCGCCAGGATCATGGTCGAAGCCAGGCTGTTCGATGCCGACGACCGGCTGCTGACGGCAGGGACGGCTCCGATTACGGTCAACCCGCTTGAGACGAATGTGGCGAAGCTGTCGCTGCCGGTGGTCGATCCGCACCTCTGGTCGCCCGAAACGCCCACGCTCTACCGCATCGTCACGCGCGTCGTCCGCGACGGGCATCTCCTGGACTCGCGCGAGACGCGGATCGGATTCCGCTATTTCCATTTCGACGCGGAGAAGGGCTTCTTCCTCAACGGCCGGCCGACCAAGATCAAGGGCGTCTGCATCCATCAGGACCATGCCGGCGTCGGCGTGGCAGTGCCCGATGCGTTGATCGACTGGCGGGTGCGTCGCCTGAAGGCACTCGGCTGCAACGCACTGCGCAGTTCGCACCACGCGCCGACGCCTGAATTGCTCGATGCCTGCGACCGGCATGGCCTGCTGGTCATGGACGAGAACCGCAATTTCAACCCCAGCCATGATTATCTGGAGCAGCTCCAATGGCTGGTGCGGCGCGACCGCAACCGGCCGAGCGTCTTCATGTGGTCGGTCTTCAACGAAGAGCCGATGCAGGGGACGGAACAGGGCTATGAAATGGTTCGCCGGATGGCGGCGGCGGTCAAGCAACTCGACGCGACCCGCCCGGTGACCGCGGCCATGAACGACGGCATGTTCTCGCCGGTCAACGTGTCGCAAGCGGTCGACGTCGTCGGGTTCAACTACCAGACGCATCGCTACGACCGCTTCCACGCGCTCCATCCCGACAAGCCGCTAACGAGTTCGGAGGATACGAGCGCCTTTTCGACGCGCGGCGCCTGGAAGACCGATCTCAGCCGTAACGTCTTCGGTTCCTACGACAAGGATGCCGCCGATTGGGGCGCGACGCATCACGACGGCTGGCGCGCGATTGCCACCCGTCCGTTCATCGCGGGTGGGTTCGTGTGGACCGGCTTCGACTATCACGGCGAACCGACGCCGTTGGAATGGCCGTCGACGAGCAGCTTCTTCGGCATCATGGACATATGCGGCTTTCCGAAGATGGCTTATTATCTCCACCGCGCGCAGTGGATCGATGACGTGCCGCTGCTCGAATTAGCGCCGCACTGGAACTGGGCCGATCGGATCGGCGAGCCGATCACGGTCATGGCGCTCACCAACGTGGATAGCGTTTCACTCAGCCTGAACGGACGGCCGCTCGGCACGCGCTCGGTGGATCGCCTGACTATGCCGGAATGGCAGGTCCCTTATCAGCCCGGCCGCCTGGAGGCGGTGGGTTATCGCACCGGGCGGGAGGTCGTCCGCGCGACGGTCGAGACGAGCGGCAAGGGCGCGGCGCTTCGCCTCACGCCCGATCGCCGCATCATGATGGGCGATGGCAAGGATGCGCAACCCGTCACCGTCGACCTGGTGGACACACATGGACGGCATGTTCCGATCGCGACGGAGCAGGTCAGCTTTGCGGTTGAAGGCGGCGAAATCATCGGGCTGGGCAACGGCGATCCGAACGATCACGATCCCGAGAAAGGCCGCGAACGAAAATTGTTCGCGGGCCTGGCGCAGGTCATCGTTCGTGCCGACGAGGGGCGGGGATCCATGCGGCTGACCGCATCCGCGCCGGGCTTGCGTTCGACCAGCATCGTCATCGATCGCGTGCCCGTGACGCCGCGCGCAACGATCGCGCGGACGCGGCCGGTGGCGCTGCTGTCCGACTGGCGGCGCACGGCTTTCTCCGCCGATCGGCCGGACCCCAATCAGCGGTTCGCGTCGAACGACATGAACAGCCTCGACCATGGGCGCCCCGGCCGGCTTGAAGGCCCGGCCAAGGATGCGCTCTGGTCGATGTACCGCACCGTCTTCACGCCGCGCCGCCGCGTCGGGATCAACGGCGGCGCGGTGGTCTTCGCGGATGTGGTCGGCACCGCCGAAGTCTGGATGGATGGCCAGCTTCTGGCGCGCAAGACCGCGCCTGCGCCTGCGCCGCTGGTGGCGCCTTTCGGGTCAGGCGCCGGGCCGCGCACGCTGTCGCTTCTGGTCAAGGCAGAGCCAGGCGCGCCATCGGGGATGGGGCGGACCGTCTCGGTGCAGGAATATCAAGGCGCCGGGGTCGACTGATCACCAGACGATCTTCGGTCGCCGAAAACCCATCGCGGCCCATGACGCGAGCAATTTGATCATGAACGCTGCCGGGTGCGTGGAATAGGTCGGCAAGCGGTCCGGGCGGATGGTGCCGGCAGGGAGATCCTTCGCCATGACGCCTATTTCGAGTGGCGGTGCGTCCGGGGACAATCGGTCGCGATAGACGTTCAGCCAGTGTCCGCTGGTGAAATCGAGGAACATCGGCGCGTTGCAGCATGCCGCCACGACACGGCGGGTGGGGGAGGCGTCGGTCAGGCGATGCGCTTGCAGATGCTCTCCGCCGCGCATGATTTTCATCCGGTCCTTGCGGTAGAGGCAGTAATCCACTCCGCCGTCGGCGTTGAGAACGGGAGGCGCGCCCGGCGCCTGCTCGAACTGGCGCGCGGCCGACCGGCAGCTCTCGCAATAGCAGACTGCGCTCAGGATCGGGGCACCGATCACGTCGAGCTTCACCTGACCGCACGTGCAGGAGGCCGTGGAAACGGACTTCGCGCTCATCGGCTGCCAATCATCATGCGGTTGCCCTCGCTGTCGCGAAACTCGGCGACCGTCCGCCCAGGCTGCCAAGGCGGCGAATGCGGCTCGGTAAGGATCTCGACGCCCTTCGATCTCAGTCCCTCAACGGTCGCCGCGACGTGATCGTCGACCAGCACCAATATGGGTTCGTCGGATGCTGCATCCTTCGCGTGGACGAGATGCAGGTTGGTTTCACCCTCCGGCAGTTTGAGCTCGATCCATCGCCAGCCGTCGCTCCCCATCGGTACGTCCGCCGCTACCGCGCATCCAAGATGGTCGACGTAGAATTGTTTCGCCCGCGCCTGATCCCGCACCGGAAGCTCCGCGAATTGGACATGCATGACTCACCTCACAATGGACTGGACGGTCTAGTTTCTTCGTCAACTAGACTCGTCGGTATGATGGTGTCAATCCGGGCTTACTGGAGCACCGACTTTGATGACGAGAGACGCCGCGATGAACGACCGGCTTGCCAATCAGGATGGCGGGCGCACCGCGCAGAAGCGCAAGGCGATCCTTGAGGCCGCAACCACCATATTCCTGAGGGACGGCTATCTCGCTGCGGGGATGGACGAGATAGCGCGCTTGGCGGATGTCTCGAAACAGACGATCTACAAACAGTTCACCAGCAAGGAGGCGCTGTTCCTCGAGATCGTCTCGGGGCTGACGAATGCCGGAAGCGATGCGGTGCATGGTGATATCCCGGATTTTGCACCGGGCAGCGACCTGCACACCTATCTCGAGGATTATGCCTATCGGCAGCTCCGCATCGTCATCACGCCAAGGCTGATGCAGTTGCGCCGCATGGTGATCGGCGAGGCGGGCCGCTTTCCCGAATTGGGCAAGGCCCTCTACGAAAGCGGACCAAAGCGGGCGATGGCGGCGATGGCGGCGATGTTCCGGCATCTCGCCGATCGCGGATTGTTGCGGATCGACGATCCGTCGGTCGCGGCCTCCCATTTCAATTGGCTGGTGATGTCGCAGCCGTTGAACCAGGCCATGCTGCTCGGCGATGCCGGAATTCCGGAGGCCGAGGCGCTTCGCCGCCATGCCGCCGAGGCGGTGCATGTTTTCCTGGCGGCGTACGGCACAGGCTGAGGCGACCTGCTTTTGGGCGATGCCCGCAAGCAGGTCGCGATGCTACAGTCTTTGGCGAGATGCCTCACAGCGGAAGCGAAGATCCTCCCGTGATGCTGAAGTGCGTCTGCGAGACAGGCGTGCCGGGGCCTGGTTGTCCGCCACCGACGGTGAGGCGATAGTCGCCCGGCGCGACGATGCGCTTGCCGTCCGCCGTCACGCTTGAAAGATCCCGCGCAGTCAGATCGAAATGGATCCGCCTGCTTTCGCCGGGGGACAGGCTTACGCGGTTGAAGCCGCGCAGCGCGCGGATCGGCATGCCGGGCGCCGAGGGGAAGCTCAGATAGAGCTGCGCAATCTCGTCTCCCGCCACGCCACCATCGTTGCGAACGGTCACGTCGACCCCGAGCGGCTCACCCGCCTTGAGCCTGCTGCGCGACACGGCAAGCGCCGAATAGCTGAAGCGGGTGTAGCTGAGCCCATATCCGAACGGATAAAGCGGCGTGCCGCTGAAATAGCGGTAGGTGCGATTGGCCATCGCGTAATCGCCGAATGCCGGCAGCTGATCGACGCTCTTGTAGAAGGTGACCGGCAGGCGGCCCGACGGGTTGTTTGTCCCCGACAAGGTCTGGGCGATGGCCGTCCCGCCTTCCTGACCCGGATACCAGGCCTCCAGGATGGCATTGGCATTGGCCGCCGCCCAATTCACGGAGAGGGCGGAGCCGTTCATCATCACGAGCACGAGCGGCTTGCCCGTGGCCTTCATCGCCTCGAGCAATTTCTCCTCGTCGGCGGGCATGTCGAGGCTGGTGCGGTCGCCGCCCTTGAAGCCTGGGATATTGACCGGCATCTCCTCGCCTTCGAGCGCGGAGGTGATGCCCGCGACCGCCACGACGATGTCGGCATCGCGCGCCGCGGCGACCGCGCGCTGGAGCGCGTCGGCGCGGACCTCGCTCCAGACCAGGCGGGGCGGAAAGCGGCTCGGTCCCTGCTCGACGCGCAGGCTGTGGCGCTCACCCCTGTGTAGCGGAAGCTCTACATTGGTCGGAGCGAAGCCCTGCTGGTTGCTGTTGTCGACGATCAGCTTGTCGTCGAGCCACAATTTCGCGCCGCGGCCCTGCAGTCCGATCTTGTAGGTTGCGTCCTGTGGAGCGGTGAGGAAGCCGGTCCAGCGCGACGAGGTCGTATCGGCGCCCGGGATCGCGGCTGGAGCGTTGCGTTCGAAGGCGAGCTTCGGATCGATGCGCGTCACCGCCGGATCGCCCGAGAAATCGGCGTTGCGCCAATATTGCCCGCGCAAGCCGGGCTGTCCCTCCGGTGTGCTGAGCGCCTCGGTCGGCACCGGCTCCGCCTGCCTCAGGAAATCGGTGCCGGGTTCGAAGACGATCTGCGCGTCGGGGAATTCCGCGCGCAGCCCGTCGAGCGCGGTGACCGGATGGAGCGGCGTGCCGTGATAATTGCCGAGCAGCACATCGACTTGATCAGCCAGCGGGCCGACCACCGCGATCCGCTTCACCGCCGCCTTGCGCAGCGGCAACGTGCCGTCATTCTTGAGCAACACCATCGTCTCGCGCGCGAGCTTGAGCGCGAGCGCGCGATGCGCATCCGAATTCAGCACCGAATCCGGGATGCTGTTATAGGGCACCATCGACGGCGGATCGAACAGACCGAGCCGCATCCGCGCCGTGAACAGCCGCCGCAGCGATTCATCCACCACGCTCTGCGGCAGCAGGCCCTGCTGCATCGCCTCGCGATAGCGGTCATAGTCGGAGGTCGGGCCCGCCATGCGGCCGAATTCGGCGCAGTCATTGTCCACGCCCAGCTTCATCGACACGGCGGCCGCCTCGGCGAACGTCTTGGTGAAATGATGGCCGCGTTCGATATCGGCGACGGCATCGCAATCCGACACCATATGGCCCTTGAAGCCCCACGCGTCGCGCAGGCGATCCTTGAGCAGGAAGGTGTTGGCGCAGGCGGGCTGGCCGTTGACGCGGTTATACGCGCACATCACGGATTCGACCTTCCCCTCCGTTACCAGCGCACGGAAGGCGGGGAGATAGGTGTCCTCCATGTCGTGGAGGCTGACCTTGATGTCGTCGGAGTGGCGGCCCGGCTCAGGCCCGCTGTGAACGGCGTAATGCTTCGCGGTCGACGACACGCGGTAATAATGCGGATCGTCGCCCTGCATGCCGTGCACGAAGGCGACGCCCATCTTCGCGGTCAGATAGGGGTCCTCGCCATAGGTTTCTTGGCCGCGACCCCAGCGCGGATCGCGGAAGATGTTGATGTTGGGCGACCAGAAGGTGAGGCCCTGCATGATCTTATGCTCGCCCCCGGCGCGCTCGATCTGGTTCCACTTGACCCGGCCCTCGTCGCCGATCGCGGTGCCCATTTCGCGGATGGTGGCGGGGTCGAAACTGGCGGCGAGGCCGATCGGCTCGGGAAAGACGGTGACATAGCCATTGTTGGCGACGCCGTGCAGTGCCTCGCTCCACCAGTCGTAAGCGGGGATGCCGAGCCGCGGGATGGCGCGCGCCTGATTGACAAGCTGTGACGCTTTCTCATCGGGCGTGAGCCGGCCGATCAGGTCGTCCACGCGCTGCGCGGTCGGCAATGCCGGATTGCGGAAAGGCAAATCAGGCTGCTGCGCCTGGGCCGATGCCACGGTGGCGATCAGCCCCGCCGTCAACAAAATCGCTTTTCGCATCAATCCTCTCCGTTCTTCATGTTTCTTGTCAGCGACTGTGGGCGGTCGCGATAGCGCCCGGCCTGGCATCGAAAGTTACGGACGCATCACGGATAAGCGTGCGGCCGTCGAAGCGATAGACTTCGATCTGTTTGGCCATGGAACATTGCAGCAGCAAGCGCCGCTCGCCCGCGCTCCATACCGCGCCCTGGCACCAGCGCCCGGTCCGCGTTTCCGCTGTGGGCAACAGGCGTGCGCCTTCGATGCGATAGACGCTTATCAAGCCGAAATCGTGGAAGGCGGGCGAGGTGGCCGGCGCGGTCGAACCATTGTTGACCGTTACCTCCAGAAAGCGTCCGCTCGGCGACAGGCCGACATGTTCGGGCGTCGCGCCGGTGTCGATCTGATCGACCATGCGGCCCTCGGCGAGATCGACGATCCCGATCGAGCCGGGCTTGGGGCCGGGCGGGCCTCCGGGCACGCGTCCGCCGAGATGGCTGACATAGGCGATGCGCGCGCCCGCATGGAGCGCAAGGCTGTAGGGCTGGGCGCCCACGGCAATGTCTCCGGCGGGCGTCACTTTGCTGCCGTCGACGGACAGGCGAAGCAGCGTGTTCGTGCCCTGCGCCACCACAAAAGCGGTGCGCGCGTCGGCGAAGCCGACATCGACCGGACGGCTCTTCGGATCGAGCGCGACGGTGCCGGCGGGGGTCAGCCGCCCCTTGGCGATCGTGAAGACGGACACGCTATCCCCGCCGGTATTCGCGACTAGAGCGAGCGTGCCGGCCGGATTGATCGCGATGCCTGCCGCGCCCGTGCCGGCGTGGAGTGTCTGCACCACTTGGGGTGCTTTTGGCTGGTGGAGGTCGATTACGGTGACCACGTCGCCGGGAACCGGAAGGCCCGCCCCGCCGACCACCTGTCCGGCGGTGACGACCGCCATAGTGCTGTCGGACGACAGCGCGACGCTGCCCGGAGGCCCCACGACGGTGGCAGGCACGGGCAAGGTCGCGAGCGTGGTGACGGTGCGCCCGATATCGAGCACGGCCACCGAATCCGATGTGCGCGGCGTGTCGGGCGCATCGGCAGGGACCGCCTTTCCGTCATTCGCCGAAACGGCGATCTGCGCGTCGGCCGCGCCGGCCGGGCCGAGCAATGCGAAAGCGATCCATGACAGGCGAAAGGACATTTGCTTCTCCCCCGTTTCAACCAATCGGCGCCGGATCATGGTCGGCCCACGACGGCAGGAGCGTCCCGGATCCGATCTGATCGATGCGCGAATGGCCGGTGAGCGCCATCGCCACCGCCAGTTCCTGCCGCAGCAATTCGAGCATGTGCCGCACCCCGGTGCCGCCCGCCGCGGCGAGCGCGAAGGCCCAGGCACGACCGATCAATACCCCGTTCGCCCCGCAAGCGAGCGCACGCAGCAGGTCGATGCCCGATCGGATGCCGCCGTCCAGCAGGATTTCGGCCTTGCCCGCCACCGCCTCGACCACTGCTGGCAGCGCGCGGATGGTGGAGGGCGCGCCGTCGAGCTGGCGACCGCCATGGTTGGAAACGACGATCGCGCTGACGCCCGCTTCGCAGGCGTGCCGCGCGTCGGCGGGATCGAGAATGCCCTTGAGCACGAGCGGACCCTTCCACCGCTCGCGCAGCCAGGCGAGATCGTCCCAGCTGATCGACGGATCGAAGTTGCGCGAGACCCAATCGGTGAATTGGGCGAGGCCCGCGCCGTCGGGCATGGCCGGCGCGAAATTGCCGAGCACGTGCGGTCCGCCACGCACGCCCACGTCCCACGCCCAGCGCGGATGCCGCGCGATCTCCGCCATGCGGGTAAGGCGCGCGCCAAGCCCCTGCCTGCCGGTCAGTGTCGAGCGCATGTCGCGATAGCGCGGGCTGTGGACGATCAGGTCTACGGTCAGCACCAAAGTCTCGACACCGGCGGCGCGCACACGATCGAGCAGTGCCTCCATGAAGCCACGGTCCTTGATCATGTACAGCTGGAAGAGGAGCGGCCCGCGCACGGCGGGCGCTACCTCCTCGATCGCGCAGCAGGCCGAGGCCGAGAGGATGAAAGGCACGCCCGTCGCCTCGGCCGCGCGCGCCGCCTGCACCTCGCCCCGGCGCGCGTAGAGGCCGGCAAGGCCGATCGGCGCGAGCGCGACCGGCAGGCTCGCTGGGCGGCCGAACAAGGTCGTGTCGAGCCGGACATCCGAGACGTCGCGCATTACGCGCTGGCGCAACGGAAGCCGCTGCAGGTCGGCCACGTTGCGCCGCATCGTCACCTCGGCATAGGAGCCGCCGTCGATATAATCGAACAGGAAGCGCGGCAGCCGCCGCCGCGCCAATTCGCGGAAATCGTCGATGCAGGCTGGCGTCATCCGGTCGCTTTCCCGATCATCAGTCGGTCGCGAAATTGTGCAGGATGACGGGACGCGGGTTGAACGGGATCCGCGTCGACATCGGGGAATCCGGGGCATTGGACGGCCGGTGCCAGCGGCCCTTCTGCGCGGTCACGATGTCGCCCTGCTCGGCCTCGAAATAAGGATAGCCTTCGATCTGATAGCCGACCTTGCCCTCCATGATGAACCAGAACTCGGTCCAGTCGACATGGAAATGGCCAAGATTGCTCGCCGGCGCGATCGGTTGCGCCTTGCCGCGCAGGATGTTGGACGTGAAATGATCGTCCCAAACGAACTTGCCGTTGTAAGGCTTGTCGCCGTTGCCGATCTGCTTCCAGAAATCGACGTAGATCGGATTGGTGTCGCGATCTTTTGACGGGCCAGGCTGGCCGATCACCTTGATATAGGTGCGGCCGGGATAGGGATCGGGCGTTTCGTCGGCGGGATAGAGCGGCGGAGAGCCCGCCTGGCGCACTTCGAAACGAAGCGACGGTTTGTCGCCGATCGTCTCGATCGAATAATAATGGCGGAAGGGGACGTTGACCATGAAGCCCTTGGTCGCGACGAACGGCTCGTAGCCGTCGATCGAGACGCGCATCGCGCCGTCCTGGACGATCCAGACGACGCGGTCGTCGGCATACATTTTGCGCTTGGTCCTCTTGCCCGCGCCGAGCGCGATATAATCCGCGTCCTGTTCGGGATTGCGCACGATCGGCTGGACCCAATCGCTCTGCCCGCGATGCGCGGTCAGGATGGCGGAGAGCTTCCAGTGCACCTTGTTGGGCGCGATGTAGGGCGTCGGCTTCGAGGGCTTGGCCGACCAATAAGGCTCCGGGAGCTTGGGCGTGGTGACGGGCATCGGCTCCTCGCGCCCATTGAACTGCGCCGATGCGGGCGATCCCAGGACCAGGAGCGTGGCCAAGGTACCCAGGCGCCCGATCATCTTTCTCATGCCCGCATACTCCCTGTCATGTGCTGAAACGTCATGTGCTGAAACCAAAAAACCGCCGCCCGCGAGAACTCGCGAGCGGCAGAGGGGGGCGAAAGGTCAGAATTTGGCGCGAACGCCGATCGAGATGAGGCGGCCGAGCGGGTTGGAGACGAAGCCGTTATAGCCCCATGCGCCGCCCAGGATGCCCGCCGTATTGCCGTTGTAGAAAGGCGGATCCTTGTCGAAGAGGTTCTGGATATCGACGTAGATTTGCGAGCCGCGCAGGAAGCTTTGGCCCCTGAGCTCATATTGCAGATGCAGGTCGAACGTATTGCCCGCCTTGATCTTATCGCCGCCGCCGACCGGATTGCCGAGCGCGTCCGTCTTGATCGGCGTGACGGTCGTGCTGATCCAGTTGCGGTACGAGCCGACATGGTTCCAGAACAGGTCGGCCGAGACGCCGCCCAATTCCCAGCCGAGCTGCGCGCGATTCTTGAACTGCACCGACGGGAAGGTGGTGTTGTATCCCGACGTGTTCAGGATGCTGAAGTCCGTCCCGCCACCGAAATTCTGCTTGAACTTGGTGAAGTAGGTGAGGGCGGTACCGATCGTGAAGCGGCCCAGATTACCGATCGCATGCTGATAGGTGAATTGGGCATCGATGCCCTCAACCGTCAGGTTGAGCGCATTGCGCGTGCTCTGGTCGATCAGGAAATAGACTTGGGCCGGCACCGCGCCCGAGATGGTGGCACCGTTCGCGATATTGGCGAACTCATCGATCTGCGTCTGGGTGCAGCTTGCCGGGCACAGCGTCAGCAGTGGCCGCAAGCCCGCCGAGTTGACGATAGCGCTCGGGCTCGGCGAGCTTACGCCACCGATGAACTTGTTGTGGAAGAAGGTTGCCGCCGCGACGAAGCCGGGCAGGAACCGCGGCGCCAGATCGACACCGGCTGACCAACTGCGGCCTTTCTGCGGCACTTCATGCGTGAAGCCGCCGCCGAGCTGGCGGCGCAGACCGGCCGATTGGGCATTGATCCCGATCGAGCAGACCTGACCTGCGGCGGCCTGCGAGCAGGGCGTGCTCGTATTGGCAATGACCGCGCCGGGGATGCCCTTGACGTCCGGATAATTGTTGACCGGTACGTTGACTTGGCCCTGCGTGCCGACGCTGCCCGACGCATAGAGGTAGCCCTGTGTCGGATCGCCGATGACGGCGAGCGGCGGCGCCACGAAGGCGCGGGAGTAGTTACCGCGGAACTTGATGCCTTCGAATGGCTCCCAATTGGCAGCGAACTTGGGATTCTTGGTGCTGCCGACGTCGCTATATTTGTCGTAGCGGCCCGAGATACTGAGGTCGATCCGGTGCACGAGCGGAATCTCCATCTCGGGAGAGACGACCGGAATATACAATTCCGCATAGACCGACTTGATGTTGCGCTCGTAATTATACTGCCGGAAGGACGAGCCGGTCGTGGTGGGGCCGGTGCCGTTGGAGCCGGTGATTTTCTGGGTCTGGTTTGCCCAGAAATATTCGCCGCCGACCGCGAGCTTCGCCGGACCGGCGGGCAGGTTGAACAGGGATCCCTGGAAATCCAGCTTCACCTGGTTGAACGTGTTGTAGTTCGTGTTCTCGCTGTTGGCGCGATAGATCGAACGCAATACGCCAGGCGCGGTGCGGCTGGAGCCGACCGGGCTCCACACGTCGAGCGCGTTCGAGGCGTTGAGTGGCAGGTTGAGCGCGACAACATTCTGTCCGGCGACGTCCGTCGTGCTGGTGCTGGCCGAGCTTTGGGCCGTGCCGTTGAGCGCCAGCAGCGCGCACGCATTGCAGAAGCCGTTGATCGTGTTCAGCGCCGAGCGGTTCCAGCCGAAGGCGTCGCTGAGCGTAACCGTCCAGTCTTTCACGATCTTATAATCGGCGACCATCGTAGCGTAGACCGAATCCTCCTGCGACTGGCCGCGGCCGTAATTTCCGTCCGGCGTCAGGATGAGCGCGGTGATGCTCTCCTGCGTCGCGCCAGGGGTACCGGCGGGTGCCACGAAGAACGGATTGGCGCGGCTCACGACCGTCGGCACGCCGCCGACGATGATCGTGGCGTTGGACGCGGCTGAGCCGGGCGCGAAGACGGTGACGTTGCTGAGGCCGCCCGGCGCGTTGGGCGAGTGCGTCTCCTGCCGATTATAGTTCAGCGTCGCGGTAATGGTGAGCTTGTCGGAGAAGTCGTTGGTGATCTTGATCATCGTATTCGCGCGATACTGACTGGGCAGCAAAGTCGCGTAGACCGAGTTGTTGCACGGCGCATTGGCCGACGAGTTCGCGACCGTGCTGGTCGCGCTCGGCGACAGATACACGCCCGACACGCCCGGCACCGTCATCGTCGCCGGCTCGCACTGGAAGCTGTTGGTATTGCTGCCCCCGATCGAGCGGTAATCGCCCATGCTCGAGAAATCGCGATACTTGTTCATCAGCTTCGACTGCTGGGCGAAGGATCCGGCGAGGTAGACGCCGCCGGTCTCCCACTTCTTGCCCCAGATGAAGCTGAAATCCTTATTGTGGTAATGATCGGCGAAGCCGTACTGGGCATTGGCCTCGAAGCCGTCGAAGGTCCGCCGCGTGATGAAGTTGACCACGCCGGCGACCGCGTCCGAACCATAGACTGAGGAGGCGCCGTCGGCGAGCACCTCGACCCGCTGGATCGCGCTGACCGGGATGATGTTCGGGTCGGTCTGCGCGAACTGCGTACCGCCGCCCGGCAGACGCAGGCCGTCCAGGATCACGAGCGTCGTGTTCGACGACGATCCGGCGAGGCTGTGGATCTGCGGCGAATAATAAGAATAAGCATTCTCGCCCTGCGCGACCGATCCCGCGGTCGAGATGGACGGCACCGTGTTGACGAGTTGCGAGACGTTGACCGGTGCGGTCTTCTCGATCGCCTCCTGGCCGACCGAGACGAGGTTGGAGCCGATCGGTGCGACGCCGCGGATCTTGGAGCCGGTCACGACGATCTCGTCGCCGCCCTCGGCCGCCGCCTGGCCACGGATCACCGGTGCTGGATTGGCGGGCTTGTTGGCCTCGCTGGCGTCGGCGCCGAGCGGCCCCGCAGGGACGGACTGGGCGACCGCACCGCTTGCCGCGAGCGTCGCCACCGCGAGAGCAATCAAGGACACATGAATGTTCGAGCCTGATATCGAGCGCATCTCTCCTACCCCTTTTTTTGCTGGAGGTTGCCGATCGTCTGTTTTCATATCCTATACGATCCTGCGCGTGGTAACACGCGGCCGGACCGCGTCAAGTCCTCGCATAGTCTACGATCTAAAAAGCGGCTTTCATTGATGGAAGTGGCTCGCAGAAGTCTCGTTTATGTGCATTGCAACACAAACAAGCTGCGGAACTGAAAGGATAGCTTTGCAGGAGGGTGTCGGCTTGTTCAGCTGCGCTGGGGCCTAATACATGATGCACTGCGGAATACATCGCAGATGTACTGAATGCTGCAGATGCAACATGATGATCTAGTTCAAGATAGCGCTATCATTACTGGTTAGAGGGCGCACGCATGGACGCCGCTCTACACGAAGCGACTCTGCCGAATGGAGGAAGGAATCCTCCCGATGGATCGGTCCGATCAGCCCTTACTGGCGGCCTCCGGACTCAACCGCGTAATTGTGGAGTCCGTACGGATAGGGATTGATCGCGACACGCGTGGCCATCTGGCCGACGGGGCCGCCGAAGCTCGCGCGATGCCAGCGGCCCTGAGCCGCGGTTACGATATCGCCCGGGGCGGCCGTGAAGAAGGGAACGCCTTCGATTTGATAGTCGACATTACCCTCCATGATGAACCAGAATTCGTCATGGCCGAAATGGAAGTGGCCGAGATTGCTCGCCGGCGGCGTCGGTGTCCCCCGGCCGCGGATATTGTTGATGAACATATGGTCGCCGGAGATGAAGGCGCCGGCGCGGGCGCCACCCTGGACCACGTCCTTGAAGTAATCGAGATAGGGCTTGTTGACGTCGTCATATTTGCCGTCGCCCCCCATCAGCACCGCCTGCTGGTAGGTAAAGCCGGGGACGTCCTTCGGCTTTTCCGGTGTCGTCGTAACCGGATAGATCGGAACATCGCCTGCGGCATGAACCTCGAACCAGAGCGCGGGTTCGCTCCCGACCGATTCCATGGTGAAGGGCAGGCGGAAGGGAACGTCGATCTGGAATCCCTTGCCGGCGATGAAAGGCTCCTGTCCCTTGATGGTCACCTTCAGCTGTCCCGCCCACACGATGATGCCGGTGCGGTTATCGGGATATTCCAGCTCGGGCGTGCGGCCGCCCGGCGCCATCTGATGCCAATCTGCCATCAAATCCTTGTTGCGGACGATCGGCTGGGACCAGGTCTTCTCGCTTTTATGCATGGCAAGCACGTCGCTGAGCTTCCACCAGGCGCGGTTGGGCGCTGTATAAGCGTTGTACGGCGTCTTCTTGGGAGTCCATCCGATCTGGAGCGGGGGACGGCCGGCGGGCGGGATCTGCGCCGCGATCGGCCATGCTCCCAACGTCACGGCTGCCGCGCACATCGACAGGAAAAACGTGCCCCTGCTCATGATATCCTCTCCCAGGGACTCTATCGCCCCTCTTATGTGATCATATATGATATGATAGCTCGGGGCGTGTCAAATCTCTATTTGGGCAGGCAAAGTAGCTTAAAATGCGGAAATTCAACGGGAGAAACCAGAGGTGATAATAAGATCGACAAGCCTGGTCGGGATGGCATGCCTCTTGGCATCGGCCGCATCGGCTGCACCGTCGGATAGCGCAAAGTGCCGCGCGATCGCGGACCCGGCGAAACGACTCGCCTGCTATGATCGGACCGCGGAGCAGGACGCTGCTCCCGCCGAGGGCGAGCAGACGCGCGCTGCTCCGGTAATGCCCTCGGCTGCTCCCCGGCCATCGCCGGCGCCTAGCCAGGCGCGCGCGCCGGAGCCTACGCGCGACGAGCGGAAGGTTTTGACGAGCGGTCGGATCGCGGCGACGCGCCCGCTGCGCCACGGTTATTTCCGGCTCGAGCTGGAGGACGGCGCCGCTTACGAAACGACGGTGGTCGGCGCACCGCCGCCGGTAGGCGCGGACGTCCATATCCGCCACACCCCGTTCGGTACGACCTTTTTCGACATCAAGGGCTGGAGCCCGATCACGGTCAGGCCGGCGCGGCAATAGGAATCCCGGCCGGCTCGGGCTCCTCGGACAGCAGCGGCCGGTTCGGATCCACGACAGCCCAGGCGACGACGCCGAGCAAGACGATCGCCGCGCCTGTCATGAAGGCAGCGGTCCATCCGAACTGGGCCGCGATCCACGGCGTCAGCGACGCGGTCACCGCCCCGCCGATCTGGCATCCCATGTTCATGAAGCCGGAGACCACGCCGGTGTGGGGACCGGCGATATCGGCGGTGACCGACCAGAAGGCGCTTTGCGAAAGGTAGATGGCACCTGCGCCGCCGGCGAGGATCACCACTGCCAGCTGGGCATTGTCCACCATCGATCCCAATAGAAGAAAGGTCCCGGTCAGTACGAACGCGACGACGGACAGGCCCGATCGGCCCCAATAGAGGCCGAAACGCCGCGATATGAGATCATTGATCACACCGCCGGCGAGGCAGCCCAATGTCATGCAGAGGAAGGGCAGCATCGAATAAATAGCGCTCGATTTGAGATCGAGATGCCGTGCTTCGGCAAGGTAGATGTAGAACCAGCTGAAGAAGATCCAGATCACGTAGCCGAACGCGAAATAGCTCAGGAACAGGCCCCAGACGTTGCGGCTCGTCAGCATGGCGCGCCACGGCACCGGACCGCGCGGACGGTTCGCAACCGGAGGGAGGCCATTCTCGATATGCGTGAGCTCCGCGCGATTGACGCGCGGATGTTCCTGCGGCGTGTCGCGCGCGACCGCATACCAGACGATGCTGGCGACAAGGCCGATCACCGCGCAGACATAAAAGGAGGCACGCCAACCGCCGGCGAGGATGATCGCCGTGATCAGCGGGGGCGAGATGCCCGAACCTGCGCCGACGCCCGCGAAGATCCAGCCATTGGCCTTGCCCCGCTCCTGCGCGGGTATCCAGCGCGAGAGGAACTGGTTGCCGGAAGGATAGACCACCGATTCGCCGATCCCCAGCCCCAGGCGCACGAGGAACAGAAGCAAAAGCGCGTGGCGGGCGCCGGGAGGAACGAGCGCGGTCAAGGCGGAGAAAAGCCCCCACCAGACCAAGGCGGCGGTCAGGACGCGGCGGGGACCGAAGCGCGCCGCCAGCCAGCCCGCCGGCACCTGGAACAACGCATATCCGATCAGGAAGGCGCTGAAGACCCAGCCCAGATGAACCTGGTCGATCCCATAATCCTTGCGCATCTCGACGCCCGCGACCGAGATGTTGGTGCGATCCAGGAATGCGATCGCACTCACCACGAACAGCAGGAATATAAGACCTAGCCTTACCTTGGAACGATCGCCTGCCGCCATCTTGTCCTCCACCTCGCAACGGCTCTCGTGGCCGTATAATATCCTATATGATTCCTGTTACGACCAATGTATGAGCGGGTAAAGACCGGGAATACCGGCAGATCGGAGAGGAAGCCCGTGAGAGCAAGCCGCCTGGCGATGCGAATCGCCGTTATGTCATGCATGTTCGGCGGCGGTGCGGCCTTCGCGGCGGCTCCTTTGCAGCAGCGGATCGGGCATAGCGATCCGGCCCGCTTTCGTCAGCTCAGCGCGGTGCATGAGGGCGCGGGCACGATGAAATTCGGGCCGATCCTGGGCGCCAGCGCGCTCAGCACGAACCTGCTTTTCATCCATCGCGGCGTGATCGCGCCGCACAGCGGAATCGGCGAGCATTTCCATAACGATTGCGAGGAGATGTTCGTCATCCTCGATGGCGAAGCGCAGTTTACGATCGACGGCCGCACCTCAGTGCTGAAGGGGCCGGTCGGCGTGCCGGACCGGATGGGCCATGCCCATGCCATCTACAATCCCGGCGACACGCCGCTGCAGTGGCTGAACATCAATGTCGGCATGACCAAGGTCTACGACAATTTCGACCTTGGTGATGCGCGCACCGACGCGCCGCTCGACAAGGTCCCCCAGTTCATCACCATGCATCTCGATCGTGCGCTGTTGCGCCCGGTTGGAGGGATGGATGGCGGCACCGGCACAATCATGTACCGCCGCGCGCTCGATCCGACCGTTTTCTCGACGCCTTGGGCTTATGTCGATCACCTGCTGCTGCCGCCGGGCACGTCGATTGGCCCGTCCGCGAAAGCCGATTTGAGCGAGGCTTATTATGTGATGGGCGGCGATGGCGAGGTGACGATCGACGGGGAGACGGCTGCGATCCACAATGGCGATGCCATTCCGGTCGATCTCGGCCAGACGCGCTCGATCAAATCCACGGGTACACAGCCGCTCGAGCTGATGGTGATCGGTGTGGCGCGCGATCTGGCGGCCAAGGCCGCCTACCGCGCACGCATTGCGGCCGCGATGCGGCCCTCACGGTAAATTCAGGAAGGAACGGGATATGAAACGCGGGATGCTGCGGATGATTGCGTCCGTCGGCCTGGTCCTGGCGGCGCTGCCGCTGGCTGCACCCGCCGCCGCCGCGCCGGCGATCGCGGTCGAGCGGCTCGACCGCGGCCTGGACGCGGTGATCGCGCCGGGCACCAAAATCGAACGCGTCGCGACCGGCTTCGTCTTCACCGAAGGCCCGATGTGGCGCCAGGGGAAACTCTGGTTCTCCGACGTGCAGAAGGATCAGCTTCTGACGGTCACGCGGGACGGCAAGGTGACCGTGCTGCTCAACAATTCGGGCGGCTATCATAACCCGCCGCCGGGCGCGAATATCGGCTCCAATGCGATGGTGACCGACAAGGACGGATCGGTATTGCTGACGCAGATGGGTGCGCGCCGGATCGTGCGGCTCGATGCACATAACGGCATCCATCCTTTCCTGTCCGACTATAAGGGTAAGCGGCTCAACAGCCCCAATGACCTGGTGTTCGCGCGCGACGGATCGCTCTGGTTCACGGATCCTCCGTTCGGCCTGTTCAACGGGATGGACAAGGATCCGGCCAAGGAATTGCCGTTCAACGGCGTGTTCCGCTACGCCGGAGGCAAGCTCCAGGCGGTGATCACCGACATGACCTTGCCCAACGGCATCGGCTTCTCGCCCGACGGAAAGACGCTCTACGTGAGCAATTACGGGCCGGACATGTATGTGCGCGCTTATTCGGTTGGGCCGAACGGCAAGCTCTCCCACCCGCACACCTTAATCCATTATCCGCCCAACAGCGGTGACGGCGGTCCTGACGGACTCAAGGTCGATATGGCCGGCAACCTCTGGAGCAGCGGCCCCGGCGGAATCCGGATCATCACGCCCAAGGGCAAGGTGCTGGGACAGATCAAACTGCCCGAAGTCGCCGCCAATATCGCGTTCGCGGGCGATGGCCACATCGTCTACATCACCGGCTCGACCAGCATTTACCGGCTTCGCTCCAAGATCGCGGGCGAGCTGCCGCTCTACCGGCGCTGAGCTGCTGCTGTGGGTCCCGTAATGGCGTTGTCAATGCGAACGTAGCGAAGCAATCCAGTCGAGCGCTCTCGGGCCTGGATTGCTTCGCCGCTGCGCGGTTCGCAATGACGGGCTGTGTATTGGTAGACCCGCCTCAGTGCGCGGGATCCACCAGGATTGCCTGATAAGCGATCTTGCCGTTGCGGACGACGAAGATATCCTCGCCCGATACCTGCTGCGGCGTTCCCTTGAACTGCACCCACTTCAGCCGCGCTATGTCGGGGCCGCCCGGCGCGATGCTGCTCTCCATGGTGCGCACGCCGGGATGGTGATCCTTATCGGTGAGCGTCGCGAAGACGCGGCGCGCATCGACCGACCCGACGAAAACGCCGACCCCTTTTGCCGACTGGCCGCGCACGAGACCAGGCGGCGCGATCACGACCGTATTCGCGGCATAATCGCTCATGATAGCGGGCAGATCGCCCTTCTTCATCATCGCGACATGATGCGCGACGACCTGCGAGGGCGTCACCGCGAGCGCTGCCGATGCGGCCATCGCAAGCGGCAGAGCCAGGAGTCCCGTCAATCTCATCCGCATTGTCCTCTCCCGTCTCATATGTTCGTTTTGGTTGATGTCGATCGGGCCAAGCCCGTCTCAGGCGGGGTTATCCACCCGCTTCAGATTGCGGGCAAAGCGTTGCTGGCGCTCGGCATAGCCCGCCGCCGACCGCTTGATCCCCTCGATCACTTCGGGCGCGAGCTCTTTCACTGCCCTCGCGGGCGAGCCGATGATCAGGCTGCCGGGCGGGAAGACCTTGCCCTCCGTCACCAGCGCGCCCGCGCCGATCAGGCAATCGTCGCCGATGACGGCATTGTTGAGCACGATCGCGCCCATGCCGACCAGCACCCGATCTCCCAGCGTGCAGCCGTGGAGAATGGCGTGATGCCCTATCGTGCAATCACGTCCGATCGCGAGCGGAACGCCCGGATCGGAGTGGAGCATCGCGCCTTCCTGGATATTGGTATGCGCCCCCAGCACGATCGGCGTATTGTCCGCGCGGATCACCGCGCCGAACCAGATGCCCACGCCTTCGCCCAGTCGGACATCGCCGATCAGGTCCGCGGAAGGCGCGACCCAGCTATTGTCGGGAATAGTGGGGCTGAGCCCGTCAATCTCGTAAAGCGGCATCAGTTCTTCGGCGGCGTGGGCGGCGGCGCCGCGGCTGCGGCGGGAGCGCCATAATTTTTCGCCAGATAATCGACGATGGTCTTCATTTCCTCGGGCGATACCTCGGCGCCGCGGTTCGCCATCTGCTCGACCGTCGCGGACCAGGCTTCGGGCGACTTGTGCTCCGAGAATATCTGCGCGGTGTTGTGGCAGAAGATGCAGCGCTGGTTGATAAGGTCGAGCCCCGGTCCCGGCGGCGGTCCGGCCGTAGCGGGCGAATCCGCGGCGAACGCGCGGGCGCCCAGAGCAGCGAGTGAAGTCACGGCAGCAACGGTAAGAAGCACATTACGCATTACAGTTCCTCGTTCAGCGCAGCGAGAAGGCAGTGACCGTATCGCTGATCGGAGGCGATCCTGAAAAGCCTCCGGTCGCGACCACCGCAACGATCTGGCGGCCCGATCGATCACGATACGTCATCGGCGTTCCGTAATTCGACGCGGGCAGGACGGCCTCCCACAGCAATTTTCCGGTCCGTGAATCGAACGCGCGGATCTTGTCGTCGGTGGTCGCGCCGATGAAGGCCAGGCCGGACGCGGTGGTGATCGGACCGCCTGCGCTGATCCGGCCGGCATCCTTGAACGCGGGATCCTGATTGTCGCCGAGCGGACGGCGCCAGGCGATCACGCCCTTGTTCACATCCACCGCGACCAGCTCGCCCCATGGCGGCTTCTGGCACGGATTGCCGGTCTCCCGATCCTGGAAATATTGATAGCCCTCTTTCATGCCCCAGGTGCCGTCGGGCTGTTGGGCAAGCTGCTGCGGGCTGGCGAGCGCATTGACGTTGATGATGTAAAGCCCGGTCCGCGGGTCGAACGAACCGCCGCCCCAATCGACGCCACCGAGGCTGCTGGGGAAGAACGCGACCGCGCTGTCCGCGCGCGGCGGCTGGAACATTTTGGCGGGGACGACGTGCAGGTCGTCCGCCACTTTCTGGCAGGCGGTCTTCATCGCGGGTGTCAGATCATTGAAGTCTTCCGCGCTGTAGGACAATCGGCCGAGCGGCGGCGGCGACGCGGGCATCGGTTGCGTCGGCCAGGGCTGCTCGCCCGGAACATCGGTTTCGGTCGGAACCGGCACCTCGCGCACGTCGTAGACCGGCTTCCCCGTCACGCGATCGAGGATGAACATGATCGCGGTCTTGTTCATCACCGCGATCGCCGGGATGACGCGCCCATCGCGGCGCACCTCGATCAAGGTGGTCACGGGTAGGTCAACGTCCCAGATGTCGTGATGGACTGTCTGGAAATGCCACAGATATTTGCCGGTCTTGGCATCGACCGCGACGATCGAGTTGGAAAAGAGGTTGGCGCCGTGACGATCGCCGCCCCAGCGGTCGAAGGTCGGCGCGCCGAACGGCAGGTAAGCAATGCCGCGCTTGTCGTCGACGATGACGGTCGTCCAGACGTTGGTGCCTGACCGCCCTTTCCAGCTGTCGCCTTCCCACGTGTCATGACCATATTCGCCCGGCTGCGGGACCGAGTGGAAGGTCCACACCAGCTTGCCACTATGCGCGTCCCAGGCGCGGACATCGCCGGATGCGCCCTTCACGGGCATCTCCTGCACGCGCGAGCCGGTGATGATCAGGTCGCGATAGATGGTCGGTGGGCTGCTCATGCCGAGCGGCGCGCCGCGATTGCCGTTCGTCACTTCCGGCGTCTTCATGTCGACGACGCCGTCCGTGCCGAAGCCGGCCGCCGGCTTGCCCGTCGCCGCGTCGAGTGCGATCAGCTTGCCCGCGCGCGTGCCGAAGACGATGCGCGGCCCGACGCCGCCGCCGCCCGGCCAATAGGCAACGCCCCGCGTTCCGGCCTGATCGCGCGGCGGCATCGTATAGGCCCACAATTCGGCACCCGTCGACGCGTCGAGCGCGACGACGCGGCCATAGGGCGTCGGAATATACATGACGCCCTTGACGACCAGCGGGGTGGCTTCGGACGGGGTGAAGCCGGTCGCGAAGCGCTTGCGCATCGTTTCCGACATGCCTGGGAAGGTCTCCACCTTATAGCCGGCCGGCCGCATGTGGTAGACCCAGGCCTGACGCAGCTTGCCGACGTTGTCGGGGGTGATCTCCTTGAGCGGAGAGAAGCGCGCGTTGCCGCCGTCGCGACCATAATCCTGCCAGTCGCCGGCGGCGACCGCATGGAGCGGCGAGGCGAGCGCAAGGCAAGCCGCAAGCGCGCAGATGCGGGACGTTCGGGCGGATGAAACGTTCCGCGCTGACTGGCTGTTCAAGCTTGATCCTCTCGATATCGGCCACTTTCGTCCGCGTCGCGGGACAGCGCCATTGTTCTTTGTTGTAGCCGATGCTAGCAGCCGGCAAAATCATATACAATATGATCTGCGGCGAGATGTGGCGCGATTTGCATGCTGCGTCGTCTCGGTCGATTAATGCCACAAGGAGGAGAAGATGGCGACATTGCCGCTGGCGGGGCTGAGGGTATTGGATATCTCGCAGGTCATGGCGGGACCCTTCTGCTGTATGCTGTTGGGCGACATGGGCGCTGACGTGATCAAGATCGAGCCGCCCCAAACGGGCGATTCGACGCGTCATTCGATGGGCTTTCGCCTGAAGGGGGCAGACAGCCCCGGTTTCCTCGCGCTCAACCGCAACAAGCGCAGCATTACGCTGAACCTGAAGGACCAGGCCGATCGCGAGGTGCTTTACGCGCTGGTCAAGACCGCCGACATTCTGGTCGAGAATGCCCGGCCGGGCGTGGCCGCACGGCTCGGCATCGATTACGACACGCTCGCCGCGATCAATCCGCGTCTCGTTTATGCGAGCATCTCGGGCTTCGGTCAGACAGGGCCCTGGGCGCAGCGTCCCGGCTTCGACCTGATTGCCCAGGCAATGTCGGGCATTTTGAGCTCGAACGGGTTCCCGGGCATGGAGCCGGCCAAGAATTCGATCGCTGTCGCCGATCTCGGCGCCGGGCTCTTCTCGGCTTATGCCATCCTCAGCGCGATCATCGGCCGCGAAAAGAGCGGCAAGGGACAATATATCGATGCCTCCCTGCTCGAGGCGGCGTTGGGACTGTCGGTCTGGGAGACCACCGAATTGTGGGGCACGGGCAAGTCGCCCACCCCGATCGGCTCGGCCAATCGGATGTCGGCGCCTTATCAGGCGGTGATGGCGTCGGACGGATGGTTCGTGATCGGCGCCGCCAATCAGGGGCTGTGGCTCACCTTCCTCGAGGTTATCGGGCGGACCGAGCTGCAGGAGGACCCGCGCTATTCCACCAATGCCGCGCGCGTGACCAACCGGATCACCCTGATCGAGGATCTAGCCCCGACATTCTTCACCCGCACCAAGCAGGAATGGATCGACGCATTGCTGGCGGCGGGCGTGCCGGCCGCACCCATCCTCGATTATGGGGAGGCTGTGACGAGCGAACAGGCTATCGCGCGCGACATGGTCATGCAGGTGCCTCACCCCGTCGAAGGCGAATTCAAGGCGCTTGGCTTTCCCGTCAAGATGCGCGGCACGCCGCAGGAGGTGCGCTTGCCGCCGCCCTTGCTCAACGAACATGCGGACGAGATACGCCAGGAACTGGTCGACAAGGGCCTGCTATCGCCTTCCGCGGAGGCGGCGGAATGAACGGCGCCCGGCTGGTCTATGAGAAGAAGGGCGACGCGGCGCATATCCGCTTCGACAATCCGGCGGCGCATAATGCGTTGACCAGCCAGATGTGGCACGATTTGCGCGATGCCGCGCGCGATATCGCGGCCGATCCGAAGATCCGCGTCGCCACTTTCCGGGGCGTTGGAGGCAAGGCCTTCATCTCCGGCACCGACATATCGAAATTCGCCGATTATCGGACCGGCGAGCAGGGCGTGGACTATGAGCGCGACATCGACACCTGCATGGGGGCGATCGATGATATCCCCTGCACGACCATCGCGATCGTCGACGGATGGGCGGTCGGCGGCGGGCTCAATATCTCGTCCGCATGCGACTTCCGTATCGCCACGCCCAACGCGCGCTTCGGTTCGCCGATCGGTCGCACGATCGGCAATTGCCTTTCGGCGATGAGCGTCGCCCGCATCGGCGGCGCCATCGGCGTGCAAATGGCGAAGCGCATGGTTTTGCTTGGCGAGCTGGTGCCGGCGTCCGAATTGCTGGCGAGCGGCTTCCTTCACCAGATCGTCGAGCCGCATGAACTGGATGAAGCGGCGGATGCGCTCAGCCGTCGCGCCGCCGATAATGCGCCGCTGACGACGCGTGCGACCAAGGAAATGCTGCGGCGGATGCGCTACGCCGACCTGCCCGACGTCGAGGATCTGATTGCCATGGTCTACGGCAGCGCCGACTTCCGGCGCGGCGTCGCCAATTTCCTGAGCGGCAACAAGACGCTTCCGGAGTGGACGGGGGAGTAGACCTCAGCCCGCCGGCTTGGTTGCGAGAATCTTGACCCCCGCCATCATCGGCTGACTTGGCGGCAGCGCCGTCTGGCCGGCGGGGAAGCCGTTCGCCTGGAAGATATAGGCCTCGATATCCGCGGTCGCCTTGGCGCTCAGGCTGCCGGGATTGTTCAGCGGCATGGTCGAATGGATACGGTCGAACAGGTCGCCGGCCGAGGTGTTGTTCCAGTTATTGAGGAAGGCGCTGCCGGTGAGCGGGGGCGCCATGTCGACGCCGCCAAGCGAGGCGCCGTGGCATGCCGCGCACTGCTCGCCATACGCCGCCTTGCCGCGCTCTGCCTGGTCGCTGGTATAGACTCCGGTCCAGACACTCCGTTCGGACGCCTGGGCATGCGCGATCGCGCCACCCAGCAGCAGCAACGCGCCACCGATCGCGGCCGAACCCCAGATGTGGATTTTGCTATGCTCAGCCATCATGCTTTCCCAGGTAATCTGTACGCAACGAGTTCGGCGCTATAATTGCCCCCGCCGATCGCGACTACAATATATTGCTTTCCGCGAAGCATATAGGTCATCGGCGAGCCGCTCTGGGGAGCCGGCATGTAGACTGCGCCCTTCTCCACGCCGGTTGCCTTGTCATAGGCGCGCAGCATCGCGCCGCGCACGCCAAATTCGTTGGTGTAGAATCCCGCCTCGCCGCAGATCACGAGCGTCTTGGTGGTCAGGGGGCCGAGGTTGCCGGGGCGTCCGGTGCGGGGGATCTTGAGGCCCTTGAGCGCGGGATGGTTGCGGATGTTGTCAGGTGTTTCGCCATGCGCGACCTGCCACGCAATATCGCCTTTGGAGAGGTCGATCGCGGTGATGCGGCCGTAAGGCGGCTTGATCAGCGGAAGCCCCTGGACCGCGAGGAAACCGGGAGGCAGGCCACCCGGCCTCTGGCCCGGCCGGGGCGGCGGCGGAGCAGGGGGCCTGAAATCTCCGCCCGATTCCGCGCCCATCCTCGACATCTTGCGCGGCGCCATGCCGGATATGCCGTGGACGTATGCGAATTCCGAAACATTGGTGTCGGTGTTGGGGACGATGCCCATCACCGACGGCTGAGTCTTCGAATAGATGTAGGCGATGTGCGTCTCGGGGTCATACGAGCCCCCCGGCCAGTTGGTGCCGCCCTGCACGCCGGGAGCCGAGATCGTACCCCAGCGGCCGGGCTTGCTGATTACCGGCGGGGTGAAAAGCGGTCCGATCTTGTAATTCTTGACGAACTCGACGGCCTGCGCGCGCAATTCGGGGGTGAAATCGATCAGGTCGTCGATCGAGACACCCTGCTGATCATAGGCCGGCGGTTTGGTCGGAACCGGCTGGGTCGGCGAATACCATTCGCCGGGCACGTCGCCGGCCTCGACCTTGCGCTCGACGATCGGCCAGATCGGCTTGCCGTTGGTGCGATCCAGCACATAGAGGTAGGCCTGCTTGCTCGGCTGTGCGAGCGCCTTCACGATCCGGCCGTTGTGCGGGATGTCGCACAGGATCGGTGCGCAGGGGAGATCGGTGTCCCACAAGCCGTGATGCACCATCTGATAATGCCATTTGCGGACGCCCGTCTCGATATCCACCGCGACCAGGGATTCGCCGAACAGTGCGTTGCCGCGACGATAAATTCCGGTTTCGTCGCCGGTCGGAAGCTCGACCGGGATGTAGAGCAGACCCAGCTCCTCGTCGGCTGACATCTGCGCCCAGGCGCCGCCATTGCCTGCTTTCTCGGCATCGCCGCCGATCCAGCTGTCGTAGCCGAACTCGCCTTTGAGCGGGATCGTATGGAAGATCCACTTCCTGCGGCCGGTCTTGACGTCGAAACCGCGGACATAGCCTTTCACGTTCTGGCGTATTTCCGGAACGTCGCCCGCGGTATGGGCCGCGCCGATCACGACCAGATCCTTCACGACCAAAGGCGTGGAGTGCAGGCCCACGTCCGAATGGACGGGATCGATCTCCTGGTCGAAATCGCGCTTGAGGTCGACCACGCCATTGGTGCCGAACTCCGGATCCACCTGCCCGGTGGCGGCATCGAGCGACACGAGTTGATAGCCGATCGTGACGTAGAGGATCCGCTCCTTCGTCCCGTCGGTCCAGTAGGATACGCCATGACCCGAGAGCTGGCGCGGCGAATTGAGCGCGCGCTCGCCTTCGTCGAGCCGGTGGATCCAGAGCAATTCGCCGGTGGCCGCATCCAGCGCGATGCAGTCGCGCCGCGCGCCCGCGGTCGTGAAAAGCCGGCCCTTGATCAGCAGCGGCGTCGCTTCGAACTGATATTCCTTGCGCGCGCCGAGTGCGTCGGTCTTGAAGCTCCAGGCGACTTCCAGATCATTGAAATTGGCTGCATTGATCTGGTCGAGCGGCGAATAACGTGTGTTCGCCTGGTCCGCGGCATAATGGCGCCATTCCGTATCGGCATGCAGCGCCGCATTCCCCGAAGGGGCCGGAGCGGCAATCGCTCGACCGCCGCCCGCCAGCCCTGAAAGCACGAATGTGGATGCGGTGCTGGCGAGCAGCCCTCGCCGGGAAATGCCTTTCATATCATCCTCTTGTCGGAATATTTTTCACCGGGTTCCGTTTTTCGTTGGATCTCTGTCCACTCACCAGCTGACGGCGATATATTTGGCTTCGCAATATTCCAGCAGCCCATGGTGCGACCCCTCGCGTCCAAGGCCGCTCTGCTTGACGCCCCCGAACGGCGCCGCCGCGTCCGAGACGAGGCCGCGATTGACCGCGACCATCCCGCATTCGATCCGTTCGGCGATCCGCAGCGCCTTCTTCAGATCCTCGCTGTAGACATAGGCGGCGAGGCCATATTCGGTGGCATTGGCGAGCGCGATCGCCTGTTCGGGATCGTCGAAGGGGATGATGGCGGCCACCGGGCCGAAGATTTCGTCGGTCAGGATATCCGATCCGGGCTGCACGTTGGCGATCACCGAAGGGGGGTAAAAGAAGCCGGCACCCTCGGGGGCCTTGCCGCCAAGCCGCACCTCCGCACCCTTCGCGACCGCATCGGCAACCAGGCGCTCGATCTTGTCGATCGCCTGGCGGTTGATCATCGCCCCGCACTGCGTGGTGTTTTCGATCCCCGCCCCCAACGTCATGGCACCCATGCGCGCGACGAGGCCCGACACGAACCGGTCGTGAATCCCGCGCTGGACGTAGAAGCGATTGGCCGCGGTGCAGGCCTCGCCGCCATTGCGCATCTTGGCGATCATGGCGCCTTCGATTGCGGAATCGAGATCGGCATCGTCGAAGATCAGGAAAGGCGCATTTCCGCCCAGCTCCATTGAGGAGCTGATCACCGAATCCGCCGCCTCGCGCAGCAGGATGCGGCCGACCTCGGTCGATCCGGTGAAGGACAGCTTGCGCACCCGCGGGTCATGGAGGATCGCGCTGCAAACCGGGCCGGGATCGCTGGTATTGATGACGTTGACCACGCCCGCGGGTACGCCCGCGCGCCGCATGATCTCGGCCACCGCCAGCGCGGTCAGCGGCGTTTCCTCAGCCGGCTTGAGGATGCACGTGCAACCGGCCGCGAGCGCGGGCGCGATCTTGCGCGTCGCCATCGCGGCGGGGAAGTTCCACGGCGTGATCAGCAGTGCGATGCCTATCGGCTGATATTGAACCATGATGCGGTTCGCGCCCGACGGGGAAAGCGCCAGCTCGCCGTTGATGCGAACCGCCTCCTCGGCATACCAGCGGAAGAATTCCGCGGCATAGGCAACCTCGCCGCGCGCGTCCGACAGCGCCTTTCCATTCTCCAGCGAGATGATCTGCGCGAGCCATTCCTGCTCGGCCATGATCGCATGGAAACAGGATTGCAGGATCTCGGCACGCTTGCGGGGTGGCGTGGCGGCCCATGCGGAGGCGGCGGTCGCGGCGGCATCGACGGCGGCGAGCCCTTCCGCGACGCCGGCATCCGCGACCGAACTCAGGACCTGCTCGGTCGAGGGGTCAAGGATGTCGATCCGCTTGCCGCTGGCGGCGGGCTGCCAGCCGTCGCCGATCAGGAGATCGGTCGGGATCGCGAAGGGGCCCTCCCGTCCGTTGGCGGAGGGGGCTGCGTAGGTGTTGGTCATACTGGTCTCTTGTTGCATTAGAGCGTGCGCAGCGCCGACCGGTCGCCGGAAAAGGCGGCGCGGGTGATGCTTTGCATTGCCGAAAGATCGAGAAGGCGGGGGTTGTTCTTCACCAGCCGTGCCGCGTTGAGCGCGTTTTCGGCGACGAAATCCTGCTGCTCGGCCTTGAGGCCGAGTGCGGCGAGCGAGAGCGGAATCTTCACCTTGGCGAGCAGGTCGGCGACCGCGTCGATGAAGGCCTGCGACATGTCGTCGGGCGTGCCTTCCGCCAGACCAACCGCGCGCGCGAGTTCCGCGAAAGCGCCGACGCAGGACGGGCGATTATATTGCATCACGAAGGGCAACAGGGTGGCGACGCCATCGCCATGGGCGGTGTGCGTGAGGTTCCCCACCGGATATTGCAGCGCGTGCGCCGCGGCGGTGCCGGCCGTGCCGAAGGCGCAACCCGCGGCGAGCGCCGCCAGCATGATGCCCTCGCGCGCCTCGATGTCGCTGCCGTCACGATAGGCGCGCTCGAGGAAGCGAAAGATGTTCGCGACCGCGAGCTTGGCGAAATGGTCCGACAGCACATTCTTGCCGACGAATACATGCTGTTCGGTGAGCATGGGGTCGCTCGGCCGGGCGAGCGTGGTGAACGCCTCGACCGCGTGGGTCAGCGCGTCCGCGCCGGAGCAGGCAGTGAGCGCCGGCGGGCACGTGACCGTCATCTCGGGATCGCACACCGCGACCAGCGGAACGAGGTGCGGGCTAGCGATGCCGACCTTGGCGCCACGCTCCTCGTCGGACACCACTGCCACCGGGGTGACCTCGGATCCGGTGCCGGACGTGGTCGGCACCGCGACAAGCGGAATGACCGGGCCCGGCACGGCGAATTCGCCGTAATAAGAGCGCACGTCGCCGCCATGCGTCAACAGCACCGCCACCACCTTGGCCATGTCCATCGAACTGCCGCCGCCGATACCGATCACGACCTCTGGCGCGAAGTCGCTGACCTGTTCGACGCAGGCATTGATCGAATTGATCGGCAGATCGGGGATGGTCTGATCGAAGACGCGCGTCTCGACGCCGTGCGCTTCCAGGTCCGCGACGATCTCCTTGAAGATCGGCTGCGCGCCCTGCCACGCGTCGGTGCACAGCAGCGCGCGTTTCCCGATCCTGGACGTGGCGGAGCCGAGCGCGCGTCGTTGGCCCCGGCCGAACAGGATCGAACGAGGCAGGCGCAAGGCGCCGAACATGGATTGATGATCCGTCACTTCTTGCCGCCGTCCGCGCGATATTGCTTGAGATAGGCCACGACATCCGCCTGGTCCTGCGGACTGGGGAGGCCGGGAAAGAACATCTTCGTGCCGGGCACGAGCTTGGACGGCGCCTGCAGGAAGCGCGCGAGCGTGGCCGTGTCCCAAGTCAGGCCCGAATTCTTCATAGCGGGCGAATAGGCATAGCCCGCGACCGTACCCGCCTTGCGGCCCACGACTCCGTTCAGCACGGGCCCGACTTTCCCGCCGGTCTGACCAAGCGTGTGGCAGGCGCTGCAGCGGATGAAGATTTGCTGGCCATGCGCGGGATCGCCCTTGGCCTGGTGGTCGTGATCACGATCGTGATCGCGGTCACGATCGTGATCAGCATGCCGCTCGTGATCGGCCGCACTAGCCGGTCCCGAAAGGGCCAGGAGGCCGAGAACGGCCGCCAGCATGATCGGTTTCACCTTTAAACTACTCCTTATACTATCACTGTCGCCGGCGTGGCTCATGTGGCCGGCTCCTCGCTATAAAATCGGCGAGAGGCGTCGATCGTGAACGTGATCAACCCTGCCAGGGCCGCCAGCGCGGCGATTACGACGAAGGCCGAGGCCCAGCCGAATTCGGATGCGAGCCATGCGGTCACCGCGACCGCCATTGCGGCGCCGATATTGCCCATCGTGTTCATCACCGCGGAAACCGAGCCGGCAAATTCTCCGCCGACGTCGAGCGTGATCGCCCAGGACACGCCAACCGTGAGCTCGAGCGCGAACAAGGCCACCGCGAACCAGGCGAGGCTGACCATCGGATCGGCTGCCCAGGCGGCGCAGAGCACGGTGACGGACGACACCCAGAAACCGGTGATCGACACGATCCTGCGGGCGAAGCGGAGGTTGCTCGTCCGCTTGACCAAGGAATCGGACACAACCCCGCCGGTGATGTCGCCGAGCAGCCCCGCGAGGAACGGCAGGCTCGCATAGAAGCCCATATGCTTGAGGTCGACGCCGCGTGCGGCGTTCAGATATTTGGGGAACCAGCTCAGGAACGCGCCGATGTCATAGGCATAGCAGAAATACATCGCCCCCAGCAGCCACATCTGCGGGTTGGACAGGATCTGCTTCCACGGCACCCGGCGTTTGGAACCCGTCCGAAAGCCGAGCGCGCGCGAGATCTGCTGCTCTTCGGCGGCATTGACCAAGCGGTGCTCGGCCGGCGAGTTGCGGTAGAAGCGGTACCAGAACAAAGCCCAGACGATACCGACCATCGCGAACAACAGGAAAGGCAGGCGCCAGGCCAGCGCGGTCAGGCCGATTAACGGCACCACCATGAGCGGCGTGAGCGTGCTGCCCAGCCGCGATCCGGCATGGGTCGATCCCTGCGCGATCGCGCGTTCGGACGGCAGCATCCAGCGCGACAAGGCGCGGTTGGCGATGGGGAAGGCACCGGCCTCGCCCATGCCGATCAGGAACAGGCAAGCGCCCATCGATGCGGCCGACCAGGTGAGCGAGGTCAAGGCGGTGAACACCGACCACCAGATCACCACGCACGTCATGGCGATGCGCGGTCCGACCTTGTCGCCGAACCAGCCGCCCGGAATCTGGAAGGCGGCATAAGCGATGCTGTAGCAGAACAGCACCCATCCCATCGTCACGGTCGAGAAGCCGAAGCTCTTCTCGATGAAGGGTTCCGATACCGAAAGCAGGACGCGATCGACATAGGTGATGAAATAGGCCGCGATGATGAATGCCAGGACGAGGTAGCGCGCGCGGCTCGGCGCTGCCGCCGCGCCCGCCGAATCCAGGCTACGCTCGGGCAGCGGACTCGCGACGGCCTCGGTCACTTCGCCGCGCACGCGTCGGCGGGGCGGCCGGTGCAAATCTGCCAGATGGTGGGCACCTTGCGGCCGGCGATGAACACCTCATGGATCGCCCGCGTATTGCGAATATCGGCGACCGGGTTCTTGTCCAGCACCAGCAGGTCTGCCCATTTGCCCGCCTGAACCGTGCCGATATCCTTCGCGCCGAGGAATTCGGCATTACGTCCGGTCGCCGCGGTGAGCGCCTGGAGCGGGGTGATCCCCGCCTTGACCATCAGCTCGAGCTCCCAATGTGCGAAATATCCGGGAAAACGGGCGGTCGGGCCGCTGTCCGTCCCCATGCCATAGCGGATGCCGGCTTTCGCCTCGGCGGCGAAGTTGCGCATCGCGTAGCGCAAGGTGGGCGCATATTTCGGGAAGTTGGGCGCCGAGCCGAGCTTCCTGATGCGCTCGGGGCTGCGCAGTTCGGCCAGCACCTCCGGCGTCACGCCGCGCGCGAAGAAGGGATCGTCCAGGAAGGGCAGAACGGTATAGGTGAAGGACGCTTCGCGGCTCAACGTCGCCGCCATTTGCCACACGCCCTTCGCCTTCATCTGTCCGATCAGGGCTGCATCGACGGGCCGGTCGCGCACCTCATGCGCGAAGGCGTTCACGCCCTCACGCGTCAGTTCGGCGGCGTTGTCGTAATAGAAGATATGCGCGATCGCTTTCTTGCCGTCCTTGTGGGCCTCGTCGATTACCGCGCTGCTGATCGCGGGCGGCATGCGGCTCGATAACGTGCCGAACTCGTCGTCGACCCACAATTTGATCGCGTCGGCGCCCTTTGCGACATCGGCATCGACCATGCGACGCGCCTCGTCGGGCGTCGCGACGGACTGATCAAGACCTGGCACGCCGCCATAGCTGCCCTTGAACACCACGCCTTGGCCGACCGTGAAAATGCGCGCCATGTCCGGCCGCTCGGCCCGCTCGGCGTCGCGCAAGGGGAAGATCAAGTCCTTCTCGGTACCGAGCGTCTGGACGCTGGTGATGCCGTAAGCGGCATAGAGATGCAGCTGCTTCTCGATATTCTCCGGCGTTTGATATTTGATATCCTGGGCGATGCCGTTGACCAGGCCGAGATGAACATGGCTGTCGATCAGGCCGGGCAGGACATATTTCCCCTTAAGGTCCTCAACGCGCGCACCAGCCGGCGCCCTCAGCCTGGATGTGGGGCCGACCCAACGCAGCCGTCCGTCGGTGATCACCAGCGCCTGATCGGCGACCGGACTCCGCCCGGTCCCGTCGATCAAGGTGAAATGGGTGAGCACGTTCGTCTCGGCCTGCGCGCTCGCCGCGAGTGCCGCGGCAAGCCCGGCCGCGAGCAAGTGACGGCGACGGCGGCAAGAAGACGCGGGAGTGCTGCCCTTCACCTTCATCTCCGAAATCCTCTCATTTTCATATCATATATGATCTGAGAGCGATTGGTAAGGGCCGCACGGGAAACCGTCAAGCGGCGTCGGGAAGTTTCTGCGACGGGCCGGGCGAGGAGATTCGCGGGCCTTCAAGGCGGCCGGATCGCCAGCCGTGAGGTTGTGGTCCGGTGATTCAGCCCGTCTGTTCGGCGGCGGCCGCGGCGGAAACGCGGTCCATGCGATCTTTCGACCGCTCGAGATGATCGCGCACGGCTGCCTCGGCGGCAACGGGGTCATGGGCGATCAGCGCCTCGATGATGCGTTGATGTTCGGCCGCCGCCTGTTCCGGCGCATTGGTGCGATAGAGCGAACGGAAGATCTGGAGATGCGAATGCAGCCGTTCGATCGTGGCGGCGATCAGGTGATTGCCGCTGCCGGTCGCGATCAGGCGATGGAGTTTGGCGTCGGCCTCCGCAAAGCGTGCGAAGGCGCGGTCATCCTTGTCGGTGACGCCGCGCATGTCCCGTTCGATCCCCTCCAGCGTCGCTAGCGTCTCCGCGTCGATGCGCTCGGCGGCCCGTGCCGCGGCATAAGGTTCGATCAGAAGCCGGAGCGTATAGAGATCCTGCACCTCCTCACGCGTCATGCGCGGACTGGCGCGGTAGCCGACATTGGGCATTTTGGAGACCAGCTTTTCCGCTTCCAGCTGGCTCAACGCCTCACGGATCGGCGTTTGCGAAATGCCAAGCTGGCGGGCGACCTTGTCGATCGCGATCCGCTGGCCCGGAGCGATCTGGACCGTCATCAGCATCGAGAGCAGATGCTCATAGGCCCACTCCACCAGCGTCGAACCTGCCGGCGGGCGCGGCGGATAGTTAGCCGATATGGCCTGCCAGGCCAGTCGTTCGGCGTCGGACTTCGGGGAGGCGGCGGGAGGCTGAGAGGACATGGGCACCCGATAAAGATATAGGATATGTGATCCAAGCGGAAGATCGCATTGCGGCGCGGTCGCTGCTCAGTCCTTTGGTTCCATCCGCCGACGGCAGACGCTCAATGGTGCGGCCCCGCCCAGCCGGGCAAGTAGGCGGCTTTGGGGCCATGGGCGATCTCCACCGCCTGCTTGATCGCATCTTCGAAATGTTGCTCGACCCTGTCGCGCCTGATGTGACGGCGGAGGAAATCGGCCCACAGGAATTCGGAATAGGGCGTCTCGTCCTTGGCATAGCCGCCCACGCGCCGGAGCTCCCCCGCGAGTGAACGATAGGGATCGTCGGCCAGTTTCGAAACGTGCCGGGGAATATGCTTGACGTCGCGGCGGCGGCCGTCGGCGTCGAACGGGTGCAGCCAGTTCCTGTTGTCCATGAAGGTCGTGAACAGGCGGCCCTGTAGCTTGGTCAGGTCGGCCATGATCCGCACCAGAACGTCTTCCACCCCTTCCTCGTGCAACGCGCGGGCGAGGTGATGGTTATCGATGATCCACAGCCGGTCCCGGGGGCCCCGCACGACCGGGATCATGTGGCGCCCGAGAAAATCGCCGCCGTCGCGGTTCGCCATTTCGCGCCAGTCGCGTCGTTTGCGCGCGACCTCGCGATAGCCGACCGTCATCTGCGTCGGCCGCAGGTCGTCGATCCTGACCGGATGGAGCACGGGTTCGCGGTCGAACATCAAAGGTCCTCCTGACGCGCGGCGGCGACCGCGTCGTCGACGCTGTAATAAGAATGCAGCACCAGGTCGTCCGCGCCCGCGGCGGTCAGCAGGTCGCGCACCGGATCATGCACGCGCGCCAGCCGCAGCCGCGTCCCGCGCGCAGCCATGCGCGCGCAGAACTCGATCAGCGCCTCGAGCGCAGTGCTGTCGAGATCGACGCTCTCCTCGAGGCTCAGCACGAGCGCCTTGAGTCCGGTCGCCGGCAGTCGACGGTAGAGCAAGCCGAACAGGCGTTCGGCATTGGCGAAGAATAGCGGTTCGGCCGGGCGCCAGATTTCGATCCCCGGCGGCTGCACCGCCTCGGAATGGCGGGCGATATCGACATAGCTATGTCCACCGTTGAGCTGGCCGAGCTGGATCAGGTGCGGTGAGGCGAGGCGGCGGATCAGCGCCGCGATCGACAACGCGATCGCGGCCAACATGCCGTTGAGCACGCCCAGGGCCAGCACGCCCAATGCGGCAGCCAGTCCGATATAGAGATCGCGGTCGAGCCTCCACAGCCGAACCAGGGGGCGGGGATCGAGCGCGTGGGTCAGCGCTGCGATCACCACCGCCGCCAGCACGGGCTGGGGCAAGAGCGCGATCGGGGCTCTGGCGAGCAACACCAGCAAAGCGAGACCGGTCGCCGCCACGATGGCGGTCATCCGACTGACCGCGCCCGCCGCCTCGCTCGCCGAACCGGCGGAGAAACCCGCGCCGACCGGCATGCCCTGCACGGCGGCGGCGGCAAGGTTGGCGAAGCCGAGCGCACCCAGCTCACGGTCGGGATTGAGCGTGTCGCCATGGTGCAAGGCCAGCGCGCGCATCGTGCCCCAGCTTTCCGCGAACAGGATCAGGACCAGCGGGAAGACAGTCTGGCCGAGACTGGACAGCAGGGAGAGCGAAAGATGCGGAAGCACCGGCCAGGACAGCCGCATGTCGATCGCGCCGATCGGGGCGACGCCGTGCGCGGGCAGATCGGCCCAGGCGGAGACGGCCACACCCGCCATCAATATGAGGAAACCACTCGGCAGAGCGGGCATGCGGCGCAAGGCGAGCAACGCCACGAGCGCGGTCAGCCCGGTGACGAGGCTCGCCAGATGCCATGACGGTGCCGCCGCCAGCAACTGTGCGACGAGGTGGAAGATGTCGGGCGCGGCGATCGGCACGCCCACCAATTGCGGCAATTGGCGCAGGATGATGGTGATGGCGAGCCCGAACGCGAAGCCGCGCAACACCGGCCGCGCGATGAAGCCGGTAAGCCCGCCCAGCCGCAGGACCGCCGCGATCAGGAACAGGCCGCCGGTCATCGCGACCGCGATCGTGGCCAGCATGTCGCGGGTCGCGGCATCCGCGCCGATGGCGGCGAGCGCGGCCGCCAGAATCGCGGCGGACGAGGAGGTGGGTGAGACGATCGCGAAACGGCTGCGCCCGACCGCCGCATAGGCGAGGCAGCCGGCAATCGCCGCCAGCACCGCGCGCCCCGGGCCCAATCCCGCGATCCCGGCATAAGCCACCGCCTCGGGCAGCATCAGCCCGGCGACTGAGATACCGGCGATCAGATCGGCGCGGGCCATGCCTGCGGGGTTAGGGCAAAGTGCAGCCCTTGGGAAAGCGCGCTTATTGTTGCGGCTTTTTGAGCGGCGGCTGGCGGCTGGCCTCGTCTGGTGCGAGATCCGGGCGGCAGTCCGGCGGACAGATACGGCAACTAGCGCATGGCGCGCGCGGCAACCTGGTCTATCAGTCCGATAAAGCCAGGCCCGTTCCGCTTCCGCGGGCTCGGGCCAATAGAGGAGAGAGATGGTGAGAAATCGCGTGCTGCTTGGGCTGGCCCTCATGGTGCCGGCGCAGCTCTGCTCAGCCGCCTCTTTCCAGATTGGCACGGCACCAGCCGGCAAGAATCCGTCGGTCGAGCTGGCCGGCAGCCATGGCGTGGCGCCGATCCTGATCGACGCCGGCGATTATCGGGTGGTTCGTCTGGCCGCGGACATGCTGGCCGACGACGTGGCGCGCGTGACGGGCAAGCGCCCTGCGGTCGGGCGGAAGCAGGGCGGTCACGACCTGATCCTGGCCGGCACGCTGGGGCATAGCGCGCTGATCGATCGGTTGGCCGCCGCCGGCAAATTGCGGGACCTCAACCTGATCAGGGGGAAATGGGAAGCGACCGTCACGCAGATCGTCGACAATCCCATGCCGGGCGTAAGGCGTGCGCTCGTGATCGTCGGAAGCGATCGGCGGGGCACGGCCTATGGCCTGACCCAATTGTCCGAAAAAATCGGGGTTTCGCCGTGGAACTGGTGGGCGGACGTTCCGGTCGCGCATCGGGCGTCGCTGTTCGCAACGTCGGCATCGCCCAGCGTGGATCGGCCCGCCGTCAAATATCGCGGCATCTTCATCAACGATGAGGATTGGGGGATCAGCCGCTGGGCCAGCAACACATTCGATCCGCAACGCGGCAATATCGGTCCGAAGACCTATGCCAGGGTCTACGATCTCATGCTGCGCCTGCGGCTCAACTATATCTGGCCGGCGATGCACGGCGTGACCACCGAATTCGGATCGATCCCCGAAAACGCGGCGCTGGCGGACGAATATGGCATTGTCGTCGGCTCATCCCATTGCGAGCCGATGCTGTACAACAATATCCATTGGAACGAGGCGAAGCAGGGCAAATGGGATTATAGCGTCAATCAGGACGCGATCCGCTCAATCTGGGAAAAGACCGCGAGGGAGCGCGGCGCCTACGAAGCGGTCTGGACGACCGGCATTCGCGGCATCCACGATCAGGCGATGGAGGGGCCGAACGACATCCCCACGCGCATCGCGACCGTCAGTCATGTCATCGCCGACGAACGCGCGCTGATCAACAAATATGTCACCCGGCAATGGGGGCCGGTCGCGCAGATCTTCGTTCCCTACAAGGAAGTGCTGCCGATCTATGACGGCGGACTGGCGGTGCCTTCAGACGTGACATTGGTGTGGGCGGACGACAATTTCGGCTATCTCAGGCGGCTGAGTTCGCCTGAGGAGCGCAAGCGCGCGGGCGGCGCCGGCGTCTACTGGCATCTGTCTTATTATGGTTCGCCGCATTCCTACACGTGGATCAACACGACCGCGCCGGCCTTGATGTGGGAGGAATTGGAGAAAGCCTGGAACAACGATGCCCGCCGGGTCTGGGTGATCAATGTCGGCGACATCAAGCCGATGGAGATCGGGATCGACCATTTCGCCCGTCTCGCGTGGAATCCCGAACAGATGGGGCCGGCATCGCAGCCGCGCTTCCTCAACAATTTCGCTGCGCGCAATTTCGGCGCCGCGGCCGCGCCGCGGATCGCGGCCTTCCTGGCGGAATATTATCGGCTGGGCACTATCCGCAAACCCGAGCTGATGAACCGCGAATGGGCGCTCTCGCTGACGCCCGAGCGTGCCAGCGCGCTGCGGCAGGCCTATCGGGCGCTGCTTGCGCGCGAGGCGCAGCTTCTTGCCGCGGTCGCCCCCGAAGCGCGCGACGCTTATGTGGGGACGGTCGGCTTCCCGGCGCGCGTGCTGACGATGACCGGGCTCATCTTTCTTGCCGATCGCGATATCCAGATGGGCGTCGATCAGGCTGCCAACACGCAGGAAATCGAGACGCTTCGCCAGAGGCTGACGGCGGAGGTCGATCGCTACAATACGGAGCTCGCGGGCGGGAAATGGAAGGACATGATGCCGGGCCTCGAGACCGCGCATGACCTGACCTCCTGGTCGAGCCAGGTGCGCTGGCCGTGGGGCGAAAAAGCGGCACCCGGCGGCAAGGCCCCCGCCAGGGCGGTGGCGCCGGCCGAAGCCAATTGGCGCGATGCCGCACGCTTCGACCGGCAGGGCGGCGCGGGCGGACAGTCATGGGTGTCGGTGACCGGCCTTGGCACGAGCGCGCGCGCGATGGCGGTGCGCCCGGCGTCCGGCGGTACATCGGCGGGCGGGCAGGGTGGAGGTGAACCCACTCTCGAATATCATTTCACCAATCGGGAAGGCGCGGCGCGCGCCTATGTCGATTTCCTGCCATCGTTCCGGCTCTATCCCGGACAGAAGCTCTCGGTCGCGATCAGCGTGGATGGGCAGGCGCCGGCGGTCTACGAAGTGCCCGGTTCGGGAGGGAGTGAAGACGAGAATGGAAGGATCCGGGCCATTGCCGTCCAGGACAATTACGTCCGTCTGTCGGTGCCGCTCGCGGCGCTTGGCGGCGGCGACCACATATTCCGCATTGCGACGGCCAATCCCGGCGTGGTCGTGGACCGGGTCTGGCTTCCGCGATAGGCCTAGCCCTTGGGCGCAGGGGCAGGATCAAGCCTGAAGAATAAGGCCAGGCCCAGGCTCTCGGCGATGCGCGCGGCCTTGGCCTGGAGCCCGCGGGCGATTTCGGGCGGCACGATCTCGGAGGTCGCCTGCGCCCACAGCGCGAGCCAGCGATCGAACATTTCGGGCGTCATCCGCGCGCCATGTTTGAGATGCGCCGCCATCGGATTGCCCTTGTAGCGGCCGGTGGTGAGCATCACCGACGACCAGAAGGCGACGAGCTTTTCGAGGTGGCTGGGCCAATCGCTGATCGCATCGTTGAACAGCGGGCCGAGCATCGGGTCTGCACGGATGAGGCCGTAGAAATGCGGGATCAGCCGTTCGAGCTGCGCCTCATTGATCACTGGCCGGCTCATGACTCGCTCCAATTTCTAACGGTTTCGTGTGGTTGCGACGAATTTGATAACGCATCGGCCAGTGGTTCGCGCCGCCCCTCGCGGCTCTAATGGAGCGTGCGATCGAACAAGGCCAATATCCAGCCGACCGCCTGCAGGAACAGCGCGGGATCGTAACGCGGGCCTTCGTCGCGCAGGAAGGCATGCTGCGCGTTGACCTCGTGCCATTCATAGTGCGCGCCGACCTCCTCCAGCCGCGCGCGGATCTTCTGACGGCCTTCGAATGGGACATGTGGGTCCTGGCGGCCCCAGACGAACATCGTTTCGGCCTTGAGATCGCCCATCCGCGCGAGGCTGTCGTCGGATTTGCCTTCGCCGAGCGTGCCGGAATGCACGTCGGTCGCATAGAAGCAGGCCGCCGCCCGAACCTCCGGATTGAGCGCGGCGCGATAGGCGAGGTGACCGCCCAGGCACACGCCCATCGTCGCCAGCTTATCGGTGCAGGCGGGGTGGCCGGCAAGGAAGGCGAGCGCGGCTTTGGCGTCCGCATCGTAAGCCGCGACCGGCTTGGCGAATTTGAGTTCGTTGCCGCGATCCGTGCCGCGCTGGTCATAGGCCAGCACCGTCCCGGCGGGCTCATATTCATGATAGACTTCGGGCACGCCGACGACATAACCCTGCCCCGCGAGCAAGGCGGCGAGCCGCCGGATCGGGCCGGTCACCTGGTAGATTTCGGAAAAGAACAGTACGCCCGGAAAGCGGCCGTCGACCGCCGGCCGGAACAGATGAATCCGCATCGTGCCGAGCCCCGACACAGGCACGTCCTGGATTTCGTCGCTGCGGATGATCATCCCAAAAAGCTCCGGAAAAAAAGTGATGCGGCCGCATATGGCACGCGGCGTGGCAGACCTAAACGATTGTGGCGATAAGGGAACGTGATCGGATCGCAGCGGTTGATGCTGCATGGCACAATCGGTGAGTCGACACGTCCCGCAGGATGGTCCGCGTCCGGGGGATGATGGGGTATCGGCTGAAATGGGTGTCAAATTGCCCGCCGGCGGAGCGCCGCCGATCGATCTGCTGCGTGGCGCGAGCCTGTTCCTCGACTTTGACGGGACGCTCGTCGACATTGCCGAACGGCCTGACGCGGTGATGGTCGACGCGCCGCTCGCAACACTCCTAGGCAGGCTCGCCAATCGGCTGGACGGGAGACTTGCAATCATCAGCGGACGGCCGCGCGCGGAGATCGATGCCCTGTTCGGCGGCCATCGTTTCGCGGTTGGCGGTAGTCATGGCCTTGAGCTCCGCTGGAGCGACGGGCGGCTCGACGCGCCCGCGCCGCCCGCCGGCCTGCACCGCGTGATTGCTGAAATGCGCCCGCTGGCGGAGACGCATCCCGGTATCCTGATCGAAGAGAAGCCGTTCGGTGTCGCCCTGCATTATCGCGCCGCGCCCGAGGCGGAAGCGGATGCCCGCGCGCTTGCCGGGCGATTGGCGGCGGAAACGGGTCTGTCCCTGCAAATCGGCAAGATGGTGGTCGAATTGCGATTGGCGGGCGCCGACAAGGGCGCCGCGCTCGATACCTTCATGACCGAGCCGCCGATGCGCGGCACCCGTCCGGTCTTCATCGGCGACGATTCGACCGACGAGGCCGCGTTCGCCGCCGCCGCGCGCGCTGGGGGCCACGGCATTCTGGTGGGCGCCGGCCCAACCGTTGCGCATTATGTCTTGCCCGACGTCCCCACGACGCGCGCCTGGCTGCAAGCGGCCGGGGAGGCGCTGCCATGACCTCCACGCTCGATCTCTGGCCGATCGGCAATTGCCAGGTCAGCGCGTTGATCGACCGCGCGGGGCGGTTCGTGTGGGGGTGCGTACCCCGCGTCGACGGCGATCCGGCATTCTCGGCGCTGCTTGGCGATGTCGATCTCGACCAGCCCGGCGATGCGCAGGGCTTCTGGGCGGTCGATCTCGATGGCGCGCAGGCGGTCGAGCAAAATTACGTGCGCAACACGCCGATCCTGATTTCCCGTCATACGGATGCCGCGGGCAGCGCGATCGAGGTGATCGACTTCTGCCCGCGCTTTCGACGTAACGGACGCGGTTATCGGCCGGTCGCCTTCGCGCGTCTGGTGCGCCCCCTTTCCGGCAGCCCACGCATCCGCGTGCGTCTTCGGCCGGGCAGGGGCTGGACGCCCGACGCGCCCCCGCAGACCAACGGGACCAACCACATCCGCTATCGGCTCGATCGGCAGACGCTTCGGCTCACCACCAACGGGCCGGTCGGGATGATCATCGAGGAGCGGGCCTTTCGGCTGGAGCAGGAAATGATCCTGTTTCTCGGCCCGGATGAGAGTTTCGATACGGATCTGTCGATGGCGGTCGGCCAGATGCTCGCGGACACCACGGCCGAATGGCAGGATTGGGTGCGCGGACTGGCGACACCGGTGGAATGGCAGGAGGCGGTGATCCGCGCCGCGATCACGCTCAAGCTGTGCCAGCATGAGGAAACCGGCGCGATCGTCGCCGCGCTGACCACCTCCATTCCCGAACATGCCGGATCGCAGCGCAACTGGGATTATCGCTACTGCTGGATACGCGATGCTTATTATACGGTGCAGGCGCTGAACCGGCTGGGCGCGCTGGACGTGCTCGAATCCTATCTGTCCTACCTGCGCAACATCGTCGATCAGGCGCGGGGCGGGCATATCCAGCCGCTCTATGGCGTGCTTGGCGAAGCGACGCTGGAAGAACGGCTCGAGCCGGCTCTCCGCGGCTATCGCGGGATGGGACCGGTGCGCGTCGGCAACCAGGCCTATGCGCAAATCCAGCACGACGCCTATGGCCAGATCGTGCTTTCCAACGTCCAGGCCTTTTTCGACCAGCGCCTGTTCCGCATGGCCGGGGTCGAGGATTTCGAGGCGCTTGAGCGGGTCGGCGAACGCGCCTGGGAAAAGCACGACACCGCCGATGCGGGCCTATGGGAATTGCGGACCCGCCAGTCGGTCCACACTTACTCGGTCGCGATGTGCTGGGCGGCGTGCGACCGGCTGGCCAATGCCGCGCAGGCCCTGGGGCTCGAAGACAAGGAGGCGTTCTGGCAGGACCGGGCCGACCGCATCCGCGACCGTATCGGACAAGCGGCGTGGCGTCCCGATACCGACCGCCTGTCGGCGACCTTCGCGGGTGACGATCTTGACGCCAGCCTGATCCAGTTGCTCGATCTGCGCTTCCTGACGCCGGACGATCCGCGCTTCCGCGGTACGCTCGCGGCGGTGGAACAGGGGTTGCGCCGGGGATCGCACATGCTGCGCTACGCGACTGAGGACGATTTCGGCCTGCCCGAGACGGCGTTCAACGTCTGCACCTTCTGGCTGATCGAAGCATTGCATCTGACCGGTCGCCACGCGGACGCGCGCGCCTTGTTCGGCGAAATGCTGACGCGGCGGACGGCGGCGGGCCTGCTGTCGGAGGATATCGATCCCGTCAGCGGCGAGCTGTGGGGCAACTACCCGCAAACCTATTCGCTGGTCGGCATCATCAATTGCGCGGTCCTGCTCAGCAAGCCATGGAGCGCCATCCGTTGAGTCGATTGATCGTCATCTCCAACCGCGTTTCGGCGCCCTCCACAAACGGCGCGCAGGGCGGCCTTGCCGTAGCGCTGCAGGCGGCATTACGCGAATATCGCGGCATCTGGTTCGGCTGGTCGGGCGAGCGAACCGACGAGTTCACGGGCGCGCTCAACGTCCAGCGCACCGAGGGCGTGACCACAGCCACGATCGATCTCGAAGATCAGGATATCGAGGAATATTATAACGGCTACGCCAACCGCACTCTGTGGCCGCTGTTCCACTATCGCGTCGATCTCGCCGAATATGAACGTGGATTTGCCGGCGGCTATCAGCGGGTTAACGAGCGTTTCGCCGAGACCGTGCTGCCGCTGATCGAACCCGACGACATTGTCTGGGTGCAGGATTATCACCTGGTTCCGCTCGGCCAGGAGCTGCGCCGCCGCGGCTGCGCCAACCGGCTGGGCTTCTTCCTCCACATTCCCTGGCCGCCCAGGCGCCTTCTCAATACATTGCCCGAGGCGGAGACGTTGGTGCAGACCATGTTCGCCTACGACCTGATCGGCTTCCATACGCAAGAATGGCTCCAGGCCTTCATCGACTTTGTCGTGAACGATCTCGGCGCGGTTGAAGAGGAAGGCGGCGTGTTGCGCTTGGGCGATCGACGCGTGCGCGCGATCGCTTGCCCGATCGGGATCGAGGCGCGTGAGTTCGCGGAGATGGCGCGCGGCCCGGTGGCCCAGGCGACCTGCGTGCAGATGAAGGAAAGCGCGAACGAACGGGCAATGATCGTCGGTGTGGACCGGCTCGATTATTCGAAGGGGCTCGAGGAGCGCTTCCTCGGCTATGAGCGCTTCCTCCACGATCATCCCGAGGTGCACAAGCGGCTGTTCCTGCTCCAGATCGCGCCGCCCTCGCGCGGATCGGTCGAAACCTATCAGAAGATCAGAACCTCGCTCGAAGGGCTCTCCGGCCGCATCAACGGCGCCTTTGCCGACCTGGACTGGGTGCCGCTTCGCTACGTCAACCATGGTTATCCGCGTGATGTGCTGGCGGGAGTGTACCGCTCGGCGCAGATTGGCCTGGTCACGCCGATGCGCGACGGCATGAACCTCGTAGCCAAGGAATATGTCGCGGCGCAGGATCCCGAAAATCCCGGTGTGCTGATCCTCTCGCGCTTTGCCGGCGCCGCCGAGCAGCTTGCGGATGCGCTGCTGGTGAATCCCCACAGCGCGGAGGAATTGGCCGACGCCCTGCTGCGCGCGCTTCACATGAAGCTCGACGAACGGAAGCGGCGCTGGCGCGCCATGATGGACGTGGTCGAGCGCGAGGACGTTCTCTGGTGGCGCCAAAGCTTCACGGATGCATTGCTGGAGGCGGCGCCGGAAGCCGCTATTGCATAGTCGCAGCTATTACCTCGTTCCGTCGGCGCGGTAGCGCTTCGGGCATCTCCTTGGTGAGAAATGCCATCATCGCCTCGCGCACGTCGCAGCGCAGGTCGAACGCGAGGGCCGCGTCGCCCGCGCTCACCAAACAGCGCAATTCGATATGATCGAAATGCGTGTCGGTGACCTGCAGCACGCAGACGCGCCCGTCCCATCGAGGGTTGGCCTTCACCACCATTTCCAGATGTCCGCGAATGCGTGGCACGTCGGCGGTCGGGTCGACCTGAAGAAAAGCGGAACCAAGCAGTTGGCTGGTCTCGCGCGTCCAGTTCTGGAAGCTGTTCTCCAGGAATTTGGACACGGGCACGATCAGCCGCCGATCATCCCAGATGCGCACCACGACGAAGGTCAGGCGTATCTCTTCGATTCGCCCCCACTCGCCGTCCATGATCACGACGTCGTCGATCCGGATCGGCTCGGTGAAGGCCATCTGGATGCCGGCTATCAGGTTCTTGAGTGCGGGTTGCGCGGCGGCGCCGACCGCGAGGCCGGCAAGCCCGGCGGAAGCGATCAGGGTCACGCCGATGCTGCGCACGCTCGGGATGCTGATCAGCATCATGCAGAAGGTGATCAGCAGCACGGCGAACAACGCGATGCGGTGGAGGATGCCCGCCCGCGTCCGCCGCCGCCGGGCGGCCAGATTGTTGGGCATCGTGATGTCGGTGCGGATCACCACGATATCGTGGACCGCGCCCAGCAGGCCCGTCGCCAGCCAGCCGAGCAGTGCCGGAACGAGCAGGCCCGACGCCTGCTGCCAGATGGTTGGAATGGGATTGGGCAAGGCGAGCGTCGGCTGGAGCGCCGAAAGGACGAAGGTCACGAGGAGCCAGCGCGAAGGCTGGTTCAACCGTCGCAGCAATATGTCGTCTGTGGTGGTTGCCGTACGCCGCGCAGCATGTGTCATCGCCAGCAGCACGACGCGGTGGACGAGCAAGGCTAGCGCAGTCGCGATTACCACCGAGAGAACCGCAGCCAACCAAGGCCACGCCCAGGCCAGCCAAGCTTTCGTCACCGTTCCTCCTAGCCGTGGCATGGCTGAACCGACTCGCTCGCAGGCATGTTCCGGGAGGACGGCGCCGGTACGATCAGTCGGGCAAAGGGAAGGGCGAGCTCCACCGGGGCGCTTTTATGAGAAACATATGGGGCGTCTATTTCCCCCGTCTCGCATCCCTACGCGCGGCACTCCTAATGGCTGATCTTCGACCTTAACCCGCGAGGATCAGGTGCAAGACATTTTCTGGATCGCGATGATGCTGGGGCTGGTGGCGGCAACGCTCGCTTATGTCCGGCTATGCGACAATGCGTGAGGGATCAGGATCATGACCCTCGATCTCTGGCTCGCCGCGATCACCGCGCTTGGGCTCCTCCTTTACCTCGTGGCCGTGCTCGTCCGGCCCGAGCGCTTCTGACGGGAGCGGCATCATGACTCTTCAAGGCTGGATCCTGATCCTCGTCTTCTTCGCGATCCTGGTCGCGATCACCAAACCGACGGGACTGTGGCTGTTCGCGCTCTATGAAGGCCGCCGCACGCCGCTCCATGCCGTGCTCGGTCCGATCGAGCGCGGTTTCTATCGCCTGTCGGGGGTCGATCCGGCCGAAGAGATGAGCTGGCGCCGCTACGCGGTGCACATGCTCCTCTTCAACTTCGCGCTGGCGCTCTTCACCTATGCGATATTGCGGCTGCAGGCGTTCCTGCCGCTGAATACCCCCGGCATGGCCAACATCACGCCTGATGGCGCGGTCAACACGGCGGTCAGCTTTACCACCAACACCAACTGGCAATGGTATTTGGGCGAGGCGGCGATGTCGAACCTCAGCCAGATGCTGGGGCTGACGATCCACAATTTCACCTCGGCCGCGACCGGCATCGCGCTGGCCTTCGCCCTATTCCGCGGCTTCGCGCGGCGGCAAAATGCTGACGGAAAGCCGGCGACGCTCGGCAATTTCTGGGCGGATGCGACGCGCGTCACGCTCTACCTGCTGCTGCCGATCTCCATCGTCTACGCGCTCTATCTGATCGCGAGCGGCGTGCCGCAGACGCTGACCCAGCAGATCGACGCGACCACGTTGGAAGGGGCCAAGCAGACGATCGCGCTCGGCCCGGTTGCGTCGCAGGAAGCGATCAAGATGCTGGGCACCAATGGCGGCGGCTTCTTCAATGCCAACAGCGCGCATCCGTTCGAGAATCCAGGCGCGCTGACCAACCTCGTCCAGATGCTGTCGATCTTCGCGATCGGTGCCGGCCTGACCTGGTGCTTCGGCAAGGCGGTCGGCAACACCCGTCAGGGTTGGGCGATCCTGTCCGCGATGCTGCTGATGGTGCTGGCCGGTGTCGCCGTCTGTTACTGGCAGGAAGCGGCGGGCAATCCCATGCTGCATCATCTGGGCCTCGCCGGCGGCAATATGGAGGGCAAGGAGGTTCGCTTCGGCACCGCCGCCTCCGCCTTGTTCGCGGTGGTCACGACGGCGGCTTCGTGCGGCGCGGTCAATGCGATGCACGACAGCTTCACCGCGCTGGGCGGCCTTGTCCCCCTGTTCAATATCGAACTGGGCGAGATCGTCGTTGGTGGCGTCGGATCCGGCATTTACGGCTTCCTGCTGTTCGCCATCCTCGCCGTGTTCGTCGCGGGCCTGATGGTCGGCCGCACGCCTGAATATGTCGGCAAGAAGATCGAGGGACGCGAGGTCAAGCTGGCGGTGCTGGCGATCGCGGTGCTGCCGCTCTTCATTCTGGGCGGGACCGCGATCGCAGCCGTGACCACCGCCGGCCTGGCGGGCCCGCTCAACAAGGGGCCGCACGGTTTCTCCGAAATCCTCTATGCTTTCACCAGCGCGGTCGGGAATAACGGGTCGGCCTTCGCCGGGCTCACTGCGGGCACGCCCTTCTACAATGGCATGTTGGCGGTGTGCATGTGGGTCGGGCGCTTCTTCGTGATCGTGCCGATGCTGGCCATCGCTGGCAGTCTCGCCGCCAAGAAGCATACGCCCGAAACGGCGGGCTCCTTCCCGACCACGGGCGGATTGTGGGTCGGCCTGCTGATCGGGGTCATCCTCGTCATGGGCGGCCTGACCTTCCTGCCGAGCCTCGCGCTCGGCCCCGTCGCCGATCATCTCGCGATGATCGGTGGGAAGCTGAGCTGAGCCATGGCCCTCTTCTTACTTCGTCATGCTGAACTTGTTTCAGCATCCATCCATCAACCCGCCCCGGCATCGCATTTTGCGCAATGGACCCTGAAACAAGTTCAGGGTGACGGGACGTTTCGCGGAGCCAATCGATGAGCCGCACCGCAAGCAAATCCCTGTTCACCGCCGACCTGCTCTTGCCGGCGGTGGGACAGGCCTTCGTTAAGCTCGATCCGCGCCAACTGGCGCGCAATCCGGTGATGTTCGTCACCGCCTGCGTTGCCCTGCTGCTCACCATCCTGCTCGTTATCGGACACGACAATCTGACGCTCGGCTTCAAGCTCCAGCTCGTCGTCTGGTTATGGCTGACTGTATTGTTCGGCACCTTTGCGGAGGCGATCGCGGAAGGCCGCGGCAAGGCGCAGGCGGCGAGCCTGCGTGCCGCCAAGGCCGAACTCACCGCCAAGCGGATCAAGGGCAAGGCGATCGAGGATGTGCCGGCCAGCGCATTGCGCATGGGCGATATCGTCCTGGTCCGCACCGGCGAGCTTATCCCGTCCGACGGTGAGGTCGTGGAAGGCGTCGCCTCGGTCAACGAGGCCGCGATCACCGGCGAAAGCGCGCCCGTTATCCGCGAGGCCGGCGGCGACCGCTCGGCGGTTACGGCGGGAACGCGCGTCATCTCCGACGAGATCACGGTGCGTGTCACCGTCAATCCGGGGCAGGGGTTTCTCGACCGGATGATCGCCCTGGTCGAGGGTGCGGAGCGGCAGAAAACGCCGAACGAGATCGCGCTCACCATATTGCTGGTCGGGCTGACGATCATCTTCCTGATCGCGGTCGCGACCATCCCCAGCTTCGCCTCCTATGCCGGCGGCGCGATTCCGGTGACCGTGCTCGCGGCCCTGCTGATCACGCTCATCCCGACCACGATCGCGGCCTTGTTGTCGGCGATCGGGATTGCCGGGATGGATCGGCTGGTGCGTTTCAACGTGCTCGCCAAATCGGGCCGCGCGGTCGAGGCCGCGGGCGATGTCGATACGCTGCTGCTCGACAAGACCGGCACGATCACGATCGGCGACCGTCAGGCGAGCGAGTTCCGTGCCGTCGGTGGCGTTCAGGTCGCGGAGCTGGCCGAAGCGGCTCTGCTCGCCAGCCTCGCCGACGAGACGCCGGAGGGCCGCTCGATCGTGCAGCTGGCGCGCGAGAAATTCGGCATCGCGGTCCGGGTTCTTCCGGGCGGCGCGGAGGTGATCCCCTTTACCGCACAGACGCGTATCTCGGGCGTTCGCCTAGGCGCGACCTTGATCCAGAAGGGGGCGGTGGATTCGGTCCTCAAGGCCAATCCCGGCGCGAGCGAGACCGCCGCCGCGACCGAATTGCGCCGTGCGACGGACGAGATCGCGCGGGCGGGCATGACCCCGCTCGCGGTCTGCAAGGACGGGCGGCTGCTCGGCGCGATCGCGCTCAAGGACGTCGTCAAGGCGGGGATCCGCGAACGGTTCGGCGAGCTCAGGAAAATGGGCATCCGCACGGTGATGATCACGGGCGACAATCCGCTGACCGCGGCTGCGATCGCGGCCGAGGCGGGAGTGGACGATTTCCTCGCCCAGGCGACGCCCGAAGACAAATTGGCGCTGATCCGCGCCGAGCAGCAGGGCGGCAAGCTGGTGGCGATGTGCGGCGATGGGACCAATGATGCGCCCGCGCTCGCCCAAGCCGATGTCGGCGTGGCGATGAACACGGGCACGCAGGCGGCGCGCGAGGCGGGCAATATGGTCGATCTCGATAGCGACCCGACCAAATTGATCGAGGTGGTGGGCCTCGGCAAGCAATTGCTGATGACGCGGGGTGCCCTCACCACCTTCTCCGTCTCGAACGACGTCGCCAAATATTTTGCGATCATCCCGGCGATGTTCGTCGTGCTCTACCCCGGGCTGGGCGTGCTCAACGTGATGCATCTCGCGTCGCCCACCAGCGCGATCCTGTCTGCGATCATCTTCAATGCGCTGATCATCCCCGCTTTGGTGCCGCTCGCGCTCAAGGGGGTGGCCTATCGGCCAATGGCGGCGGCGCCGCTGCTGCGCCGCAACCTGACGGTCTATGGCCTGGGTGGACTGGTCGCGCCGTTCGTCGGCATCAAGCTTATCGATGTGGCCGTCGTCGGCCTGCATCTCGCCTGAGGACATAGATCATGGGCAAGGACTTCCTCTCTTCGCTGCGCCCCGCCTTGGTGATGACGTTGCTCTTCGCCTTGCTGCTGGGGATCGCCTATCCGCTCGCGCTCACGGGCATCGGCCAGCTCGTCTTCCCGCATCAGGCCAATGGCAGCCTGATCACGGACAAAGGAAAGATCGTCGGTTCGGAGCTGCTCGCCCAGGGCTTCGTCTCCGACCGTTATTTCCATCCGCGCCCGTCGGCGGCGGGCAAGGGCTATGATCCGCTCGCTTCGGGCGGCTCCAACCTCGGCCCGGCCAGCCAGGCGCTGCACGATCGGGTGGCGGGCGACATCAAGGCTCTCAAGACTTCCGTGTCAGAGGCTCGGGTTCCACTCGATCTGGCAACGGCCTCCGCCTCGGGCCTCGATCCCGACATCACGCCCGAGGCGGCTTTGTATCAGCTGCCGCGCGTCGCCCGGACACGCGGCATCAGCGAGGATCGGTTGCGGATGATGGTGAAGGACGCGACGGCGCATCCGCTGCTGGGCTTCCTCGGCGAGGATCGCGTCAATGTGCTGATGCTCAATCGACAGCTCGACGCGGAAAGCGCTAAACTATCCCGGTGAGCGCAAGCGACGATCGCCCCGATCCGGACGCCCTGCTCCGCCAGGCGGAGCAGGAGACGCGCGGCAAGCTCAAGGTCTTCCTTGGCGCGGCGCCCGGCGTCGGCAAGACCTATGAGATGCTGAACGAAGGCGCCGCGCGCGAACGAGCCGGCACCGACGTCGTGATCGGCGTGGTCGAAACGCATGGCCGTGCCGAAACCGAGGCTTTGGTGGTCGGGCACGAGGTCATCCCGCGAAAGACGATCGACTATCAGGGGCGCAAGCTCGCCGAGATGGATCTGGACGCGATCCTCGCGCGCAAGCCGCAGCTCGTGCTGGTCGACGAGCTCGCCCACACCAACGCGCCCGAATGCCGCCATCCCAAGCGCTATCAGGACGTGGAGGAATTGCTCGCGGCGGGGATCGACGTTTTCTCGACGATCAACATCCAGCATATCGAAAGCCTCAACGACGTCGTCGCCTCCTTCACCCGCGTGCGCGTGCGTGAGACCATTCCCGACCGCATCCTCGAACAGGCCGAGATCGAGGTGGTCGACATCCCGCCCGACGAGCTGATCGAGCGGCTGAAGGACGGCAAGGTCTATGTTCCCGACGAGGCGACGCGCGCATTGTCGCACTTCTTTTCCAAGTCCAATCTGTCGGCCCTGCGCGAGCTGGCGCTGCGGCGCGCGGCGCAGGCGGTCGATGCGCAGATGCTCGATTATGTCCGCGCCCACGCGCTCGCGGGCAATTGGGCGGGCGGCGAGCGGATCGTGGTCGCGGTCAGCGAATTGCCCGGCGCCGACGGGTTGGTGCGTGTCGGCAAGCGCATCGCCGACACGCTGCGCGCGCCGTGGACGGCGGTCCATATCGAGACGCCGCGCACGCGCACGCTGGGTGAGGAAGACAGGAAGCGCCTTGCCGCGACGCTCAACCTCGCCAGTCAATTGGGCGCCAGCGTCGTGACCGTGCCCGCAATGTCCGTGATCGAGGGACTGACCGCCTTCGCGGCCGAAGCGCGCGCGACCCAATTGGTGGTGGGCAAGTCGGTCCGCTCGCGCTGGTTCGAGATGCGGCATGGCTCGGTGGTCGACCGGCTGGTGCGCGACACGTCGGGCATCGCGATCCACGTCCTGCCGACGGAGGATCCCGCGCCGACCCGGCAGCGCGCGCGCAAGCCACGGCCGGGCAATTGGGGGGCACGCAGCGACTATCTATGGGCGGTGCTGATGGTCGCGGCGGTGACGGGGTTCGGCTCGGGCCTGAGCTACGTCCACGCCAATCTCGGCAATATCGCGCTGCTCTATCTGCTGCCGGTGATGGTGGCGGCAAGCCTGTTCGGGCTGCGCGCGGGTCTGTTCGCGGGGTTGCTGTCCAGTCTCGCCTACAATTTCTTCTTTCTGCCACCGACCGGCACGCTCACGATCAACAATCCTGAAAACGTCGTCACCGTCTTCGTGCTGCTGGGGGTGGCGTTCGTCACCAGTCAGTTCGCGGCGCGCACCCGCGCGCAGGCCGATCTCGCCCAATCGAGCGCGCGCGCCAATGCGGCGCTGGCGGGGTTCCTCGGCCAGCTCACCCGGACAACCGGTGAAGAAGAATTGGCGCAGGCGATCTGCGGCGAGATCGGGCGGATCTTCGACGTGCGCACCGTCATCCTGACCGACTCGCCGGATGGGCCGCAGGTGCGCGCCGCCAATCCGGCGGAGGACCGGCTCGATACGATCGAGATGGCGGCGGCGCGCTGGGTCTTGGAGCGCGGCGTTCCGGCAGGGCGGGGGTCGGACACGCTCACAGCCTCCGACTGGCTCTTCTATCCATTGCGCAACGCTTCGCAGACCCTGGCGGCGATCGGCATGAGCCGCGACGATGGCAGCGAGCCGATCACGTCGGACCAATTGCCGCTGTTGATGAACCTGCTCGATCAGGCGGCGCTCGCGATCGAGCGCGCACGCCTCACCGACGAGATGCGTGACATGGCGCAATTGAAGGAGCGCGACCGGCTGCGCGCCGCGTTGCTTTCCTCGGTCAGCCACGATTTGCGCACGCCTTTGACCGCGATCCTCGCCGCGGCGAGCGAATTGCGCCGCGACGCCGCGCCTGAAACGATCGATACGATCGAGCTCGAGGCGCAGCGGCTCAATCGCTTCGTCGCCAATCTGCTCGACATGGCGCGGGTGGAGGCGGGGGCGCTCAAGCTCAAGGTCGAACCGGTCGATCTGGCCGACGCGATCGCGAGCGCGGTTCACGACACGCGCCGCGCGCTCGATGGCCATGCGATCGAGCTCGGCGTCGCGCCGGACCTGCCGCTCGTGCGGGTCGATCCGCAACTGTTCCACCACATCCTCATCAACCTGCTCGACAATGCCGGCCGCTATGCCGAGCCGGGCACACCGATCGCGATTCAGGCCGAGCGAACCCCCGGCAGCCTGACGCTCTCGGTGCTGGACCAGGGTCCCGGCCTACCGCCCGGGCGTGAACGCGATTTGTTCGAGACGTTCAGGCGGATCGAGGGGTCGGACCGCAAGCAGACCGGGACCGGCCTCGGTCTTGCGATCGTCAAAGGCTTCGCGGAAGCGATGGGGCTCGCCGTCGAAGCCGCCAATCGCGGCGAGCCGGTCGGCGCGCGCTTCACCATCCGTTTCTCGGAGGCGGCCCTGGTCAGGGGAATGGACGAGGAATGAAAGAGGCCGCGACCGTCCTGATCGTCGACGACGAGCCGCATATTCGCCGCTTGCTCCACAGCACGCTGACACGCGCGGACTATCGCGTGAGCGAGGCGGGGTCCGCGCGCCAGGCTTTGGCCGAGATCGAGGCGAACCCGCCCGACATCATATTGCTCGATCTGGGTCTGCCCGATCGCGACGGACTCGAACTGCTGCCGCTCATCCACCAGAAGTCGAAGGCGGCGGTGCTCGTCGTCTCGGCGCGGGAAGCGACCGATGAGAAGGTGGCCGCGCTCGATCTCGGCGCGATCGATTATGTTACCAAGCCGTTCGATACCGAGGAATTGCTCGCACGGGTCCGCGTCGCGTTGCGCAGCCGGCGGGTGGCGGACGGCGGCAAGGCGCAGGTCGATGCGGGCGATGTCTCGATCGATCTCGTCCAGCGCCGTATCAGCAAACGCGGCGAAGAGGTTCACCTCACCCCCAAGGAATTCATCGTCGTCGCCGAGCTGGCGCGGTTTCCGGGACGTGTCATCACGCATGACAAGCTGCTCGCCGCGGTCTGGCCGCGCGACTATGAGCGTCACATCGAATATCTCCGCGTGATCGTGCGCAATATTCGTCAGAAGCTCGAAGACGATCCCGCATCACCCTCCGTCATCGTCAATGAGCTTGGGGTCGGGTATCGATTGATGGGTGTGACAGGATAGTCACTGAGGGTCGATATAGAGCAATAAATGCGGCTCGCCGGAAATTTATCTATTTGCTCTAGGGCAAGTATTTTAGCTGTACCCCAGATTAATCGACCCTGTACCTGATATTAACGCGCTCGATTCATCCCGAATAGCTTGCATTTCATCGCTGACGAACGAACTTTCACGCATTGTGGCGGATTGGTCGGGAGCTATGAACACAAACCTTTCCCCGCTCCGCCCAGCGATGACCGCGATTGCAGCCGTTATCGCCTTGTCCTCAACCCCCTTGCTGGCGCAGGCCACGGATACCGCCGCGCCGGTAGCCGTCACTCCGCCGCCGCCCGCCGTCGTGCCGCCCGCGCCCGAAGCTGCGCCGCCCGCGCCTGTCGAGACGGCGCCTGCCCCAACCACTGCTCCAGCCATGAAGACGATGAGCACGCCCGTCGTGCATGAAGCCGATACGGCGCCCCAGCCTTCCCAGTCGGCCACCGCGCCGACACGCACTGCGCCGCTTAAGCGTACCGCCACCGCGTCGTCCGCTCGTGCGCCGGCCCCGGTTGCCCCGGCACCGGTCGCGAAGGCCTCGCTCCCGCCCGCCAAGGTCGCGCCGGCGAAGGCTGCCGCCGCGCCCGTCCCGGTTCCGGCCCCGGTCGCGAAGGTCAGCCCGACAGCGGCGCAGGCCGCCGCCGACACGCCGCCGGCCGCACCTGCGGCGACAGTAACGCAGGCCACGACCACCGCGACCAACGACGAGACGCTCCCGATTGCGGGCGGCGTCGGTCTCGCGATCATCGCGCTCGGAGGGGCCGCTTTTGCCGCGAGCCGCCGTCGCCGTGGCCGCGAAGACGACGAACGCGTGCTCGAGCGCGCACCGGCCGAGGCCGTTGCGGCTTCCGAGGCGGCGCCAGTCGCGGCAGCGCCGACGATGGCGGCCCCCCTCTCAGGCGCAATGCCCAGGACGCTGCCCAACGGCTTCGATATTTCGCGCTTCGGCCGCCACACGCAAGCCGCCTATCTTGGGCCGACGCCGGACAATCCCTCGCACTCGCTCAAGCGCCGCCTCAAGCGCGCACGCTTCTTCGACCAGCGCGAACGCGAGGCGGCAGCCGCCGGCCGCCCGGTAGAGCAGGCGCCGGTTGCGGCACCCGCCGCACAGGCCGCGCGCGTCAAATGGGATGACGGCCAGATCACGGTTCGGATGGCGCCGCAACGCCAGCGCGGCGGCCTCGGCTATCTCTTCCAGCGCTGACCCGGGCGGGTCAGGGAAAGGGCGCCGTCGTTCTTCGGAGCGGCGGCGTCACTTCCCTCTCCCCGCGGGCGCTGGCGGGACCGCGTGGAGGCGCGCGGTCCCGCCTTGGCTTCTAATCCTCAGATTTCGAGCTGGCTGCCCAATTCGACCACGCGGTTGATCGGCAGCTTGAAGAATTCCATCGCGCTTTCGGCATTCTGGACCATCCATGCGAACAATTTCTCGCGCCAGATCGCCATGCCCGGCTTGGACGAGGGAATGAGCGTCTGGCGGCCGAGGAAGAAGCTCGTGTCCATCGGCCGGAAGATCGGGCCGCAGCTTTCGGTACGGGCGAGTGCGGCCGGAATGTCGATCTCCTCCATGAAACCGTAATGGAGGATGATGCGATAAAAGCCCTCGTCGAGCGCTTCGCACTCCACGCGTTTTTCCTCAGGCACCTGCGGGACGCCCTGTATCTGGACCGTCAGGATGATGATGCGCTCGTGCAGCACCTTGTTGTGCTTGACGTTGTGGAGCAGCGCCGGCGGCACGCCCTTCGCGCTCGCTGACAGAAAAACCGCCGTGCCCGCGACACGTTTGAGCGAGCGTACCGTCGTGCCGATGAACATCTCCATCGTCATCGCACTCTGGTTGAGATGCTCCCGCACGATCTGGCGGCCGCGCGCCCATGTCGTCAGCAGCGTGAAAGCGACCACCGCCACCAGCAGCGGGAACCAGCCGCCATCGGGTATCTTGGTCAGGTTCGACGCGAAATAGGCGCCGTCGATGATCAGGAAGGCGCCGGTGACGCCGACCGCGATCGGCTTCGGCCAGTTCCAAACCGAATAAGACAGCACACCGAACATGCAGGCGGTGATGAACATCGTGCCGGTGACGGCGACACCATAGGCCGCCGCCAGCTTGGTCGAGCTTCCGAAGCCGATCGTGATCATGATCACCAGCAGCAGCAGCGCCATGTTGACGAACGGAACGTAGATTTGCCCCGCCGCCTTGGCGCTGGTGTTGACGATGCGCAGGCGCGGCAAGAATCCGAGCTGGATCGCCTGCTGCGTGACCGAGAAAGCGCCCGAGATCACCGCCTGGCTTGCGATGATCGTCGCGACCGTGGCGAGGAAGACGAGCGGCAGCCGCGCCCAATCGGGCGCCATCAGATAGAAGGGATTCTCGATCGCCTCCGGATGCGCCAGCAGCAGCGCGCCTTGGCCCATATAATTGAGCACCAGGCACGGCATGGCGATGTAGAGCCATGATATGCTGATCGCGCGTCGGCCGAAATGGCCCATATCGGCGTAGAGCGCCTCGGCGCCCGTGACCGCCAGCACGACCGATCCCAGCGCGAGGAAAGCGAGCTTGGGATCGACCAGGAAGAAGCGCGCCGCCCACATCGGATTGAGACTGCCGAGAATGGCCGGATGCGTCGCCACGCTGCGGACGCCAAGCACCGCCAGCACGGCGAAATAGAAAACCATGATCGGGCCGAACAAGGCGCCGACCTTGGCGGTGCCATAGGATTGGATCGCGAACAGGCCGATCAGGATCACGATCGAGATCGGCATCACCATCGCGGTGAAGGTGTCGCTGACCGTGCTTAGTCCTTCGACTGCCGACAGGACCGAAATGGCCGGCGTGATGATCGCGTCGCCATAGAAGAGCGCGGTCGCCGCCACGCCGAGCATGATGATGCCCGCCGTCCAGCGCCGTGCGCCCAGCCGCCGCGCGATCAAGGCGAGCAAGGCCAGGCTGCCGCCCTCGCCATGATTGTCCGCGCGCAGGATGATGAAGACATATTTGATCGTGACGATCAGCATCATCGTCCAGAAGATCAGGCTCAGCACGCCGAAAATGTGCGGCTGATCGACGGGCAGCGGATGCGGGCCGGCGAGGCTCTCCTTCAACGCGTAGAGCGGCGAAGTGCCGATATCGCCGAACACGACGCCAAGCGCACCGAGCGCGAGCAGGGGTAGCGGTTCCTGCACATGGGAGCCGTGAGCGTGCGGCGTCTCTTCGGGCAAGGCGGAGGCCATCATCGGATAAGCAACTTTCAGGAACGCGGGTCGGTTCGCCGTCCGCATAGGGCGGATGGCGCTATCGCCATAGGCTTTCGAGGGGACGAAGCCGTGAAGGACATATGTTTTGCATATGTTTTCGCATTTCGGGGCTTACGCAAAATCTATGCGAATGGCTTTGCGCCCGCCTCGAATCCTTATGCGGCGGCGCATAGGTCGATTCCCGATCGGGAGTTTCGGCCATGGCCTTTCACGAACGGAAATATGCAAATCTGGTCTTGCGACTGGCCGGTCTTGTCCTGTTCGGATTCGGGGCGTTGATCGCGCGGCATCTGTTCGGCGCGGCCGATCCGACCGCCAAGTCCAGGGCCTTGCCTTATCTCCTGGCGCTGATCGGAATGGCGAGCACAAGCGCGGGCTCGGCGCTGGCCGTGCTGGGTCGGCATTTGTTCGATCAGGTGGATTTGTCCTCGCGCTGGACGATCCACGCCTATGAACGAGAGGCGCGGAGCAGGTCAGCGCGATTGCGCGGCCGCGACGCCCAATAGCCAAATACGCATCTTGGCGCGCGTTTCCTCGCTCAGTTCGATCAGCACGCGTCGCGCATCGGCCGCATCTCGCGACCTCGCCAACACACCCTGTTCGAGCATTGCGTTGATGCAGCGCATTGCCGTCGTGGTCGGCACCGATGCGGCGATGCACAAGCTCGACATGCTCACTCGCCGATCGAATCCGCTTTGCGCGAACAGATCGAGCAGAATGTCCCACTCGGGATCGGCGAAGATCACGGAGTCGAACATCGCGTCGCGCTTGCGCCGCCAATGGCTGATCGTCCGCGCGAGCTGAACCAGGTCCGCTTCGCTGATCGCGTCGCCTGCCGGGGCGGGCATGCCGATCCGCTGCGTATTCACGAGGCGCGGCCTTGGACGGTCGGCGGGTCGAGCGTGAATTCGGAAAGATCGATCGGGCGGTCGGGCATGCCGTGGGCGCGGCGCAGCATTTCGATCACGAGCGAGACGCGGGTGAGCCCGGCGAGATCGCCTGCTTCGACCATCAGCGCCTCGGCGGCTTCGAGATGACCCAGGCACGCTTCGAGCTGCCCCTGATTCATGACGCAAACTCCATCCGTAAAAATCCCCGCGATCTGCGCCTGGTCACTCCGGCAATCGAGCCACTCTAATGGAGGTCCGGGTTTGGCGGAAGGGCTCGTCCACATCGTCATCGCGGATCCAATTTTGCGTCGCCTGCCGGGGGCCGCTACGCATGTCTTTTCCATCGGATATATCCATGCGCCTGTCCCTGTTCATCCTGCTCCTTGCATCCGCCCCCGCTTTGGCCGCGCACAAGTTCGAGGATCTCGCAATCTCGCCCAAAGGCGAAGCCGTCGCGGCGGTGGAATCGGAAGACAGCGTTGGCGCGCACGGCACGATCGTGTTGCGCCGCGTTTCCGATGGGCGCGTGCTGCGCGTGATCGATCCCTGCGCGGGGTGCGATTATTCGGACCCGGTCTTCGCCGCCGACGGCCGTCTCGTTTTCCTCGGGCGCGACCGTGCGGCGGGCACCGTCTCGGTCAATCTCGCCGATGCGGGTGGGCATCTGCGCATCGTCGCCACGATCAAGGGCCTCGCGGAAGCACCGCGGTTCGCGCCCGACGGCAAACGCATCGCCGTGCTGGTTACCTTGAATGCCACCAAGGAAACCGGCGCGACGCAGGCGGGCGCGCGTCAGGTCGGCGAGATCGGCGAGAGCAGTGACGAAAAGCGGATTGCGGTGTTCGATCTCGCGGGCACCGTCGCCGGCGACGCCGTCAAGCCGATCTCGCCCGCGGGGCACTACGTCTACGAATATGCGTGGACACCCGACGGCAAGGGCTTTGTCGCATCGACCGCGCCGGGTGATGGCGACGACAATTGGTGGGTGGCGACGATCGACGCGATCGACGCGAGCACCGGCGCGGTCCGCCCGATCGCGAAGCCCGCTACCCAGGTCCGCTTCCCGCGCATTTCGCCCGACGGCAAGACGATTGCCTATATCGGGGGGCTGATGAGCGACTATGGCTCGGTCGGCGGTGACGTCTGGACGGTACCGTTCGCGGGTGGCTCGCCCATCAATCGCACAGCGGGCCTGAAAGCGACGATCACCTCGTTGGTCTGGCTCAAGGATGGGCTGCGGGGCACGATGCTCGCAGGGGCCGATGCCGCGCTCGTGCGGATCGACGATAAGGGCAAGGTCGCCACGTTCTGGAGCAAGCCCGTCGGGCTCGCGGCGGGCGATGCCAAGGCCGCCTTCAGCCTCGACGGGCGGATCGCGGCCTCGACCGTCGTCGATTTCGAGCATGCCGCCGCGCTCTATGCCGGGCCGGTCGCCGCGCTCGCTCCGATCACGCACGACAATGACGCGATGCCCGCTCTGGTTCGAGCCCGGAGCGTCAGCTGGAGCAATGGCGGCTTCCAGGTTCAGGGATGGCTGCTCGCACCGGCCGATGCCGATCCCGCCCAACGCGCGCCGATGATCGTCAATGTCCATGGCGGGCCCGCTTCCGCGCATATGCCCAATTATATCGCCGCCAACGGCATCACCGCCGATCTGGCGCGTGCGGGCTATTATATCTTCCTGCCCAATCCGCGCGGCAGTTACGGCCAGGGCGAGGCCTTCACCGCCGCCAACAAGCGCGATTTCGGTGGCGGCGATCTGAAAGATATTCTCGCCGGCATCGACGCGGTCGAAAAGATCGCGCCGGTCGACGAGACCAGGCTCGGCCTGATGGGCGGCAGCTATGGCGGCTTCATGGCGATGTGGACCAACACGCAGACGAGCCGGTTCAAGGCCCTCGTCGCAGGTGCGGGCCTGTCCGACTGGATCAGCTATTACGGGATCAACGGGATCGACCAGTGGATGATCCCGTTCTTCGGCAAGTCGATGTACGATGATCCCAAGGCCTATTGGGACGTATCCGCGATCCAGTTCATCAAGCGCGCGAAAACGCCGACCTTCATCTATGTCGGCGAACGCGATATCGAGGTGCCGCCGACCCAATCGATCGAATATTGGCACGCGCTCAAGGATATGGGCGTGCCCGCCAGCCTCGTCATCTATCCGGGCGAGGGCCACCGGCTGCGCGATCCGGCACATGCCGCCGACATGCGCAAGCGCACCGTCGCCTGGTTTGACACATATGTGAAGGGCGGCAAGTAAAGGCATGGGAACGGGGCGCCTGCGGATCTTCTTCGACGGCGGCTGCCGGCCCAATCCCGGCAAGATGGAGATCGCGGCGGTCGCGCGCGGCACTGCCTATCCGCGCCTGGACGTCGGCCATGGCAGCGGTGAGGAGGCCGAATGGCTGGCCTTGCTCCACGCGGTCGAGATCGCCGTCATGCTGGGTGGCGACGATATCGAGCTGGTGGGGGATTCCCGCTCCGTGATCGATCAGGCGAGCGGGGCGGGCAAATGTCGAGATGCGCGGATGCGGCAGCATCTGGCGGCGTATCAGGCAGCCATTTCGACGATCCCACGCGTGCGGTTGCGCCACGTTCTCCGATCGAAGAATCTGGCCGGAATAGCGCTGGCGAAAGGCCATCCGCGCTAGACTGCAGGGGTACCCGCAAGGCTGCACACGCGGGCAGGGCAATCCTGATAGATTCTCAGAGCTTCGTCGCCGCCACAGGCAAAATGATTTTGACGCCGTCGAGGATCATGAAGCGCTCAGTCGCTTGAATGGGTATGATGGTGTTGGGAAGTAATATATAAAGGCGATGGGGATCCAACCGTCCCGCAGCAAAGTCTTGATCTTCTGCCAAGAGACGCCGCGTCGTGTTTCTGTTATTGCGAGCGGCATATACTATTCGGACAGGCCGTCGGGCGTCCACTGCGCGCCACGCTACTTCCTGAAACAAATCCAGCTGAAGTGTTGCGTCGCCGGGTACGAAGGTAACGTCACGGGAAAGCGCGATCGCCCGTTGCCAGCGGGGATCATGGGTGCGAATCCAGGTCGCCGGATTTGCTGAGGCCGCCGTTTGCTCGCGTGTCCATAGGGCGAGACCAACAAGGTCGAGAATTTGGAGAGCAAGGAGTCCACCGACCACCAGCTCAACCCGCTTATGAGACATTCTATAGGCAGTCGTGATGGCAAAGAAGGCCAGCACGTAAGAGACCGGCCAAAACATTCGGCTCGATGCACGCAATGGGTCTATGGCGATGATGACGGCGTTCGGAAGAGGAAGCGTAGCAAGCGTACGCCCGGCAAAATCAATACGATTCGTAATGGCGATCAACCCTAGCGCGACGAGAGCGGGTATAAGCCAAAGGAGCCTTCGATTCAGGGTTCTGATCTCTTCGTCGGCGGCCGTGTGTCGGGCGATCCACGGCGTCAGCAATAGGAGGAGGAGCAAACCGGCTCCCAAATATTGAAATGCTTCCAGCTGCCTGTCCGGAGCTTGGGGTATCGCCGGTAGGAATGCCGAAAAGGAGGAAAGGGCGGGGTTCCATAAAGCATCCAATGGCATCCCAAAGCGACCGTACGTCCGCGAAGCAACGACGCCGGTATCCACGCCCAGGACCACAAGAATCGCCGCTAACAATAGTAGACTTGCGGCGCTTCCGAGGGCCAATTGAATACGATCCTGCCGCGACAGTTCGGAGCCCGGAGAGGCAAGCCGTTCAAGAAGGGCGGAGCCCCAGATGGCGCCGACCATGACAAGCAGATAGCTGTGGAGCATCGCGGATATGCCAAGCAGGGTGAACCAGCACCGCCAATCCCCGGCGCGACGCGGCGACGTAAACAACCAGAGCGTCCAAAGAATGACCCAATGGTTGAAAAGATTAACATGTATTTGGCGCGTATAGAGCGTCGGCAGAAGGGATAGAAATCCAATGCCGCACCAAAGTGAGAGGCGAGAGGGAGCATAAGGCTTCAGCAATAGGCGTGCGAAAATAACATGTAGAAGCAAGGCGATGAGATAAAGGATGCCGACAAATTGAACATCCATGCCGATCCATCGACGGAACGGGGACAATATAGTCGCGAGAAGTGGATTACTATCCGTAAAAAGTAGAGGCACCCCATCAGGGAAATTCAGTAGATTTGTTTTGAGACCTTGCGCTGTCGGATCGTTGAGCCAGGCGTGTAGCCCGAGCGCGCCTTCGCCGTTATCCGTACCCCTCAGCAGCCAGTAAATATTATGCGGATCAAGAACTTGCACATGGAAAAATATAAGGAAAATAGCGACGGGAACAGTGATTACTAATATAAAATCTGCATAATATATAATAATATTACCAAGATATTTCACCCCGATGTGAGAATTTTTTCCAGATCTATTATGGATCTCTTTCATAATCACTCTGGTCAAAGCCAACTTCTATGCAATATACTTGCGTTAATTTGTCAGGCCGATCCTAAATCACCTAAATGTGATTACAAGATTTAAATAAGGTATTGTTGCCTTGATCGGCGGCGATTGCAACACGTGGAGTTTCAGCCGGAATTTCAGCGGCAGCAGCTTTTGCCGGCTGCTCGACGTCGCCTGACTATGTCGGCGTTCTGATCAGCTCGACGATATCGAACTCGTAGCGCAACCAGCCGCGATTGGCGGCGGCTTCCACGGTGGCGGTCTTCTTCCTCCGCGCTTCGGCGAGCGATTTGGTGTGCCCCCAGAACACTTCGGTCCGCCCGCCGCCCAGATGTGCGACGATCCGCCAATAATGCGTGAATTCGGTCGCGGTCGGGCCGATCGTCTTGACGTAGCCGTCGGGCAAAGTGGCCGTGAGGTAAAATTTCTTCTTCGCCATCGTGGCATCGATAAGAGTTTTGCCCTCGCGGCGCGCCTGTCTTCTATCCTTCCGCCGTATCCTGACCGTCTGTCCGCACGAACAGGGCCTGGCCCGCCCGGATGCGTGCGCCCGTCTCGATCCCCTCGGCGAAGCGGAAGCGCTTGGGCAGCAGCATCACGATGGTCGAGCCATGCTCGAAATAGCCCATTTCCTCGCCTTTCCGGATTTTGGCGGCGACCGGAATGGTGCGGGGGCCGCCGATGCGCAGCGACCTCGCCGTATCGAGGAAAGAGAGGCGGATACTCGCGACCAGCACCGCCGCGACCGCGACCAGCATCACCGGCGTGCCGTCGTCCAGTCGGCAGCGGATCGCCGCGCGCTCATTCTTGCAGAAGAGCCGTTCGACCCGCTTCAACGCGATCGGATTCACATTCCAACAGTCGCCCGAAATATAGGTGACCTGGTCGACCGTCAGGTCATGCGGCGCGTGGAAGTGGTGGTACATGCCCGCGGTCAGCCGCAGCGTCACGTAGGTTCCACCCTCAAAAAGCTCCGCCGCCGCCTGATCGCCCAGCAGGTCGCTTAGCGCATAAGGCGCGCCCTTGATCTGGTGGACCGTGTCGCCCTCGATCGGCCCGTGCGCGCCGACGATCGCGTCGCAGGGGCTGGCGACCACGTCGGCATCTTCCGCCACCGGCCGTGCGCCCGGTTTCAGCTGGCGGATGAAGCAGGCGTGCATGCTCGGGAATTCGGTCTCGGCCGCGTCCGCCAGATCGACATCGGAGAAGAATTTCCACAAAGCGATCGAGCTTCGCGCCACGATCGGATTCTCGATCTTGCTGAACCAGCCGACGAAATCGGTCGCCAGCCGGCGCGGCAGGCGGTTGGTGAGCAGGAAGTTCAGGTCCTCGTTGGCGACGAGGCGCGCGATGGCCGATCGCATTGTCACAATCCCGAAGCTGAAACGCGGTAGCAAAAGTCATGCATTGGTCTCTCGCTTTCATCGCGGCGGGATCGGCGGGTATCGGCGCTACCGCCGGCCGTCGCCGCCTGCTTCTGTCCCAAGCCAAGCACCGCTCGCTCGCGGGCCATAGCAAATGGTCGCGCCGGATTGCGGGGCTGATCCCGTCGATCGAGTATGACGCGGCCAAATTCTTTCGGTGCGATGGCGCGCCCGAGGATGTGGTCGCGCGGCGCGAGCAGGGGTTCGATCGGCTGGCGGCGGTCTTCGCCGAGCTTTATCCCAAGGGCCGCGCGCTCACCGCCGAGACGCGGCCGGGCTTGTCCGACCTGCAATTCACCGGCAGCTATCGCGTGCCGTTCCAGTTCGCGCGGCTCGTGAAGGACAATCTGGGTGTTAGCGCCTTCGTCGAACGTTCGGCGGGCGTCACGCTCACCGATCTCGATGGAAACAGCTTCTACGACCTGACCGGCTCCTACGGCGTCAACCTGCTCGGCTATGACGCCTACAAGGCGATGATTGCGGACGCGGTGACGCAGGTTGCCGATCTCGGCCCCGTGCTGGGCCAGCTTCACCCGGTGGTGGCGGATAATGTCACGCGGTTGCGCGTGCTCACCGGGCTCGACGAAGTCTCGTTCCATATGTCGGGGACGGAGGCGGTGATGCAGGCGGTGCGGCTCGCACGCTACCATACGCGGCGCAGCAAGCTCGTCCGCTTCTGCGGCGCCTATCATGGCTGGTGGGGCGACGTGCAGCCGGGGATCGGCAATCCGGTCCCCGCCGACCGCACCTTCACGCTCGCCGAAATGTCCGAGAAAGCGCTGCGCACGCTCGCCACGCGTACCGACATCGCCTGCGTTCTGATCAATCCGCTCCAGGCGCTCCATCCCAACAGCGCCGCGCCGTCCGACAATATGCTCGTCGATGGCGGGCGTCGGGCGGGCGTCGATCGCGAGGCCTATACTGAATGGCTGCACCGGGTGGCGGAGATTTGCCGCGAGCGCGGGATCGTGCTGATCCTCGACGACGTCTTCACGGGCTTCCGGCTCGCGCGCGGCGGGGCGGGCGAATATTTCGGCATCCGGCCTGACATGGTCACGTTCGGCAAGACGCTGGGCGGTGGCCTGCCCAATGGCGTGCTGGTCGGCAAGGCCGCGCTGATGAAGCGTTATCGCGAGGATCGCCCCGCCGACATTTGCTTCGCGCGCGGCACCTTCAACGCGCATCCGTATGTGATGGCGTCGATGAACGCCTTCCTGCGCAAGCTCGACGAGCCCGAAACCGCCGCGCTCTATGAGGGGCTCGACGAGCGCTGGAACGCGCGCGCGGCGCGGATGAACGCGAGCCTCGCCGCGGCGGACGTGCCGGTGCGCGTCGCCAATCTCTCGTCGATCTGGACCGTGCTTTACCAGGTGCCGTCGCGCTTCAACTGGATGTTGCAATATTATCTGCGCGAGGAAGGGCTGCTGCTGAGCTGGGTCGGCACGGGACGCCTGATCTTCAGCCTCAATTATAGCGACGCCGACTTCGAAGAGGTCGTGACCCGCTTCACCCGCGCCTGCGAGCGGATGGCCGCCAACGGCTGGTGGTGGCACGCGCCAGACGCGACCAACAAGAGCGTCCGCCGCGGGATATTGCGCGAATTGATCGCGAAGCGTTTCGGGCGCTGACAAGGACGTCATGCCAGCGAAAGCTGGCATCTCAGGCGGCTCCTTTCCCTCCTGAGACCCCAGCTTTTGCTGTGGTGACGGAAATATGGTCCACATCTTCACCACCCGGAACGCTGCCCGCGCCAAAAGGGAAAGCGCGGGCAGGAACTGGATCAGCGCGCGGCAATGCCGCCGTCGAACCGCTCGCCCTTGAGCAGGCGCACCGGCGCGTGGCGATATTGTTTGAAGTCGTTGAACGGGTCGGTGATAATCTTCGCCGCCCAGACGAGCCCGGTCGGCACGTCGCGCACGAAGAAGAGCTGGAACGTGCGGAACAGTAGGCCGCCCGCGCCCAGCACCAGCCACATCAGGCCGACATGGCGCAGGAAGCCCATCGGTCCGGGAATTTCGCTGAACACGCCCCACAAGGTCGGGCTCACCAGCAGCAGCAGCGGCATCAATGCCCAGATCGACATGAAGACGACCTTGCGCATCAGATTGTAGCCGACCTTGATCTCTTCCTTATACTGGTGCGTGGCCTGGTTGACCTCGTCATAGCCCTTGGGCTCGAAGAAGAAGTGGCCCGCCTGGCGGCTGGTCATCGCCACGCACCAGCCGAGCAGGCTCGCCAGCGCCGGATCGTGAAACAGCAATATGTAGGCGCCGATGAAGCTCGACGCGCTCAGGAAATGCAGGCTCTGGTTGATCAGGCTGTGATGATAATAACGATGATCGTCCCAGCGCTGCTCGTCGAGCTGCTCCTTGAAGGCCGCGATCTTCTCGCCGCTCTTGGCCTTGATCGCGCCGCCCTTCTGTTTGAGCGCGCCTCCGGCTTTCTTGATCTTCGTCGTCTTGGTCGTCGCGGTCATGACCTGCCCGTTCAATGTTTGCGGAAACGGAGGAGCTCGAAATGGCCCAGCGGGGGAAGCGCCTGCCGCTCGACCAGCTCGACCGAGCCATTGGCGGCGGCCCAGTCGGAATAGCGCTCGAACGGAAATTCGGTGCGGAACCCAAGGCGGCTGGTGATCGGCATCAAAGCCTTTTCGATCCCGCCCCGCAGGCCCTCGCCGGCGCCGATCCGCGTCGTGATGATGATCTCGCCGCCGCGGCGCACCGTGCGCGCGAATTCGTCGAGCGCGCGCTCCGGATTGGGGACGGCGGTAATGACATATTGCGCGACGACCACGTCGAACGCGCCGTCGTCGAACTGCAGATCCTCGGCATCCATCACCGCGATCGCCTCGACATTGGAAAGCTTTGCCGCGCGCGTGCGCGCCTTGGCGAGAATGCCGTCGGAAATGTCGATGCCGTAGAGCGAGCAGCGCTTGCTGTAATAAGGCAAGGAAATCCCCGTGCCGCAGCCGACCTCGAGCACGCGCCCGCCGATGCGGTTGGCCGCCTCGATCGCGATGCTGCGGCCCCGGCGGAAAACAGCCCCGAAAACAAGGTCATAGATCGGGGCCCAGCGGTCGTAAGCCGCCGCCACCGCCTGGGTCCGCATCGCCGTATCCATATCCCGATCTCCCATGATCCGGAACGCTATGGGTCAGATGCGCGACAGAAGCGCGACGACTTGATGCCGGTTTTGTTACATTATGCAGGGCGATGGTTCGTCGGCCGGCCGGATCATGGCCTGCACAAGAAGCGCTCAGCGTGGCGTGGGGGCGTCCAGGGCAAGCCATGTCCGCAACGCGGCATTCACCGCCTCGGGCGCTTCGAGCGGGGCCATGTGGCCGCACTCCTCGAACGTGACGAACCGGGCACCCCCGATCGCGTCGGCGATTGCGCGATTCTGGTCGGGCGGGCTCCAGCTGTCCGCCACGCCGACGCCTACCAGAGCAGGGATCTTGATTTCAGCCAGCAGCGGCCGGGCATCGGGGCGATCCAGCAACGCCTGGATCTGGTTGCGGTGGATTTCAGGCGTCATCCGCTCCACCATTGCATAGAGCGCGTCGCGCAGCGGCCCGTGGAAATTGCCGGGCGCGACCATGGGCGGCAGCCAGGCGTCGGCCAGCGCGCGCATCCCCTTGTCTCGGCTGAGGTCCGTCAAGCGTCGGCGCCGCTCCAACTCGCCCGGAGGGGCCGGATGCACGCCGGTGTCCAGCAAGGCGATGTGCGTCACGCGGTCGCGAAGCTGTCGGAATAGCTCCAGGGCGATCCGCGCACCCATCGAGTGTCCGGCGACTGCGAAACGTGGCGGTGCATGCTCAGCGATATGCGCGGCCATTGCGGAAATCGACGAGAAGCCGCGCAGGTCCGGCACATGGACATCGCAACGGGTCGAAAGAGCCGCGATTTGCGGACGCCAGATGGCGGCGTCACACAGCAGACCCGGTATCAGATAGAGTGCCTGTCTCACGGGCCCGGCCATGAGCGAATCCGCGCCGGGCTGTCAAAGCTTCCTTCGCGTGGTCATCGATCTGCCATCGAACTGACCCACGCGCTTCATGGGCCCGCATTATTGGGGCGTACCAACGGAAACGGCGCGAGGAGCGTTCGGTTGGCTTCCTTCCCTGAATTGCCGCCGGTGATGCGCACGCGCGGACCCGGCTCCAAAAAGCCCTTCTCCGCGCCTGCCTGTCTGCCGGCTTGGTTCGACGAGCCCGATGCCAAGCCCGCGCACCGGCAGCGCATGCATTTTCGCACGATCTGGATTTCGGACATCCATCTCGGCACGCCGGGCTGCAATGCCGAGCTGCTGATGGACTTCCTGAAGTCGATCGAGTGCGAGACGCTCTATCTGGTCGGTGACATCATCGACGCCTGGCGCCTGCGCAAGGGCTGGTATTGGCCGCCGCGCCACAACGATGTCGTGCGCCGCATCCTCAAGATGGCCAAGCACGGCACCCACGTCGTCTATGTGCCCGGCAATCATGATGAGGTGCTGCGCGATTATGCCGGCCTCGCCTTCGGCGATGTGACTGTCGCGAACGAGGTGATCCACGAAACCGCCGATGGCCGCCGCCTGCTGGTGTTGCATGGCGACCAATTCGACAGCGTCGTGCTCTATGCCAAGTGGTTGGCGTTCCTGGGCGACAGCGCCTACGAGTTCCTGCTCAAGGCGAACCGGGTCGTGAACTTCGTGCGGCGCCGTTTCGGCCTGCCTTACTGGTCGCTTGCCGCGCACATGAAGAAGCGCGTCAAGAATGCGGTCTCCTTCATCTCGCGCTTCGAGGAAGTGGTCGCCCGCGCCGCCGCCGAACGCCATGTCGATGGCGTGGTGTGCGGCCACATCCATTCGGCCGAGATCCGCCAGTTCGGCGACATCACCTATTATAATGACGGCGATTGGGTCGAAAGCTGCACCGCCTTGGTCGAGCATGACGATGGCCGGATCGAGATCATCGACTGGGCCGAACGCAAGCGCGCCGAGGCAATGGAGGCCGGAGCGGCGCCCGCGCGGATCGGCAATCTGACTTTGGTGCCCGCATGAAGCTGGCGCTCGTCTCGGATGCCTGGCGCCCGCAGATCAACGGCGTGGTGCGCACGCTCGAGACGACCGTCGGCAAATTGCGCGCACGCGGCTGGACGGTCGAGACGATCACGCCCGATCTGTTCCGCAACATTCCCTGCCCCTCTTATCCCGAAATCCGCCTGGCGATCGGCGCGGGGCGTGAGGTCGCGCGGCGGCTGGCCGGCTTTGGCGCGGATGCGGTCCATATCGCGACCGAAGGCCCGCTCGGCTGGGCGGCGCGGCGCTGGTGCCTCGATCAGGGCATGCCCTTCACCACTTCGTTCCATACCCGCTTTCCCGACTATGTCGCGTTGCGTACCGGATTGCCGCCGAGCTGGTTCTGGCCGGTGGTGCGGCGTTTCCATGCCCCCGCCACGCGGATCATGGCCGCGACGCGGATGCTGTCCGAGGAACTTGCCGGGCAGGGGCTGACACAGACCCACCGTTGGTCGCGTGGCGTGGATCTCGATCTGTTCACCCCCGACGCGCCGCTGCTCGCGGCAATGGCGGGGCTGCCGCGGCCGATTCAGCTCTATGTCGGGCGGGTCGCGGTCGAAAAGAATGTCGAGGCTTTTCTCGATGCGCCGGTCAACGGATCGAAGGTCGTCGTCGGCGACGGCCCGGCACGCGCGCAGCTCGCGCAGCGTTATCCGATGGCGCATTTCCTGGGCGCGCTGCACGGCCCGGCTTTGGCCTCGGCTTATGCGTCGGCGGACGTGTTCGTCTTTCCCAGCCGCACCGATACGTTCGGCCTGGTGATGATCGAGGCGCTCGCCACCGGCACGCCCGTCGCCGCTTTCCCGGTGCACGGTCCGCTCGACATAATCGGCGACGCGAAGGCGATGATCGGGGCGATGGATCAGGATCTTTGTGCCGCGATCCGCAAGGCGCTCACCGCCCGGCCGGCTGCCTGCGCGGCGGAGGGCAGGCGCTACAGTTGGGACGCATGCACCGATCAGTTCGTGGCGGGGCTGAGCCTGCCCTCTACCCCGGAATTCCGCCGCGCCGCCTGAAAGACTACCATCAGCGCTTTCGGCCGGGACGGTGCTGCAATGCCAGCCGCCACAGCGGTATCGTGCACAGCATGATCTGCCCCAGCACCGGCACGAACAGACTCGTCACCATGCCAGTCGCCGCGCCTAGAATCACCGCGGTTCCGCGGTCGCGCGTGATCAGGATCGCCTCGGCAGCGGCATGCTCATCAACCACCGGCGGCGAGGTTACGAGCGTCTGCAGCCGCCGGTTGAGGATGGCAGCCACGACCAGCCAGGCGCAATAGCAGAATATCGGCACGCGCATGCTGGGGTTGGCGCTGGCAAAGGCGGTGAAGAAGGGCATCGCCGCGACCGAAGCGAGCAGCATCAGATTGGGAAATAACAGCCGCGGCGAATAATGCGCGGCGAGCGAAAACGTGCGGTGATGGCCCGCCCAGAAGAAGCCGATCACGAAGAAAGAGATGAAGAAACCCAGGAATTCGGGTGTCAGATTGACCAGCGCGATCCAATAATCGCGATCGGGCGAGCCGAACCGAAGATGCGGCGCGTGGATGTCGATCACCAGCAAGGTGATCACGATCGCGAACACCGCATCGGAGAAGAAGATCAGCCGTTCGAGCCCATGTTCGGGCCCATGCGCGACGGTCGATTCCCTTGCCATGCTGTCCCTCTCAGGCCGGCTCGACGTCGATCATGCGGACAAGCGGCCGCGCTGTCCACCGTCAGCGGGCCAGCCTTCCATCGGCAGCCGCCTCGGGCGTGTAGGGGAAGAGGATATCCGGATCGGGCGGATCGATCGCGGCGACCACCTCGGTAGGCGCCACGCGCTGCAATAGATGCCGGATGATCGCCAGCCGCGCGGGCTTCTTGTGATCGGCGCGGACGCAATGCCACGGCGCGATCGAGTTATGCGTGCGCTCCAGCATCGTGTCGCGCGCGGCGGAATAGGCCTTCCACTTCTTCTGCGCGACCGCGTCCAGGTCCGATACCTTGAGCGTCTTAAGCGGGTCGGTACGGCGCGCTGCGAGCCGGTCCGCCTGCTCCTTCTTGGAAATGTCGAGCCAGAGCTTGATCATGACGATCCCGCTTTCGATCAGCATCCGTTCGAAATCGGGCGCATCGCGCAGGAATTCGGCCTGTTGCGACGGCGCCGCGAAGTCCATCACCGTCTCGACGCCCGCGCGATTATACCAGCTGCGGTTGAAGATGACGAACTCGCCCGCGGTCGGCAGGTGCGCGACGTAACGTTGGAAATACCATTGCGATTGCTCGCGGTCGGATGGCTTGGGCAGCGCCACGACGCGCGTATTGCGGGGCGAGAGGTGCTCCGTGATGCGCTTGATGCTGCCATCCTTGCCCGCGCCGTCGCGCCCCTCCAGCACCAGGATCGTGCGCGTGCCGCTCGCGATCAGCGCCTGTTGGGTACGCACCAACGCACACTGCAATTCCACGAGCTCTTTCTTGTAGTGGCTCATGCGCGGCAGCGTAGGTCCGCCGCCGCGCGAGAGTCAAACGTGGAAAGAGGGGCTTAGCGACAGTTTCCCGCGACCGCTGCAAGGCACTTGCCGTCCACCTGCGGCGCGGGAACATGTGCGATCGTTGCCAGCGTCGGCGCGATATCGACCGTTTCGATGGGTTCTTTGCGGTCGTCCGCGCTCACGCCCGGCCACCAGAACAGGATCGGCACGCGCCGGTCATAATCCCAGGGCGAGCCATGGCCCGCGACCGTGTCGCCTGGCCCGCGCGGCATGCCCAGCGTCGCATATTGCAGGAACTGGACCTGGATATCGCCGCTACGCTCCTTGTCGTAACTCTCATGGAAGCGCTCGATCACGCTCAATTGATCGGGCTTGCCCGGCACGGGCGCGGCGGCGGCGGTTTCGTCGGCGCTATAGGCCTGCGCCACCTCGGGCTGCCGCCGAAGCCAGGCAAGCGCTGCGTCGCGTACTTTGGCGCGCAGCGCGTCGTCGGGGCCGACATTGATGCTCAATTGCTGCGGATCGTCGCCGACGATCGTCTCGTAATCGAGGCCGAGCTGCTTGCCGACCGCGTCGTTCAATCGTTTCACGAACGCGACCGGATCGATGCGTGGCGCGGCGATATTGTGCTCGCTCGCACGCTCGGCGGCGTCGATGGCGCCATGATCGGCGGTGAGCGCGACGACATAGGGCACGTGCAGGCTGTCGAGCTTGGCGAAGAAGTCGCCGAGCGCATGGTCGAGCACGGCCAAATGCACGCACATCTCGGCGCCGCCATTGCCGTAGCGATGACCGATATAATCGGTCGAGGACAGGCTGATCGCGAGCAGGTCGGTCGCCGGTCCCTGGCCCAGATGCAGGCGGTCGATCGTCCGGCCGGCGAAATCGAGTGTCATCGGATCGAAGATCGGGGAGACGCGCAGCTGGTCCTGGAAATCGGTGCGATGGAGGAAGTCGCCGCTTTCGACCGCCAGCGACAAATCCGGGGGCACCTTGCCCGACAGGTTGAGCTTGCCGAAGGTGTGCGGCGCGACCAGCGCCTGGCACGTCGCCGCCACATCTGTCGGCCAGAGCTTGGGCGGATTGGCCTTCCAACGCGCGAACAAGGCCGTGTTGAAGGCTTTGGCAGGCGCGAGCACGGCGGGCGTCGCCGGGCCCGCATAGGATGAGGTGGTGAAGCCCACCCCGTCATTCCACCAATAAACCGCGTCCGCATGATGACCCGCCATCATGATCGCCGCGCGGTCCTTGCCCGAGATCGCGACGACGCGCGCCTGCGGCTCGGCCTGCTTGAGCCATTCGCCGAGCGTGGGCACGCGCAGATTCTGGGGGCCGCGCGCATCGGGATCGGCGGTACCGCGCACCGCCACGCAATAGACGCTCGATCCGGTTTTGGTGTCGAACCAGGTGTTGGCGACGATCCCCGTCGCGGCCGGGTGGCGGCCGGTCAGGATGGTCGAATGGCCGGGGCAGGTCTCGGTCGCCGCATGGCTCTGATAGCCGGTGAAGGCGATGCCGTCGGACAGGCGCCTGAGCCCGCCGGTGAAGCTCGCGCGATAGCGCTGGAACAATTCGGCCGAGAATTGATCGATCGCGATCGCAACCACCAGTTTCGGCTGGGGCGGGGGCGGGGCCGCGTCGGCGCCGCTCCAGACAGCGGCCATCGCCAAGGCCGCTGCAATCCATTGTCCCGCCCGCATTTGATGTATCTCCTGTTTGATCAGCCCCGATCGCGCGACTTTGTTTCGGAACGATGACGAACCGGTTCCCTAAATTTTTGGACGGGCCTATGCATCGCGATATGAGCTATCGGACACGCGCCCTGCTGGGCAGTTTGTGCGCTTTTATCCTTGTGGGGCAAGGGCATGCGGCCACCGCGGACTTGTTGATCCGCGGCGGCACGATCTATACCGGATCGGACGCACCGTTCGTCGGCGATGTCGCGGTGACGGCGGACCATATCAGCGCCGTGGGCCGGCACCTGACGATCAAGGCGCGCCGCGTGATCGACGCCAAAGGCATGATCGTCGCGCCCGGCTTCATCGATCCGCACACCCATGTCGGCGACGATCTCGCTTCCGATGACGCACGAAAAAGGCTGGTGCCCGCTTTCCTGATGCAGGGCGTGACCACCGCCTTCATCGGCAATGACGGCGGCGGCGCGATCGACGTGAAGGCGGTGCTCGATCGCGTGCGGACAAAGCCCGTCGGGATCAATTACGCGACCTATACCGGCTTCGGCACGATCCGCGAAAAGGTCGTCGGCATGGCCAATCGCGCGCCGACGGCGGACGAGCTGGCGCGGATGAAGGCGATGGTCGGCGATGCGATGTGCCAGGGCGCGCTCGGCCTTTCGACCGGTTTGTTCTACGCGCCGCAGAGCTTTTCCAAGACCGACGAGGTCGTGGCGCTCGCGAAGGAAGCGGCGCGGCGCGGCGGCACGTATGACAGCCATATCCGCGACGAATCCTCCTACACGGTCGGGCTCAAGGCCGCCGTCGACGAGGCGATCGAGATCGGGCGCTTGGGCCATATCCCGATCCATATCTCGCACATCAAGGCGCTCGGCGTGGACGTGCAGGGACAGGCGCCGGACATCATCGCCATGATCGACAGGGCGCGCGCCGCGGGCATCGACATCACCGCCAGCCAATATCCCTGGTCGGCGAGCGGCACGAGCCTCGTCGCCTCGCTCATTCCATTATGGGCGCAGGATGGCGGACGCGTGGCTTTGCTCGCGCGCTTCGAGGATGCCGCGCTGACGCAAAAGCTCCATGCCGACATGGCAGAGAATCTTCGCAAACGCGGAGGCGCGGACGCATTGCTGATCGTCGAAGGTCCTTACAAGAACCGCACCCTCGCCAACGTCGCCAAGACGATGGGGAAAGACCCGATCGAGGCCGCCATCGCCGCGATCCGGATCGAGGATTCGGGCGTGGTCTCGTTCAACCAGAGCGAGACCGATATCGCTGCCTTCATGCGCCAGCCCTGGGTGATGACCGATTCCGACGCCTCGACCGGCCATCCGCGCGTCTACGGCACCTTCGCGCGCAAATATGCCAAATATGCGGTCGCCGACCACGTCATCACCGTGCGTCAGTTCATCGAACGCAGTTCCGCGCTGACGGCGGACTGGTTCCACCTCGCCGGACGCGGACATCTCAAGACGGGCGCCTTCGCCGATATCGTGATGTTCGACCCCAGGACGTATGCCGCGCGCGCCACGTACGAGCAGCCGACCCTATTCGCGGCAGGTGTCCGGACCGTGCTCGTCAACGGCCGGATCGCGGTCGATCAGGGTCGGTTAACCGGTGTTGCTGCAGGACGGGCGCTTCCCCACGCGCCAAGCCCCGGAACCTGTTCGTGACGATGCCTGATAGTCTCCAGACCGATTATGCCCGCGACGGCTATGTCATCGTGCGCGGACTGTTCAGCCCGACCGAAGTCGCCGAGATCGGCAAGGCGATCGACCAGGTCCATCAAGAGGCGGTCGCGCATGGCCGCAGCTTTCGCCACGGCAATCTCTTCTACAATATCGCGCCCGACGACAGCGGCACGCCGCTGGTGCGGCTGGCACAATGGATTTCCTACCATCAACCCATACTCAACGCGGTCCGGCTCGACCCGCGCTTCGCGGCTTTGCTCGAGCCCTTTCTAGGCCGCGACCTCAAGCAGATCATCAACCAGATCCACTGGAAGGCGCCCGGCGCGCGGGGCGATTTCGCCTGGCATCAGGATGCGCGCTTCCGCCTGCCGAGGGAGGCCTACCGCAACCTCGCCACCTCCTACATCCAGACCGGACTCGCGATCGATCCGCACACCGTGGAATCCGGCTGCATGAAGTTCATCCGCGGCAGCCACACGCACGGCGATCTTGATCTCGACACGAAGGTCGAGGTGCTGGGACGTTCGATGAACGATGCGGTGCTGGAGCGTGCGGGCCTCTCGCCCGACGATCTGGTCGAGGTGATCCTGGAACCCGGCGACCTCGCTTTCTGGAGCCCGTATCTCGTGCACGGGTCGGGTACCAATCGGTCCGATCACAAACGACGGCTCTACATCAACGGCTATGTCCGCGCCGAGGATTGCGATCGCGGCGAATGGGCCTTTCGCGACGGCAAATCCGTGCCGTTCGGGCCGGAGCCGGCGCTGGTCCATTATGAGGCCCTGCGCGAGCGCGGCGAACCGCATTACGTTGAGAATAGACCTTAGGTCGGGTCTCCACCTTAAACCACCGCCGCCTTCACCGCCTTCACGATCTGCGGCGCGGTCAACGGCTTTTGCAGGTAGATACTGTTGGGCACGCCCTCGGAGGGCCAATCGGCGGCGCTGTGGCCGCTGAAATAGATGATCGGCAAGGCGGGCCGCAGCTTGCGCGCATAGCGGGCAATCGCCCAGCCATCGGGCCCTTCGCCCAACCGCACATCGGTAATGAGCGCGGATACGTGCTGCCGCTCGCCATCGAGCACGTGAATGGCCTCGCCGCCATGGCCGGCCGTGACCACCGCGAAATCCGCATCCTCGAGCGACGTTTGCACAAGGTCGCGTATCAGGAACTCGTCCTCGACCAGAAGGACCAACTTCTTGTCCGGCATACACACCTCCCGCCCTGATACGCGCTGCCGGGCTCGCGTTTAAGCTTCTGTTACATCGATGAAATTTACAACCCGATTGGTACCAACCTCGATATTTCAATGGTTAATCGCGCATTGGCAGTTTCAGTGAGCCCTTTCCGACGGCCTTGCCGCCCACCGCATGCGCCGCGTGAAATTAATTCACATTCCCGTGTGCCGTGGGATCATCGCTTTGGAAAGTCACAAAAAGTAAAAGAAGGGCTCGCAACCTGCTGATCGGGGGCGCCAACGCCTTCAACGCGCCTTGGTGCTGGCCAGCATGTCGCGAAAGAAATCGTCCGCCGCGCGATAGGCGGTCAGCCAATCGGCATAGCGCAGGAAGCCGTGCCGCTCGTTCGGGAAGACCAGATCGCGATAGGGAATCCGCCGCGCCGCCAGCTCGCGCGCGAGCAGCAGCGACTGGCCGAAATCGACATTCTTGTCGTCGTCGCCATGGATCAGCAGCACCGGCGAGCGCCATCGGTCGATCGAGCCCATCGGGGAAGAGGCCCATTGCTGTTCATGCCCGGCCGTCTGCGCATCGGGCGAAAGGTTATTCTCGATCCCCCGCACCATCGCGTGCACGCCGTGGAAATCGACGCCCGCCGCGAACAGGTCGCTGTTCCGCGCCAGCGCGAGCGCGGTCAGGTAACCGCCCCAGCTTCCACCCCAGATGCCGATCCGCCGCGGGTCCACGAAGCTTTGCGCCGCGAGCCAGCGGCCGGCGGCCTGGATGTCGCGATATTCCGCCGCCCCGTCGCGCGCGATGCCGGGCGGATCACGGAAGGCACGGCCATAGCCCGTGCCGCTGCGGTAATTGACCGCCAGCACGTCATAGCCTTCGGCCGCGAAATGCTGGTTGAGGATATAGGCGTTCGAATAATAACCCGACGGATGGAAGCCGAGCAGCATCTGCCGCCGCGGGCCGCCATGGACGAAGATCAGGGCAGGGTGCTTGCCTGGGCCCTTGGCGCGGAAAAGCTGGGCATGGACGGTGAAGCCGTCCTCGGTCCGGAAGGTGACCGGCTCGGGCGCGACGAAGCCGCTGGCGACGGGGGCGGGGCCGATCGGCGCCAGCGCCTTGCCGACCTGGGCCGGATAGGCCGGATGGCGCATATCGGTCGCCGTCACCGCAAGCGTGTCGGCGGCAAACACCGGATAGGATTCGACGCCGGCACCCTTGGTCAGCGGCGCCGGCGCCCCGCCGTCCAGGCTCGCGCCCCAGAGATGATGGCGGTCGGTCTCGCTTGCTAGGTTGGCCGTATAGATCAGCGCCTTGCGATCAGGGGCTAAAGTGAAGGTGTCGAGCTCCAGCGCGGTCGGGGTCAGGTCATGGGGAACGCCGCCTTTGGCATCGATCGCATAAGCGTGGAGGAAACCGGTCCTTTCCCACGGGAATATGATCTTGCCATCCGCCCAATGAAGGTTGCGCCCGCGCGTACCGGCCCAGCGCGCGCCTTCTCCCGCGGGCGCGGACCACAAGGTCCGCGTCTCGCCCGTCGCGACGTCCGCGATGCGCAGCGACCAGTAAGGGCCGCTGTCGGGCGACGCGCCCGCCGGCGGATCGACAAAGAAGACGTACGCCACCTTTTTGCCGTCGGGCGAGAAAACGGGCTCGTCCGAAAAGCCGAGTTCGGGCTGGACATAGCGGACCGCGCTCGCGCCGATCGCGAACAGGCCGACGAAGCTGTGATTGCCGCGATTGTCGGTGAACAGCAGGCTGCCGCCGTCGGGCGACCATTGCAGATTGCCGACCTCGCCCGCCACCTTGGCGATGCGCCTCGCCTCCTGCCCACGCTGCCACAGGTAGATCGATCCCCGATAGGTGAAGGCGAGGCTTTTGCCGTCAGGCGAAAAGGTCGGCGAATGGCCCTCGCCGATCAAAGTTGGAGCGCTGCCGTCGAGCAGAGAGACGAACAATTGCTGCTTCGGCCAGCTCGCGAAGCTCGCCGGATTGGGGATGTCCTCCATGTCCGGGAATTCGGCATCGCCGCCGCGGACATAGGCCAGCGCGGATCCGTCGCGCGTGAGTTCGAGATCGTAGATTTCGAGCCCGTCATCCTGGTCGAACGCCGTCAGCCTGCGCGCCGGGCTGCCCTTGTCCGCGATCCAGACATTGCGGACGCCCGCTTCATTTTCGACCCAGGCGAAGCGCGCTTTGTCCTTCGCACCGACCAATCCGCCCGCGACCGGCAGCGACAGCGTTTTGGCGATATCCTCGGCGGAGACGGGCGACATCGCGAGCAATGCCGCGCCAAGAGCGAATATCCACGCCGATCGTTTCGTCATCACCCGCTCTTGTGAAACCGCCCACCGCGCGGCGCAACCCATCCCTTCATCCTCATCATCGACTCAGACGGCGCTCTTTAGGTGACAGACCCAACCCACCGCCGTCATCCCGGACTTGATCCGGGATCCCGCTGCCTTTGGCGGGCGAGGAGGAAGAAGAAGCGGGATCCCGGGGCAAGCCCGGGATGACGAGGAAATAATAGCTCCTCCCCCGTCATTGCGAGCCGCGCAGCGGTGAAACAATCCAGTCCCAGTGCTCTCACCGGATGGCTCCCCCGGTCCTCGCCGGGGTCGCAATGACGATTCACTTGCCCTAAGCCCATGCCATGAACCGGGGGATTTGGATCGCCGCTGCAGCCTTGCTTCCCTTGGCGGCAGCCCAGGCCCAGCAAACCGAACCGCTGCAACAACGGGTCGAAGCCATACTGCACGCATCGGGGCAGGGGCCGCGCTGGGGGCTGGTCGTCGCCGACGAGAGCGGCAAGGAGATCATCGCGATCAATCCCGAAGGCCGCTTCATCCCCGCATCGAACACGAAGATGTTCACCACAGCCGCCGCCTTCGCCACGCTCGACGGGCTCGACCAGCCCGACGCGGCCGGCGGCGCGGCGGTGCGCCTCGAAGCCTACCGCAAGGGTCCGCCCGACGTGGTGCTGGAGGGACATGGCGATGCACGTCTTTCTAGCGCGCCGGATTGCGCGACCAACTGCCTCGCCACGCTCGCCGACGCGGTCGCGGCCAAGGCGAAGCGCGTCCATGACGTGATCGGCGACGACAGCCTTTATCCGTTCGAGGGCTGGCCGCAGGGGATGAGCTGGAACAACATCCCAACGCGATCCGGCACCAATATTTCCGCGCTCACACTCGACGACAACGAAGTGCCGATGACGGTGACGCCCGGCACGATCGGCGCGGCGCCTGCGCTCGACCTTCCCCCTTATTACACGGTCGACAATCGTGCGGTGACGGTCGCGGGCGACAAGGTTGACCTCAGCTATGACCGCGCGCCGAACGGCTATCAGGTGCGCCTGCTCGGCACGATCGGCGTGTCCGCCAAGCCCGAACTCTTCCGGATGGGGATCGACGATCCTGCCCGCTATGCCGCGTGGCGGCTGAAGGCGTTGCTGGAGGCACGCGGCGTCACGGTGACGGGCAGCATCGACGTTCGCCACCGCCTGCCCGCATGGTCCGACGACGGCGCGCATCGCAACGGCGCGCCGCCGATGCGCGCGCCGCGGCAGCCGGTGCTCGCCCAACTCACGCCGCCGCCGCTCTATGCGGACATGATCCGCACCAACAAGATCAGCCAGAACCTCCACGCCGAACTGTTCCTGCGCCGCGTCTCGTTCAAGACCGGCAGCGGATCGGTGGCCGACGGCCTCGCGGCCGTGCGCGCGATGCTCGACAAGGCCGGCGTGCCGCGCGCGGATTATGATTTCGCCGATGGCTCGGGCATGTCGAGCTACGACCGCGTCACCCCGCGCGGCGCGGTGATCTTCCTGCGCTGGGTCGCGACCCAGCCCTGGGGCGCCCAGTGGCGCGCGACGCTTCCCGTCGGCGGCGAACAAGGCACGCTCGGCCGCCGCTTCCGCGGCACCCCGCTGGAGGGCAAACTCTTCGCCAAGACCGGCACGCTCAACCAGAGCAACGCCCTGTCCGGCTACCTGATCGCGAAGAGCGGGAAGACGCTCACCTTCTCGTCCTTCGCGAACGACGTGCCGGAGGATGTGCACGCGACGCGTGCGGTGGACGAAGTCCTGAACCTGATCGCGGCGGAGAACTAACCTCCATTCTTGCGAAGTCCGATCCGCTCCGTCGCTCACTCGCTTCGGGCAGAAGAGATCTTGCGCGCGCAGCTCAATGGATAGAGCGCTCAGGTTTCTAATATTCGGTGATGTAGACGTCGCTAGATACGCCTGAGAGAATACTGGTTCAACTCCAGTCGCGTCCTCAAAACATTTCGCCGTAAATGCCGCTCTGGTTTGAAAGCGACCATTCCAACTTGTCGCAGCAATGGCGACAGCTGGTCGTTAGCGGAAGGTCGCGCTCAAGTTCGCACGAATATGACGGACAGGTTGTTCGCCGGCATGGCGACAACGCGATCCAGCTTTAGGCCCACGGCCTCCGCCTCTCGCGTGACGTCTTCCAAACAGCGGAGTCCCCATGCGGGATTGCGCGCGCGAAGGTCCGCGTCGAAGGCCGCATTGCTGGGTGCCAGCGCCTCATTTTCTCGCTGATACGGCCCATATAGGAAAAGAGGGCTTCCGGCGGGGAGCAGAGCCCCGGCGTGCCGAAGCAAGCCCAGCGTCGCGGCCCAGTGACTGATGTGCACCATATTGATGGCGATCACCGCGTCGGCGCGCTCGATCGGCCAGCTTTCAGCTGTGACATCGAGGTTCAGCGGCGGCAGCACATTTTCCAGCCTCTCGGCAGCGATCCACGCGCCGATCGAAGCGAGCGCCTCGGCCGAAGGGTCGGAAGGCTGCCATGTCAGGTTCGGGATGGCCGCCGCGAAGTGGACGACGTGCTCGCCCGATCCACTGGCCAGTTCGAGGACCATGCCAGTGGGCGGCAGGACGGTTTGGAGGACTTCAAGGATCGGTCCCCGGTTACGAAGCGCGGCCGGGCTGCTGCGGCGGATGTCACTGACCATTTGGCCTTCATGGGCCCGCAGCAGCTCCGGGTCGAGCAGGCTATTGATCTGATCGAGACATGAAGCAGGCCGGCGGAGCAGGCCTGCCCAATGGCAGGTTTGGGGCCGTGACTTGGGGAATTCGGGGACACAATACTAGGGTCCGGACCCTAGTATTGTGTCCCCGAAATGCGGAGCGGTGCATTGCGGCCGCCAATCTCCGGCGGCAGCCCGCCCGCTCTTGCGACTTGAGGAGCGGGCTGCCGGCGCAGGGCGCTATTTCAACGGCAGAAACAATTCCGCGACTACGATATGCGCCGGGGCGTCCGGCAAGAGAGACAGCTGCCGCTGGCAATAGATCGGGAAATCGCGCGCTTCCTCGCCGCTGGCCGGAAGCCAATCGCGATACAGATAGAGTGCGGCGGGCTCCAGATTGTGGGATGTGCCGTCGACCCGCAGCACCGCGCAGCGTCCGCCGGGAATGATACCCGCCTTCATCTGCGCATCATCGGCGGCGACCGGCTTGTCGGTCGCGACGCAAATGTCCATGCTATAGTCAGCCGGGATCGCGGGAGTCCTTTCGGAACGGAAGACGGTAATGGTCGGACTTGTCTCGGGCGACAGGCCGGCGGCCTTGCGCCAGGCGGTGAAGCGTTGGATCGAGTCCGGGAGTCCCGCCCGGTCGCCACGGTGTTCCAGGATAGCCACAGGCATGGCCGGCACGTCGCGGATCGTCACGTCGTCAGGGGTGTAGATCGTCTGCATGAGCTTGTTCCTCGCATTTTCGAGTGGCCCGAAGGCCGCAAGCCACGGCTCCCAGTCGGGAGATTTCCGGAACGACGATGGCGATTGCCCGAACCTTTGCCGAAAGGCGCGGGCGAAGGCGTCCGGTGCGTCATAGCCGGCATCCATCGCTATCTCCGTGACGCTTTGGGCGTCGTTCAGGGCCAGCCGGTGCGAAGCGCGCTTCATGCGGGCAAGCTGGACATAGCGATGTACGGACAGCCCGAAGGTCGCCGCGAATTGCCGATGGAAATGGAATTTCGAAAAGGCGGCGACGCGGCTCACCGTTTCCAGGTCGAGATCGCCATCGAGATGCCGATCGATATGATCCAGCACCCGCTGCATCCGGGCTTGGTAGTTTTGAACCGCCGCCTTCATGGTCCATTCCTCCGTGGCGGCGTCAGCTAGTCGCTCGTCGCGATATCGCGCTCGACCGATCTTGCGGTTTTGGGCGGATCAAGCGGTAATTCTTGCCCGAGTTATTCGGCTGCGGCGATCACCGCGTCACCAGTCGCCTGACGCAGCTCCATGATACCCGTCTCCCGATGCCGCGTCGGGTGAACCCGGTTGGTCAGCAGAGTCCACGCCACCCCACGCTCGAAATCGACCCACAGGCCGGTGCCGGTGAAGCCGGTATGGCCGATCGTCTCCGCCGAGCAGGCATCGCCGCCATGCCAGCCGGCGAATTTCTTCTCCCAGCCGCAGGTCCGGTGCCCATGATAGGCGGTGCGGATCTCTCCGAGCATGAACGGCGTCGCACCGCTCCCGTCGAGCAGCCCTTGCGCGAAGTCGAGCACGCCCGCGACCGTGCCGAACAGCCCGGCATGGCCGGTCGCTCCGCCCAGCGCGAAGCAATTCTCGTCATGCACCTCGCCCTTCAGCACGCGACCGCGCCAGCCGCACGCCTCGGTCGCGACCGCCGGGCCGGGCGGGGGGCCGTAGCTCAGCCCTTCGCCCAGCGGCCAGTCGCGCATCGATCGGCCGGTCAGCCGCTCGAACGCGATGCCGAGCAGGATGAAATTGATGTCCGAATAAACCGCCGGCCCCTGCGTCCATTCGCGCTGGAGCACGAAGGCGCGCAACCGGTCGGGATCGTCGCCATAGGTATAGATCGGCGCGACCGCGGGCAGGAAGGTGTGGTGCGCGAGGCAGTCGCGGAAGGTCAGCCTGCGCTCGGGCGCATTGGCGACGTCATATTGGCGCAGATCGGGGATCGCGTCGGTCAACGGCCGGTCGAGGTCGATCCGGCCCTGTTCGGCCAGCGTCAGGATCATATTCGTGGTCGCGATCACCTTGCTCAGCGAGGCGAGGTCGAACCAATGGTCGGCGGTCAGCACCTCCGGCTGGGGCACGAGCGCGGCCATGCCCGTATGGCGGATGTCGCGTCGCCCATCGGCATGGACGATGCCAAGCGCGGCGCCGGGAATGCGTCCGTCGGCAATCGCCGCGACGGTGGGGGCGAAGGCCGTGTCGATCATGCGTCTTCCGCCCGCGCCTTGGCATTGGCCATGAAGGGCAGGATCAGGATCGCGGCGGCGCTCAATCCACCCGCCAGCCAGAAGAAGCCGTCATAGCCGATCTGCTTCTGCATCGCCCCGCTCGCGCCCGCCACCAGCCGCGGCAGCAGGAAGGCAAAGCCCGACAGGAAGGCATATTGCGCGACCGGATAGCGCGGGTTCACCAGCATCGAAAGATAGACCACGAACACCGCGCCCTCCAGTCCATGTGCGAACTGGTCGATGCCGGCCGAGAGGTAGATCACGCTATTGCTCGGCGGCATCTGCCACAGCCACACGAACACCCAATTGCCGATCGCCGATCCCAGCGCGCCCACCGTCAGTGCCAGGCCAAGCCGCCAACGCGCTGCCATCCAGCCGCCCAGCGCGACACCCGCCACGCTGGAGACGATCGCAACCGGCCCGTCGGCGACCGCGATCTGGTTGAGGCTATAGCCGCGCGCGTTCCACATCGGATGCGACAAAGTCAGCGTCATCACGTCGCCCATGCGATAAATGGCGACGAAGGCGAGCAGCGGCAGCACCGCATAATCGTATCGCCAGAAGACATCGACATAAGGCCCGATCGCCGCCGACCGTCGCGCGGGCGCGTCCGGCCCCAGGCGTCGGATCCAGGGCAGGGCCAGCGCCAGCACCACGAACGGCAGGATCGCGAGCAAGAGCACGATCGGCGTGATGTTGGTCTTGCTGGTGATGCCGGCGCGTCCGGCAATCTCCAGCAGCAGCCAGCCGATCGCCGCCGTCACCACCAGCGACAGGAACAGGATCGCCGCGCTCGTGATCAGCCCGGTCGCGAGCGCCGCGCTACGGCTCGGCGTCTCAAGCCCCCTCCCGCTTGCGGAAGAGGGCTCGGAGGGCCGCATCGCGCATAAGAGAGGGAAGGGGAGGAAGGCCAGGGTGGCGATGGCGAGATAGGCCCAGGTCCAGTCGAACTGCCCCGCGACATAGGCGGCGCCGCTGCCCGCGACGACCATCGCGCTGCGATAGCCCCACAGATTGGCGGTCACCATCGGGCCTTGTTCAACCTGGGTCGGCGCAAGCTCGATCCGCCAGCCGTCGGCGGCGACCTCCAGCGTCGTGGTCCAGAAGGCGAGCAGCACCGCGAACAAGGCGGTGACGGACAGGCTCTTATCGTCCGACGTGAATGCCATCGCCAGCATCGACAGGAAAATGCCGAGCTGCGACAGCATGATCCAGCTCCGGCGGCTGCCCCAGAAGCGGCTGAATCCCGGAATCGCGAACCGGTCGAGCAAGGGCGCCCAGGCGAACTTGAACACCGGCAGCAGCGCGACCCAGGCGAAGAAGCCGATCAGCACGATGTCCACGCCATGCCGCGCCAATCTGAGCAGCAGCACCGCATTGAACATGTAGAAAGGCAGGCCCGCCGAGGACCCGAGCAGCAGATAGAGCGCGAGCCGCTCCAGCGGCGGGCGTGGCGCGGGGGCGGGCTCAGCCAAGGCGGGATGCACGTATAAGAAGCTGGTCTGCCGTCATTTCAAATACAGGCTCGCCTGACCGCGACGATCCGTCAACCGGGGGTGTTGCGTCGCTGCAACGGAAATGGCCAGGCGATTGAACCGGCTTCATAATCGCTGGCGCACCCGGAATCGCATGTTAACTTTCCTTTCAGTTCCATGAACGCGTGGACGAAGGGGGCACCCACATGACCATATCCAAGCTTTCCCTGATCTCGGGCTCGGCACTGTTCGCGCTGGCAGTGGGCATGCCGGCCGCGGCGCAGAATGGTTCGGCCGCGCCTCAGGACGCCGCCGTGACGCCGGACCAGAGTGAGGTCGTGATCACAGGATCCCGTGTTGCCCGCAGCGGTTTTCAGTCACCCACGCCGCTGACCGTGTTGTCGCAGCGCGAGATCCAGAGCGAGTCTCCGTCCAACAACATAGCGGATTTCATCAATCTGCAGCCGGCGCTCGCCGGATCGACGCGACCCTCCAATTCGCGCCTCAATCTCAGCAGCGGGCAGGCGGGCATCAACGCACTCAACCTGCGCAACCTGGGCGAGACCCGCACGCTGGTGCTGATCGATGGCCGGCGTTCGGTCGCGTCCACGATCACCGGCCTGGTCGACGTCAACACGATTCCCCAATCGCTTATCAAAAGCGTGGAAGTCGTCACGGGCGGCGCCTCGGCCGCTTACGGCTCCGATGCCGTCGCCGGTGTCGTGAACTTCATCCTCGACAAGAAATATGAAGGGGTGAAGCTCTCGGGCGACAGCGGGATCACCAGTCATGGCGACGGGGGCAATTATTCGTTTGAAGCCACCGCCGGCAAATCCTTCGCGGGCGGGCGCGGCCATATCCTGCTGAATGCGGAGATCGCGCATCGCGACGGCATTTTCAGCGTGGACCGCGGGTGGAACGCGACGGGCTATGTCCGCATCCAGGATCCGAATTGGACGGCGACGAGCACCACCCCGCAATATCTGATCCGCACCCAGGTCGGGGCCGCCAACTCGACGCCAGGCGGTCTCATCACGGCATCCGCCGGCACCGTCGCCAACGCCTTGCGCGGCGTCTATTTCGGCCAAAGCGGGCAGGTGCTTCAATATCAATATGGCGCGCTCACCTTTCCAAACCCGACTGGAAGTGCCGCACCCACGCTGACGCAAGGCGGCAGCTGGCAGGTCAACGATTCAGGCCGCCGCATCGGCCTTGATCCGAAAGACGACCGCCATGGTTTCTATGGTCGCTTGAGCTACGACGTCGCGGACGGCGTGGAGCTGTTTGGCGAGGCGTCGTACAATCAGCAGCATATCGTGTTCAACGCCGGTCCCAACCTGCAGACCGGCATCTCCCTGAAGAGCGACAACGCCTTTCTGATCAACACGCTGGGCCCCGCGCGGCTGGCCGGTGTCACCGGCGTGACGCTGGCGACGACGGCCGCCGACCTGCCGACCCGTGGCGTCAACAACAAGCGCAAGGTGCAGCGTTACGTCGTCGGCGCGGATGGCGAGTTCAATCTCTTCGGCAAGCCGGCGCATTGGGACGCGTTCGGCCAATATGGTCGCGCCGAGCTGTTCGAACAATTGACCAACATCCAGAACATCGCGCGCATCGCCAATGCCACCGACGCCGTGTTTGCGAAGGCCGGTAATCCCGGCGGCTATGCGGCGGGCTCGATCCAGTGCCGTATCAACGTGGACGCCGTTGCCACCAACGATGACAAGGCCTGCGTTCCGCTCAACCGCCTGGGCTTGGGAGTCACCGATCCGGCGGCGATCGCTTACGTGCTCGGCTCGCCCTATCGGAAGGAGATCACCGAGGAAAAGGACGCCGGCTTCAACGTGTCGCTTACCCCGTTCGCCACCTGGGCCGGGGACGTCAGTGTCGCCGTCGGCGGCGAATGGCGGGAAGAGCGGATACACGGCTCGGTTCCGACGCAGTTCCAGCCCGTCGTAGGCCCCACGTCCACCGCCAATGCCTGGTCGGTCGGCAATTATCTGCCGACCAACGGCCGCTATAATGTGAAGGAAGCCTATTTCGAGACGGTCGTTCCGCTCGGCCTCGGCGTCGAATTCAACGGGGCCGTCCGCGCTACCGACTATTCCACCGCGGGTTACGTCACCACCTGGAAGGCCGGAGCGACCTGGCAGCCGGTCAGCGATATCCGGTTCCGCGTCGTACGCTCGCGCGACATCCGGGCGCCTAATCTGAACGAGCTGTTCCAGGCCGGCGCGTCGAACAGCGATTCCGTCCGGAACCCCTTCTACACCAGCGATGGCAAGAATGGGCCGGCGTCCTATTCTTATTCGGCCTTCGTCACCGGCAATCTCAACCTGAAGCCCGAGATCGCGAATCAGTGGACCATCGGCGGCGTGCTGACGCCGCGCTTCCTGCGCGGGTTCGATCTGTCGGTCGACTATTTCCGTATCAAGGTAAAAGACGCGATCAGCAGCTTCGGTGCGCAGGACATCATCAATCTCTGTCAATTGGGGAACCAGCAATTCTGCTCCGCTTATAGCATCGACCCCACGCGCGGGACGCCGGCACAGCCCTACCTCCTGTTCCGCACGCAGCCGTTCAATGCGGCCAGCCAACTCGTCCGCGGCATCGATTTCGACGTCTCCTATCGCCTGGCGGTCGGATCCGGCGACAGCGTGACGCTGCGCGGAACCGCGACCCGGTACATCGACAACATTGTAAATAACGGCGTTCCGGGAGCCGTGATCGCAAACACCGTCGGGGTGAATGGCGGTCAGTACAGCACGCCCAAGTGGATTTTCCACAGCAGCCTGGCTTTCGACACGCCGAGCACCTCGGTCACGATCGTCGGGCGCGGCGTGAGCGCAGGAAAATATTCGGCGACCGGCATAGAATGCCAGACCAACTGCCCGCTCTCGACGACCAATTATCCGACATATGAGGTCAATCATATCAAAGGCTTGTTCTACGTTGACCTCAATGTTGCGCAGAAGATACGTTTCGGTAAGTCCGACGCCCAGTTCTTCGTCAACGTGACCGACCTGTTCAACAAGGGGCCGATGCTGCTTCCGGAAACTGGTCTGGCCGCAAACAGCACATATTCGGACTTACTTGGCCGTACGTTCCGGGTGGGCGTGCGTTTCGAGCTGCGCTAGGCTTGGAGTCGTTTTCGGCTTGATTGAGCGGGGCTCCCTCTCCCCGACGGGGAGAGGGCTGGGGTGAAGGGGGAGCGAGCCGCAGGCGAGCGCCCGAACCTGTAATGCGGGACACCCTCACCCAACCCTCTCCCTCAAAAGGGAGAGGGCTTTCGCGGTCGATTCCAACTTAGCGAAAACGACTCTAGGCCGCCGGCCTTGCCGGCGACGGCCACACTTCGACGCTTATAAAATTGCTGCGTTCAGCCGTGCGCGTGGCGCAGCAGGTCCGCGCGATACAGCCGGCCGAGCGGGATTTCGCTGCCGCCGGTCAGCAACAGGCTGTAGCCCCCCGCCGTCTTGCGCCGGATCTTCGCGATCAGGTCGAGCCGCACCACGTAGGAACGGTGCACGCGCATGAAGCGGTTGGGGTCGAGCCGCGCCGCGATCGACCCGATCGACGCGCGGTGCAGGTAGCTCTGGTCGCGCACGAACAGCCGGACATATTCGCCCTCGGCCTGCACCATCTCGACCGTGTCGAGATCGACGCGCACGCGCTCGGCGCGGCGGTGGACCCAGATTTCGTTGGCGGGCGCGCCGCTTGTGCCGCCCTCGGCGCGGAGCGCATCGATCTGGCTGGCAAGCTCGGCCAGGCGGCGTCGCGCGTCGCGCTGCTCGATCACGTCGCGCAGCCGCGCCACCGCCGTTTCGAGCCGCGCATGGCGCACCGGCTTGATCAGGAAATCGATCGCGCCCGTATCGAACGCATGCGCCGCGAATTGCGGATAAGCGGTCACGAACACGATCAGCGGCGGGCTCGCCTTGGCCGCCGCGGCGAGCGCCTCGACCACGTCGAAGCCGTCGAGCGCGGGCATTTCGATGTCGAGGAAGATCGCGTCGGGCGCATGAAGGTCGATCAGGTCGAGCGCGTCGCGGCCGTTCTGCGCGCTGCCCTCGATCACGATATCGTCGATCTTCGACAGCATCCGCACCAGCCGCTCGACCGCGAGGATCTCGTCGTCGCAGACCACGATTCTCATATGCGCGCCTCGTGAATGGCGGGCAGCGTCAGGCGCACGCAGAAGCCCGCTTCGTCGGCCAGCGTGGTGAAGCGGCTCGCGCCCGGATAGCGCATGCTCAGTCGCTCAGCGACGTTGGCAAGGCCGATACCCGGCGGTCCACGTCTTTGCCCGTCGATATCGCCAAAACTGTTGCGGATGGTGAGCTCCAGCATGTCGCCGTCGCGCCGCGCGGCGATGCGCAGCGAGACCGGCTTGGTGCTTTTGCGCACCGCATGCTTGATCACATTCTCGACCAAGGGCTGGGTGATCAGGCTCGGCACGAGCAAATCCCGCAAATCCTCGGGCACGTCGACCTCGACCTGCAAACGGTCAGGGAAGCGTGCGGTTTCGATGCTCAGATAGAGTGCCTGCAACTCCAGCTCGCGCGCGAGCGTGATGTCGTCCTCGGGATTGAGCTCGAGCGTGGTGTGGAGGAAGTCTGAGAGATTCTCGACCATCGCCTCCGCCTCCTCGGTCTCCTTGCGGCCGACGAGCGATGCGATCGAGTTGAGCGTGTTGAACATGAAATGCGGGTTGAGCTGGTAGCGGAGCGCCTTGATCTGCGCCGACTGCGCCACCGCGCGCAGATGCGTCAGCCGCCGGTCCCGCTCGCGCAGGTCGGCATGATAATAGATGACCAGCAGCAAGGCGGCGGTGGTGCCATAGGTCCAGAACCAGACGGTCGTCGCGGCGAAATAAGAGGCGACCGTCGCGCGCTGCATCGACGCTTCGGACATGAAGAGCGAGAACAGCCCGAAATTGGCGAATGCGTGCAGCACCGACGCGATTACCGATCCCGCCGCCGCCACCGCGATGCGCCGGCCGAGCGGCGTCGCGTGCATCCGCTTGAGCGCGGATGCGAGGCCGAAGGACAGGATGATCCCGACGAGCGACATGCTGGCGCGCGCGATCAGTTCGGATCGCGTCATCACCGGCATGCGCATCGCCCGTTCGGCGGCGGCCATCTGCGCGGTCAGCAACACGAATTGCGTGGTCCAGCATAACAAGACGGTCAGGATCGCGACCCTGTTGGCGGACAGGCCGCCGTCATTCTGGGCTGGTTCGACCGGATCCATGACGCATTGCTACGGTTTTCGGCGCCACTGCGTAAGTGTCGGATCGTGCCGTTGGTCGGCAGCGCGTGGCAGTTCGTGCGCTCCCGGCGCTCAGGCCGCCGCTTCGCCGCGGTCGAGATCGGCGATGGCCTGGCCGGCGCGCTCCGCCAGCCTCGCCAATTGCGCCAACGGCAGCGCCCTTTCGCGCGGATACGCATCCATCGCGAACACGGTGCCGAGCGGATGGCCGTCGGATCCACACACCGCGATACCCGCGTAGAAACGCACATGGGGTTCATTCTGCACGAACGGATTGCCGGCGAAGCGCTCGTCGGAAAGCGCGTCCGCGATCACCAGCGGCTCGCCGGGATGAAGAATGGCATGCGCGCAAAAGGAGACCGCGCGCGAGGTCGCCGGCACATCGATCCCGATCCGCACGGCGAACCACGTCCGGTCGCGATCGATGATCGAAAGCCCGGCCATCGGCACGCTGAACAGCGATGCGGTCTTGGCGACCAATTGATGCAGCGTGGGATCGGGCGGCGCGCGCAATATGCCCGATGCATCGACCGCGCGTTGACGCGCTCGCTCATCGGCGGGGTAGGGTGCGGCGAGAAGAAGCTCAGCGACACGGACGGCATCTTAGGATCGCGATCCATACCGCAAGATTAACGTGGGCGAGAGGATGTGTCCGATCTGGCGCATGTTCGTGGAGCGACATGCGATATTCCAGGCTCTACCTGGAATGATCGCATGCCGATCAACGCATTGTATTGTCTGTCTTAAAGCTTGGCGGTCAGTTCCGGAACGACCTGGAACAAATCCCCGACGAGGCCGAGGTCCGCGACCTGGAAGATCGGCGCATCCTCATCCTTGTTGATCGCGACGATCGTCTTGCTGTCCTTCATGCCCGCGAGATGCTGGATCGCGCCCGAAATGCCGATGGCGACATAAAGCTCGGGGGCCACGATCTTGCCGGTCTGGCCGACCTGATAATCGTTGGGGGCATAGCCCGCATCGACCGCGGCCCGGCTCGCGCCGACCGCCGCGCCCAGCTTATCGGCGAGCGGATCGATCACGCGGTGGAAGTCCTCCGACGATCCGAGCGCGCGGCCACCCGATACAACCACTTTGGCGCTTGTCAGCTCCGGACGCTCGGACTTGCTCGTCTCGGCACCGACGAAGCTCGACAGCCCCGCATCGCCCGCGCCGGAGACGCTCTCGACGCTCGCGCTGCCGCCGGTCGCGGCCGCCTTGGCGAAGGCGGTGCCGCGTACGGTCAGCACCTTCTTCGCGTCCGACGATTTGACCGTCGCGATCGCATTGCCGGCATAGATGGGCCGCGTGAACGTGTCCGCGCTCTCGATCGACAGCACGTCGGAAATCTGCATCACGTCGAGCATCGCGGCGACGCGCGGCGCGACATTCTTGCCGACCGAGGTGGCGCTGAACAGCACGGCATCATAGCCGCCGGCAAGCCCCGCCACCAACGGCGCGACATTCTCGGCCAGCATATGCGCATACCCCGCATTGTCCGCGAGCAGCACCTTGGCGACGCCCGCAATCTTGGCGGTCGCGTCGGCGGCCTGTTTCGCCTCCGCGCCGGAGCCCGCGATCAGCGCATGGACTTCGCCCAGCTTGGTGGCGGCAGTGACGGTGGAGAGGCTGGCGTCCCTCGGCACGCCGCTCTCATGTTCGACCAGAACCAGAACGCTCATGCGACGACTCCCAGATCCTTGATCTTGGCGACCAGTTCGTCGACCGACCCCAGCTTGACGCCCGCCTGGCGCTTGGCCGGCTCTTCGACTTTGAGAATGGTCAGGCGCGGCGCGATGTCGACGCCGTAATCGGCGGGCGACTTGGTCGCCATCGGCTTGGTCTTGGCCTTCATGATGTTGGGCAGGCTCGCATAACGCGGCTCGTTGAGGCGCAGATCGGTGGTGACGATCGCGGGGAGCGTCAGGCTCACCGTCTCGAGACCGCCATCCACCTCGCGCGTGACCTCGACCTTGTCGCCCTTGACCTCGACCTTCGACGCGAACGTCCCCTGCGGACGGCCGGAGAGCGCGGCCAGCATCTGGCCGGTCTGGTTCGAATCGTCGTCGATCGCCTGCTTGCCGAGCAGCACGATGCCGGGCTGCTCCTCGTCCATCACCGCCTTCAGCAGCTTGGCGACGCCCAGCGGCTCGACCTCTTGCTCCGACAGGATCAGGATCGCGCGATCGGCGCCCATCGCCAGCGCGGTGCGCAGCGTGTCCTGCGCCTTCTGCGGACCGACGGAGACCACGACGATCTCGCTCGCCGCCCCCTTCTCCCGCAGCCGGATCGCCTCCTCGACCGCGATTTCGTCGAACGGATTCATCGACATCTTGACGTTGGTCAGGTCGACACCCGTCCCGTCCATCTTCACCCGCGGCTTCACGTTATAGTCGATCACCCGTTTCACAGGCACGAGTATCTTCATCGCATCCTCAGTTCGAAGTTCGGCGTTACGCGGCCCCTAAACCTTGTGGGCGCGGTAGGTCGAGGGAATAGAGATGGCTTCCCTATACGTAAAGCAGGCGTTGATGCTGTCGCGTTCCCCTCCCGCAAGCGGGAGGGGAAAAGGGAATCACGCCGCCTGCTTGACCTGCGCGACGATCTTCTTGGCCGCATCGCCCAGATCGTCGGCCGCCACGATCGGCAGGCCCGAATTGGCGAGGATGTCCTTGCCCTGCTGGACGTTGGTGCCTTCGAGGCGGAC
>Ga0070660_100000012_pt1 | contig 123961 bp, 132 predicted proteins | sample KBSC33metaG_FD_64670 | JGI IMG/M metagenome (GOLD analysis project Ga0070660, IMG submission 64670) | Corn rhizosphere microbial communities from Kellogg Biological Station, Michigan, USA - KBS C3-3 metaG | ecosystem: Host-associated > Plants > Roots > Rhizosphere > Soil ... | reverse complement strand
CACGGGCAGACGGTTAAGCGCACTCATCCGCCTGCCTGGAGCACGATCCGCCCGGTGTAGGACAGCAAAAATGTTCGCCGGCCTAATGGCAGCTTTCGACCCATTCCGGACATTAGCTACAGCGACAGCCCGGTAGCTCTATCAGCCCCTTCAATCGTCCGCCGGAAGTGCGCGCGGCTCGATCCAGCTTGCGATCATCGTGGGCAGCAGCATAGCCGCCGCTTGAACGCCGAAGCCGAGAGCGATCCAGTCGTTCGGCGATGCCGGCTGCCATAATCCCAGCACGCCGGCGCTCGCCAGGTAAAAGCAGCCGGTCATCGTGATTCCGACAAGCAAGATGCCCGACAGGGCATAGGCCCGCATCTTCACTGTCATTTCACGCTCGTCGAGCGGATGGCGAGCCGTCGTTACGAAACGCGGACCAAAGATTCGGAGAAAGCCCGCCGCCATGTAGGCGCCGTAGAACAACAGTAACCCGACGAAAAACGCGCGGTCCGGCCTTTCCACGGTCTTCGCCATCAGCACATAGCCGACGGTCAAGGCTGCAAGGACAAACAAGGGCGTCCAGCGCAACGTACGCGGTCGAATCTGCCTGAACAGGACGCGGTCGAGGCGTGTCGCATAGACGAAGTTGTCCAATCTCTGGAGCAGGGTCATTACGAAGGTCCTTCCGCCGCGGCTCGGCGCAACGTGTCAGCAACGGGTTCGAAAGGCTGAAAGGAAAAGAGCAGCTCGATTGGCACGGCGAAGTAAGCCGCGATCTTCATCGCAAGCTCGAGGCTCGGCTTGTAATCGCCACGCTCGAGATAGCCGATGGTCTGATTGTTCACGCCGACCGCCTCTGCCAACTGACGGCGGGAAACGCCGCGCTCGGCCCTGAAAACTGCAATGCGGTTATATAAGAAAGACGTCAAACCGTCGCTACCACCATAACGCATGTTGTTTTTACACAACAACCCGTGCGATCGTCAAGTGAGCCTGGAATGTCCGCTTTCCACCCAAAGCTGCCATTAGGCTTATGTCAGCTTTCCACCCATTGCGGACATTAGCGAGGCGCGAAGTCGGCTGCCGTGCCTTGCCCACAACCACCATCACGGCATGGATAGTTGTGGTCGAGAATGTCGCGGACATGCGTGGCAAACTCGCAGTCTGGGGACGGACCGGGGTCAAAGATCAAGAACGGAACCGGCGAGCTGGGTGCTAGCTGATGGGTGAACCGAATGAGGGTTAGTTCATCAATACGCTTCCCATTCCACGTAATGTCACGTCCCGCCAAGGAGACTGTATCTGATACGAACGCATCCCCTCTAGCGGTTCCTGCCGTTGCCCATCCTGGCAGGATTGGAACGCAAGCGCGGTTGTCCTGCTGCTTGTTGCACCCGCTCAGAGCGAAAGCGAGGATGGAGACGCAAAGTGCCGTTCGCATCATCCAATGCTGCGATGGCTTGGCTCAAATCGCAATGGCTGCTTTCCACCCATTGCAGACATTCGCGCGCCCGCTAACTTCCGCGCCTATGCCCCTCGAACCCCTCTGGACCGGCAGCGAGCTGCTGCGAAAGTTGCTGGACGACTTCCTGAATGGGAAATTGGAAACGAAGACTTTCTGCGGCGACGTCATCGTCGCTTACAACGAGGCCATCGACGATGCGGCACTAACGCCCGTGGAGCAATCCATCTTTGGGGCGCTGTTCAACGAGGTGGCATGGTACTCTCCTTTCGCAGAGGAAAGGCGTGAAACCCCCAACTACAAGTCAGAGGAGCAAATCAGGGCTGCTGCCGTCAGGACAGCGGACAAACTGAAGTCCGCCTAGTGTCACCTTTCCACCCATTGCAGACAGAAGCAGGATCGGCGCATTCTAGGCCGATGGCGACGGATGAGAACCTAGCGGAGCGCTATTACGGCGAGATGCTGAGCACGCTGATGGGCCTGCAAGACGACCTCGATGCGAACCTGGCTCCTCAAGAGGCGAAAGACCTATTGGTCGAGTTGATCGAGGTTTGTCGTAGCGATTTTCGGCTGCGTTTTCACCTCGACAGCTAGTGGCAGCTTTCCACCCAAAGCTGACCTTTCGAACTAGTCAAGATTCCAAGGGGACGCTTTGACTCTTCTCTTGAGGCCACGCCTCGGTATCAATGCTAAAGGACGAGTGTGGGGGCCAGTTTGATGGTTGCGATGTTGGTGAGCGTAGCTTTCTTCGCGCAGGCCTCAGCTGCGCCAGCGAGCTCCCAAACATGGGAATGGGACTCAAAGGTACCGATCTGCACATTGAAGCAACACAATCCGGTCGACGCAGCGGCGGTCACAATCGAACGCACTCCTGGCGGTGAAGAGACTGAGCTCAAGATCACTCTTCCTGCCGATGCGAAGATCCGAAGCGGCCATTTTCTAGATGCCACAATCCGCACGGATTCTGGACGCTCATTCGCTGCCGACCTCGGGGTCGGGACGCGTAGAGCAGATGGGAAACTCGAGCTGTACGTGGATTCTCCCGATCCCGCATTCATCGAGAACCTCGCAGGCACTGCATGGCTCGAGGTTTCGCAGCTAAAGATCAAAACCGTTAGATTGCCAATTCACATACCGGCGAAGGTTGTCACCACCCTTCGCGATTGCGAGGACACGACCATGCGAGACTGGGGAATCGATCCCGTTGCATGGCGTGGCCTACAGTCTCGCCCGTTGCCTGTCGGACATATTCGGGAGCGGTTCACTGCGCTCGACTACCCGACGCAGCAACTGGCGAGGAACGTCGAGGCGGACGCCGTGACTAGGTTAGACATCGCGGTCGACGGAACTGTTGCCAAATGCGGCGCGGTGACCCCGGGCCTCTCAAGAGACTTCGAACTGGCCAGCTGCGAAGTGCTCAAGGGCGCGAAGTTTCGACCCGCAATAGACGCAAGTGGAAGGCCGGTGCCTGCGCCCATCGTCTATGATGTCAGATTCCGGATAGACAACTGATCTGTGACCCTGCGCCCGCCCGCCTAACGGCAGCTTTCCACCCATTCCTGCCGCTAAGTCGCTCGCGTCTGCTTTCGACCCATTCCTGCCATTAGCTTCTTCGGCTAACTTCGCTGCCGGGAGGGTGTCGCCTTGGTTGTTTCAGCGGTCGCGATCATTGTCTTATCAGCGGTGGTGTTCGGTTCACTGAAGTTCCTTTTATGGATCAACTCGGTGATTTTCCTCTCACTCATGCAGAGGACCGTTCCGCAAACCTACTGGAGTTGGACGCCTGCTGAGGTCGTCCTCGCAGCGGTGGCTTCGGTGTCCTTCGCCGCAGAAATGATCCTTCGCACCGGACTGCCGGTGCTTCCAATAATCTTCGGCGCGTCGTCATTGGCTTGGCTGGCCTACATGGCACGCAGGGTATGGCTCATCTCTGAACCTCGGCGACTGTGACGAATGTCAACTTTCCACCCAAAGTTGCCATTCCGAGTGTCAGCTTTCGACCCATTGCGGACATAAGCCCTTCTGTTACGCTTCCGTAACCGAGGGCGGGCCAAATGCGCTTCAAATTACCCAAGCCGCTGCACGGCTGGCGCGAGTTCGCCGGCGAGGTTGGAGTCATCGTCCTTGGCGTGTTGATTGCACTAAGCGCCCAACAGGTTGTTGAGACTCTTCACTGGCGAAATGAAACCGCAACGCTTCGCGAAAACCTGCATCGAGAGATCAGGGACGATCAGTGGAATGCAGCCCTGCGGGTTATAATCTCCGGTTGTATCCGGCAGCGAATTGCCCGCCTGCAGAATGAACTGACCAGGCCCGGTGTGGCGTGGGTTGCCGATCCCATACAGGGAGGAGACGAGAAGCGCTGGTCCGCGCTTCCGATCGCGTTCAAGTTTCCCTCAATGCAAAGTTTCTACACCAGTGGGCATTGGCAAACGGCGCTTGCCGGTGGCGAGCTGGCGCATATGCCAGACGGCGAACGCAACGGATATTCTTATACCTATCAAGCGATCGCGGACCTGGAGGCTTTTTCCGCTCAGGAAGATGCGCTCGTCGGGCGCATCCAGCCACTCGCGAGAGACCAGCAGCTCGACGCTCAGCAGCGGTTGGATTTCGAGGCCCAGCTCGCATCCCTCGATCACCTGAATGTCGTGCAGACGGTTTACTCGCGGAAGTTTCTCGAAGGGACCCGCCGGAGCGGCATCGTGCCGCGGCCTTCGAATATCGACGACGCCTATCGCTTTGCACGCTCCCAGTACGGCGCCTGCGCAACACCGCTTGGCTCAACCGAGGATGCGCTTAGTCCTGACAACAACGCGAGCAGGGTGAAGCCCGAGAACTGACGTGCGACCGCTCGATCTAATGGCAGCTTTCCACCCATTCCTGCCGCTTTCGACTTAGCGGGGCACGACCGCTTGCGGAACATTTGGCTGACATGACACATTCCCTGCGTAGGGAGTGGCCAATGCTGATACGCTTCACAGGCATGACTTCCGCCGCGCTTCTGCTTGCCGGATGCGCCACAGCCCCGCCAACGCGGCCCACAATGGTCAAGGTCAATCCCGCGAGCATTGCCGCCTCTCCCGCCGCATGGGACGGCCGCGCAGTCGAGGTCGTCGGCCTAATGGTGTGGGAAGACGGCGCCTTCGGCCTTTACCAGGACTATGGCACCTATTGTCGCGCGGCCGAGCACGCTGCGCTCTACGTCCATTGGGCCGAGTGGCCGGGGGTGACGAAGAAGGACAGCCGCCGGCGCGTCATCGTCCGAGGAACCTTTCACAATCGATTGGGCGCCAAACAGCCAGACGGGAGCACGCTCACCCTCGCGACGGCTCCGGGCCCGGGACCGCTAGAGCCGGGCGCTGTCGTCAGATGGCTGTCCAAACCTCAGCGTCCATGCCCTAATCGATCATAGGGGACCGCTTTCGACCCATTGCTGCCATCCCGATGGCGCTAATCGTGCTATTGTATTGCGTGAAACATGGAGTCCCCAGATGGCCGGCATCCTCGACAAGTTTTTCGTTGAACATGGTGTCCACGGAGCCCGGGTGATGGCTCGCTCACTTCAACTCACACCCAATTGCATCGGCGATGGCGAAATCGACACCCACATTCAGCTGCTTAAAGACGACCTCGACGCCTGTGCGAGGGACATGAAGCGCCTCGTGGCGATCGACCGCCGCGGCTCGTTGTTTGAGGGCTGGCCGTCCGCCAAGGATGATGAGCTCAATCTCTGAGAACTAACGTCAGCTTTCACCCATTCCTGCCATTAGCGGTCACGTCTGCTCCGACCGGGCTGTTAGCCCGCCATCGGCGAATCCCAGACCCGCTAATGCGCGGCGAACCATCCTTTGCCGAGCAACTTGCTGTCCAGGTGCCCGCGAACGATGCCTCCCGCATGAACGCAGCGGCAACTTGCGCAAATCTCTGCGGTGCTGAGCCAGGGCTGCGGGCTAATCAGATTGGCTTCACCCATCGTCAGCAGTCGTGAGGTAGCTGCTCGACACCTGTTGGACGGACAATCCATACGGCCCCGCAATCAATCAGCGGGAGCTTTCCATTTACCCTCGGTCGCCGCCATGCTGAGACTCGGAACGGCGATACGCTGCGATTAAACCCTAATCGCTGAACTGAACAGAACCTGGGTGAAGCTTAGGCGTAATGACCGCTTTCCACCCAAAATGAGGATTTAGAAATTCCGGCGGCACCCGAGCTAGCTGTTTGCCGAATCCGATCGATAGGCAAGCCGCTTCGCAAGATCGACTTGCGCCAGATAGTCTTCCATCATCGACGTCACACGCCTTTCCGGTCCCAAGCATATGGGCGGTTCATCGCCGTACCAACTCGCCCAAACCTGACCTCTTTCCCGGCTGAAGATTACCCCATCCGCTGGTGTGGATGCTTGTGGACGCCCCCTCTCAGCGAGCGCCTTCCGGCAAACAAACACCAGGCAAATGATGAGCGCTGAGGAGATGAGCGATGCCGTGTCCCCGAATGTGTCCATCGGGGATTCCAACAATTGGTAACGGGGCCCCATGAAGAGAGCATCGGCGAGGCCCGCTGATGCGACCGCAACGAGCGACGCATAGGCAGGTCCGATAAGGACCGCGGAAAGGAGCACAAACGGGAAGTACGTCGTGCAACAGGCCCCCGCCGGCAACGCGTGGTCGAGTGAGAGAATGGCCGTCGGGATCGAAATGGCAGCCACTGCAATGAGTGGCGCAAGCGGCCCGGCAAGCGGGGGCATCGCGAGCAGGCTGGCCAGCGCTGTCCTGATCATTGGAATTATCTCCAGATCCGGCGTGAGGAGTAGGCATTTCTATCAGCGGTCGTCGAACGATGCATTGGGGTTGAATCCGGAGTTCAAGAAAAATGTCAGGTCTCCACCCATTCCTGCCATTGGCGTAGGTTCGCATAGTCGCGGCATGTCCAACCGCTTGAGTTACGGCCCAGACAAAGCGCTCGTGGGGTTCTGGGCTTTGTTGTGCAGCCCTCCCGCTCTCATCTGGAGCTACTTGCTCCTTCAGGGGCCGGTAGCCGGGAAGGCATTGCCGTTCTTCTTGAGTCTGGTTTTGTTGCTCGCGCCGGTTCTGTTCGCCAGCCGCTTCCGGGCGACCTTCTCTCCGACCGAGTTTGTCTATCGGCGGTGGGGTCCGACCATCCGCGTGCCTTACTCCGATATTGAACGGATCGAGGTGACGAACGCAACGCCGATAGCTCGGCACGCTGTCGGTGCCGTGATTGTAACAAGGAGCGGGAACCATCTCCCATTTTGGCCGAAGCTCTTTCCCCGAGAGGCTGTCGAACGGTTTTTCGCTCTCGCTTCCTGAGGGCAGCATTCCACCCATTCCTGCCATCAGAACTAATAGTCCTTCGACACCCGCACGCTGGCGCTCGCCCGGCCAATCGTCGAGACGGTCGACAGGATCGAGAGCCAGCGCGTCATCTGATATTCTACGTTCGTCGCCGAATAGCCCGCGCCGTCGGTCACGACTTCGACGAAGAGCTTGCGGCGGATGTACTTGCCAGCGGCGATCGCCGTCTTCTGGCCGGTGGCGACATCGGCGGGAACGATGCGGAGGCGGTCGAGGCCGACCGCTTTTCGAAGCGCGTTGATCGGGTCGAGGCTTCCCGAGCCCGACTGGAGCGCCGCCACCGCCGAAGCGAGCTGCAGCGCTTCCGGCGCCGACAGGTTGGTGATTGAGGTCCCGAACAGGATTCGGGACAATAGCTCGTCCTGCGGCAGAGGTGGCGAGCTCGCGAAGGTGATCTCCGGCTTGAGGCCGGTGCCCTGGACGATGACGCTCGCGCTGATCCCTTGCACGGCGGCTTCGGCGTGGATGTCCAGCAGCGGATTGGGCGGTGATTCCCCGAGGAAGCGAATGGTACCGCGGTCGAGCCGGAAGATGCGGCCCGCGAAGTCGTAATTGCCCCGAACCAGCTCGGCCCGGCCGGTGAAGCGCGGGGCATCGGCGAAGCCGCCAATCTGCAGGTTGGTGGTCCACTGGCTGCTGATCCCAAGGCCCGTCACCGCAAGGTCCTTGCCCGTCAGCTTCAGGTCCAGCTTCCAGCGGTGGATCGCCGCAGGCTCAATGATATCCTCATCGGGAAGCCCGGTTTCCCGCACGTTGAGTTGCGGCACTGCGGCGGCGGCGCTCGCCCGGCCGAGCTGGAACCGCCCCTTGTTGAGCCTGAGATCGCCGGAGATCACGCCGCCGTTCACGTCGGAGCGAAGCCTGACCGGCCCGGTGACGCGCGCGGCGACGTCGTCCCGGTTGAGGAGCAATGCCTGGCTGGCGTTGAACGAAAGGTCGAGCAGCGCATCTCCGCCGGAGAAGGTTACCGTCCCGCCCCCGCTGACGGATCCGCCGCCGTTCGTGTTTCCCGTAATCTTGCTGAAGATGAGTTGCGGCCCGACGAAGCGCGCATCGGCGGCAATCTGGTCGATGACCATGCCGGTGACCTGGCTTTCGAGCCTCGCATTCTGCGTGCGAAGCGATCCGTGAATGACCGGGTTCGACAATCGCCCGCCGATGTCGGCGCCGATGGCGAGCGGTCCCGACATGTCGAGGACTTCGCTCCCCGTCAGGCGCCACAATGTATCGGCGGGGCCGGAATAGCGTAGCTGGGCGAACAGCGGCGCGTTCATGAGCTCCGCCATGAGCGGGCCGTTGCCCATCGGCGCGAAGCGCGCCTGCGCCCGACCGACGACGGAGCCGTCGCTCGCGGCAACGGCCCTGACGGCCGCCTGGCTCCCGTTGACGATCGCGGCGACGCCGACGTCGATCGGCTTCGAGGCGAGCACGAGCCCCGCCCTGCTCAACCCGCGCACCTTGAGGTCGAGCCGGCCGGTGCGGTTCGATTTCCAGGCGTAATCGACGTGTCCGGTCGCCGAGCCCGACAGGTCGAGATTGGGCCAGAAGAGGTCGAGGATCTGGAGAGGCATCGCGGCGAGCTGCGCATGGACTTCCGGAGCCGAGCCGCTGCGGCCGGATACCGTTGCCGTGCCGCCAGCAAAGCTGAGGCTCGTCGGCGCCAGCGACCAGCCGTCTCCCTCACGCGTCAGGACGGCGGCCTGGTTCAGCACCAGCGGCTGGCGTTCGATTCGGCCGCTGCCCGTCAGGCTGATCCGGTCGGGCGAGACGTCTGCAAGCGTCGAAAATTCGAACGCTGCGCCCCTCCTGCCCGCAAAGGCGGCCCTGACCTGGCCCGAGCCATTGACGAGCTTGGCGTTGGCCGTGAGCCGGGCAAGCGTCATTCCGCTCAATTCGAGGTTGTGCGCATCGACCACGCCATCCACCGTCGTTCGGTCGTCGGCGAGGATGATCGTGCCGTCGGCTCGGCCGCTCCGAACCGAGAAAGCGCCGGGGAAGCTTGCGTCATTGGCGGTGAGATGGGCATCGATCCGCTGCGCCTGCCCGGCGGGCGAAAAGTCGAGCGTCCCGGCGAGCGTTCCCTTGGCGAGCGTCAGCCGGCCCGTGAAGCCGCCCGGATCGGAGCGAAGGCTTCCGCTTGCATGCGCGCCCCCGGCGTCGAGCGCCGCGATCGCGATGGTTGTGATCCCGCTCGGTGGAAGGAGGATCTGGCCGTTGCTGGTGAAGGGCCCAAGCTTCGATCCGCCGCTCGCGCGATAGTCGAAACCGGCCGCCGTCGGGTTGAGGAGCAAGTGCATCGCCTTGATCCCGAGCGCCTCGTTCGGGCTCTCCAGCAGCAAGTCCACCCTCGGCCGCTCGATGTTCCCGTCGAGCACCATCCGAAGCGGCCCGTATTTCGCCTGCCTACCGCTGGCTACGATGTGCACTTTTCCATCATTGAAGCGCAGACCCGATCCCGACAGCCGAAGCTTGGGGGAATAGAGCTGCAGGTTCGTCAGATGGACGACGAGGTCGTTCCCGCGCTCGAGGTTCGTCGTCAGCGACGGGAGCCCGCCCGTGAGATCGCGGAAGAAGCTGTTGTCGAGCCGGCGTACCCAGGCCTTTGCGGTCCCGACGATGTGCGAACCTTTGCCACCGGGACCCGGCACGATCTTCATGTCGGTCACCACGTCGACGATCCCGAGACCGGGAATGAGGTAGCGCTGCATCGCGCCCGACAGCAGAACCTGGAATCCGCCGGGCTCCTGGAGCTGGATGAACAGCGAGATCTTGCCGTTCCACTTGGCGCTGGTGAGCCTCAGCCCCTGACCGGTGACGAGCGTGGGCGTGATCGTCAGCCATCCTTCGATCTTCGGATTGGCGAGCATCGCCCCCGCAATGTCGCCGATTCCGGTGATCGCCCGTGCGGCCAGCCGGATCGGCACGCGCAGCGGCCAGGGGCTGAGCCGTCCCCGTCCCTCGGCGTGAAGGCCGATGAAGCCGTTATTGTCGAACTGAACGTAGTTGGACGTCAGCCGGTAGGAATAATCGGCGGTCGCGAACGGACCGTCGAGAGTCCAGACCATGCGGATGCCCTTGCCGGTCATGTTCGGGAACAGCGCTCGGGTCTTCAGCAGGTCGATGCCGACGCGCACGCCCTGGTACCTGTTGTTCGCGAGGTCGACCGCTCCCTTGGCGACGGCGCGAAGCTCGCCCGTCTCAGCGGTCAGCTCGCCGTCGAAGATCCGGTCCTTGAGCGTGCCGCCGCCTTTGACCGTGACATAGGGCACGGTCAGCCGCTGCAGCTTGCCCTTGAGGAACGGCGCCGGCGCCAATTTGCCCTCGAGCCGGTAGAGCCCGTCGTCGACCCCGAGCGCCAAGCGCGCTGCCGGCCGGCCAGACAGGTCGAGCGCAGCCGTTCCGCGCCAGCGCTTCCAATTGCCATTGCCTGCGATCGCCAGATCGAGCGGCCGCTTGATGCCCACCATTGCCGGGACGAGGCCGTCCGCAGGCGCAATCACCCGCGCGCGAAGGTCGAACCTGTTGCGGTCGGGCTCGGCATCGAGATGGAAACCGATGCGATCGCCGCCCTTGTTCACGAGCGCCTGCAACTCGACGAGCGCCCGGCCCGAATGAACGTCCGCCTTGCCCCACACGCGACCGCTGCGCGGCTTTCCGCTGACCTCCGGTCCGATGTCGAGCCTGTCGATCCTCAATTCGCCGATATGGATATCGAAGCCGGGAAGGATCGGTCCCTTCTTGGTGCTCGGCTTGAGCTTGGGCAGGCGGATGAGCGTCACTCGCTCCGCCGTCATGCTGTCGACGTGGAGCTTGTTGTAGAGCCATGCTCCCGGCGTCCAGTCGAGCTTGATGTTCGGCGAGGTCAGGAAGGTGCCGTTCTGATCGGCGATGGCGACGTTGCGCAGCTGCGACTTGCCGAAGATCGACCCGTCGATCCTGCCGATATGGATGCGCAGGCCCGAGGCGGTCTGAAGCCTGCCGACCTGGTCGACAATGAAGCGGTGGCCGGGGGCGCTGTCGAGGAGGACGAGCAGGCCGGCGAGGAGGAACAGCAGCGCCACGAACAAGGCAAACAACTCGTCGAGCAGCCGCCAGCGCCAGTCGCGTCTCAGGCGGACCTTCGGAGGCTCTTCCGCGGGCCGGTCGAGGACGGCTTCGGACATCAGAAGGCCTGCCCGAGCGAAACGGTGACCGCGAACGGCCCGTCGCCCTTCTGGCGGTTGAGCGGAATGCCGACGTCCACGCGGATCGGGCCGAAGAGCGAGTAATAACGCACGCCCGCGCCCGCGGCGAAGTGCCAGTCCTTGAAGTCCGGGAGCGCTTCGGTGCTGAGCGAGCCGCCGTCGAAGAAGGGCACGATTCCGAAATTGCCGCCGAATTGCTTGAGCCGGATACGGGTCTCGATGGCGAACTCGGCAAGCCCGCGGCCCCCGATCGGATCGCCCTCCGTGTCCTTCGGTCCGAGCTGCTGATAGCCGTAGCCGCGGACCGACCCGCCGCCGCCCGAATAGAAACGCCGGGACGGGGCAATGTCGAAGTCATCGGCGCCGAGGATCGTCCCGAGCCGGATACGGCCTGCGACGACGACGCGATCGGCAATGGGATGATAGGCGCTCGCGTCGATCTGCGAGCGGGCATAGGTCAGGCTCTTCCCGTGCCCAGAATATTCGGGGCTGATCCAGCCGCTCAGACGGAAGCCGCGGGTCGGGTCGAGCAGGCTGTCGCTGCCGTCATAGCCGAGCGTCAGCGGAAGGGCGGCGATGAAGAACTTGCGCGTGTCCTTGAGCCCGGCCGGGGTGAACACGCCGCGCTCGTCGGTCGCGAGCAGCTGCGCCCCGTAGCTCCAAGTCCACATCTTCTGCCAGATGAAGTTGCTCTGCCGTTCGATGTTTCCTGCGAGCAGCACCGTCTTCGCCTCATAGGCGTCGAATTTCTGGTGCGAGCCGGTGATCTGCAGGTTCAAGATCTGGTCGCGCATCCGGAAGTTCGACCGCCGGAACTGCACGCCGGCGAGTTGCTCCTTGCTCCCGAGGATTCCGCGGACCGTCAGCGCGCCTTCGGGATTGAAGAAATTGCGGTCAGTCCAGCTCGCCTCGATCAGAGCGCCCTGCCCCGTCCCGTATCCAATATCGCCCGCGATCGTGTGCGAGGGCGCCGGCTCGAGGCGGACGTCGAGATCGACGACACGGCCATCCTGGACCGGCACGACCTTGATCTCGGCGTTGGCGACGAGGGTCGTTGCGATCAGCGCTCGCCTGAGGTCGTCGATCTTTGAGCGCTGGAATTGGTCGCCGGGCTTGAAGCGGGCGATGAGGCCGACGTGACGCGCGCTGAACGGCGGCTCGCCCTCGACGTGAATGGCACCGAAGTGGGCGACCGGTCCCGGGGTCACCGGGAGCAGCAGCGTCGCGAGGCGCGTCTGGTGATTGACCTCGACCTGCTGCTCGCCGACCTTCGCCTCGGCATAGCCTTCCTCGCCGAGCGCCTGCGTAAGCGCCAGCCCGGCATCGATCACGTCCTGGGCGATGACCGGATCGCCCTGCTTCACCGCGAAGGCATCGCGCAGCTTGGCGGAATTCGCTCCCGCGGCATCGAGACCGGGAAGCTCGACCGAGGCGAAGCGGTATTGGCTGCCTGGATCCGCGGTGAGAATCACCCGCAGGGTGTCGTCGGCACGCTCGGTGCTCGGCTCGACCATCGCGTCGTAATAGCCCTGGCTTCGAAGCAGTTGCGCGAGGAGGTCGGCGTCGGCGTTCGCGCGCCTTCCGATCTGCGCCGCGTTGGCGGCCTTCTTGCGCTCGGCTTCGAGCGTCGAGGATTGCCGGAACGTCTTGAGCAGGTCCTCGGCGCTACCGATGGATGACAGCCCTTCGACCTGGACGGTGTAGCGCAGGTTCCCCGATGCATCCGTGGAGGCCGAAGCCGCGGCCTTCCCCGCAGACGGAGCGGCTTGTTCCTGCGCCGGGGGAGGCGGGGTTGTGTCCTTGGCGTTGAGATCGGGCCACTCGACGCCGAGGTCAGGCAGGGGTGCGAGCGGCGCATTCGGGTCGAGCTCGGGCGCCGTCGACGCCGGCGGCTCCTGCTGAGCCGGAACGGCCTGGCCCCAGGCCGGATCGGCAACAAGCGCAGCCGAGCAAGCCGCGCACAGCAGCCCCGCGGCCCCGATCGCTGAACCCCGCCCGGTCATCAGGTTAAAGCCTTACCGGCCGCTCCTGAACCGCGCCAGTAGGAAGGATGGCGCGGCTGCGCCCGAACGCGCCGCAAGCGCGCCAAACGAAATCAATGATTTAGTGGACGGTCCCTACGGCCTCGTCGCAGTTGAGCGTCGCGATGACGCGCTCGATCTGCCGCCAGTGGCAAAAGCGCACGACATTGCCCTCCTCGCGGCTTCGATCCGCACGCACCGCGGCCTCCAACATCGCCTCTTCGCCATAGCGCTCGATGAGGTCGGTGGCGTCGGCAAGGGCGACGCGGCCATGGATGAAGGGAGCGGTCATGCGCACCAAATAGCGCCCCGGCGTTTCCCGACTGCCGACAAATATCGTCAACTTTCCGTTGATCATGTTAGAGGATGCGCGAGGGGGGCTCGATGGCGGACGTTTTCGTCTCCTACAAAGCCGAGGACCGGAAGAGGATTCGGCCGCTGGTCGAGGCGCTGCAAGCCGAGGGCTACGGCGTCTGGTGGGATGAGCAGATCGGCGGCGGCGCCACCTGGCGCCACGAAATCGAAACAGAGCTGAACGCCGCCAAATGCGTCATCGTCGTGTGGAGCAAGCGGTCGGTGGGCCCAGAGGGAACGTTCGTCCAGGACGAGGCAACGCGCGCGCAGCAGCGGCGCGTATATATCCCGGTCACGATCGACAAGATCCACCTGCCGCTCGGTTTTGGCGAGACCCAGGCCTTGCCGCTCACCGGTTGGCACGGAAACCGTGATGATGCGCATTACCAGGCTGTACTCGACGCGGTTCGAAGGAACGTTGGCGCAAAGCGCCGCGCTCCTCGCGCGCCAGTACGCCAGCCGAACGTCGATCGCCGAACCGCGATAGCCGGCGGCGCCGTTGCGGCAGCCGCGGCGGCGGGCATCGGAGGCTGGGCCTTCTTGAGGTCCAGCCCGGCGTCGGCGTCTCGAAGCATCGCGGTTCTTCCCTTCTCGAACCTGAGCGGCGATCCGGCGCAAGCCTATTTTTCCGACGGAATTGCCGAGGAGATCCGAAGCACCCTCACCCGCATTGCGGGGTTGAAAGTGGCGGGGAGCACTTCGTCCGATGCCGTCCGCAACGACGATGCCCAGACGGCAGCGAAAAAGCTCGACGTAACGAACATTCTGACGGGCAGCGTGCGCCAGTCGCCGTCGACTATCCGGATCAGCGCGGAGTTGATCGATGGCCATACCGGTCTCGATAAGTGGTCGCAGGATTATGACCGGTCTCCGGGCGACGCGATCAAGATCCAGACGGACATCGCGGAGAATGTTGCCTCGGCGCTCAGCGCAGCATTGGGACAAGCGGCCCGGACAGTGGTGAGTGTTGGAGGCACGACCAATGCAGCGGCACACGACCTATACCTGAAGGCTCGGGCTCAGTTTCGCTCCGACGACAGCGAAGACAGTCTTCGCAAGACGATCGGACTCCTCGATTCGGCAACTACCCTCGATCCGAAATTCGCGGATGCCTTTGCGTTGAAGGCCGTCGTGCTCACCTCCCTCAACGGATATTACACGAAGCTCGGCGATCGCTTCGAGCCCGGGTTCGCAAGGGCCGCAGCGGTCGCGCGGGAGGCCATTGCGCTGGCTCCCTCGCTGGCGTCCGGTCACCTGGCCCTGGCCAATGTGACCCTTTGGCAGCTGAACATTGGCGCGGCAGCGACCGAATTCGAACGAGGTCACGCGCTCGCCGGCGGCGATGCCGATGACCTTATCGCTTACGCGTCTTTTCTAACTCGGCTCGGCAGGCAAGACGACGCCATCAAGGTAGCGCGGGAGGCTCAAGGTCGCGACCCATTGAATTCGGCGGCTTTCGGCACGGAGGGAGGCGCGCAGTTCGGCGCTGGACGGCTTGCCGAAGCCCTAACCGGCTATCGCAAGGCGCTCGCGCTTGCCCCGAATCGCCAGCTCATCCGCGCATATTTGGGCCTGATCCTGATGGAGATGGGCAAGTTCCCGGACGCGGTTGCGCAATTCAGGCAATTGCCTGCCGACTATCTGTTCCGGCTCGTCGGGGAATCGATCCTCTACGCAAGGCAAGGAAACCGCGCGGCGTCCGACGCTGCCCTCAAGCGGGCGCAGGTCGTCTACGGAGACAGCTCGCATTACCAATATGCCGAAGTTCACGCGCAGCGCGGTGAGACCGACGAAAGCTTCGCATCGCTCGATCGGGCCTGGTCATTCCGCGATCCCGGACTTGCGATCATGAAGACCGATCCCCTCGTGCGCCCGATCAGGGGCGACCCGCGCTTCGCTGCGCTGCTGGCAAAGATGAACTTCCCGGGAGCTTGACTGGCGTCCGCTACCCGGCTCTGCCATGGGACGCCCCATGCAAGGCAGCACCACTCGCGCCGGAGGATGTTTCCTCACCCTCTTCATCCTGCTGGGTTTCTTCTACGGCCTTTCGATCCAGAACCCGCTCAAGGGGACGCTGATCGGCGTCGGAATCGGTGCCCTGTTGGCGATCGTCACCTGGCTGATCGATCTCCGCCGCAGCCGCAACTAGACGAGCCGCCGGCCGGCCCAGATTACCCGCCCGATCGGCTTGATGTCGCCAAGGCTGCAGTCCGGCCAGTCGGGATAGGCGGGATTGTCCGACTGGACGGTCACACGCCGTCCCACCGGGTTCAAAGCGAGCCGCTTGACGACCACCGCGTCGTCGACCCGCAGCACATAGATGCCGTCCCTCAGCCGCTCGGCGGCATCGCCGAGGTCCACGAGGATATCGTCGCCGGCGTTTAGCGTCGGAGCCATCGAGTCCCCTTCGACCTGGACGATGGAGAGATCCGACGCATGGCTCGAGGTCAGCTTTTTCAGCCACCTTTCATCGAAGGCGAAATAGGGCTTGCCCAATTCTTCGGCGACCACCGCGCCGGGACCGGCGGAAACCCTTACCGGGTGACGCTTCACGCTAGTGAGCCCGCCGAGATCGGCGTCGCTCTCCGGCGGCCCTCCGAGCAGAGCCTCGGACACCGAGAAATAGCGCGCCAGCTTCCGCCTCTCCTCCTCCTTCAGCCGCTTCGGGACGCCGCGGCGGACGAACTGCTGGATGTAAGCCGCATTGCGCCCAAGCATGCGGGACAGGCCCGCAAAATCTTCGCCGCGCTCGGCGCAGAGACGCTCAAGGACGAGGCGGGGATCCGTCAACATTAATGCGCTCTTAGTAGTGATAGGTAACTCCCTAGACAAGTAGGAAATCCGTTGGGAAAGAATGAGCAGCCGAGTCGCGCCAGACTTACAAGGAATTCGATAAAGTGCATTTGCTCCGAGAAGTGGAAAGGTTTCTCCGTCAGAATGGAACTCCTCCGACCCGTTTCGGCCGGGACGTGGTGGGAGATCCCCGTTTTGTCTTCGATCTTCGCAACGGCCGAGACCCTCGGCCGCAGACCATCGCGCGTGTGCGCGCCTATCTGGAGGCCGTCGCGCAATGATGAAATTGTCGATGTCGCCGGCAGCCGGCTCATTGTTGAGAGCGCTGATCGCTCGTGGGTGTGTCGAGCGGAATAGGATTCTGCTTACCGACGTTCATTCGAGCGATTGGCAATCATTGACCTTCAGCGGAGAGCGCCATCAGCTTTGCCTCCGCGTCACTGGCAGCGATTCCCATGATGTTACCGCCCGGATGTGCGACGGGCTGGAGGACGCTGAGTTCAGCATCCCGGGCCTGATCGTGGCCGATATCGGGCTTGCGGGCACGCCGCGCAAAGCGGCTGACGGCGCCACGGAGGTGCTCATCGAAGCGCTGACGATTGCCGACAATTAGCGAATGGAACGGCGCAGCTCGGCAAGCGCGTCGTGAAGCGCCTGCGTCGCGTCATGGCCTGCGTGCGCCGGCGGGACGCGTTCCAGATGCCGCTCGATCCGATCGTTGAGCTGTCCCGGCGTCGGCATCGCCGCGGGGTCGAACAGGCGTACGACGCGTGAGTCCGATCCAAGCTTCGCGAGGATATCGTCAAGCACCAGGGCTTCTTCGCTGCCGGCGGATGCTTCGTAGCGCTCCGTTAGCAACAATTCCGGCAGCTCCATAGGCCCGACCTCGCGAACGTCGAAAATCGGCACGGGCAATTTGCGTGGTTCCGGCTTGATCGCGCCCAGGATGCGAGTGGCTGCGAAGTAGGCCGGCGCTGCGATGGCCGCGGTTGCCGTAAGCTGGAACTCGTTTCCCGCGAGCCAGGCATAAATTGCCCCGCCCCAAGCAAGCGCGAACGCCGCCGACGCCAGTGCATCGACGGCCCTTTCGATCCGGGCGACAGATCTTGCGTGCATCACGGCGCGCATTAGCGCCGGATTGGTTTCCAGACCGTTAGGCCGGAAGCTCGCTCGGCTCGCGAATCTCCTGCACTTCCGGCGCACTCTCGATGAGATCGATCAGCGCATTCGTGAACGCCTCGACGTCGTCGGGATTGCGGCTGGTGACGATATTGCCGTCGGTCACCGCGGCTTCGTCGATCACCTTTGCGCCGGCATTCCGAAGATCGGTCCGGATCGACGGCCAGCTCGTCGCGATCCGATCGCGCAGGAGATCGGCTTCGACCAGCAGCCAGGGACCGTGGCAGATCGCGCCGACCGGCTTTCCCTGCTCGGCAAAGCGGGTGATGAGCGCGATGACGTTGCCGTGCAGTCGCAGCTGGTCGGGGTTTCGGACTCCGCCCGGAAGGATCAGCGCGTCGAAATCGTCGGCATTGGCTTCGTCGATGGTGAGATCAGGCCGGATCGTCTTTCCCGGATCGTCGTGGATGGTGGCCTGAATCGGGTCGCGCTTCAGAGAAGCGAGCACGACTTCCGACCCCCGCTCCTGCAGGATCTTCCGCGGTCCGAACAACTCCCATTCCTCGAAACCGTCGGTCGCGACGATCAACACCCGCGCATCTGACAATTGCATCGACAAACTCCTTCAGGAACTCGCGCGCTCCTTCGCTCGCTTAGCGGCGACAACAAACGAGTGAGGACATTTGTTACGTCATAGCAGCGATTCCGAGCCGGGAATCACCCGAAAGCGCAAGGGCCCTTACTGGGCCTATTTCGACGCGGACGGGAATCGAGTCACGAACCGCGACGAAATCGACCGCCTGAACGCGATCGGTTTGCCGCCGGCTTACGAGGACGCCTGGTTCTGCGCCGATCCGGACGGCCACCTGCAGGCGACGGGTGTCGACGCCCGCGGCCGCAAGCAATATCGCTATCATCCCGACTACCGGGCGAAACGGGAGAGCGCGAAATACGAGGGGCTCCTGGAGTTCGGCAAGACGCTTCCGAAGCTTCGCGGCCGTGTCGAGCGGGACCTCAAACGGCACGCGCTCTCGCGCGAAGCCGTGCTCGCCGCCGTCGTCCGGCTCCTAGACACCCAGCATATCCGCATCGGCAATGAGGAATATGCGCGCGAGAACAAGAGCTTCGGCGCGACGACCCTCAGACGGCGCCATCTGAAGCGGACGGGCCATGGGCTGATGATGCGCTTCACCGGCAAGCACGGGATCGTGCACGAGGTGAAGATCACCGACTCAAACCTGAAGCGCATCTGCAAGCGCTGCCAGGAGCTGCCGGGGCAGATGCTGTTCCAATACGTCAACGGCGACGGCGAGCCGAAGCCGATCACGTCCGGGGACGTCAACGACTATATCCGCGATGCGAGCGGCGGCGACTTTACGGCCAAGCATTTCCGAACCTGGAGCGCGAGCGTGATCGCTTGCGACCAGCTGCTAAAGAAGGCGGATGACGCGCGCATCACCGTCAAGACGGTGGTCGAGCCCGTCGCCGAGGCTCTCGGCAATACGCCTGCCATCAGCCGCAAGTCCTATGTCCATCCAAAGCTCCTCGAGGCGGTGAAGGAAGCTCCGCGCGATCCGCTGGACGGCCTGCAACGGCCGCGTAGCCGGAAGCGGCTCACCAGCGCCGAAGTCGCTCTGCTCGATTTCCTCGCGCGGGACGGCAGGAAGCGACGCAGGGCCAAGCGCTCGGGCGCTTGATTGCGGCCGCGGTCGCCGCCAAGACAAGGCGCATGGGGGCGGACAAGCTCTGGACCTGGTTCGACGCCAACCGCGACGGCCTGATGATCGGCCTTATCGTCGCGCTCGTCATCGTTGCCGTGATGCTGCTGCTGCGCGAGCTGGGAAGAAGGACGCTCCGCCGCGATCCCGAAGGCTGGGGCTGGCGAAGCGTGATAGGCCGCGTGCTGGCCAGGACCAGCCTGCTGTTCATGATCCTCGCCGCGGCCGACGTCGTATCGACCTATGCCGAACTGCCGCACAAGATCGCCCGACTCATCGATGTCCTGTTCGTGATCGCCTTCGCGCTTCAGGGAGCGGTCTGGACGCGCGAGCTCATCCTCGGCCTGATCGGGCATCGGGTCGCTAGGGACAACGGTTCGAGTGCGCTTGGCAGCGCAATGGCGATCATCCGGGTGCTAGTCAGCGTCGCTTTGTTTGCCATCGCCGGCATCCTCATCCTCGACAATCTGGGCGTGAACGTCACCGCGCTCGTCGCCGGTCTCGGCATCGGCGGCATCGCCATCGGCCTTGCCGCGCAGGGCATCTTCTCCGATCTGTTCGCAGCGCTTTCGATCCTCTTCGACAAGCCGTTCAAGAAGGGCGACACGATCCGCTACGACAGCAGTACCGGCACGGTTGAGCGGATCGGCCTCAAGACGACGCGGCTTCGCTCGATCACCGGCGAGCAGCTGATCATGGCCAACACCAAGCTGCTCGAGCGCGAGATCCACAACATGGCGCAGGCCAAATCGCGGCGTGTGACCCTCTACTTAGCGGTCGCCGGTGAAACATCCGCAGCCATGATCGATGCCGTCACCGCAGCCGCCGAGGCCGCGATCGAAAGCCAGAAGGGTTGCAAGCTCGTTCGCTGCGCTCTGGCCGGAGCGGGAGGCGGAGGGCTCGCATTCGACATGGTTTATGACGATTCGACGCGCGACAACGACAAGCTGGCAGCCGATCGCGCGGCGATCCTGCGTGCGCTGGTCGAGACGCTGCAGAAGCACAAGCTTCAACTCACGCGCGCTTCGGAGCAGGCGCCCGCTCCTCTGCCGTTCTAGGCGGCACTCTCCAGCGGTTCGCCGTCTGGCGTAATCTTGAACACTCTCGGAAGGATCTCGCGCCAGTTCTCGACCGTGATGTTGTCCTGATATTCCCGCTGCATTTCCGGAGTCATCATCTCGAGCATCAGCGAGTTGTCGACCCAGAACTCCACGACGCGGAACCAAGGCCCTCGCTGGCACAATGAGGTGTGGCAGCCGTACTTCCGTCCAATCTCCTCGATCTCCCCGATACTCAGCGGCGTCGCGACCGCGGCGTGGAACGGCCCATAGCGAGACACGGGCTCGTATTTCTCTTCCGCCGCCCGGTCAGTCGGATAGATCGCCATGTCCCGCGGATAGACTTCGATGGTCGAGCGCCGGTCGTCGCCCGCATGCGCGACCCAGCTTCCCTTGGCGACCATCGGGAAAGGAAAGGCTTCACCGCGCCAGAGCTCTGCAAGCATCGTCGCCGTGCGCTTCGGATCGTCCGCGGCAATCGAAATGTGGAAGATCATGTGCTGCCCCTAACGCTTGCTCCGATCACGGCTAGGGCTACACAATCGCCATGCCCGTCACCACCCTGAACGAAATCAAAAGTCGTATCGGCGAGGAAGTCGGCGTGTCTTCATGGATGCTGGTCGACCAGGCGCGCATCGACGCCTTTGCCGACGCGACCGAAGACCATCAGTTCATCCACGTGGATCCCACGGCGGCAGCGCAGACGCCCTTCGGCGGGACGATCGCGCACGGCTTCCTGACGCTCTCGCTGCTCTCGCGGATGGGAGCCGAAGCCATGCTGCTCCCCGAAGGCCTGAAGATGGCCGTCAATTACGGCCTCGACCGGATTCGCTTTCTCGCGACCGTGCCAGCGGGGAGCCGCGTTCGCGGCCGCTTCAGGCTTGACTCGGTCGAGGAGAAAGCGCGGGGGCAATGGCTATTGCGTCACACCGTGACCGTGGAGATCGCGGGCCAGGACCGGCCGGCGCTCATTGCCGAGTGGCTCGGCCTGTTGGTCGTCTGAGGAGAGAAGAATGCGTGATGCCGTGATCGTTTCGACTGCCCGGACGCCGATCGGCCGCGCCTACAAGGGTGCGTTCAACGCGACCCCCGGAGCGACGCTCGGCTCCTTCTCGCTGAAGGCTGCAATCGAGCGCGCGAAGCTCGAGGCCGGCGAGATCGACGACGTCGTCTGGGGCGCGGTGCTTACTCAGGGAACGCAGTTCGGCAACATCGGGCGACAGGTCGCGCTTCGCGCCGGCTGCCCCGTCAGCGTGTCGGGCATGACCATCGATCGCCAATGCTCGTCGGGCCTGATGGCCATCGCTACCGCCGCCAAGCAAATCGTGATCGACAGGATGGATGTGGTCGCGGCGGGCGGCCAGGATTCGATCAGTCTGGTGCAGACCCCGGACATGCGCATCGCGCCCGATCCGTCGCTGATCGAGATGCACAAGCACATCTACATGCCCATGCTCCAGACCGCGGAAACGGTTTCCCAGCGCTACGGTATCAGTCGCGAGCGTCAGGACGAATATGCGCTCAAGAGCCAGCAGCGGACCGCAGCCGCGCAAGCCGCCGGCCGGTTCGACGAGGAGATCGTCTCCGTCACCACCACGATGTCCGTCAAGGACAAGGACACGGGCGAAGTCTCGCAGCGGGAAGTCACCATCGCCAAGGATGAGGGAAATCGCGCCGACACGACGCTCGAAGGCCTGGCGGGGCTCAATCCCGTGCTGGGTCCCGGCACGTCGATCACGGCCGGCAATGCAAGCCAACTGTCCGACGGAAGCTCGGCTTCGATCCTGATGGAAGCGAAGGAGGCCGAAAGGCGCGGGATCGCCCCGATGGGCCGCTACGTCGGCATGGCGGTAGCGGGAACGGAACCCGACGAGATGGGGATTGGGCCGATCGACGCCGTCAACAAGCTCCTCAAGCGCTTCGATCTCAAGGTCGATGACATCGGCCTGTGGGAATTGAACGAGGCTTTCGCGGTGCAGGTCCTCTACAGCGCCGAGCAGCTCGGAATCCCCGAGGACCGCATGAATGTCGACGGCGGCTCGATCTCGATCGGCCACCCTTATGGCATGAGCGGCGCGCGGATGACGGGCCATGCGCTGATCGAAGGCAAGCGCCGCGGCGTGAAACATGTCGTCGTCACGATGTGCGTCGGCGGCGGCATGGGCGCGGCCGGGCTGTTCGAAGTGCTATAGGTCTTCGGAGGATTGCTATGATACCTTTTCTCGTCCTCATCGGCGTAGCTGTCATTTTCCTCCTGATTACCTCGCTGAAGAGCTTCGGGATCAACCAGGAATATCAGCGCGGCGTGCTGTTCCGCCTTGGCCGGCTCGGCCAAACGAAGGGCCCCGGATGGTATTGGCTGATCCCCTTCGTCGACCGCGTGGTCCGCGTCGACCAGCGCATCATCACCTACCAGCTCGAAACCCAGGAGACGATCACGCGCGACGGCGTGGCCGTCCGGGTCAACGCCGTACTCTGGTTTCGCGCCGATTCCCCCATACAGGTCGTGAATGCGGTCGAGGACTGGCGCGGGGCGACGGTGCAGGCCGCGGAGACCGCGCTTCGAGACGCCATCGGCCAGAGCGATCTCGACCATGTCCTCAAAGACCGCGCGACCATCAATACCCGCCTCCAGCAGCTGCTTCGTGAAGCCTCGCTCAAATGGGGCGTCGAGATCGATTCCGTCGAGATCAAGGACGTCGACATTCCCGAGCAGATGCAGCGCGCGATCGCCAAGGAAGCCGAAGCGATCCGGGAGAAACGCGCCCGAATCGTCCGCGCCGAAGGCGAGGAAGAAGCCGCGGGCAAGCTCAGCCACGCTGCGGAAATCATTAACAATGTCCCGGGAGCGCTGGAGCTGAGGCGGCTCCAGACCCTTGCCGAGATCGGCGTCGAACATAACAGCACGATCGTCGCCATGATGCCGGTCGAGCTGGTTCACGCGGCGCGCAAGATCGCGGGCCTTCCGCCGGCCGTTGAACCCGAACCCGGCGACGCGGGTTGAGCGGGCAAAGGGAGGATCATGATGCCCGAATCCAATTGCCCGATGGTCGAACGAATTGCCCGTGTCCTCGCCGGAGCCGCGCTCAGCAGCAATGCCGAGGGAAGTGATCCCTCGGCAGGCGAAAAGGTGGATCGCGCGTGGCGCGAGCACGTAAACCAGGCGCTTGCCGTGCTTCACACCGCGCGCGAGCCGGACGAGGCGATGGCCGCGGCGGGCGACGCGGCAATGTGGCGTAACATGGTCGAGGCCGCGATCGCGCAGCCCGTCGATTGAGCCCACGCGATTCCAGCACCGGCGCCAGCCGCACGGCCAAGCCGCGCTGGACTCTCTTCTGCTGCATCCTCGCCTCGAGCCTCAGCTTCGTCGACGGCTCGGTGCTCAGCGTGGCGCTGCCCGCGATCCGCTCGAGCTACGGAGCCGGCGCCGAGCAAGTGCAGTGGGTGGTCAACGCCTATCTGCTTCCGCTTTCGGCGCTGCTCCTCCTGGGCGGCGCACTTGGCGACCGTTTCGGCCGGAAGCGGCTGCTCATTACCGGCACCAGCCTGTTCGCAGTAGCATCGCTAGTATGTGCACTGGCACCGACCCTGCCGCTGCTGCTCCTCGCCCGCGCCGCGCAGGGAGTCGGCGCAGCGCTCCTGCTCCCCAACAGCCTCGCACTGCTGAACGCGGTTTATTCGGGCGAGAAGCGCGGACGCGCGGTAGGCATCTGGGCCGCTGCAGGAGCGGCGGCCGCGGCAATCGCGCCGCTTATCGGCGGCTGGTTGGTCGGCACCGTCGGCTGGCCCGCGATTTTCTACATAAACCTTCCGCTGGCGATCGGCGCCATCGCCCTTGCGATCCCGTTCGTCGCTGAGAGCCGCGAAGCAGGCGCCGGAAGGACCGACTATGCCGGCGCAGTTCTTGCGACCCTAGGGCTTGGCGGCCTCACTTATGCGCTGACCTTGTGGACCGCCACGCGGCAGTTCGGCGCGCAGGCGGCGACTTCGCTCGTCGCGGGCATCTTGATGCTCGGGGCGTTCCTGTGGGTCGAGCATCGCCGCGGCGACCGCGCGATGATGCCGCTCGGCTTGTTCGAGGGACGGTGCTTTTCAGGCCTCAACCTCCTCACTTTCCTGCTCTACGGCGCGTTCGGAGCGGCGATGCTTCTGATCCCCTACGTGCTCATCACCAGCGGCGGCTACTCGCCGGTGCAGGCTGGATTGGCGATGTTGCCGCTTCCGGTCCTGATGACGTCGGTCTCGCCATATATGGGGAGCCTCGTCGCGCGCACCGGTCCGCGGCCTCCGCTGACGGTGGGCCCGCTGGTCGTGGCCGCCGGAATGGCGCTTGCGCCGCTGGTCGAGCCCGGCAGCAGCTATTGGATCTCCACCTTCCCGATGATCCTGGTGATGGCCGCGGGGATGACCATCGCAGTCGCCCCGCTTACCGCTTCGGTCCTCGGTTCGGTCGAGGAGCGGCATGTGGCGATGGCCTCCGGCTTCAATAGCGCAGTGGCACGCACCGGGGGGCTGATCGCGACCGCGCTTCTCGGTGCCGTGCTGGCGAGCGAAGGCAAACAGCTCTTCGCTGGCTTCCATGTTGCGATGGTCGTCTCGGCCGTGATCGCGGCGGCTGGCAGCATGGTCGCGTTGACCATGCTTGGCGGCGTCAAGATGAAGAAGATCTCCTAGAAGGCGAGCAGGAAGTCCGTGAAGCGGAACCACGCGTCGGTGTAGCCGACGGCCGGACGAATGATCATCACCGCGATCCAGCTTCCGAACGCCCACCAATAGGCCGGATGAACGCGCCCGCGGCTGCGCAAATCGTGAACCATTGCCGCGACCATGAGCGCGGCGACCACGGTGCCGGGACCAAGATTACGCTCAATGGGTTGCGGCGGCCCGAGGCCCGGCCGCATTCCGGGCCCTCCGCCGGTCGCGGCGAGAAAAAAGACGCGTGCGATCGGGGCTTGAAGAATTCCGGCCGTGGCGGCGAGCATCAGCCTCTTATGCCATTCGGGACGGCGGATGTTGGCGATCGCGGCAGCGACCAGCAGCGCGAAGAGGGTGATTCCGGTAATCGGCACGATGGCGAACGCGCGGGCGGCATCTGCGTAACCCGCTTCAATTCGATTGCGCATGCCCTCGATCGCGACGGCAAACCCCATGAACAGCATCGCCGTGGCCAGCGAAATGCCGAGCAGACCCCACGACCGGTGCAAACGCATGTTGCGATTCGCCATGAGCGTTGCCTGCGAAAGGAAGAACAAGGTCCAGGCCGAAAATAGCAGGCCGTGCAAATGGAGCAGCGGCGAACCGACGAACGTCCCCCGTCCAATTTGCAGCCAATAGGTTCCGAAGAAGCCGCCGAAGGCGATCGCCACGAACAGCCAGGCCATCGTGACGTAGAATCTGCCGACGGCGCGCCGACGTACGGGAACAGCGATTGTGGCCATGTGCGCCCTCCCCGCCGGCAAAGGCCGGCAGTCGCTGCTTACCACGAAACGGAAGGGCGCGAACTAATCGTTGATTGAGATGAACTTCTCGACGACCGGCGCAATCTTCTCACGCCATTTGCGGCCGTTGAAGATGCCGTAATGACCGACATCCCTGGCGAGGAAATATTGCTTCTTGGCCTTCGGCAGCTTCGTCGCGATCTCTAGCGCGGCCCTGGTTTGGCCAATGCCGGAAATGTCGTCGCGCTCGCCCTCGATGGCGAGCAGCGCCGTGTCGCGGATCGCGTTCGGATCGACCGGTCGCCCGCGATGCTCCATCTGCCCCTTCGGCAGCAGGTGCCGCTGAAACACGACGTCGACGGTCTGAAGATAGAATTCGGCGGTCATGTCGCAGACCGAGCGATATTCGTCGTAGAACTTCTGCGTTGCCGCCGCGCCCTCCTCATCGCCAACGACGAGATGCTTGAACATCTCCCAATGGCTGACGAGGTGCGAGCCGAGGTTCATCGTCATGAAGCCGGCGAGCTGAAGGAAGCCCGGATAGACCTTCCGGCCCGCGCCGGCGTAGATCATCGGTACCGTTGCAATGACGTTCTGCTCGAACCAGCCGAACGGCCGCTGGGTCGCCAGCGTGTTGACTGCCGTCGGCGCCTTCCGCGTATCGATCGGTCCGCCCATCATCGTCAGCGATTTGGGACGCCACGGATTCTTGTCGGCATTCATCAGCGCGGTCGCAGCGAACGCGGGAACCGCCGGCTGGCACACCGCAAGCATGTGCGGACGCTCGCCAGTCCTCTTGCCGATATGCTCGAGGAACTCGATCAGATAGTCGACATAATCGTCGAGGTCGAAGCTGCCGTCCGACAGCGGCACCTGCTTCGCGTCGCGCCAATCGGTGATGTAGACGTCGTGGCCCGGAAGGAGCCGCTCCACCGTCCCGCGCAGCAAGGTCGCATAGTGGCCGGACATCGGGGCAACGATCAGCACGCTTGGGCCCTTGTCCACGCCGTCGCGTGCGAAATGCTTGAGCTGGCCGAACGGCTTGCGGAGCAGGATCTGCTCGTCGACGCGCACTTGCTTGCCGCCGATCTTGACGCTGTGGATGGCGAATTCGGGCTTGCCGCGCGGCGCTGCAGCATGGGCGAAGACCTCGAGGCTCGCCGCGACCATCGGGCTCATCGCGCTGTAGCCCATGGGGTTTGCGGGGTTGCTGAGCCATCCGGCGCCCAGACCTGCAAGCTTGCTCGCACCTGCAAGAAGCGAGCGTTGCACTTCATAGGCGTCGTAGAGCATCGAACCTCGTTTCTGCCTCGTCGGCGGAGTGATGTGGCAAGCAATGTAACCGCTTGCAAGGCGGATTGTTGCGCCGCAGCAAGGAGGTGGGGATAAGTCGCCTAGCTGGCCGGCGGTTCCCACAGCTCGATGGGATTGCCCTCCGGATCGTGGATGCGCGCGAAGCGGCCGATACTGGGGTCGTTCCACTCGTCGCGCGTAATGACGTCGACCCCCGCGCCCTTCAGCCGATCGATCAGGTCCGCAAGATCGCTGACACGAAGATTCAGCATGTAGGCCTTGTCCGTCGGGAAATAGTCCGTGTCGGCGTTGAACGGAGCGAAGACGACCGGACCGCCTTGCGCCGTCCAGCACATGTCGTCGGGAGCGCCGGCGTCCGGAGCGACACAACCCGAGCCCACGTTCAAATGCTCGCGATACCAGTTCGATAGCGCCTCCGGATCCCGAGCCCGGAAGAACAACCCGCCGATGCCAAGCACAGCCATGGTCCACCTCCTAACGCCTCGCCGGCAGCAGTAACAAAGGCGGCAATCGAGGACCACTGCCGCTGGAACGCGCTCGGTTCATTTGAGCCGGTGCCGATGCCCTGTTAGGCTCAGCTCATGGCGATCCCGACCGCGAACCGTCCGAAGGGACGCTCAATCAAGAACCTCCGGATGGTATGGGGATTCGCTCTTCGCTATCCCGTCCACGTCGCGATTGCGGCCATCGCCTTGCTTGTCGCGGTCGGCGCGACTTCCGGCATCCCCTTCGCCTTCAAGCTGATCATCGACAAAGGCTTCGGACAGGGCGCGGGTACCGTGCGCGACATCGCGCGCTGGTTCGAATATCTCCTTCTGCTGGTCGGCGTGCTGGCCATCGCGACGGCAATGCGCTTCTATTTCGTGTCGTGGATCGGCGAGCGTACGGTCGCGGACATCCGGCTCGCCGTTCACCGCAACCTGCTGCGCCTGTCGCCCGGCTTCTTCGAGGAGAACAGGCCGGCGGAGATCACCTCGCGCATCACCGTCGATACGACGATCATCGAGCAGGTGGTCGGCACCACCGTTTCGGTCGCCCTTCGCAATGCGCTGCTCGGGATCGCTTGCGTCTGCATCCTGTTCGCGCTGGCGCCGAGGCTTGCTCTTTCCATCCTCGTGGGAACGGTCCTCGTCATGTTGCCGCTCGCGATCCTCGGCCGACGAGTGCGCGCGATCTCGACCCGAAGCCAGGACCGCATCGCCAACGTCGGCACTGTGACAAGTGAAGTCCTCGGCGCGATGAAGATTGTGCAGGCCTTCAACCAGCAGAACCGCGAGGCCAAAAGGTTCGCCGACGCGGTGCAAAGCGTCTTTGCGACTGCCAAGCGGCGCATCCTCGTGCGCTCGATCATGACCGCGATCGCGATCTTCATCATCTTCGGTTCGATCACTTTGGTGATCTGGAATGGCGCGATCGCCGTCGCGGCAGGACGGATGACGGGCGGCACCATTGCCGCCTTCGTTCTCTATGGCGGTTTCCTGGCGGGCGCTTTCAGCAATCTCACCGAAGTCTATGGCGATTTGCTTCGAGCCGCGGGTGCATCGGAGCGCCTGGCGGAATTGCTCCAGGCCGAGCCCGATATTCGCGCCCCGGCTAATCCTGCGACCCTACCGAACGCGGAAGGCGCGCTCGAGTTCGAGCATGTGACGTTCCATTATCCGACGCGCCGCGAGATGTCCGCGCTCGAAGGCTTCAGCTTGCGCGTTCGCCCGCGCGAGCGCCTGGCTCTTGTCGGCCCGTCGGGCGCTGGCAAGACGACGATCTTTCAGCTCGCCGAGCGTTTCTACGATCCCGATCAGGGCCGCGTCCTGCTCGACGGCGTCGATCTTCGCGACGCCGATCCTGCGGACGTCCGCGAGCGCATCGCGATGGTGCCGCAGGACACGGTGATCTTCGCCGCCTCCGCGCGCGACAATCTTCGCTACGGCAACTGGGACGCGAGCGAGGACCAGCTGTGGCAGGCGGTGCGCGACGCCAACGCCGAGGAGTTCCTGCGCGCGCTGCCCGACGGATTGGAGACCTTCATGGGCGAAGGCGGAGCGCGGCTGTCAGGCGGCCAGCGTCAGCGAGTCGCCATCGCCCGCGCGCTGTTGCGCGATGCGCCCTTGCTGCTGCTCGACGAAGCGACGTCAGCGCTGGATGCGGAAAGCGAGCGACTGGTGCAGGATGCACTCGACCGACTGATGGCCGATCGCACGACCATCGTCATCGCACACCGTCTGGCAACCGTCCGCGCCGCGGACCGGATCGTGGTGATGGACCAGGGCCGGATCGTCGAGGAAGGCACGCATTCGAGCCTCAGCGCACGCGGTGGGCTCTACGCGCGCCTGGCCCGATTGCAGTTCGAGGATCGCGCCGCTTAGGCGTTGCCGCCCGCGCCGCCTCCGCCGCTCGGCGGGGTCGTGCGCCGCCGTGAAGAGGAGCGCCGCGCGGACGTCTTGCGTTTAGCCGTGCTGCGCGGTTTGGCCGCCGTGCCGCTCGACGCCTTTGCTGCGCCGCCGCTCGCCCGCTTTGCAGTCGAACGTTTTGCGGCAGGCTTGCGCGCGGTCGACGTGCTCGCCGCCGCACGCGTCGATTTGGCGCGTGTCGCGGTCGTCCGCTTGGCGGTCGATTTGCGCGCGGTCGCCCGCTTCGCCGTCGATTTGCGCGCCGGCTTCGCTGCGCTGCTCGAGGTGCCGGACGACGTTGAAGCCGATCCCTCCATCGACCATTTGCCGGACATCACGCGCTGCGCTGCATCCGCCACCGCTTCGGCGATGATCGATCCTAGCTTGGTTGCGCTTGAGACGACATTGCTCGCTGCCTGCGATGCAGTGTCCGCAGCGTCGAGACCGGCGTCGCGGATTTTCTTGCGTGCGGCAGGGCTTGCCGCGATCGCGGCTGCCGCCGCCGTCAATCCAGCAGCGAGCATTTCCTTGCTCATTGCCGCCTTTGCAAGCTTGTCCATCGTCGCCTTGCTCGAACCCGAGCGCGACGATGACGTGCTGGAACGCGAACTTGAAGTCGTGGAACGGGAAGAACTTCTACGCGGGGATTTGGCCATTTTCTATCTCCCTCCGTCGAGGCAAAGACACTTTACTGCCGTTCGGGTTCCCGAATGAAGTGGGAAGTGTCCCGATGCGCGCAATGAAAAGCGTGTAGCCGGGAGTGGGCGCGTCGCCAAACATGTTAAAGGGCACCGCGGGGATATCCTCCGCGATGCCCTTCGACATGGTCAGCGGCCGGAGATGTGGCCGTTCGTCAGCACTTAGGGCCTACGAACACCCCTTTCCGACCTCCCTGCTGAACCATGAGACATCGGATCACCTCCTTTCGCTGCGTTGAAGCCACGATGAAGATGAGTCTTTGTTCGCATCAGCGCAAGACTTGTAATGATGTGAAATTTCGGCAAACTTCTTCGCTTCGCGCGCTTCAGATGCGGCAATCCTCGATCACCCGCCCGACCTCCGCCCAAGGCGGAATCACGAGCGCTGCAAGGCCCGAGGAGCTGAACCCGATTCGCCCCCGGCTCGCTGCGATCGCATCCAGGAACGGATCGTACGCCCGCACGTCGGCGCTCAATCGCGCCGAGGCTGCATCGTAGGTCGCCGGAAGACTCATCCGTTCAGAGCTCGTCCAGACCCACAGCGTCGGCGACGCCGATGCAGCCGCCTTGAGCAGAGAAATGCGGCGCGTGGATCGTGTGCAGCGGATCGTCAGCTGCGCCTGCCCGGCCGAATTCGAAAAGGTCGCCTCGCTACCGTCTGCCCTCGCAGAATATGACCAGTCGCCCGCAATCGGCTGGACATATTCCAGGTTGGACGCAGTCGGCGACCCCGCCACGTTCGGCGTCGCATCGGCGGTCAGCGCGAGCGCTGTAGCAAGCAACATTGCCACGATCGTCAGCGGCTCAGCCGATCGACCTTGGCCTGCAGCGCGGCAAGCTCGGCCTTCAATTGCTCGACGTCGCTCGTGCTCGGCTTCGAGTCGCTCTTCGGCGTGGCGCCGAATGCCCGACTCGCATCCTCGAACACCGCCATGTTTCGCTTGGCAAGATCGGCGAACATGTTGCCGCTGAACGCATCTTTCACCGCGCTCTGGTTGCGCTGGAAGGCGTCCATCGCGGCCTCGAGATAGGAGGGAACGAAGTTCTGCATCGAGTTGCCATAGAGCCCGATCAACTGCTTGAGGAAGTTCAACGGCAGCATGGTTGCGCCGCGTGCTTCCTCATCCACGATGATCTGAGTGAGGACCTGGCGGGTGATGTCCTCCCCGCTCTTGGCGTCGACCACCTCGAACTCGCGGCCCTCGCGCACCATCTGCGCGAGCCGGTCGAGAGTGATGTAGGAGGAGCTTTCGGTGTCGTAGAGCCGCCGATTGGCGTACTTCTTGATCGTCACCTTCCCGGTGGACTTGGTCATCATTCACTCCCACACTCGTGGGGGATGCCACTACTACCGGAGCATAGTGCGCCGCAACATGAACGCGCGCCGCGTCCGCTGCCCCTGTTTCTCGAATTGGTACGCGAAGTGTCGGCGCGCGACCCGGAGGCAGCCCGGGCTGCGCTTGCAGGATTGCGCGCTTACGAGCGGGCGCCGCGGCGCGAACGGCCGCCCGCAAAGCCCGAAATTGCGCGGGTCGGCGGCGCCGCCCTCCGCGATCATGGCGGCGACGGCCTGCCTGCGGTCCTTGTTCCATCCCTGATCAACCCACCCCGGATCCTCGACCTCGACGAGGAGGCTTCCCTGACGCTGGCGATCGCTCGCATGGGCCGGCGCGCAATCCTGCTCGATTGGGGCACGGCGGACGAGCGATCGGCCCTTTCCGTCGCCGGCCACGTCGAAGAGCTGTTGCTGCCCTTGCTGCGCAGCATCGGCGAGCCGGCTGCGGTGATCGGCTATTGCCTGGGCGGCACGATGGCGATCGCCGCGGCCAACATCACGCCTGTCGAACAGGTAGTGACGATTGCCGCACCCTGGCATTTCGCGAACTATCCCGAGCAGTCGCGAAGCGCGCTCAAAGACATGTGGCGTCACAGCCAAGGGGCAGCGAACACTCTTCACTCCCTCCCGATGGAAGTGCTGCAGGCCGCCTTCTGGTCGCTCGACCCGGAGCGGACCGTTCGCAAGTTCGCCGATTTCAGCCGCCTCGACCCGGATAGCCCCGACTCCCGTCGGTTCGTCGAGCTCGAGGAATGGGCGAATGAGGGGGAAGCCCTGCCCTACCCCGCCGCGAAGGAACTGATCGAAGACCTGTTCGGGCGCGATCTGCCGGGCTCGGGAACCTGGCAAGTCGGAGGGCGCATAGTCACCGACGCGATTTCCGTGCCGGCGCTCCATCTCATTTCCGAACATGACCGTATCGCACCCGCGGCAACGGCTGCAGGCGGCGAGCGCATCCGCATCCCATCGGGCCATGTCGGCATGATCGTCGGCTCTGCGCGCGGTCAATTGCACGAAGCTTTGCGAGCCGCGTTGTCCAACTAACGCGCGGTCCAGCCCCCGTCCGCGGCCATCGCCTGGCCGGTCACGAAGCTTGCCTCCGGACTACAGAGCCAGATTACGGCCGCTGCGATCTCTTCCGGTCGGCCGAGACGTCCGACGGGTTCGCAATCGAGAACGGTCTCGCGCGGCACACCTGTCGACATCAGCCGCTCGAGCATGGGAGTTTCGATCGCGCCGGGGCAAATTGCATTCACCCGGATGTTTTGCTGCGCATATTCGAGCGCTGCGTTGCGCGTCAGTCCGACCACCGCATGCTTCGACGCGACATAGGCGGGGATGCCCGGGAATCCGATCAGCCCGGCAACCGATGCGCAATTGACGATGGCGCCGCCGCCATCCTGCCTCGCCATTTGCCGCAACTCCTCGCGGAGGCAGAAGAAGGTGCCGCGAACGTTGACGCCTATCACGCGGTCGAAGTTCGCAGTCGTGCAATCGCCCGTCGCTGCGATGTTGCCCTCGACGCCCGCATTGTTGAACGCCGCGTCGAGCCGACCAAAGCTCGAGACGATTTCCGCGATCATAGTTTTGACGTCCGATTCGTTGGCCACATCGCAGCGGATGAATTGGCAGGATGCACCTTGCTGCTCGCATTCCCGGACCGCCTCATTCCCCTGGTCGACGTCCAGGTCGGCGAGAACCGCCGTATAGCCCGCTTTGGCGAAGGCTCGCGCGGTCGCCCTGCCGATGCCGGAGCCCGCCCCGGTCACGAGCGCGACCCGCGATTGCGAATCGGCCATGCCTAAGCCCTCAGCTTCAGCGGTTCGATCAGTGCGGAAGTGTGCCGCGCGATCATCTGTTCCTCGTCGGTCGCGATGACGAAGGCCGCAATTGCCGAGCCGCTTTTGTCGATCCTCGTCTCGCACGCCACATTGCGATGGCCGGCAAGCGCAAGGCCCATCCACTCGCAGCCCCTCCCGATCTCGGCGCGAATGCGAGCATCGTTCTGGCCGATACCGCCCGTGAACACGATTGCATCAATGCCCCCGGCGGCGGCCGCCATCGAGGCGATCTCGCGGACGATTCGGTAGACGAAGAGCTTGATTGCAGCCGCCGCCGACGGCTCCTTCGATGCCCGCAACTCCCGCATGTCGGACGACACGCCCGAAACGCCAAGCAGGCCGCAGCGTTTGTAGATAAGGTCCTCGAGCGCGCGCGCGTCCATGCCACGCTCATCCATCAGGTAGATGAGGACGCCGGGGTCCAGAGTTCCGCACCTCGTGCCCATCATCAGGCCGTCGGCCGCTGTGAAGCTCATCGTGGTCGCCACGCTTCGGCCTGCGACCATTGCGCAAAGGCTCGATCCATTGCCGAGGTGCGCGACGACGACTCGGCCGCCGGCAATCTCGGGCGACAGCTCCTTCAGCCGCATGCTGATGTACTCATAGGAAAGGCCGTGGAAACCGTACCTTCGAATTCCAGCATCGCTTAGTTCGCGAGGAATCGCGAACATCTGGGCGATTTCGGGTTGGGCGCGATGGAATGCGGTGTCGAAGCACGCGACCTGCGGGATGTGCGGAGCCGCCGATGCAATGGCATCGATCGCCGCCAAATTATGCGGCTGGTGCAGTGGCGCGAGCGGGCAAAGCGATCGGAGCTCAGAGATGACCGCCGGGTTCACGACGATTGGAGAGGCGAACTTCCGCCCCCCATGAACGACGCGGTGCCCCACCGCCTTGACTCGCCGCCCGCCGAGAAGCCGCACCGAAGTCTCGAGGATCGTCGTCGTTGCCGAAGCATGGTCCAGCTCGTCCCCGGCCCAGCTCTCCTCGACGATCTGGTGGTTTTCCGCGTCCTTGACGGTCAGTCTTGGCGCGACACCGAGCTTCTCAACCTGTCCGCGAAAGATGATCGGGAATTCGCCATTATCCTCGAACAGCGCAAACTTGATGCTGGAAGAGCCGGCATTGATGACTGCGAGCGGCTGCATGGCGAGATCCGATCACTGGATGGCGGCGGTCGAATCCTTCCGGCGCGATGCGGCGACCAGAAGCGCGACCGCGCACGAGGCGAGGCGCGCAGGAAGGTCGTCGGCTCGGCTCGTAAGGATGATCGGGACGCGCGCCCCAAGGACGATTCCCGCCGCGTCCGCGTCGGCCAGGAACGAGAGGCTTTTCGCGAGCATGTTGCCCGCTTCCAGGTCCGGCACGACCAGGACATTGGCTCGACCGGCTACGGGCGACTTGATCTTCTTGATTGCGGCGGCTTCCGGGCTGATCGCATTGTCGAGCGCGAGAGGCCCGTCCAGCTCGGCGCCGGTGATCTGCCCGCGGTCGGCCATCTTGCAGAGCGCAGCGGCTTCGAGCGTCGAGGGGACGTCGGGATTGACGGTCTCCATTGCGCTCAGGATGGCGACGCGGACGTCGTCCACGCCCATTGCGTGGACCATGTCGACCGCATTCTGGACGATGTCGACCTTGTCCTTGAGCGTCGGAGCGATGTTCACCGCCGCATCGGTGATCACGAGGGCGTCGGAATGGCCAGGAACGTCCATGATGAAGCAATGGCTGATCCGCCGGGCGGTCCTTAGGCCCGTGTCCCGGGCAACCGCCGCGCCCATGAGCTCGTCGGTGTGGAGGCTGCCTTTCATCAGCGCCTCGGCCTTGCCCTCGCGAACCAGTGCCACGGCCTTGGCTGCGGCGTCGTGGCTATGCTCGGCGTCGACGATCTCGAACTTGCTGATGTCCAGCTTGTTGTCCGCCGCGGCTTTCTCGATCTTGTCCCTGGGGCCAACCAATATGGGTTCGATCAGGTTGAGCTTCGCTGCCTCGACGGCGCTTTCGAGCGAGGACTGGTCGCACGGATGGGCGATTGCCGTTCGTGCGGGCGGCAGCTTGCGGGCGCGCGCGATCAGCCGCTCATATTTGTCGTGAGCTCTCGGTTTGGGTCGCGCTTCGGCTTCGAGGACCGGCATCTTCCTGCTCCTTGAATGCGTCAGCCGTGCCGCTGGAACTGCTCGTCCGACAGGTTCCAGCCGCCTCCGAGCGCCTTGTAGAGATTGACGACCGCGACGAGTTGCGCCTGCTGCACCTTGGCCAGCTGGTCTTCGGCCGGGAACAGCGCTTGCTGGGCCTCGATCACCTCGAAGTAGCTTGCCCTGCCTCCGTGATAGCGCTCCAGCGCCAGGTCGATCGACTGTCGGCTCGCCGCAACTTTGGTTTCGAGCGCTGCGCGTTCTTCCGCGAGCCTTTGCTGGGCGATGAGGGCGTCCGACGTTTCGCGAAAGGCGGTCAGGATGGTCAGGCGATATTGGGCGACGGTTTCGTCCCAATAGGCCTTTCGATTGCGATATTCGGACTCAAGCCGACCGCCGGTGAAGATCGGCCCGGCGACGTTGAGCCCGCCCCTCCAGAAGCCGGAGCTTCCATTGAGCGCGCCTGCGCCGCCGATGCCGATGAGCCCGGCGAGCGCGGAAAGGCCGATCCGCGGATAGAAGTTCGCGACTGCCTCGCCGATCTGCGCATTGGCGCTGATCATCCCTTGCTCGGCGGCGCGAATGTCGGGGCGCCGCCGAAGAAGGTCGGTCGTCAGCCCCACGGGAGTTTGCGGCGGCATGACCTGCGCCGTCAGCGCCGTGCCGCGGGGAATGGGGCCGGGGTATCCTCCTGCGAGGACGCTCAGGGCATTTTCCTGCTGCGCAATTTCACGCTTCAGGTCGGCGACCTGCGCGGTGCTCTCGTCGAGGGACGCCTTCGCGCGCTCGACCGGAAGTCGGCTGTCGCGCCCGGCCTGGAAGCGCAACGAGAACAGCTCGTGAGTCTTCGCAAAGGTCGATTGACTTTCCTCGGCAATCGCAAGCTCGCGGTCGAGCTGGAGAAGCCGGAAATAGCCGTTCGCTACATCGCTGACCAAAGTCAGCATGATTCCGCGGCGGATTTCCTCCTGCTGGTAGGTGTTCGCCCTTGCCGCCTCGGTCGCGCGGCGGATTCGGCCCCAGAGATCGAGCTCCCATGCCGCATTCAGAATGCCGACGGCGGAGGAATAGGAACCGCCGATGTCCTGATCGTCGCCAGGCTTCTTCGCGATTCCCCCGTGCGCGTCATAGTTGACCTGCGGCAGCGCCTGGGACCTGGCGACTCCGATCAGCTCGCGCGCTTGCCCTATCCGGGCCGTCGCCACCTGCAGGTCATTGTTGTTCGCTAGCGCATTCCCGATCAGCGCCTGGAGCGCCGGGTCCTTGAACACATCCCACCAGGCGAGATCGGCGAAGGACGTCGCATCGGCCTGGCTGATCTGGAATCGGAAGTCGTTCGGCTGCGTGACCTGCGGGCGTTGGTAATTGGGCCCCATCACGCAAGAGCTGAGGATGCTCCCGCAAGCCAATGCCGCGGCGGCTCTTCCGAAGAACGCTTTTCTAAGATCGTTCACAATCGCCTCCAATCACTGGATGGCCGCCAACATCTTCCTGAACCGGACGAGCGTGTAGGCGGTGTAGGCGCTCCCGATCGCGAACATCGCGGCCAGCTGGAACCACACCATCTGCAAGGTCGCGTCGCGGAACAGGACGGCCTGGGAGAAGCTGACGAAGTGCGTCGAGGGAACGAACTGCATCACCTTCTGCAATGCTATGGGCATGCTCTCGAGCGGGGTCTGGCCGCCTGACAACAGGCTCATCACGATGAAGACGGGGAAGGCCAGAAGGCCGAATTGCGGCATCGACCGGACGATCGTCGCCAGCATGATTCCGAGCGCCGTTACCGAAAAGAGATAGATTGCGAGGCCAAGCTCGAAGAGCAGGATCGAGCCCGCGATCGGCACCCCGATCAGCCATTTCACGACGAAGAAAAGCGACAGCGTCGCGGCGATGATGACCACGATCCCGTTCGCCCAGATCTTCGCGAACATGAGCTCGAACGGCCGAAGCGGCATGACGAGCAAATGCTCGATATTGCCATGCTCGCGCTCGCGAAGGACGGCGGCGCCGCACAGGAAGATCGCGAGAACCGAGATGTTGTTGATGACCTGGTTAATCGCGACGAACCAGCCCTGGTACATGTTCGGATTGAAGCGCGCGCGCGTTTCGAGCGTAACCAGCGGCGCGTTCTGTGCCTTGTTCGGCGGGTTCCAGTACGGCGCGACCGTATTGTTGATGATCTGCTGGATGTAGCCGGGTCCCCGCCCCGCCTGGCTCATCGCCGTCGCATCTGTGACAATCTGCACGTCCGGCTTTGTGTTTTCCTCGATGTCGCCCTGGAACTTGGGCGGAATGTTCACGACGAACGTGAATTTTCCGCGGTCCATCGCCGGGTTGATGTCTGCGAAATCGATCAACTTGGGCGGCAGGAATTGCGGCGGGAGCATCGCGTCCGTCACCGCTCGTGAAGCGTTGCTATTGTCTTCATCCACGATCGCGATCGACGCATTGACCACGTCCATCACCGCGCTCTTCGACGGCGTGTAGACGGAGAAGGTAAAGGTGTAGGCAATCAGGAACAGGAGCACCGGATCGCGGAACAGGCTGATCAGCTCCTTGATGCCGAGATGGAAGATGTGCTTGGCGGCGCGCACCGTTCATGCCTCCTGTTTCTTGAGGAGGAGCACCGACACGCTGAAATAGACGGTCGCAATGATCGCGAGCGCCAGCATCTTGGGCCAGACGGTGTCGAAGCCGAGCGCCTTGGTGAACGTGCCGACGCTGATCGACTGGAAATAGGTGCTCGGGAAGATCTGCGACGCGAACCATGCGCCGCCGGTCAACGACGAGGTCGGTACGAACATTCCCGAGAATTGCACCGCGGGAAGGATCGTGATGATCGCAGCCGCGAAGATTGCGGCCGTCTGCGTCGAGGCGAACACTGAAATCAGCAGACCGAAGCCGGTGCTCGCGAGCACGTAGATCACGCCCGCGACGGCGAGCGCGAGGACGCTTCCCTTGATCGGCACCTGAAACAGGACGACCGCGAGCAGGACGAGCGTCACGAACTGGATCAGCGCGACTCCAATGTAGGGGAGTTGCTTGCCGAACAGGAACTCGGCCTTCGTCGCCGGCGCGGCGTAGAAATTGGCGATGGAGCCAAGCTCTTTCTCGCGCACCACGCTGAGCGCCGTCAGCATGCTCGGTATGAGCATGAGCAGGAGCATGATGTCGCCTGGCACCATGGCGTACACGCTCTCGAAGGATTGGTTGTAGAGAGCGCGCGCTTCGATCGCGACGGGGCTTTGCGCGGGCGGCAGCCCCTTCGCATCGCGGAGCTCCGAATTGTAGCGGTCGTGCGTCGCTTCGATATAGCCGCGCGCCGTCTCCGCCCGGAACGGCACTGCAGCGTCGACATAGGCGCTGACCGCCGGTGCGCGTCCCTGCATGACGTCGCGCTCGAAGCCGGATGGAATCTCGATGGCGAAGCGGAGCTCGCCGTTCCTGAGACGCCGGTCGAGCTCGGTGGAGTTCAGGATCGGCGCGTGCTCGTCATAGTAGATCGAGCCCCGAAATGCGTCGGTGTACGATCGGCTGGCTGCAGTCTGGTCGTCGTCGAACGTGGCGAACGTCAAATGATTGACGTCGAGCGAGATTCCGTAGCCGAACACGATCATCAGAAGCAGCGGACCCAGCACTGCAAAGGTCAGGCGCACCGTGTCGTGCCGAAGCTCGATCGCTTCGCGTCGAGCGAAGGCCCATACGCGCGCCAGGCTGAACTTCCCGGGCTCGGGGCCGTGCCCCTTCTCGAAGGTTTTTTCCTCGGCCGACTGCTCGGCGAAGGCTTCGTTGACGACCTCGCCGGAAGCTTCCTTCTCCTTGTTCGCTTCGTCCTCGAGATAGCCGATGAACGCTGTTTCGAGGTTCGGGGCGTTGCGTTCCCTGACGAGCTCGGCGGGTGGACCGAGCGCGAGAACCTTGCCGCGGTGCATCATCGACATCCGGTCGCAGCGCGCAGCCTCGTTCATGAAGTGCGTCGACAGGAAGATGGTGACGCCGTCGTCGCGCGACAGGCGGATCATCAATTCCCAGAAACCGTCGCGGGCTACCGGATCGACGCCCGATGTCGGCTCGTCGAGGATCAGCACTTCAGGCTCGTGCAGGACTGCGACGGCGAGGGAGAGACGCTGCCTGATGCCGAGCGGAATGTCCTCGGCAAGCGTATCGGCGACCGACTCCAGTCCGAACTTCTTGAGGAGCTCCTCGACCCTCGCTTCGCCCCGCTCCGGCGGAAGGTCGAACAGACGCGCGTGGAGGATCAGGTTCTGCCTGACGGTCAGCTCGGTGTAGAGCGAGAAGGCCTGGCTCATGAATCCGACGCGGCGCCGCGCCTCGATATCGCCGCCCTTCATCTCCTTGCCGAAGAGGAGCGCGGTGCCCTCCGTCGGGGGGAGGAGCCCCGTCAGCATCTTCATCGTCGTCGTCTTGCCGCAGCCATTCGAGCCCAGGAATCCGAAGATCTCGCCGCGCTCGATACGAAAGTTCACATGGTCGACCGCGGTGAACGATCCGAATCGTTGAGTAAGACCATGCGCCTCGATCGCAGGTGGTCCCTCGGACGGTTTCATCGGCGTGATGACCGGTTCGTGATGCCCTTTCTTCGCCTCCTCGGGGAGGAGCTTGATGAAGGCTTCCTCGAGCGTCGTCGAATTGGTCTTGGCTTTCACCTCTTCGGGCGGGCCGGTGTCGAGGATCTTGCCGGCGTTCATGACCATCAGCCAGTCGAAGCGCTCGGCCTCGTCCATGTAGGCGGTGGCCACCAGCACGCTCATGGTCGGACGCCGCTCGCGGATGCGGTCGATCAGGTCCCAGAACTGGCGCCGTGCAAGCGGATCGACGCCCGTCGTCGGTTCATCGAGGATCAGCAGGTCGGGATCGTGGATCAGCGAGCAGCACAGGCCGAGCTTCTGCTTCATACCGCCCGAGAGTTTTCCCGCCGGCCGCTCGCGGAAGGGCGTCAGGTCCGTGCTGTCGAACAGGTCCTTGATGCGCCATGCGCGCTCGTCGGCTCCCTGGCCGAACAGGCGTCCGAAGAAGTCGGCATTTTCGGTAATCGAAAGCGTAGGATAGAGGTTTTTGCCCAGCCCCTGCGGCAGGTAGGCGATCCGCTCGGCGGTCATCGTGCGGAACTTGGCGTCGCCGATCGGTCCGCCGAGGACCTGGACGTCCCCCTCCTGGATTTTCCTTACGCCGGCGAGCAAACCGAGCAGCGTCGACTTGCCGACGCCGTCGGGACCGATCATTCCGATCATCTTGTTCGCCGGAATTTCGATGCTGACATTGTCGAGCGCGACCACGTTTCGATAACGATGGGTGGCGCCGTGGACGCTGGCGCAGAAGCCTGTGCCGTAGGCGTCCATTATTGTCCCGCGGACTTACCGCTCGAGTTCCACAGATTGGCCGGGATCTTCGCCGGCGGCTGAAGGCTGGCGGGCCACTGCGTACCGTCGTTGAAGCGCACGTATCCGACGCCCGGAATGCCCGCCTTCACCAGTGCCTCGTACTGCTGCAGCCGCTCCTTGGGGATCTGCAGCTTCACCCGGAAGGTGAGGTTGTGGCGTTCTTCGGCCGTCTCGACCGTCTTCGGCGTGAATTGCGCGGTCGGCGATACGTATGAAACGACGGCGCGGATCGGATATTGGGGCGCCGCGTCGAGGACGATGCGCGCTTCCGATCCCATGCTGAGCTTGCCGGTGACCTTCTCCGGCAGGAAAATGTACATGTAGACGTCGCTGAGATCGACCAGCGAATAGACGCGGCCGCCTGCCGGCACGACTTCGCCTTCCTCGGCAAGGCGGCGTTCGACCCGGCCGCGGATCGGCGCGACGAGGACGGCGTCCTTGATCTGCGCGCGAATCCGATCGGCCTCCGCTCGTGCTCCTTCGATCGTCGAGGTCGTCCGTCCCGCGGTCGCCTGCGCCTGCGCGAGGTCGGCCTGCGCTGCAGCCAGATCGGCCCGCGAGGCTGCCACTTGCGCCCTGCTCGACAGCATCGTCGAGTTGTCGAGCTGGGCTTCCTGTTGGCTCACTGCGCCGGTTTTCACCAAGCCTTGGGAGCGCGAATATTGCTGCGTCGCATAGTTGAAGTCCGCCTGCTTGGCCTGGATTTGAGCGCTGCGCACGTTCACCTGTGCACGCTTGGTTCCGATGTCGGCCATTGCCGCGCGTTCGGTTTCCTGCGCCTGAGCGATCTGCGCCTCGGCCTGGCGAAGGCTGGCCTCCAATTCCTCGGTATCGAGACGGGCAACGACCTGACCGGCGCTGACCGTGTCGCCTTCGTTGACGAGCACTTCCTTGACGCGTCCCGGGAACTTGGACGAGATGAAGAGCTCGTTTGCCTCGAGACGCCCGTTACCGGACGCGATGCCGTCTGGGAGCCCGGGTTTGGATAAGACCTTCCAGCCGACGAATGCTGCGGCCGCGATCGCGATCGCGACGATGATCATCATGCGCGTGGACATCTGAGCGCCTCCTTCCCCCGAATTGTTGGGGGCGATCGGGCGCAGGAATATGTGCGCAGGCTCAGGTCTTACATCGGGGATAGCCCGCAAATGTGCAGGGCAGTTACGAGGATGCGCTCCCTATTGCTCCATGAGTGATTGCGCTGAGGCGGCAGCGGTAGTTTGCCGAGCCATTCTAGGGGTTCGCCCGATAACGGAGCTGCGCGCCCCGCCCTAGAGACGGCTCAGCGCAAACCCGGGGGATTGCGGTCACTGCGTGCGGCCGAGCGCCCGGCCGGAGATTTCCGCGCCCCCAAGAAGCGGAGCAAAGTCATGGACTCGTCCTTCGACACCCAGCAGTCGAGTTCACTTCCCCAACTCGACCTTTCGGACCCTCCTGCCGGATCCGATCGCCGTACCTTCATGATGCGAAGCGCAATCGCAGCCGCGGTGATGGCCCTTGGGGGGCAGGCCAATCCGCTCTGGGCACAAGCGCCCGCCGGTAGGCCGCTCGGCGACGGGGACGTCGATCCCAACCTTCAGGTCATCAAGAATACGAAGGGTCCGGTGATGACCCTGGTGGACGAGTTCTACAAGGTCGGTCCCGGGCCGTCTTCCTCGCACACCATCGGCCCGATGCGGATCACCTACGACTTCTACCAGCGCGCTTCGAAGCTGCCGGCAGACCAGCTTGCCCAGGCGACGGCGATGCGGGTGAACCTGTTCGGAAGCCTGAGCGCCACGGGCAAGGGCCACGGCACCGAGCGCGCAGCCCTCGCCGGCCTTGCAGGGTTCGAGCCCGCTACCATCGATCCTGCGATCCTCGACGATCTGGCCGCGCACCCTGACAAGAGCTTCCCCGTCAAGCTCGGCAGCAAGACCATCAATGTCGGATTGAAAGACGTCATCTACGACGCGACGAAGGGCGATTTCCATCATCCCAACACGATGAAGGTCGCGCTTCTGGCGGGCGACAAGGTCCTTCTGGAACAGGAATATTATTCGGTCGGCGGCGGATTCATCGAATGGAAGGGCTACCAGCCGCCGAAGAAGAACCCGCCGAAATATCCCTATTCGACGATGGCGGAAGTTCTCGACCATGTTCAGCGGGACAAGATCACGATCGCCGATCTCGCTTATGCGAACGAGCTGGCGATTTCGGGCCGAGACAAAGCGCAGACCGACGCCTTCCTGGACAAGATCCTCGGCGCGATGCGCGCGACGGTCAAAACCGGTCTCAACGCCCCCGAGAGCACGTTGCCCGGACCAATCAAACTGAAGACCAAGGCCGGCGAGGTCTATCGCAATGCGCAGGCAATCCAGGAGGCTCCGCGGAAAGCGATTGGCCTCGTTTCCGCAGCAGCGCTTGCCGGTTCGGAGGAAAATGCACGCGGTCACTTGGTGATCACCGCGCCTACGGGCGGTTCTGCCGGCGTGATGCCGGCGATCATTTACTCGCTGGGGCTGGAAGGCACCAAGATGACCGATCAGAAGCAGCGGGAAGCGCTGCTTGCGGCTGCAGTCGTCGGCTATCTCTGCAAGCACAATGCGACGCTGTCTGCGGCGGAAGGCGGCTGCCAGGCCGAGATCGGCGTTGCATCGGCGATGGGGGCGGCAGCGATCGCCCAGGCACATGATGCCGACCCGGTCGTCGCGGCGAACGGCGCCTCTGCCGCGCTCGAGCACCATCTCGGAATGACCTGCGACCCGGTCGCGGGATTCGTGCAGGTGCCGTGCATCGAGCGCTGCGCGTTCGGCGCCGTCAAATCCTGGACCGGCTATTTGATCGCAAGCAACGAGATTCCGGCCAACCACAAGGTCGATCTCGATGCCGTGATCACGGCCATGGCAGAGACCGCCAAAGACATGAATCCGAAGTACAAGGAGACGTCGGAAGCCGGCCTCGCCAAGTCGCTCGTCCTCTGTTGAACTGAGGCGGCGTGGCGGACACCCGACAGGCGCCCTCCGCAACGGCGTCACGCGTCGTCATCGCGGCGTGGCTCCTGACCGCGGTCTACTATTTTTACCAATACATGTTGCGGTCCGCGCCCGCAGTCATGATGCCGGAGTTGACCTCCGCCTTTGGCATGACTGCCGTCGGCATCGCTTCGCTCATCGGGCTCTTCTACTACGGTTATTCGCCATTCAGCCTCGTCGCCGGCGTCGCGATGGACCAGGTTGGACCGCGCAAGGTCGTTCCCGCCGGAGCTGCGGCGGTCGCGCTGGGTGCCTTGCTGTTTGCGACGGGCGATTCGACGCTCGGCGGCATCGGCCGCTTCCTTCAGGGCGCGGGGGGCGTCTTCGCCTTGATCGGCGCCATCTATCTCGTCAGCACCTACATGCCGGCTTCACGCGCGGCGACGATGATCGGCGTGACCCAGATGTTCGGAATGGCAGGGGGTTCCGCGGGCCAGTTCGTCGTCGGGCCGATCATCGCGTCGGGCGTGAAGTGGGACAGCTTCTGGCTCGCAGCGGGCTTGATCGGAATCCCGATCGCTATTCTGCTGTTCTTCCTCATTCCATCGACAAAGCCGGGCGAAGCAACCAACAAGCCGGGATTCGGCGGCGCTCTTCGCGGCTTCGGTACCGTCTTCGCGAACCCGCAGTCGATCCTGTGCGGCCTCATCGCGGGCCTGATCTTCATGCCGACGACCATTTTCGACATGGTGTGGGGCGTGCGGTTCCTCCAGGAGGCGCATAACGTCCCCTATTCGGAAGCCGTCCTTCGTTCGGCTTCGGTACCGTTCGGATGGATCATCGGCTGCCCGTTGCTCGGCTGGATCTCCGACCGTATCGGCCGGCGAAAGCCGGTTATCATCGCCTCCGCGACTTTGCTCCTTCTGTGCATGGCGCTGATCCTGTTCGGGCCTCCCGGTCTGCTCCCGCCCTATTTCCTTGGGCTCGTGACCGGGATCGCGTCCGGCTCGGCGATGATCAATTACACTGTGATCAAGGAAGCCAACCGGCCTGAGCTCAGCGGGACGGCCACCGGCGTCATCAACTTCATCAATTTCTCGATGACGGCACTGCTGGGTCCGGTCTTCGCCCGCATGCTCACGGCATCAAGTGCCGGCGGCGAACGCGAGCTTCCACACTATCAGGATACGTTCCAGCCGCTGCTCTACGGCGTGGCGCTCGCGATCGTCCTCACTTTCCTGCTTCGCGAAACGGGCGAGAGGGCGCGCGCCCGCAGCTCGGCGCAACAACCGAAACTCGTCACCCCGTAGTCGCAAACGGAGAAACCCCATGTCCACGACGGTTCTGGAACGCAATGCGAAGGCCAAGCCCAAGACCAAAGCGAAGCGTGATCGCACCGCCTTCGAACCCGGCCTGTGGACAAAGGAAATCAACGTCCGCGATTTCATTCAGGCCAATTACGCGCCCTATCATGGCGACGAGTCCTTCCTCGTCGGGCCGACCAAGCGCACCCTCGGCATCTGGAAGAAGCTGACCGATCTTTTCGTCGAGGAGCGCAAGAAGGGCGTCCTCGACGTATCCTATGTCCCCAGTTCGATCACCGCGCACGACGCGGGCTACATCGACAAGAAGAACGAAGTGATCGTCGGCCTCCAGACCGACGCAGCGCTGAAGCGCGCGATCATGCCCAACGGCGGCTACCGGATGGTCGTCGATGCACTGGAGGCTCACGGCTACAAGATCGATCCGGCGGTCGAAGAGACCTTCACCAAATACCGCAAGACCCACAATGACGGCGTATTCGACGTTTATACCGCCGAGGTACGACGCTGCCGCAGCTCGCATGTTCTCACCGGCTTGCCGGACGCCTATGGCCGCGGCCGCATCATCGGCGACTATCGCCGGGTCGCTCTCTATGGCGTGGATCGCCTCATCGAGCACAAGAAGGCCGAGAAGTCGGCGCTGGACCGCGACTGGCCAACCGACGCCATCATCCGTGACCGCGAAGAGCTGGCGGAGCAGATCCGGGCGCTCGAGGAACTGAAGGTGATGGCGGCCAAATATGGCTTCGACATCTCGGGTCCCGCAACGAGCGCGAAGGAAGCCGTCCAGTGGCTCTATTTCGCCTATCTCGCGGGCGTGAAGGAGCAGAACGGTGCGGCCATGTCGCTTGGCCGCGTGTCGACATTCCTCGACATCTATTTCGAACGCGACCTTGCCGCCGGTGTTCTCACCGAGCAGCAAGCCCAGGAGATCATCGACGACTTCGTGATCAAGCTGCGCATCGTCCGTTTCCTGCGCACCCCCGAATATGATCAGGGTTTCGCAGGAGACCCGACGTGGGTCACGGAATCGATCGCCGGGATGGGCGACGACGGGCGGCCTCTCGTAACCAGGACCAGCTTCCGATTTCTCCAGACGCTTTATAACCTCGGGCCCGCGCCCGAACCGAACCTCACCATCTGGTACACGCCGCAACTGCCGGAGCCGTTCCGCCGCTTCTCGGCCAAGGTCGCGATCGACACCAGCTCAATCCAGTTCGAAAGCGACGAGATCATGCGCATGGCGTGGGGCGACGACGGCGCCATCGCCTGCTGCGTGTCGCCGATGGCGCTCGGAAAGCAGATGCAATTCTTCGGCGCCCGGGCGAACGCCGCCAAATGCCTGCTGTACGCCATCAACGGTGGCCGCGACGAAATCAGCGGCAAGCAGATCGCTCCTCAGTCGGAGCCGGTCAAAGGCGATTATCTCGAATTCGACGACGTGCTCGAGCGGTTCGAGACGATGATGGATTGGCTCGCGGGCGTCTACGTCAGTGCGATGAACTGCATTCACTACATGCACGACAAATATGCATACGAGCGGATCGAAATGGCGCTTCACGACTATGCGCCGGTCCGCACGATGGCCTTCGGAATGGCGGGACTGTCGGTCGTTGCGGACAGCCTGTCCGCGATCAAATATGCCAGAGTGAAAGTGGTCCGGGACGAGGCCGGCCTGATCGTCGATTACGAAACCGAGGGCGATTTCCCGACGTTTGGCAACAACGACAACCGCGTCGACCATCTCGCCGGCTGGCTGGTCAGCACGATGATGGAAAAGCTTCGGAAATACCCCACCTATCGAAATGCGCTTCACACTCAGTCGATCCTGACGATCACTTCGAACGTCGTGTACGGCAAGGCGACCGGCAACACGCCCGACGGCCGCCGCAAGGGTGAGCCTTTTGCGCCTGGTGCGAACCCCATGCACGGACGCGACAGTCACGGCATCCACGCGTCGGCAGCCTCGGTCGCCAAGATTCCGTACCGGGATGCCGAAGACGGCATTTCACTGACGACGACCATTGTCCCGACCGGCCTCGGCCGCACGGAAGAGGAGCGGATCGACAACCTCACGGCGATCCTCGACCGCTTCTTCGAAGTGACCGGCTATCACATGAACATCAATGTCCTGAACCGGGAGACGTTGATGGATGCGATGGATCACCCGGAGAAATATCCGAGCCTGACCATCCGGGTGTCGGGCTATGCGGTCAATTTCGTGCGGCTGACTCGCGAGCAGCAGATGGACGTGATCAACCGCACGTTCCACGGAGAGTGACTTGGCTGCGGAGACGATCTCGCTCGAGGCCAAATCGCCGTTCGAGATGCGCGTCCATCTCGGCGACGATGTTCCGGACACCGACGTAAGGACCGCGCTGAAGACAGGCGATCTCGGCTTTCTTCATTCATTCACCACGGGCTCGGCAGTGGATGGGCCTGGGCTGCGGCTGGTCGCCTGGACGACGTCCTGCATGTTCCGCTGCCAATATTGCCACAACCCCGACACCTGGACCCTCAAGAACGGGATACCGGTTCCGCTCAACCGCGCCATCGAGGAGGTCCAGAAATATGCGAATGGGCTGATCGCCATGCACGGCGGCTTCACGCTCTCGGGCGGCGAGCCGCTGATGCAGGATCGCTTTGCCGCGCGCCTCTTCGACGCGGTCAAGAAGCTGGGCGTCCACACGGCGATCGAGACCAACGGCTATTACGGGGACCGCCTGTCGGACGCTGATCTTCGCAACATCGACCTTGTCATTCTCGACATGAAGGCGTTCACCTCCACCCAGCACGAGCGAGTGACCGGCGGGATGCGCAACGAGGACGTGCTGGAGTTCTGCAACCGCCTCGCGAGCCTCAAGCGGCCGATGTGGCTACGCTACGTGCTGGTGCCCGGCCTGACCGACATTCCGGAAGAGATGGAAGCGATCGCCGACTTCGGCGTCTCGCTCGGCGTGGTCGAGAAGGCCGAGATCCTGCCGTTCCACCAGATGGGCCGATACAAATGGGAAAGGCTCGGCCTCGACTATAAGCTCGACGCCGCCGAGTCCCCGACGCTCGAAAGTGTGAACAGGGCGATTGGGATCTTCAGAGAAGCCGGTCTTGCAGCGTCCTGACTCCCGTATCAGTCGACGCGATCGCAAGCGGCTGATTGTTGCCCTGACAGTCGCGCCCTTGGTGATTGCGCTCCCGGCGCTTTGGCCGCGCCTATCGCAGCCAGGCGCAATGGGCCGCAACGTCGACGTCCTCCTGATCTTTGTCGCACTGCCTTACGCGGCGGCGCTGTGGCTTTACCTCGGCGCAGCGCGACGCCGCAGTAGCGATCGCCGCCGTGGGAACTAGGTGCTTTTCCGGATTTTCTCCCAACTTCCGTGGCTTAGAAGGGTGGCCGGAACCTTTCGAGATCGGGATTTAAGTGCAGCGCTTCGACCAGGTTGCGAACGACGATGCGTCGCCGGGACGCATTTACACTCTGTGCTTCTTCCAGCCGCGCGCGATTGTCCCCGAAGTGGTTCTCATCGAAGCCGTGGACGATGCCGAAGCCCTTGCTGAAGCGCGGTCAAGGCGGGGGTACACCACAAGGGAAATCTGGGACCGTCACCGGCTCGTCGGTGTCCTCGAACCGATAGCCTAGGACCATAGCCTCAAGCAGGCGCTTTGTTCAGGAAATCTTCTACCGCCGACGCATTGGTCGCGAAGAATCGGCGCTCCCCAAATTCCGCGAAGAGGCCGAAGCGCTTCAGCTTGTCTTTGACCGGGTCCTTGAGCTCCGCGAAGCAAAGCTCGATGCCGCGTTCCTGAAGCGTCCTGTCGAGCTCGGTCAGCACGTCCGCCGAGGAAACGTCGACGCTCGTGATCGGCTCGGCAGTCACGACTACTCGCCGCACTGGCGACGGTGAGCCGGCAATGGCCTCCTGGATGCACTGACTGAAATACTCCGCATTGGCGAAGAACAGCGGCGCGTCCCACCGGAAAAGGACAAGGCCGGGAACTCTTCGCGCATCGGGATAGCGGGTAACGTCATGAAAGCCGTCGACGCCGTCGGGTTTGCCGAGGACGGCCCAGTGGGGACGCCAGCCGCTCCACAGGAATTCGGTCACTGCAACGGCGACTGCAATGGCAATGCCGGGAATTGCGCCGAACACGGCGACGGCCGCCGTGCACAGGATCGAGAGCCAGAACTCCCACCGCTGAATGCGATAGATCCTCGCGAGATCGTCGAATTCGAAGAGGCCGATCGCCGCGGAGATCACGACCGCTGCGAGCGCCGAAAACGGCAGGTCCTTGAACAGTTGCGGAGCCGCGACGATGACGATCGCGACCACCAGCGCTCCGACCAGCCCGGTGACCTGAGTCTTCGCGCCTGCTGCTTCCGCGACCGGAGTTCTGCTCGCGCTGCTGCTGATCGGCATGCCGTGGAAAAAGCCGGTCGCGAAATTGGCGGCGCCAAGCCCGATCATCTCCTGATTGGGGTCGACATGCCTGCCGCTGCGCGCGGCGAAGGTGCGTGACAGCACGCTCGTGTCCGTGAAAGAGACGATGGCGACCGCCAGCCCGCCCTCGAGGACGGGCACGAGGTCCGCCGGGCGCAGCCACGGGATCGAAAACGCCGGCAATCCCTGGGGCACAGATCCCAGCACTGCCACTCCGAAGTGTATCGAAAGATCGAACCAGTCGGCGATCAGGATCGCGCCGATCATCGCGACCAGGATGGCGCCCATCCTCTTGTGCGCCTTCAGCACCAGGATCACTGCGAGCGTTCCGATGCCGAGCAACGTTCCCGCCAGGTTCGCTTTTCCCGCGATCACACCGCTTCCGATTGCCCACAAATCGCGCACCGGGCCGGTGCTTTCGATCGAAAAGCCGAAGAGCTTCGGAAGCTGGCTGATCAAAACCGCCAGTGCAATGCCGTTCATGAAGCCGTAGCGGATCGGTTTCGAGAGCAGCTCGGTGATGAAGCCCAACCGTGCGATCCCCGCGAGGATGCAGGCAGCCCCCGAAACGACGGCCATCGCACTCGCAAGCGCTACTGCCCTTTGCGGATCGCCTACGGAAAGAGGCAGGACGACGCCGAGAATGATCGGAGTCAGCGAGGAATCGGGTCCGAGCACCAGGACTCGGCTCGGCCCGAAGATCGCGTAGGCAACGAGCGGAACGATGGTCGCGTAGAGCCCATTGATCGCCGGCACGCCGGAGGCCACCGCATAGGCGACTCCGACCGGAATGAGCATCGTCGACAGGACGACGCCGGCGACAATGTCGCTGCGCAGCAGGCTGATGTCGTAATTGCGCAGCGTCGCGACGCCCGGGAGCCAGTCCAGCATGCCCTTGCGCACCGCCGGAGCACCGCTTGTTGTCGCCAGGCTGGATTGCATGCGCCCCGCCCTCCCGGGACGACTAGAAGGCTTCCCGGACGAGCTTCACTTTACGGAAGTCGATGTCGTCCTTGTAGTGATGCTTCTTGGACCGCTTCGGGAGCTTGATCTTCTCGCGCTTGATCCGCTTGTAGGGGATCAGCGAGAGGATGTGCTTGATGCCGTTCAGCCGCGCCCTCTTCTGATCGTTGCTGCGCAGCAGGTACCAGGGCGAATGCTTCGTGCTGGTGGCTTCGAACATATCGTCCCTGGCGCGCGAATAATCATACCAGCGGGTGTAGGACTTGAGGTCCATCGGGCTGAGCTTCCACTGTTTCAGCGGATCGTCGATCCTCGCTTCCAGCCGCTTGTCCTGCTCCTTCTGATCGACCTCAAGCCATAGCTTGATGAGGATGATCCCCGAATCCACCAGCCATCGCTCGAATTCCGGGACGTTCGTCAGAAATTGCTCGACGTCCTTCTCCCTGGTGTAGCCCATCACCCGCTCGACGCCGGCGCGGTTGTACCAGCTGCGATCGAAGATCACGACTTCGCCCGCCGCCGGGAAATGCTCGATATAGCGCTGAAGAAACAGCTTCTTCCGTTCGCGTTCGCTCGGCGCCGTAAGGGCGACCACTCGGAACGTGCGCGGACTCACCCGTTCCACGATCCTTTTGATCAGCCCGCCCTTACCGGCCGTATCGCGACCTTCGCAGACGATGATGATCCGCGTGCCGGTGTCGCGAACCCAGTCCTGGAGGTAGCAAAGCTCAGTCTGCAGTTTGAGAAGCTTCTTCTCGTAATCCTTGCGCGAGAGCTTTTCCGGCGCTGCGGCCCGAACCGGCTTCGGCCGCGCGGGCCTTTTTGGCTTGCGGGTTTGGGCCGGGGCGGTCGGCGGCTGCGGCACGAAGTTCATCGGCGACCCTCCAATCGGAGACGGAAAAAGCACGGGCCGCAATGCGCTGCTATCCGTGATAGCCCCTATTTTGCGCAAGGCCCGGCCTCAGCCCGCAAAGAACTGGAAGCAAACGGGAAATGGCGAGGTGGCGCACCCGACAGGATTCGAACCTGTGGCCTTTGCCTTCGGAGGGCAACGCTCTATCCAGCTGAGCTACGGGTGCGTGAGGGCGGACTTAGCGACGGTCCCGCCGCGCGACAACCTCAATACTGGCCGTACCGCCCCCTCACCGACTCCAGCAACTTGGCGCTGTCGTAGCCGACACCGTCCTTGAAGACCGTCTCGACCTTTTCGATGTCATGGATGTCCGCCGCAGGATTGCCGCGCACGACAACCAGGTCCGCGTCCTTGCCAGCCGCGATTGAGCCTATCCGATCCTGCAATCCCTCGAAGGTCGCGCCGTTGAGCGTTCCGATGCGGACCGCCTCAAGCGGGCTGAAGCCGGCTTCGACCAGCAGTTCCAGCTCGCGCTGGTCGCCGAATCCCGGAATTACCCCGCCATTGCCCGTCGGGTCGGGGCCGGCGAGAAGCAGCCCGCCTGAAGCAACGAACTGCCGCTCGAGCCCAAGGTCGTTCACCCAACCCTCCCGGATTTCCGTTGCCGCCTTTCCTGGAGGGCGCGATGCGGAGCGGTTGCGTGCATAGAGATAAGCTTCTCGCGCTTCTGGAGTGAGCACCGCCATCGCACGCGGATTGAGCGGCTCGTGGAGCGGAAGGCTCTGTGCAAAGACCGGAAGGGTCGATGTCACCGCGACATGCCGATCGACAAGCAGCTTGATCAGCGCGTTCGCCTGCGCGCTCCCGGGCTTCATCGATGCGATGGTCGGGTCCCCGGCGGTATCGGGACATTTGTCCGGCTGCTTGCCGGGGTCGAGCTGAGTGTTGACGAAAAAGCCGTGCTCGAGATTGTCGATCCCGAGCTCCGCGGCTTCGGGATAGGTGACTGCGCACAAATGGCCGGTGATCTTGAGCCCGCGCCGATGTGCCTCGTCGATCGCAGCTTTGAGCTCCGCGCGCGTGATGTTCATGTACGCCTTGAACGAGGTCGCACCCATGTCGGCCCAGAAGGCCACGGTCCGCCTGGCATCGTCTGGCCCGGTCAAACGGTGCATCTGGATGAAGAAGCTTTCACCGCCTTCGAGATAGGGTCCGGTGACGTCCATGTGCGGCCCGACGAGGTGCCCCGCATCGATCTCGCGTTTCACGTTGATGTCCGTGTAGGGCTCGACGCTTCCCGTGGTGCGCATCGTGGTGACGCCGTTTGCGAGATAGAGCCGCGGCGAGCTGAACGTCATCTGCGGGACGATCAGCGGGTTTTCGGAATGGCCCGACGCGTCGGCGTTCGGTCTCGCGATATAATACATGTGGTCGTGCATCCCAACGAGGCCGGGGATCACGCTTGCTCCGCTGAGATTGATGCTTCGATAGCCCGCGGGAATCGCAGCCGACGCCGGCTGCACCGCTGCAATCTTCGGTCCGTCGATGAGAACCGTTGAGTCCTCGATTGGCGCGGCACCGGTGCCGTCGATCACGCGGACATGGGTCAGTGCGATCTGTCCGCCCTTCACGCTGACATATTGCTGGAGGTCTTCGGCCAGCGGCGCGGGCGGTGCGAGGATTGGAGCCGAAGCGGCGGCGGAGCCAACTGCGCAAGTCGCGACGGCAAGCAGGTGGAACTTCATCGAGCGGCCCTCCTCAACGCGGGCAGCTCCCCGCGTCGCGCCGCAAGAGCTTGCAGCCTTAGTGGCTCGCCGCCAAGCGCAATCCGCAGGATCTCAGGCCTGCGTTTCCTCGCCGTCGGATCGCTGCTCGAGGCGCTTGATGTCGACTTCCGCCTCCCCGACCATTTCCTCCAGCACGTCGAGCGCGCGCTTGTCGGTGATGAACGACGCAAGCTTTTTGAAACGCTCCACCCGAGAGCGCATGTTCTCGATAACGTCTTCGTTCATGCCGCCATGAATTAACCGAGGTTAAAGTGGTTCCCTCGTTTCGTCGAAAGAGACGTGAATTCACCTAAGTGATTCAACTCACTCGCATATTCCGCGACTTTGTGGATAACTCCCTGTTAGCGATTCGTGCGGGGCGATTCGCGCAAGGTGTTCGGGGGCGGGCGCCGTGAACATTGACCTTAGCTATTACCGTCGGCGGGCGTCGGAGGAGCGCACTGCGGCCCTCAACTCGCGCGATCCACGGGTGCGGCGGGTCCATGCGGAAATGGCCGAACGCTACGAAGAGCGCGTGCGCGGCATGGCGGCTCACCACGAAGAGCTTTACGTGCCGATGGTGGAGTCGATCTAGGCGGCTCCGGCTCGGATCAGTCGGCGGGCGTATAGAGCTGGTCGAAGATTTCGGGCTTGCAGGGATAATTCTCGCCCGCGACGCCTGTAATTACCCAGTCTCCAGGCTCGACTCTGAGCCGGCCTTCGAGCGTGTCGATGTACCCGACACCGTCGTCCCCCGATTCATGGAGAACGGCGGCGTGGTCTCCGTGCTTGAACCACTGGACCGCTTCTATGACGATCGGCTTCTTCACGTACCGGCCCATCCCCGGCATTGTCTCGCGTTCATCCGATCTCCGCAATGGGCGGAAGGTTTCGGCGACGGAACCGCCTGCCTCCGGCCCCCGTTGAGCCGCCGCATGGACCAGCAGTTGAAAGACAAGCCGAGAGGGCCGTTGATCCAGCCGCCGCCCGAAGCCGAGGCCTTCTATTCCGAAGTGCTGCAGCTGATGGCGGAGTCCCGGATTCCGTTTCTCGTCTCCGGCACCTACGCGCTTGCGAGCTACACGGGGATCGACCGCCCGACGAAGGACGTCGACGTCTTCGCCAAGGCCGGCGACGCGCTGAGAATCCTCTCCTGGTTCCGCGACCACGGCTTCAGCGTGGAGACGGTGGACGAGCGCTGGCTCAACCGGATCACACGCGGCGAGCTGTTCGTCGACGTGATCACGAACATGCCGACGGTGACGACGCACGTTACCGACGACTGGTTCGTCGATGCTCCCGAAGCCGAATTGTTTGGAGCCAGGGTTCGCCTCGTCCCGCCGACACAGTTCATCTGGTCGAAGATCTTCGTCCAGGACCATCACCGCTACGATGGCGCGGACGTGACGCACATGATTTTGAAGTGCCACGACCGAATCAACTGGAAGATGCTCCTCAGCCACATGGAGCTTTATTGGGAAGTGCTGCTGATGGCGCTGCTCAACTTCCGCTTCATCTACCCTAGCGAGCGCCACCTGGTTCCGCGCTGGCTGATGGAGGAGCTGCTGCGGCGCCTCAACGATCAGATGATGGTCAAACCGCCCGGCAAGGAAGTCTGCCGCGGCCGCATTTTCTCTCCGCGCGATTATTCGATCGACGTCGAACAGTGGGGCTTTTCCGAAGCGGTCGGGAATCTCGAAGAGCAATATGGCGAGTGAGAACGGAAAGTTGCGCGTCGCGGCGATCGGCGATCTCCATGTCATGGAGGACAGCGTTGCGCCCTACCGTGAGCTGTTCACCGAGATTTCCGGCGTGGCAGACGTCCTGGTGCTGTGCGGCGACCTCACCAATTTCGGGAAGACCAAGGAAGCGGAAATCCTTGCCGAGGACATCCGGTCGTCTTCGATCCCGGTGCTCGGCGTGCTTGGCAATCACGACTATGAGTGCGGGCAGCCCGGGAAAGTTTGCGAAATCCTGCATTCTGCCGGGATGATCGTCCTCGACGAGCAGGCGCACGAAATCGAGGGCGTTGGGTTTGCAGGCGTGAAAGGCTTCCTCGGCGGGTTCGGTCGCGGCGAGCTTGCGCCGTTCGGAGAACCGATCGTCAAGGCCTTCGTCGACGAGGCACTCAATGAGTCGCGCAAGCTCGAGAACCAGCTGCGAACGCTGCGGACCGAACGCAGCGTCGCGGTGCTTCACTATTCGCCGATCGCCGGGACGCTGGAAGGTGAGCCGCCGGCGATCCTTCAATATCTGGGCTCGCAACGGCTGTGCGAGCCGATCGATCGCTTCGATCACGTCAAGGCGGTGGTCCACGGCCACGCTCATCACGGCACCTACGAAGGCCGCACGCCGCTCGGCAAGCCGGTCTACAATGTCGCGCAGTTCGTGCTGAAGCCGCTATTCGGCAAGCAATATACGGTGCTCGAAATCTAGGCCTTGTCTTCGCCGGGGATCGGTGTCGGCGTGTCCAGAGTTTCGATCACATACAGGCGCTTCACCAGGACGTAGCTGACCACCGCGGACGAAACGCGATTCATCGGCTGGCGGCGGCTCGGTCACGCGCGAACAGCGCGCCGCCGTCCACAGCGTTCCATGGAGGTCAGGAGGACGCTATTTCCAGTTTTCGATGATTTCCACGAAGCGCGAGAGCCACGCGTTGGTCTGGTGGCCGTCCACCACGCGGTGGTCGATGGTCAGGGTCACATAGGCCATCGGATGGATGAGCATCGCGTCCCGGCCGTTCACCGTCCGCACGACGACCCTCTTTTCGAGCTTGCCGACGCCGAGGATCGCAGCCTGGCCCTGGTGAAGGATGATGGGCGCAGCGAGGAGCGAACCGGAGACGCCGTGGTTCGAGATGGTGAAGCTGCCGCCGGAGACCTCGGATCGCTCGAGCTTGCCGTCGCGAGCGCGCCGCGTGAGGTCGTCGAGCCTGGCGCCGACCTCCTCCAGGCTAAGATGACCCACATCCTTCACGACCGGGACGACGAGGCCCTTCTCGCCGAGCGCAGTGCCGACGCCGATGTCGATCGTCGGCGAGATTGCGATCCGGTCCTTCTCCCACCGGCCGTTGATCGCCGGAGCAACGGCCATTGCTTCTGCCGCCGCCTTGACGATGTAAGCGGTGTAGCTGAGCTTCGCGCCCCGAGCGGCCATCGCGGCCTTGTGCGCGGCAATTGCGGTGAAATCGGCTTCGAACACCGCCGTTACGTGCGGCTGCTCGGCAACTGCGCGCGCCATGTTGTCGGCGATCGCGAGGCGCATCCGGTCGTGCGGAATGTCCTGCGCATTGAACTGCCGCGGCTGCGCGGTCGTGGGCTCGCCGACGCTGACGACCGTCGCCGACGCGATCGCGCGATCGACATCTTCACGGGTTACACGACCGTTTCGACCGGTCCCTTCAAGCCGGCTCGCGTCGATGCCGTGCTGAAGACAAGCGCGACGGACGGAAGGGCTGAGGCGAGTCTCCTTGTCGTCCCCCGGCGAAGGCCGGGGTCCAGGAGCGGCGTCAGCCGCTCCCTCAATCGGACTCGCAGCAGGCTTCTCCTCCTGGGCCGCGGCCTTCGCCGGGGAACCGTCCGTGCTGATCCGAGCAAGCAGCGCGCCCGGGACCGCCTCCGCATCCGTGTCGAGCAGGATCTCGGCGAGCACTCCGGCAGCCGGCGAAGACACTTCCTGCGTCACTTTGTCGGTCTCGAGCTCGACGAGCGGTTCGTCTTCGAAGACTAGGTCGCCAACCTGCCGCAACCAGGCGCGAACGACCGCCTTGGTGCCTTCCTGCTCATCGGGAACCCGGACTTCGATCAAGGCTCAGAACCCCATCAGCCGCTCGATCTCCGCGCGGATGCTCTCGGGCGAAGGCAGCGCCCATTCCATCAGCTTGGGATGATGCGGGCTCGGGATGTCGGGCATGGTGACACGGGCGACCGGCGCATCGAGGTCGAGGAAGGCTTCGTCCGCCACTACCGCCGCAATCTCCGCGCCGAAGCCGCCGGTGCGGAGGTCCTCGTGAACGATCAGGCAGCGGCGCGTGCGGCGCACGCTATCGAGGACCATGTCCTTGTCCCAGGGCTGCAGCGTGCGAAGATCGATCACATCGGCGCTGACGCTCTCGGCGGCCGCCTCGCAACGCGGCACCATCGCGCCCCAGGTGACGATCGTGATCTTGTCGCCTTCGCGGGTCTTCTTCGCCCTGCCGAAGTCGAGAACATATGCGTCGCCCGGCCATGGCCGGCGCGCCCAGCTGTCGTCGAGCATTGCGCGATGCTCGAAGAAGAGCACCGGGTCGTTTCCTCGCAGACTCCCGCGAAGCAATCCGACTGCGTCTTCCGCGTTCGACGGCACCGCGACCTTCCAGCCCGGATTGTGCACGAACTCGACCTCGTTGGTCATCGAATGCCAAGGATCGCCGCACTTGAAGAAGCCGCCCGGGACGCGGAGGACCATCGGCGCCGCAAAGCGGTTGTGCGTCCGCCAGCGCATGGTCCCGCAATCGTGGATCTGCTCCGTGGCGGGCTCGGCATATTTGCGGAACTGGATTTCCGGCACCGGCATCAGGCCGGAAAGCGCCATCCCCACGGCGCGGCCGACGATTCCCTCCTCGTTGAGGCTGGTGTCGAACACACGCTCCTTGCCGAATTTCTCCTGGAGGCCGAGCGTTACCGCGTGGACTCCGCCCTTCGGCCCCACATCTTCGCCAAACACCAGCACGCGGGGGTTCGACTCGAGTTCCTGGTCGAGCACCTTGCGGATCGCCGTGACCATGTTGATGCGCTGCCCGGCGGGCGTGGGCTCGTCGGTCAATGGCGGTGGCTCGTAGCCGCTGTTCCACAGCCCTCCGACCTGTTGCATCTCGCCTTCGTAGAAGACGTTGCTTGCCACCTCGTCCGGTGACGACACACCGCGCGCTTCGGCTTCCGCGACCGCCGCCTGGACCTGCCACGCGGTCTCTCGCTCGAGGTCTGCCCATTGTTCGTCGCCGAGCTGGAACCTCGAGCAATGCTTTTTGAGCTTGGGCAACGGATCGCGTGCCCATTCTTCCGTAATCTCGGCTTCGGTCTTGTAAGCTTGTGTGTCCTGCGCGCTGTGGCCTTCCAGCCGCGGGACGGTCAGCCGCAATAGAACAGGCGCCTGTTGCTCGCGGACGTAGCTCACGGCCTTGTCGACCAGCGTCGCGGCCTCGGCTGGATCGGTCCCGTCTCCGTTGAAGATGGTTAGCCCGCTGAAGCTCGCGAGGTTTGCCGCAATGTCCTTGCCTGGGGTCTGATATTCGGATGGCACGGAGATCCCGTATCCATTGTCCTCGATGTATATGAGCAACGGCAAACGTTGCGTTGTTGCAATAGTTAGCGTCGACCAAAATCCACCGGTCGCGCAGCTGGCGTCGCCGCCGAGCACGACCGAGATCGAGTCCCGGGGTCCTTCCTTCAAGACCTGGTTTTTGTATGTGATCGCCTGCGCCCAGCCGGCAGCCGGCGTGTACTGCGCCCCGACTCCGCCCGCCATCGGCAGCGCGTGGGCGCCGCCCGGGTTCGGGTAATTGAAGACGACGCCGATATCGCGGCCGTTCGAATAGCCGCCGGAGAGGCCCATTCCGGAGCCAAGCGCGTCCGCGAGCGGCACCCCGAGCGCAAGCAGCACGGGGCGCGATCGGTAATAGCCGAATACGCCGTCGCCGTCCTTCAGCTGGAGCCCGAGGAGCACCTGCGCCATGTCGTGGCCGCGGGCGCTGAACTGGTAGAGGACCTTTTTGGCGGGAACGAGTTCCTCTTCCTCGATCCGGTCCATCTCGCGGCTGGTGAGGACCAGCCTTGCAACGTCGCGCCAGTTCACCTCGGCGGAAACCTTGCCCGGATCGCGGTCGGCCATGATCAGGAATCCATCGCCCCGATCACGGCGGCGATAAATCGGTCGATCTGCCCGTCGCCCATGCCGACGACGTTGAATCGGCCAGATTCCGCCATGTAGATGGCATCGTCCTTGCGCAGCTTCAGCACCTGATCCTTCGACAGCGGAAGCATCGAGAACATGCCGAACTGGCGGCCGATAAAGGCGAGCCTCGGATCGGCTGACGCGATGCGCTGCCGAACAGCGTTGATGCGGTCGCGCATCGCCGCGAGCTCGACCAGCCAGCGCTGGCGGAGCTCAGGGTTGTCGAGGACGATGCGGACGCAGGCGGCCCCGTGGTCGGGCGGCATCGACCACATCTCGCGCGCGATCTGGAAGACGAGCGCCATCGCGTTTGCCGTCGTCTCGCGGGACGGGCTCTTGATCCACAGCGATCCCACGCGGTCGCGGTAAACGCTGAAATTCTTGTCGCAGCTCTGCGCGATGACGAGCTCGTCGCAGGTGTCGAGCATCAGGCGTACGCCGTACGCGTCCTCGTCGAGGCCGCGACCGAAGCCCTGATAGGCAATGTCGATGAAGGGGATCAGGCCACGCTCGCTCACGACTTTCGCGACCTCGCGCCATTGCCCTTCGTCGAGGTCGGCGCCGGTCGGATTGTGGCAGCAGCCGTGAAGAAGCGCGATGTCGCCCGCTTCGCCCGAGCGAAGAGCCGCAATCATGTCCTCGAAACGGATCGCGCCCTGCCCCCTCTCGTAGAAGGGATAATCGACCTGGCTCAGCCCTACCGCCCGAATGATCGGCGGATGGTTCGGCCAGGTCGGTCCGCCGACGAAGACGCGCGCATCGGGGTTCGCCGCAGCGAGCAGCTCGAAGCCGAGCCGAAGCGCTCCGCAACCTCCGGGCGTCTGCACGCCGGCGATGCGATCGTCGCCCGCATGCTGGCCGAGAAGGATGGGCCGAAGAAGCTCGGCGAAGCGCTTGTCGCCCGCGCTTCCGAGATAGGACTTGCTCTCCTGCGTCTCGTTGAGGCGCTGCTCGGCTTCCTTGATCACCTTCAGGATCGGCGTGTTGCCGGCGCCGTCGCGGAAAACCCCGACGCCGACGTCGATCTTGTCCGCCCGCGGATCGGCGTTGACCATGCCGATCAGCGCGATGAGCGAATCGCCATGGACGGGCGGAAGATCGGCAAGCCCCCTTGCCTTGGAGGAAGTCTCGGTCAGCATGCGATGGCGATTAGCGCAGGAAGCCTAGATCGTCATCCCCGCGAAAGCGGGGACCCAATTCTTCTTTCCTGGCTGGGTTCCCGCTTTCGCGGGAATGACGGGTAAAAATCAGGCGTCGTAATCCACCGCGACTCCATCGCCGAGCGGCACCGACTGGCAGGTCAGCACATAGCCGTCCGCCACTTCCTCGTCGGTGAGCCCGTAGCGAGCCGCCATCTCGACCTTCCCCTTGGTCACCTTGGCCCGGCAGGTGGCGCAGACGCCCGCCTTGCAGGCGAAGGGTGCCGGGAGCCCCGAGGCGCGCGCGCTGTCGAGGATATTGCCGGCCGTGAACGGCACCCGCCGAGTACGGCCGTCGAGGGTGACCGAAACGCTCACCCCCTCGGCCTGTGTCTGCAACTGCGCGATTTCCTGGGCGACGGCTTCCGGAGGGCGGTCCGCAGTGAACCGCTCGATGTGGATTCGGTCCTTCGGGATGTTGCGATCGAGCAGCGCCGCCTCCGCCGAGTCCATCATCGGGCCCGGGCCGCAGATGAACCAGCCATCGACGACCGCCGCGTCGGGCACGAGATGGGTGATCGCTTCCTCCAGCCGCTCGCGGCTCAGCATGCCGTTGAACAACTCGATGTCCTGCTCCTCCTGGTCGAGGAAATGATAGATTTCGAGCCGCCCGAGATATTTGTCCTTCAGGCCCGCGAGCGCTTCCAGGAAGATGATCGAGCTGCTGTCGCGATTGCCGTAGATCAGGGTGAAGCGGCTGTCCGGCTCCTCGCGAAGCAGGGTCTTGATGAGCGACATGACCGGGGTGATTCCGGAGCCGCCGGCGATGCCGACGAGGTGGCGCCGGTTTGCCGATCCGAAGTCGGTCGTGAAGCTTCCGTGGGGCACCATCACCTCGATCGTGTCGCCCGCCTTCAGGCGGTCGCCGACCCAGTTGGAGAAGATCCCGCCGCCGATCCTCTTGACCGTCACCATCCAATCACCCTCGGCCGGGGCAGTGCAAAGCGAATAGTTCCGCCGCACTTCCTCGCCATCGATGGTTGCGCGCAGCGTCAGATGCTGGCCCGCGCGGAATGCGAAGGCGTCGCGAAGCTCGAGAGGAATCTCGAAGCGGATCGAATTGGCGTCGGCGGTCTCGGGGACGATCTCCGCTATCTTCAGCGGATGGAAATGGACGCTCATTACCAGGTCGCGTCGGGGTAGGTACGCGGCAGGAACTGCATCACCGCGAGCAAATGGCCGAGATGCTCGCTGTGATGGCCGCGTCGCCCGCCGACGATTGGGCGCTGGTCGGCAGGGGCTTCCAGCCGCGCGTCAGCAAGGACGCCTGCAATTGCTGCGCGATATTCCTCCTCAAACTCGCGCGGATCAGGCGCAATGCCCTCGTCGATTGCGGCCTGGAGGCTGTCGTCGACCTCGAACAGCTCAGGCACGAAGCGCCAGTTCCACTCGAGCCCCTCGGTCATTCTGCGGCTGCTCTCCTCGGTCCCGTCGCCGAGCCGTATCGTCCAGTCGGCCGCCAGCTCGCGGTGATAGGCGACTTCCTTCACCGCCTTGTGCGCGAACTCGGAAAGAAACTGGTCGCTCGACTGCTGCAGGCGCTGGAGCAGCATGTGCTGCCAGGTCGTGTAGAGCAGATGGCGCGCGATCGTCTGCGCGAAATCCCCGTTGGGCTGCTCGACGAGCAGGCAGTTGCGGAAATCGAGAACGTCGCGGTGGAAGGCGAGCCGGTCGCCGTCACCCGCCTCACCCAGCAGCAAGGTCGCTTGGCCGATGAGGTCGAGCGCGAGATTTGCGAGGCTGATATCGACCTCGAGCACGGGCCCGTGGCCGCACCATTCACCGACGCGCTGCCCCAACACCAGCGCATCGTCGCCGAGGCGCAGGAGATAGTCGGTCCGGGGATCGACGGCGAGCGTCGCCATCAGATGTGCTTCACCTCGTCCGGGATGTCGTAGAAGGTCGGGTGGCGGTAGATCTTGCTCTCCGCCGGCTCGAACAGCTCGCCCGCCTGATCAGGATCGGATGCGACGATTTCCGCCGACCGCACGACCCAAAGGCTCACCCCTTCGAGGCGCCGCGTGTAGGTGTCCCTCGCGTGGGCGAGCGCGAGCTCCGCGTCAGGAGCATGAACGCTGCCAACGTGGCGATGCGAAAGACCGCCCTTAGAGCGGACGAAGACTTCCCAAAGCGGCCAGTCACCGGACATCAACCCGTCACCCCGGGCCTAACCCGGGGCCCGCCTGTTCTTTCCACCGTCGCAAGAAGGAAGGTGGATCCCGGCTCGAGGCCGCGTTGAATGCGGGACATCAAGCCGCCTTCCTTTGCTTGCGCTTCGCCTCGTGCGCGTCAGCCGCCTCGCGAACCCAGGCACCATTCTCCCAGGCCTCGCGGCGCGCCTTCATCCGCTCCTTGGCGACAGGCCCTTCGCCGCGCACGACAGAGTAGAATTCCTCCCAGTCGATCTCGCCGAAATCGTAGCCGTCCTTCCCCTCGTTCCATTTGAGATCGGCGTCGGGAACCTTCAGGCCCAGGAAATCCGCCTGCGGGACCGTGATGTCGACGAACTTCTGCCGCAACTCGTCATTGGTCTCGCGCTTGATCCGCCAGCGCATCGACTGGGCGGTGTTGGGCGAATTCTCATCCGGCGGGCCGAACATCATCAGGCTCGGCCACCACCAGCGATTGAGCGCATCCTGCGCCATCCTCTTCTGATCCGCCGTCCCGTTCGCCATCGCGATCATGATTTCGTAGCCCTGGCGCTGGTGGAAGCTCTCTTCCTTGCAGATGCGGACCATCGCGCGGGCATAAGGCCCATAGGACGTTCGCTGCAACGGGACCTGGTTCATGATCGCCGCGCCGTCGACCAGCCAGCCGATTGCGCCGATGTCCGCCCAGGTCAGCGTCGGATAGTTGAAGATGGTCGAGTATTTCGCCTTTCCCGAGTGCAGCGCCTCGACCATCTCCTCGCGGCTGGTCCCGAGCGTTTCCGCGGCGCAGTAAAGGTAAAGGCCGTGACCCGCCTCGTCCTGCACCTTGGCGAGCAGGATCGCCTTGCGCCGAAGCGACGGCGCGCGCGTGATCCAGTTGCCCTCCGGGAGCATGCCAACGATCTCACTGTGCGCGTGCTGGCTGATCTGGCGGGTCAGCGTCCGCCGATAGGCCTCGGGCATCCAGTCCTTGGGCTCGATAAAGTCATCCGCCGCGACCCGCGCCTCGAACGCCTCGAGAAGCTTTGGATCCTCGAGATTCTCGATCTTGGCGGTCTTCTGAAGCTCGGTCGTGTACATGCTGAGCGATGTAGTCCGTGCGCGGGAAAGGTTCAAACGCACCGTTCGCGGCATGGGGCGACTGTTTTCATTAATTCTCCACTTTTCCGTTGCCGGTAACCGAGCCTTAAGCCTTCGCGCGCGAAGAGGCTGCATCGGGGGAAAGTGCGTGCATTGTCTTCGTACAGCCGGACTCGCCGGCCGCTCCAGCTCTGCGGCGCGCTAAGGCAGGCTTCGTGAGCCGGGTCTTGCGCTCCTTTGTAGCTGCCCTTCGCGGCGCGTTCGCCGTTGAGGCGATCGTCGGCACGGCCATGGTGCTGACGCTTCTTGCCCTATGGCTGCGCGATCCGTTGACCACCCGCCGAATCGACCTGGCGCCGCCGGGCCAGGGCAAGCTCTTCTACGCATATCGGTACACGGATGCGTCGAACGGCGGCTCGTCGACCGTTGTCACCGATCCGCACAACCCCCTCGCCCTGACCTGCGACCTTCGCCCGACCTTTCAATGGCCCTATTGCGGGCTTGGATTGCTGCTTGATCGCGATCACGAAAACCGCGGCGTGGATCTTAGCGGTTACCGATCGATCGCCTTGCATTTGTCCTACGAAGGCTCAGCCACGTACATCCGCGTGGCGCTGAAGGATCACGATCAACATCTCAGTCACCTGCCCTTCGCCCAGGACAAAGTGAATCAGGCAACTTATCCGGTTCACAACGGCGAGCAGGTGATCCCCCTCAACCTCGATGACTTCGCGGTCGCCGAATGGTGGAAGGACCAGACCAAGGCTTCGGGTGCTCTCGCTCGACCAAGCTTCGGTAACGTGATCGCCATCGAGCTCGTAGCCGGAAATGACGGAAAGACCGGAACGCAGAAGGTGCGCGTCGAACGGATCAGCTTCGCGAAGCAGCTCGTCAGCGTACAGGCGTGGAACGCTGGCATCATCTTGTCCTGGCTATTGTTGATCGGAAGCATCCTTCTCTGTCGGCGTCGCCAAATCCGCTCCCTACGCCAGTCCTCGGAGGACGCTCTTCGCGCGAGCGAGCAGCTGCACCGCGGGATCATGCAGGCGTCGACAGACGCGATCGTCCTCCTCGACTCCGACGGCTATGTGAAGCTGGTCAACGATGCCGCCTTCGAGGCAATGGAACTGGACAGTGCCGACCGGGTCGTCGGCAAGCATTGGACGCGGCTGTGGCGCGACGAATCCGGCCGGTTGGTTTCCGAACATCTCGAACTTGCCGACCGCAACGGCACCACGCGCTTTCGTGCCTTCTGCGCGACGTCGAAAGGCACGCCCAAATGGTGGGACGTCGTCATTGCCGCGATGTACCACGACGACGGCAGCCTGAAGGGCATGCTGACCATTTCCCGCGACATCACGAGGGAACGCGAAAAGTCCGAGCAGCTCCAGTGGGCGAGTGAGCACGATGCGCTGACCCAGCTGCCGAACCGCCGGGCGTTCCAGTCGCGCCTCCAGGCGGCGGCCATTCGTGCCATGAAGTCGGGTCGGGATATCGGCCTGCTGCTCATCGACCTCGACCATTTCAAGCACGTCAACGATTCGCTCGGCCACAGCGCCGGGGACGAGTTGCTGAAGAGCGTTGCCGATCGCCTCCGGCGCGGCGTGCGGGAAGGCGATTTCGTTGCCCGGATCGGCGGCGACGAGTTCGCAATCGTTCTCGAGAAGCTCGATTCTGATGACGCGCTGCTTCTCGTCGGCAACGAGCTGCAACAAGTGATCCATGCACCAGTGCGGATCGAGGGCCGCGCAATCAGCGCGGGCGCGAGCATTGGCGGTGCGCTTTTCCCCCGCAATGCATCGAGCGCCGACGATCTTTTCAAGAATGCCGATACGGCGCTCTATGCGCTCAAGCAGGATGGACGGGGCGGCACCCGTCTGTTCGACGCTTATATGCTCGATGAAGCGGAACGCAGCGCGTCCCAACTGCGACTGGCCCGCGGCGCCGTGACCGAGCGCACAGTCGTTCCAGTTTACCAGCCGCAGTTCGACATCGTCGACGGATCGATCGCCGGCCTCGAAGCATTGCTCCGCTGGCGTCACCCGCGGAAAGGACTTCAGCTTCCCGGCACGCTCGAAGAAGCGTTCGGCGACTATGAGCTCGCGGCCAAGATCGGCGAGCTGATGCAGCGCAAGGTGGCCCGCGACATGCGCTCTTGGATCGATTCGGAGTTCGAGTTCGGGCGTGTCGCGATCAATGCCGCCCCCGCAGAATTCCTCCGGGACGATTATGCCGAGCGCCTGCTCAAGATCTTCGGCAAGCTCGAGATCCCGCCCGAACGGCTCGAGATCGAGATCACCGAGCACGCCTTCCTTGGCCGAGCGAACGACTATGTCGCCCGTGCGCTGGCTGCACTGAAAGATGTCGGAGTCACGATCGCGCTCGACGATTTCGGAACCGGTTCTTCGTCCTTGTCGCACCTCCGCGACTTCCCCGTCGATGTCGTGAAGATCGACATGTCCTTCGTCCAGCAGATGACCGAGGACGACGAGATCGCGGCGATCGTCACCGCGGTGGTCCGGCTCGCCAGCAGCCTTTCGATCGAGGTGGTGGCGGAAGGTGTCGAGAAGCCCGATCAGCTCGATCTCCTTCGAGCGATGGGGTGCCGTTTCGCCCAGGGCCATCTCTACAATGCTGCCGTCGAGGCGGTCTCCGTCCCGGGTCTTCTACCGAAGAAGAAGGCCGCAGCCTGACGGCCGACCGTTGACGCCGGCGACCGGGCGCGCAACGGGTCGCGAATGTCCTACGAGACCATCCAATTCGAAGCCGGCGCCATCGCCCGAATTACGCTGAACCGGCCCGACCGGCTCAATAGTTTCACGGCCAAAATGCATGAGGAGCTTCGCGACGCGCTTGCGAACCTCGACGACGCGCGTGTGGTGGTGCTGACCGGAGCCGGCCGCGGCTTCTGCGCGGGGCAGGATCTCAACGACCGCGCCGTCGCCCCCGGCGAGAAGGTCGATCTGGGCGAAACGGTGACTGAGTGCTGGAACCCGCTGATCCGGACGCTGACTTCGCTTCCGCAGCCGGTGATCGCCCGCGTGAACGGCGTCGCCGCCGGCGCCGGCGCGAACGTCGCGATAGCCTGCGACATCGTCATCGCCGCGAAGTCCGCCAAGTTCATCCAGAGCTTTTCGGCGATCGGGCTCATTCCCGACAGCGGCGGCACCTGGCATCTTCCCCGTGCAGTCGGACAGGCCCGCGCACTCGGCCTTGCGCTGACCGGCGATCCGCTGCCGGCGGAGAAGGCAGCCGAGTGGGGACTTATCTGGAAAGCGGTCGACGATGAGACGCTCGACGACGAGGTGGGCGCACTCGCCGGCAAGCTCGCTTCGCTCCCGCCGCTCGGCCTTGCAGCGATCAAGGAAATGATCCGCTCGAGCTGGCAATATAGCCTCGACGAGGAGCTCGAGCGTCAGGCCGGTGCGATGCGGCGTCTGGGCTTCACCGAGGATTATCGCGAAGGCGTCGCCGCCTTCCTCGAAAAGCGCGCACCCAGGTTCACCGGCAGGTAGCGATGGGCACGACGACCATCGAATATCGCGTGCTGCCCGGAACGCGTGCTTCGGTCGGACGAGCGGACGGGCACACCGTCGTCGCCGACCGTCCCGAAGGGAAGGCCGGCGGCCTCGGCCTCGGCTTCAACGGCGGCGAGCTTCTCGCTCTCGCGATCGGGGGCTGCTTCTGCAACGACATGCAGGCACTCGCCGATGAGATGAGGCTCGCCATCGCGGACCTCAGAGTCAGCGTTTCGATCGACTTTTCCGGCGATCCTTCGCGCGCGAGCGGCGCTCGGATGAGCGTCGAGTGCGCGCTGGCCGACGGTTCTGACCCCTCTGAACTGATCAACCGCGCGCAAGCCGTGACGACGATCGGCAATTCCCTTCGCGCCGGAATCCCGCTCGAAATCGGCCCCGTCTGAGCGCAACTCTCCTAACGTACGCTCGTTTCGCTCCGCGAATGACAACATCGGAGGCGAGCAATGCTCGGCACCATTCTCATCATCCTCCTGATTCTCTTGCTGATCGGCGCGTTGCCGCGCTGGGGCCACAGCGCGAACTGGGGTTACGGCCCGTCGGGGCTGCTCGGCCTGATCCTCGTCATCATCGTCATCCTGGTGCTGCTCGGGCGCGTCTAAAGCTCAGGCACCGGCCCTTTGGGCGAAGCGCCACGCCGCTGCTGCGAGCATCGGCACGCGCTTCGCCATTTCCTCCGCCTGCGCATGGCTCGCCGTTCCGTCGATCACCCGCTTCTTGATCCCCTGGACGATGCCGGCGAGTCGGAACAAATTGTAGGCAAAATACCAGTCGAGCTTCGCCGCCACGGGCACGCTGGACCGATCCGAGTATCGCCTCCCAATCTCGGCCAGGCTCGGAATTCCAAGAGCTTCCAGATCGAGTCCGGCCAGGCCCGCGCCGCCGTCGGCGGGCATCGCCCACTGCATTGCGAGGTAGGAGAAATCGGCGAGCGGATCGCCGAGCGTCGCAAGCTCCCAATCGAGCACCGCAGTCAGCGTCCCATCGCCGTCGAACATCGCATTGTCGATCCGATAATCGCCGTGGACGATCGTCGATCGCGCCTGCTCGGGAATGGTCTCCGGGAGGAACGCGACCAGCCGCTCCATCTCCGGAATATAGTCCGTCTCGGAGTCGCGGTACTGCCGGGTCCAGCGCCTCACTTGCCGCTCGAAATAATTGCCGGGCTTTCCGAAATCGCCAAGGCCCGCAGCGTCCGGATCGACATTGTGCAGGTCGGCAAGGGCGTCGACCAGCTGCTCGTACATTTGAGCGCGCGTAGCGGGATCGAAGTCGGGCAGAGCTCCGTTCGCGTAGGATCGGCCCTTCGCGAGCTCCATCACGTAGAAGATCGCGCCGATGACGCTTTCGTCCTCGCAGAGGGCCAGCGGTTCCGGCACCGGAAATTCGAGCGGATAAAGCGCGGCGAGAAGCCGATATTCGCGATCGACCGCGTGCGCGCTCGGCAGCAGCGGACCGAACGGCTTGCGCCGCAGCACATATTCCCCCGAGGCTGCGACGATCTTGTAAGTCGGGTTGGACTGTCCGGAGGGAAATTTCCTCACTTCGAAGGGAGCGATGAAGCCGGCGACATTCGCTTCCAGCCATCGGCCAAGCGACTCTTCGTTGAGCGTATCGCCGCTCACCTGTGCTTCTTGAGCTCCAGCCTGGCGATGGCGCGGCGGTGCACTTCGTCGGGCCCGTCGGCGAGGCGCAGCGTTCTGATCGAGGCATAGGCGCGCGCCAGTCCGACGTCGTCCGAAACGCCGGCGCCGCCGAACGCCTGGATCGCATCGTCGATGATCTTCAGCGCCATCAGGGGTGCGGCGACCTTGATCATCGCAATCTCGCCCTGTGCGGCCTTGTTCCCGGCGCGGTCCATCATGTCCGCGGCCTTGAGGCACAGGAGCCTGGTCATCTCGATGTTGATGCGCGCATCGGCGATCCGCTCCTCCCACACGCCTTGCTCGGCGATGGTCTTGCCGAAGGCCGTCCGCGACATCAGCCGCTTCACCATCGCGTCTAGCGCCTCCTCGGCTGCCCCGATCGTCCGCATACAATGGTGGATCCGCCCGGGCCCAAGCCTTCCCTGAGCGATCTCGAACCCCCTCCCCTCGCCGAGCAGCATGTTCGACGGCGGCACGCGAACCTCGTCGAGTTCGATCTCCATGTGCCCGTGCGGCGCGTCGTCGTAGCCGAACACCGGAAGGTGGCGCTTGATCGCGATGCCCGGTGCATCGAGCGGGACGAGGATCATCGACTGCTGCTTGTGAGTCTCGGCGGCGGGATCGGTCTTGCCCATCAGGATCGCGACCTTGCAGCGTGGGTCGCCGGCCCCGCTCGACCACCACTTGCGGCCGTTGACGACATATTGGTTGCCGCGAAGCTCGATGCGGCACTTGATGTTCGTGGCGTCCGATGAGGCGACGTCGGGCTCCGTCATCAGGAAGGCCGAGCGGATTTCCCCGTCCATCAGCGGCCGAAGCCACTGGTCCTTCTGCTCTCGGGTGCCGTAGCGGTGCAGCACCTCCATGTTGCCGGTGTCGGGCGCGGAGCAATTGAACGCCTCCGATGCCCAGCCGACCCGGCCCATCTCCTCGGCGCAGAATGCATATTGCAGGTTCGAAAGCCCGGGCCCCTCGAACTCGAAGCTGTCGTCGACCGGAGCCGCACCGGGCGAAGGCGGCATGAACAGGTTCCACAGCCCTTCGCCGCGCGCCTTCGCCTTCAGTTCCTCGACGACCGGAATAACCTTCCATCGATCGCCATCGCGCTGTTGCGCGTCATAATCGGCGACACGCGGCCGGACTTCCGTTTCCATGAAGGCGCGCACGCGGTCGCGCCACTCGGTCTCGGCCGCTCCAAGGCTGAAATCCATCGTCCCGCGCTACCAGTTGTTCCGCGCGCTGGCTATGAGCGGCGGATGGGCAGGTTGGAAGGCAAGGTCGCGGTCGTCACAGGCGCCGCCTCGGGCATCGGCAAGGCCGCCGTCGAGCTGTTTCGAAGCGAAGGCGCTGGCGTGGTCGGCGCCGACGTCGCCGAAGGCGCGGAGGTCACCTGCGATGCGGGCAGCGAGGATGCGGTGAAGCGCCTCGTCGCGGACGTCGCCTCCAAACACGGCCGCCTCGACATCGTCTTCGCAAATGCCGGCATCTCCGGCGGCTGGGCGACCATCGCGGATCAGAGCGCCGAAGACTGGGCAGAGATCCTTCGAGTCAATCTCATCGGGCCATTCCTGGCGATCAAGCATGCCGCCCCGCTGATGAAGGAGGGCGGCTCGATCATCTGCACCGCCAGCGTCGCCGGCCTTCGCTCCGGCGCCGGCGGCGCGGCCTATTCCGCCTCGAAAGCCGGCGTCATCAGCCTCGTCCAGACCGCGGCGCAGCAGCTCTCCGGCACCGGCGTCCGGGTCAATGCCATCTGCCCCGGACTCATCGAGACCGGGATGACCAGGCCGATGTACGACGTCGCCCGCGAGCGCGGCCACGAACAGCGCATCGGCGAGCTCAACCCGCTCAAGCGCGGCGGCGAACCCGAGGAGATCGCGCAAGCAGCGCTGTTCCTCGCGTCCAACGAATCCAGCTACGTCAACGGCGCCGCCCTGGTGGTCGACGGCGGCCTGTCGAGCAGCCACCCTGAAGCGCGCGCCTACAAGCTAAGGATGCTGTAGTCGCCCCGGATTGCCCGTCGCAGCTTTCGACCCAGGATGGGCTTTAATAGTGCCCGCAAGGAGCTGTCGGCGGCGAGGTCGAGCACTCCTGATAATATCTCCTCTCGATGTAAGAGGGGTATGCGTACGTCTCGCATCCGGCGAGCGCGAGGAGAGCAACTAAGGGCAAGGCCCTGACCAACCGTGATTTCATGGTTCTTCTCCCTGTTTTGAGTCACGAAAAACCCTAAATCGACGCCGCCTTCATTGCCTATTGGCAGCAGCCTAATGGAGCGCACCATCGGAACTTCTACGGATGGGCCGGACTCTGCATTCGACACGCCGCGGAAATCAAGGTTCTTGGTGCGGTCAGGCCGTGAGCGCCGCGGGCTTCACCGCTTCCCAGATGAGCCAGCATATGGCGAGGAAGCCGGCGATTGCAGCAATCACCGCCGACCCTTCGCCGAAACCCACGCGGAAATGTTTTGCATGGTCGTCCCTGAATCTGTCGAGGTGCGGCTTCAGCGCATCGTCCGCCGTGAGGATGCCGACGTCGAGGTGCCGACCCTTGCGCAAGAAGGTGATGATCGCCCTCGTCTCCGCATCCGAGACGTCCGGATAGCGGTAAAGAAGGTCCGCGGCCTGGTCGCGCGTCAGCCGCGATGCGAAGGATTCTATGGGGCGAAGGGGAGCGTTCATCGGTCTTTCCTTTGAGAATTGTTTTTGGGGAATATGCGGAGTCAGATCGCCGGGAGGCGCTGTGGCGTCGTATCGCGGTGGCGGCGCTTCACGCGCGCAACCTTTCTCAGCTCGCGTTCGAGCGCCCGCGCGCGAGGAAACAGACGGCCGTCGAGCTGGTCAAAATCGTCGCCGGACGAAAAGAACATGAACCCGCCCGACACGCGAACTGCAATGCCGACTGTGCGCCGGTCGAACTCGACTGCGAAGCGTTGGTTTTGCACTGAACTTCTCCAATGCAGCAGACGCGGGACCGCGCCCCCCGATAGGAGTGCGATGTTCGGTCTGCTGGTTTTAAGCGGATACGCTTCGCTGCTTGCAAAGCGCTGGTCATTGGTTGGCCCGGGGCGTGGCCTCATGCGCGCAAGCGCGAGGGCCCAGGGCGCTAAGCTCGTGCGGTACTGCTGCCCGGATGAATCTCGGAAGGAAGGCAACGCTTAGTCATAACTGCAATATGGAGCCGGGGGGCGGGGGATCAAGAGAGCGCGGTGCTTTCCCGGTAAAGCTTCCACATCGCGACTAGCCCGCGGAGCGCGTAAATCGTTCAGTGGCCGTAGCGCCGTACGTTGTCCTGCTGACTTCGGCGTAGCATTTCCTCCGTGCGCTTCAGGAGCGTTTCGCAATCGCAGCTCGTGACGCGGCACATCCGCATCGCTTCCTTGAGGTCGGCGTCGGGCTTCACTGGGGTCGGCACGATTGGATCACCTGCAGTTGAACCAGTCGCCCTCGCATTGAAACTGCATCACCGGGGGGCGGCGGCTCATTTTGGACGGGAAGGCAACACGGCCGGGAGATTCAAGCCGCACCGAAAACGTTCATGATTGCCGATGCGTTCCGCGTGCTGATTGTCGGGGCCGTCAACGTCGCCTTTCCAACCTCTCCGGCCATCAGCCGGCCAGCGCCCCAGCCGCGATTGACAGGCGCGGCACGTCGCCGCAGCCTCGTCGTGGGGGGGGGCGCCAATGAACAAGAACCGCGTCGAACTCTTCAGTGACGGCGTCTTCGCGATTGTGCTGACGCTGCTCGTGCTGAACCTGAAAGTTCCGGCTAGCCATGGCCTGGCGGCGCTGCGCGACGTCACGCCCGCGCTGATTGTCCATGCCGCGACCTTCTTCCTCGTGGGCGTGATGTGGGTCGGCCATCACGGCGCTCTCGCCCGCGTCGACAAGATCACGCATCGAGCGCTTCTCTTCAATCTGCTCATCCTGTTCTGGGTGACGCTCCTGCCATTCGCAGCGGAGAACGCCGCCGACCGGCCGCTTGAGCCGCTCGGCCCAAGCTTGCTCGCATTCTGCTGTGGGGCGTTCTTCCTGTCTTATTTGGGATTCCGGTTCAGCGTGCACTCGACGATCGATGACGTGCCCGAGATGCGACGATGGAAGCAGGTTCGTGTCGCCATTGCCCTGGCGATGGTGACCGGGAATTTTGCTTGCGCAGCATTGGCTTGGGCGTCGCCGTGGATCGGCTATGGTGGTGCGCTCGCTACCGTGCTGGTCTTTCTGCTCCTGCGCAGCCCGCCCGAGTCAGAAGAGAAGTTCATCCGCGAGGCGAGGGTCCAGGAGATACCTGCGGCTTAGGGCCCTTCCACCCAAAGCGGACATTAAGCGACAAGATCGGCGAACTTCTCCAGATCGATATTCCCGCCCGACACGACGCAGACGATCGGCCCCTCTCCCGCGTCGCCAGTCAATGCCGCCGCGAGCGACAGCGCGCCCGCGCCTTCGGCAATCGTTCGCGACTTCTCCGCGATCAGCCTCATCGCCTCCCGCGTCTGGTCGAGCGTGACGGTGATCGTGCCGTCCGCGACCGGCCGCATCCGCTGCCACATGCGTTCGATCACGCTCTTGCCGCCCGCTCCGTCGACGAACGACGCCTGCCAGTCCTCGAACTTGCGCGGCGTGCCCTCACGGAGCGACAGGGCATAGGGTGCCGCAGTCTCGGGCTCCGCGCCCAGCACTTTCACGTCAGGACGCCGCGCCTTGATCGCGCTTCCGACGCCAGTGATGAGGCCGCCTCCGCCGATTGCACAGATCACTGCACGCACGCCAGGCAGGTCCTCCAGGATCTCCAGCCCCATGGTCGCGTGACCGGCGATGAAATCGTGATTGTCGAACGGGTGGACGAAGGTGCCGTCCAATCCTTCGAACTCATGCGTCTCGGCCGCGACCCAGGCGCGCTCATAGGACACCGGAACAATGGTCGCGCCAAGCGCGCGCATCCGGTCGAGCTTGGTCTGCGGCGCCGTTTCGATCGCCACCACCGTGCTCGGAACGCCGAATTGCCGTGCAGCATAAGCAACGCCTTGCCCGGCATTGCCGGCGCTGATCGTCCACACGCCTCTAGCGCGTTCCTCGTCAGAAAGCCGGGCGACCGCGTTCGTGGCGCCGCGGATCTTATAGGCATTGGTCGGCTGCAGGTTCTCCAGCTTGAGCCAGACTTCCGGCGCGCTCGATCCGAGGTCGAGTTTCACCAGCGGCGTTCGGAGCACCGTGTCGGCGATGCGTGCACGGGCTTCCTCGATATCCTCTATCGGGATTGGCCGAACCGGTTCGATCATGAGGTCCCTCGCCTTGTCGGTCGCTCCTTCTAGGGACCGGCGGCGGACAGGCTCAAGGGCTAAACGGGCGACCAGCGCGGACAGCTCGGCGCCCGGTCGAGCGGCGATTCAAGCTCGAACACCTCGACGCTCGTGCGTTCGACCGGCCGGTAGTGCGCAAGAAGCGATGCGAAGCGGGGATCTCGGCGGAAGAAGCTGAGGATGTCGAACTGCCCGGCTACACCTGGCGGGGGCCGCTTGACGATGATGCGCCGGGGCGGAGTGCATTCGAAGTCCTGGACAGTCTCCATCACGACACGTCGGCCAAGGTCCGTCAGGCGCGGGTCCGCACCGCCGCGCAGCTCGTTCGCAACCACCGCCTGCATCATCCAGAACCCGTTCGAGCGCAGGACGAAGCGCAGGTCCTTTTCGGGAATTACGTTCCAGCCGAAGGATGGATCGGCCGAAACGAACGCCACCGTTTCGCCCGGGCCCATGCCGTCGACGGCATGCTCGACATCCTTCTCGGCTTCCGGGTGACGCAGTGCGTGCTGCGCCGCAATCGTGAAGGGCAGCAACAACAGTGCCGGCGCTGCGACAAGCATCAGCCTGAACGCATTTCTTCCTCGGATGACGGTCCAAGCCAGCGCCATTGTCGCGCATCCGAGCATGGGCAATGCGTGATAGCTCCACCCCTTGGCCTGGATGAAATAGGTGCAGGAGAAACCCACCGCCGCAATTGTGAGTGCTGCGCCGGTCCCCGATCCCTCGTCACGGACACGTAAGGTCGGGAACAACAGAGCAATCGAGGCGAGTCCGGCGAGAACGGGTGGCTGGAACAGGTCGACAAGCCGCTTGGCGCCGGTCGCGCCATAGGCCAGCTCCAGCATGGGAACCATGTTGGTCAGATAATCGTGCGCCCAGAGCAGGACTGCACCCGCATAGAGTGTGCCGACGGCAAGAAGTGCGACGGTCTCGGGCCGGATGGGACGCCATTTCCGCCCCAGACTCACGAGTAGCCACAATTCCAGGAGAACCGGCACGACGAGGAAGTAGTGCTTCAGCGCAAAGCCGAGCGCCGCGCCTGCGCCGATGGCAATTGCCAAACCGGCGGAGACCCCCTCCCGCTCGCGCCGAGCGCCGATCAGCGTTGCATAAGGAACGGCGCCGAGGAGCGCGATATGCTCGCGCTGGGCAAAATCGACGCCGGGCATCGCCACAAGCACCAGCGCGGCAAAGGTGAGGACGGCGGTCTGCCGGCCGGAACTCATGGTGCCGATCAGGCGGCTCGTTGCGCCGAGCGACAAGGCCGCAGTGCAGCCGATCAGCAGGATCAGGAGATGGTCGGAGCGGAGATGGACGAGCGCCGAGAGGCGGTCGACGGGCATCGCCATCCAGAACCAGAGGGGTGGATTCGTCTCGACGATGTCGCGGTAGAGATGCGCGCCATGGTTGAGCTGCCGGCCGATCCATAGCTGCCACGCGACATCGGCATCGACGGTGCCGAAAGCGCGTGCGACGACCACGATCGCGACTATTGTTAGCGCCGTGGCGAGCGGGCGCGCGGAGATGAAGCGCGCGAAATTGCCAGCGCGGCCAGTGGGCATTGCCCCTGGAAGGATTGTCGCCGCCTTTGTCATGCTCCGCCCATCGACCTACCCGATCCTGGTAAACGTGGGCCTAAGCATCCCCTCGGGCGGTTGCGCGGGCGCGCTCATCCTCGCAAAGGCGGCACAAGAGGTTCGGCATGAAAACACCCCAGCTCCTCAACTACGAACGCGATCGTTGGGTCGCGGGCGACGACGCGGTCGAGATCGCCAGCGCCATCGACGGCGCGCCTGTCGCGACGACGGGCTCCGGCGGGCTCGATTTCGGGGCGATGCTCCGTCACGCGCGGGATGTCGGCGGTCCGGCGCTGAGGAAGCTCACATTTCACGAGCGGGCGCGGATGATCAAGGCGCTCGGCCTCGCGATCATGGCGCGCAAGGAGGAACTTTACGAGCTCAACTACCTGACCGGCGCAACGCGCAAGGACGGCTGGATCGATATCGAAGGCGGCGCGGGAACGCTCTTCTCCTTCTCGTCCAAGGGCCGCCGCGAGCTTCCCGACGCCCACGTCCTCCTCGACGGCCAGCTCGAAGCCCTGTCGAAGAATGGAACGTTCGTCGGACAACACATCTACACGCCCCTCCAAGGCGCAGCAGTGCTCATCAACGCCTTCAACTTTCCGGTCTGGGGCATGTTGGAGAAGCTTGCGCCGACCTTGCTCGCGGGCGTTCCCGCGATCGTGAAGCCGGCCTCTGCGACCGCTTATCTCACCGAAGCCGCCTTCAAGATCATGATCGAGGCGAAGATCCTCCCGCCAGGCGCGATCCAGTTGATCGTCGGGGGCGTCGGCGACCTGTTCGACCACCTGAGCGGGCAGGACGTGGTGAGTTTCACAGGCTCGGCGCACACCGCGCTCAAGCTCAAATCACACCCCACTGTGGTCCGCGAATCTGTGAGGTTCGTCGCCGAGCAAGATAGCCTCAACGCGTCGCTCCTCGGCCCTGATGCCGGACCGGGCACGCCCGAGTTCGACCTGTTCGTCAAGGAAGTCGCGACCGAGATGACGGTAAAGGCGGGGCAGAAATGCACGGCGATCCGCCGTGCGATGGCCCCGGCTCAATATCTCGATGCGGTCGAGCAGGCGCTTGCCGAGCGCCTTGCCAAGACCAAGGTCGGCGATCCTCGCGCCGAAGACACGCGGATGGGCGCATTGGTCAGCCTGAGCCAGCGCGACGATGTGCGCGCTCGCATCGCGGAGCTCGAGGCCGCCGGAGCCCGTGTTGTCGCGGGCGATCCGAACGCCGAGCCGCCGATTGCTGGAGGAGCTTTCCTTCCTCCCGTGCTTCTCAGGACCGACGATCCGTGGGCGACAGCAGCGGTGCACGACTGCGAAGCCTTCGGTCCCGTTTCCACCATCATGCCTTACAAGGACATTTCCGACGCCATCGCACTCGCGAACCGCGGGATGGGAAGCCTCGCGCTTTCCTTATTTACTCACTCGCCCGAAGCGGCGCGCGAGTTCGTCCAGGGTGCCGCCGCCTATCACGGGCGGATGCTGGTGCTGAACCGCGATAATGCCGCCGAGAGCACGGGCCATGGTTCCCCCCTTCCGGTGCTCGTCCACGGCGGCCCCGGCCGAGCCGGCGGCAGCGAAGAGATGGGGGGCGTTCGAGGCGTGAAGCATTACATGCAGCGCGCCGCCCTCCAGTCGACGCCGGAAATGATCGCCGCAATCACCGAGCAGTACGTGCCCGGTGCACCGAAGCACGTCATCGACGTGCATCCGTTCCGGCTGAAGATGAGCGAGCTCAACATCGGCGACACCTGGAAGACCGAGAGCCGCACGGTGACGCTCGAGGACATCGAGCATTTCGCCGAATTCACCGGCGACAAATTCTACGCGCACATGGACGAGGAAGCAGCGAAAGCCTCGCCCATCTTCGAGGGCCGTGTCGCCCACGGCTATCTGATCCTCAGCTTCGCCGCGGGCCTGTTCGTCGATCCGGATCCGGGACCCGTTCTCGCCAATACGGGCCTTGAGAATTTGCGCTTCCTGACGCCGCTCTATCCGGGCGATTCCCTCCGGGTGGAACTCACGGTCCGCTCCAAATCGCTCAAGAGCGAGGAGACGGGCGTCGTCCGCTGGGCCGTCGAGGTCTTCAACCAGAAGGACGAGCTCGTCGCGAGCTACGACCTGCTGACGGAAAACCTGCCGTAAACCGCGGAACGGCGCTGAACTGCCGTTCGTTTCAGGCGCGGAATTCCTTGAGGAGAGCGACGATGAAAGTCAGCGAAGTGATGACGCGCGACGTCCAGACGGTGCGCCCCGACCAGCCGGTCCAGGATGCAGCCTCTTTCATGCTGAGCGCCGACGCGGGGTCGATCCCGGTGACGGACGGCGACCGGCTCATAGGGATGATCACCGACCGCGACATCGCGGTTCGGGGCGTGGCGAAGGGCTATGGTCCAGATACGCCGGTGCGCGAGCTGATGACCGGCGATATCATATGCGCGCGGCACGACGACGATCTTGATGATGTGGCCAGCAAGATGAGCGAAGCCCAGGTCCGCCGGCTACCAGTGATCGATGCCGACGAGCGGCTCTGTGGAATCGTCAGCATCGGCGATCTCAGCCGCGAGGCCGACGAGGATTGCGCCGCCGAAGCGCTCGAGGGAGTCACGCAACCAGGCGGACAACACCAGCAGTAATCAGCGTCCGACGATTTCCTTAATCGCCTGATCGACCAGCTTTGCGTCCGTCGCGGAATCGTGGCGGTCTCCGATGATCTTGGCGGCCGCCTTTGCCGCGGCGTCGGCGGCGGCGGAGCGAAGCTGCTCGACCGCTGAACGCTCCTCGGCGGCAATTTTGTCCTCCGCCATTCGCGTGCGGCGCTCGATGAGCGCCTCGGCGTCGGTCTTCGCCTTGGCGACAATCTCGCCCGCCTCGTGCCGCGCGCGCTCGAGCAAGGCCTCGCGATCCTTGTCGATCGAAGCGGACTTCGCCTCATATTCCGCCTTCAGCGCTTCGGCTTCCTCGCGGAGCGACTTCGCTTCGGCGAGCTGATCGCGGATCAGCTCGATCTTGCTGTCGAGCGCCCTGCCGATCGCCCCGGGCACCTTTTTCCAGATGAGCAGTGCGAACACGACCAGGATTGCCAGCGCGACCCACCCGCCAGGATTCAGCCAGAATGCCGTCGGCTCCGCAACCTCCGGCGCTTCAGCCGCGACCGCCACCATCAGCAAAGCGTTAGACATTGAGCTCCGCCTTCACGGCTGCAGCCGCCTCTTTCTTGTCGACGGCCAGACCGGCGACCCGCCTGACCATCTCCTGGGCCGCCTCTGCAGCCACGGCCTCGATTTCCGCGCGCGCGGACTCAAGCGACTGACGAATCTTGGTCTGTGCGGACTCGACCTTGAGATTGACCTTGTCCGCCGCGGCCTTGACCTTCGCCTCGGTATCGCGGCCGCTCTCCGCTTTGGCATTCTGAGCGATGCGCGCGGCTTCAGAACGAGCTGCGTCCATCCGCTCGCGCCACGCAGCTTCGGTCTCGTCCGCGGCAGCGCGCGCTTGCTGGGCGGCTTCGAGGTCTCCGGCGATGCGCTTCTCGCGCGCGTCGACCGTAGCCTGGATCTTCGGCACCATTCCCCGCGCGATGACGAAGAAGATGAAGCCGAGCGCGATCGCCAGCCACAGGAACTGCGAGAGATAGACTTCGGAAAGCTGCGAAAGCTGAGGCATTTACGTTCTCCGGGGCCGGTGCCCCGCTCCTTCTTTGCTTAGAAAGCGAAGAGGATGAGCATGGCAACGGCGAACGCCATCAGGCCGAGAAGCTCGGCGGCGGCGAAGCCGATGTAGAGACGTCCCTGCTGGCCATCCGAAGCGGCGGGGTTGCGGATCGCGCTGTTGAGGAACGAACCGAAGACGTAACCGACGCCCGCTGCGGCGGCGCCCACTCCGATGGCGGCAAGACCGGCGCCGATAAGCTTTGCGGAAGCGACATCCATGATTGAACTCCTTTGAAAAATCCGAGGGTTAATGAAGGTTCACGGCCTCGCCGATGTAGAGCGAGGTCAGAATTGCGAAGACGTAAGCTTGGATCGCCGCGACGAGCAGCTCGATCATGCTCACGAACATGATGAAGGCCATCGACAGGATCGTGATCAGTATGCCGCCGCCGCTGTGGCTGTTGAGCGCCTGCACGACGAAATTACCGAAGACGTCGAGGAGGACGTGGCCAGCGAACATCGCGATGAAGGGCCGGAGGCCGAGGCTGAAGGGACGGACCAGGAAGCTGATGAGCTCGATCGGCGCGATGATGAACTTGAAGAAGAGCGGAGCATCTTTCGGCACGAACAGCGACAGGAAGTGTAGCCCATGCTTGTAGAAGCCGACTCCCAGCACGATCGCGAAGGTGATCAGCGACATGACGCCGGTGAACGTGAACTGGGCGGTGATCGTGAACGGATGAGCAGGCGCGACAATGCCGAAGGGCATGTTGCCGATGAGGTTCGCGAACAGCAGGAAGACGAAGGCCGTGAACACCCACGGCAGGAACTTCTTGCCTTCCGGCCCGATGCTGACGTTCACCATGTCGTCGACGAAGGAGATCAAGCCTTCCACCGCGACTTGCCACCGGCCAGGGATGAGTTCCCGCTTCATCCCGCCGAACATGAAAAGCCAGATCGTACCGAGGACGATGAGCGTCCACAGTGCGCTATTGGTGAAGACGAACGGATTGTTGTGACCGAACGAACCGAAGATCGGCTCGATCACGAACTGGTGCATCGGGTCGATTTTGCCGCTCGCCGCCACTTTCGTTCCCTAATCCCGTTTTCCCCGAGCTTTCCTCGAGGCTTCGTTTGAAATCCGAATGACGTTCCAGACGCCGACCGCGAAACCGAGGAAGAGCATCACCAACATCAGCCAAGGCTTGGTCCCGAACCAGCGGTCGAGCAGCCAACCGACGATCCCGCCGCCGAGCGGGCAACCGACAAGCTGACTGAGAACCAACTGGCCGGCCTGATAATTGGAGTCAGGCTGCCGCTTGGCCGTCCGCTTCGCTTCCGCCTGCTGCAGGCGGTCGAGCCGCTGGTCGAGCGATTCGAGCCGTGCATCTGGTGGAAGCTTCGAGGCCTCTTCGCTGTCGTCCTCTGCCATGTTTCTCCCTGTGCGTCGCCCCCGCCGAAAAGTCATTGGGGCCGGGCAAGGACGAGGAACATGGCGGAAAGCGGCACCGCCAAGGCGCGGCTCCTTTATGAACCGGAGTTTAGATAGTCAACCGCAGCGAACGGCTGTACTTCGCGCCCATGAAACGGCCCATCCTCCTTGTCGTGGCGATCCTCTCGGCGAACGCGGTCTTCGCAAAGCCGGTGAGGACGGAGCGAGTGACGGGCACGCTGGCATTCAATTACGAATGGCCGGCCAAGGCTCAGGCCATTCCAGGACTTCATGCCTACCTCCGGGCAGATATGGAAAAGGCGTTCAGGCAGGCCAGCGCGGATGCGGCCGAGGATGCCCGTCAGGCCCATGCAAACCATTTTCCGTTCCGCCAGCATAGCTATTCCGTTTCGTGGGATTCCGAGGGCGAATCCGCGCGGCTCATCTCGCTCGAGGTCGATCTCCAGTTCGATACCAACGGCGCGCACCCGAACAGCGCCACGCACGCCCTGCTTTGGGACCTCAAGAGTGACAAGCAGGTCACCGTCGCGAGCCTCTTCACGTCTCCGAATGCGTTCCCGGCCTTGACGCGCAGCTCATTTTGCAAGGCCCTGGATGCAGAGAGGCTGCGCCGCCGCGACGGCGAGCGACTGGAAGGTGAGTTTGCACAATGTCCGGCCTTCAAGGAGCTCGCGATCATTTTGGTCGACCGCAAGCGCAATCACCGCTTCGACCACCTGTTGTTCGTCGCGTCTCCCTATGTGGCGGGTCCTTATGTCGAAGGCAGCTACGAAATCTCGCTTCCGATAAGCTCGAGCCTCATCGCGGCGATGAAGCCCGATTATCGAAGCTCATTCGAGGTTCAGCGGCAATAATCGGGAAGCGGCACCGTCTGGCCGGCTGCGCGTCGCCGCCAAGTGCCATCGTTGAGCAAATAGGCTTCGCCGACGCTGAGTTGTGAGAACAATTGGCAAGCCGTCGCCATCCCGACCAGCTCCGGCGTGACATTCCGGCGAGCGGCGAGGCCGATGTAGAGGTTACGGCGGCGGATGTTGATCGCCGAAACCTGCCGCCGAACTTCCGCGGAGCCATTACCGGCAAATCCCATATAGCCATCGTAGCGTTCGCCGACCTGCCCAGCCGCGATCGCCTGACCGACCGCAGGCGATTGAGCGGAGAGAGGCACAGGAAGGAGCGCCGCCGCCATCGCAATTGCCAGAACCCTCTTCCTCATGGCCTTGTCGGCGCCGGAGGGAAGGCCTGCGGGTTGGTCTGGATCATTTGCTGAACGTCGGACGCAAGGCGCACGACGACCTGCTGACTGATGTTGACGTTGAGGTTGACGTCGATCGGCTTGTCGGGCGCCTTAACGGTGATGCAGCCATTCAACGGAACCGCAACGGCGAGTCCCGCCGCAAGCCGCGCGGCTTTTGTCCATGGTTTCGTCACTTGCTTCCTCCGGGTGGTGGGGGCGGATTGGTGGGGGTCTGCGGAGCGGGCGTAGTCACCCGCTGTTCTTCATTCTTCGTCGTGCTCAGCACTTCGACCTTGAGAGCCGGCGAATCGATCGGGAACGGCATCACCGGCGCGATGACCTCAGTCGGGTCCTTGAACGCCTTCGCCATCTGGATGAGCGCACGGAACGGCCCGTTGATGTTGAGGTTCAGTCGGAGCGGGATCTGCGAGAAGACCTTGTGGACGAGGCCGGCGACAAAGCCGTGTGTCGGGCCGAGCGACACGCCATCGATCGTCATCCGGGTGGCGAATTCGCCGGCGAGGTCGCCGTTCAGCCGAACGATCATCGACTTATAGCGAATGTCGCTGAGCAGATCGAAAGCGATGCCCGGAGCGAGGCCCGGCGGCTTCGTGCCCGTATATTTGAGCTCACCACCCGGCAGCCGGGAATCCAGACGGCCGCCGACGATTCGGCCACCGCTTTCGTCGAAGATCATCGGGAGCACGCCATCGAAAGTGCCGGTGAGTTCGATCCCCTGGAAGCCGAGGCTGTCGACGAACTGCTTGGCGTCGAAACCCTGCAGCTCGAAGGTCAGGCGCTTGGCGCTGGGACTTCCGAAGTTGAGGACGGTTTCGCGCAGGATGAGGCGACCGCCCATGAACGGCCATTCGCCGCGCTCGACGCGCATGAGGTTGTTGGGAAGCAGCTGATAGGTGATCGTCCCGTTCGTCACCGGAATGCCCGGGTTGATCTCCCGCGCAGTGGCGATCTGGTGAGGTGCGGATTCAAGATTCAGTAGGTCGGTGAAATGCAAGGTGGTGCTGAGGCCGGTCACCGGCCCGAAGGGCGCAGCGAGGTCCATGTTCGCGGTGGAGAAGTCGCCGGTCGAGGTGACCGCGCCACTGCCACTCCAGTTGATCCGTCCTTGCCCGGTGACCGTCCCGTTGACGAGCGCGACCACACCTTCGGGTAGCCGCGACAGCTGCTCCGGCTGGAAGTTGGGGCCAAAGGTCAGGCCGGGGACGTCGAGCAGCGCATGGCCTGAATCGGTCGACAGCCGATGCTCGATGTTGACGTCGGTCACGTGCGTGCCGGTATCGGGATGATGGAGCGAGCCGGTAGCCCGCACATAATCCCCCGCGATCGTGAGGTGAACGTCGTTGCTCTTGAGCGGATAGAAGCGCGGGTTCGGATCGCGGTCCGACAGCATGAGCGACCCGTTCACGGCGAGATCGCTGTTGCGGTACCGCCAGGTGCCAGCCGCATCGGTGATCAGCAGCGGAACGGTGCCGATCGTCGCTTTGGCGCCTGTGAAATTGCCACGAAAGTTCGAGCCCGCGAAACTGCCATTCAGCCGTGCCGCGTCGAACTGAATCGGGGATTCCGGCTTGCCCAGCCTCATCGCCAGGCTGTTGAAGAAGAAATTCTTGCCCGAAACCTGTCCGTTCGATGCCACGAGACGGAAGGGCGAAGTGCCGAGGCGACCGTTCAGGACCGGTCCGTCGAGACGTGCGCCCGCAATCACGGTCCCGCCGTCGCGCTTGTAGACGATGGCGGGACCGATTGGGCAAACCGGCAGACGGGTCGCCCCAAGCTGGAGCGTGCTCATCTGCAGATAGTTGAAGCTCACGACAGCGCATGCGGTGCCGATGGCGAAGCCGCCTCCCGGGCCGAGCCGGCCCTGGATCGGAAGGCGCAAAGCCCTCACCCGGCCGTTCGGAAATGCCCCGTCGAGCAGCGCAACCGTGCTCATCGCAGTCGAGCCGCCGGGTCCCGGACCGAAGCGAATGGGTGCCAAAGCGAGGCGCTCGCCTGACGCGCTATAGGGTGCCAGATCGGCGACCCCGGATAGCGGGCCGCCCGGACGTGGCTGCCTCAGGGTCACGTGCCCGGATGGAAGTCCGCCGCCGCCCATTTCGATCGTCCCGTCGATCCGCAGCAGGCCCGTCGGCCAGTAATAAGTTACCCCGCTTCCGCCTGCGATCCGCGCTCGCGCGCCGCGGGGACCCTTGACCTCGGCGCTGGTGATCCGCGCACCACCTCCGCCGACGAAAGTGACCACGCGGATCTCGCCGGCCGCGTTGAAGCGGCTGGCCGTGCGCCCGATCGCCCCGCCGATGCTGGTCGCGACCGGGCCGATCGGAGTGCCCGCGGCTGAGGCGAGCGGAACGGTGACGCTGTCGAGCATTTTCGGATCGAGCGTCGAATTGTCCGAGGCGAAATTGCCAACCAGCGCGAAGGTCCCGCTTCGCAGGCCGAGATGATATCCGCCGTTCAGCCGGGTGCGCTCTGCTGTTGCGGTCGCCATCCGCGCCCGCTGGGCCGAGAGCTTCACTTGGCCGCTCACATCCGCAAGCGATCCCGTATAGCTAATGTCGCCCACGAATGCGGCGAGGCCGTTGGCTCCGGCCGTGAGCGTGCTGATCGCCATCCGCCCGCCGCCATCGACGCTGGTGAAGGACTCGTTGAAGCTCGCCTTCGCGTCGAAGCGCGGCGCGAGGACGTAGAAGCGGCTCGTAGGGCAAACGAACGAGCTGAGAGCGAGGGGGCCCTCCACCTTGGGATGGCGGGCAACGACGGCGACGGCAAGATTGGTATGAATTCCAACCGCAGCGCAGCGGCCCGGAGCGAGCCGCGGGCTTGCCACCGCAACACGGCCTTTGAACCCTCCACTCAGACGCCCATTGCCTTTTAGAGCGACGCCAACAGGGCCGAACGGCGTGCCAAGGGCGATGCTGCTGTCGGCGACGTCGAGGACGATGTCGGGAAGCCGGAATGGCTTGTTGCTTGGAGGAGGCAAGAGCTTGTCGATCTGTCCCCAGCTCACCTTCCCGTGCACGAGCTTCCCGCGCAACCGGACACCGCGAGCGACAACCCGGTAGACCCGAAAGCTGCCATCGAGCTTCAGGCGCATCTGGATGATGGCCTTTTTGGCAGTGAGGTCGGGATGATTGGGATCGCCGATCACGAGATCGCTGACCTGCTGCGTGCGGAAACCGACGCGATCGAGGTGGTACTTCGCCTGTACTCCGCGCCGTTCGAATTCGCCCTTGAGGAAGTGAGTCGCGATCGGCCGCCGCTCGATCCAAATCGCGGCAAGCGCGACTACCAACAGGATCAGGATGCCGAGCGCGAGATACATTGCGATGCGCGCCCACACGGGGCGGCGAACGATCACACGCTCCTCTGTCGCTCCGCCGAGCCCCTCGTCTGGCGTCCGCTGGTCCATTCCGCCTTCTAACCCTTCCGGCGCATCACCGTTCCAGAGGCGGCATGACCTCTTCCTTCCCGGCCGGTCCTGTGGTCTAGATGCCGCCGCTCGGACTGGTCGCGTAAGGGAGCGGCATGGACGGGCACGCCAGCACGACAGGGGAGAAAGACTCGGCCGGCCACCGGTCGCGGCTCCGCAAACGCTTTCTCGATGGGGGGCCGAAGGGTTTCCACGACTATGAACTCATCGAGTATCTGCTCTCGCTGACAATTCCGCGCGTCGACACCAAGCCCCTTGCTAAGCGCCTGCTCGACGATTTCGGAGGGATTGGCGCGTTACTCGGTGCGAGTGCCGGCGCACTGCGGCGCGAAGGGATCAGCGAGGCCGCGATCGGCGCCTTGAAGATCGCCGAGGCGACCGCACTTCGGATGCTCGAAGCGCGCATCGAGGGACAGCCGGTCCTGTCGAGCTGGGAAGCGCTTGGCGACTATCTCCATGCGCAGATGGCGCACCGGCGCACCGAAGAGGTCCGCATCCTCTTCCTCAACGCGAAGAACATGCTGATTGCGAACGAAGCGCTTTGGCAGGGTTCGGTCGACGAGGCCTCGGTCCACGTCCGCGAAGTGATTGCCAGGGCGATCGCACTGGGCGCGACCGCAATCATCATCGTCCACAATCATCCGAGCGGCGACCCGGCGCCGAGCCAGCAGGACATTCGCCTGACGCGCGATCTCGTCGATGCCGGACGGCACATGAAGATCACGGTGCACGATCATGTGATCGTCGGCGCGCAGGGCCGATCGAGCATGCGCGCGATGGGCCTCATCTGACGAGAGCGCTGCGAACACTCCCGAATTTCAGAGTGCGTTCTTTTCCTGGAGCGATGTGAGAAGCGTCCGGATTCCTTCTGATCCGGCTCCGCATCGCCTGAGCAGCAGGATGGCCTGAGCCGCCGACAAGTCCGTCGCGTGGACCTGGTCCGAATGGGCATAGGAGACCTGTCCCGAGGTCCACTGTGGCGCGCCCGGGATGAACACGGTCCACCAGTCTCCCGCGGATTTCTCGAGGACAAATCCGAGGCACCAGCCGGCATCGGTAGGAACCAGCACGACATCGACCTCCGATGACCTCTCCGTATCGAGGCTGGCGACGAGGCCGCGGGCGATGCGCCACTGCGGCAACACTCCGAGGATGCTGTTTTCGAGGGTCGAGTAGGCCGCGCGGCCCAGGCGCGTCCGCGCAAGGAGACCGGCGACAAAGGAGATCAGGAACATTGCCGCGATGGCGACGATCGTCCCCACTGCGACTCCGCCTACGGACGGGACTCCGATCGCGTTCACGACCGGTTGCGAAACTCGCTCCGCAACCTTCAGCGCCTTGCTGAGGAGGAAAAGGATCAGGATGAGCGGCAAAAGGAAGAGGATGCCGCCCGCGACGGTCGTCCTGATCGCCTGAAGCTTTCCGGCCATGACGTGATGGGGCTAGACTCGCTTTCCAAAACGACCATCGGGAAAATCCCGGGTGGGCCGGGAGCGGGTCCGATTTGATGCTGCTTCACTGCTCTGCTAGCCGCCCCGACCATGGTCCCCCGCTATTCCCGCCCCGAGATGACGGCCATCTGGTCGGCCGAGAACCGCTATCGCATCTGGTGGCAGATCGAGGTCTTCGCGGCCGAGGCGATGGGAAAGATCGGGATGGTCCCGGCCGAGGATGCGCGGACGATCCGCGACGCATATGACCGCGACGCGCTTGGAAAGATCGATATCGAGGGCATCGATGAGATCGAGGCGGTCACCAAGCACGACGTGATCGCCTTCCTGACTTGGGCAGGCGAGAAGCTGGGGCCGGAGCGGCGCTGGCTTCACCAGGGGATGACCAGCTCCGATGTGCTCGACACGGCCCTTGCGGTGCAGCTGAAGCAGGCGGCGGAACTGTTGCTGAAGGACATCGACGCGCTTCTCGACGTGCTCGAGCGCCGAGCCGCCGAACATAAGCTTACACCGACGATCGGCCGCAGCCACGGTATCCACGCCGAGCCGGTGACCTTCGGGCTCAAGCTCGCGCAGGCCTATGCCGAGTTCGAGCGTAACCGCGACCGCCTCGTCGCTGCGCGCGACGGCGTGGCGACCTGTGCCATTTCCGGCGCCGTCGGCACATTTGCCAACATCGATCCTCGGGTCGAAGAGCATGTCGCTGCTGAGCTGGGCCTTTCCGTCGAGCCGGTCTCGACCCAGGTCATTCCGCGCGACCGGCATGCGATGTTCTTCGCGACGCTAGGAGTGATCGCATCGTCGATCGAGCGGCTCGCGACCGAAATTCGACACCTCCAGCGCACTGAGGTGCTGGAAGCGGAGGAATATTTCTCGCCGGGACAGAAGGGCAGCTCGGCGATGCCCCACAAGCGCAACCCGGTGCTGACGGAGAATTTGACGGGCCTGGCGCGGATGGTGCGTGGGTATGTGACTCCGGCGCTCGAGAACGTCGCGCTCTGGCACGAGCGCGACATTTCCCATTCGTCCGTCGAGCGATTCATCGGTCCCGACGCGACGATCACCCTCGACTTCGCGCTCGCTCGGCTGACGAGCGTCGTCGACAAACTCGTCGTCTATCCCGAGCGGATGCAGAAGAACCTCGATCGCATGGGCGGCCTCGTGCACTCGCAGCGCGTGTTGCTCGCGTTGACGCAAGCTGGGCTGAGCCGGGAGGAATCCTACGCGCTCGTTCAGCGCAACGCGATGAAGGTGTGGGAGTCGGACGGAGAGCTATCCCTCCTCGACCTGCTTAAGGGGGATGCCGACGTGTCGCAGCGCCTATCCGCCGAACAGCTCGATGCGCTCTTCGACCTCGGCTATCACATGAAGCACGTCGACACGATTTTCGCGCGCGTGTTCGGCAATCGATCGCGCTGATATTCGGCGAAATTTTGATGCTCCTGACGAAATCGCCGCTATGTTGGAACGCCCCGAGGGGGATCAATGGAAGCTGCTGAGGAAATGGAAAGCGTGACGACCGCAGACGCTGAGGCTCAGCCGACCGCGGGTGTTCAGTCCGCCGGTTTCCTCCTTGAGCTATCGCCCGACTGGCTGATCATTCGCGCGTCGGAAAATGCCCACAGTTTCCTCGGCGAATATCATCAGCGGCTGGTCGGCGACCCGCTGGCGAACTTTACACTGGCGCAGCCACTCCACGATTTGCGCAACAGTCTTGCGCGCCAGCGCGGAAGCAGCGGAATCGCGCGCGCCTATCGAATCCGCCTCATTGACGAACCGCGTTACTTCGACATCGCCTTCCAGTCGCTCGGCGAGACCATCATTCTCGAAGGGCTGGAAAGCCGGGATGAAGGCCTCGGAGATGCGCTTGGGTCTGTCAGCCGACTCATCGACGGACTTAACAGCGGCGATCGCAAGTCGATGCTCGATGGAGCCGCGCGGCGGATGCGGGCGCTTACCGGCTACGACCGAGTGACGCTCGTCATTGGCGACGACCGCATCGAGAGCAGCCGTGGACAGATTTCGGAGCTGAAGATCAGCGGCGACCTGCCGCCGATCGTCGCGGACACCTCCTCCACCGCCGCGCTGCTGTTCCCGCGCAACGACCAGCGGCCGATCGAGGAAGCGCTACTGCGTTCGCCGAATTCGAAGCAGCTGGATGAGCTTCGTGCAGCAGGCGTTTCAGCCGCGCTCCGCGTTTCCATCATCCGCGACGAGGAAGATCTCGGCTATTTCCAGTGCGAGAATCGCGCAGGGCGCGCGCCCTCATTCGAGCTGCATGCAGCCGCTGAACTCTTCGCCCAGATTTTCGGAATGCTGCTTCCCAACTGACACCGGGGCCAGCGCATCCGAATGTGGCTTGACCAGATGGTTAGTATTCACTAACCGTAAGTAGTGGCTAACGCTGAGCGAGCCTTTTCCGCTCTTTACGATCCGACCCGGCGGGCCGTCCTCGAGCGCTTGCGCGATGGACCGCGCTCTGTTGGCGAAATTGCGCGCGGCCTGCCGGTTACGCGTCCCGCGGTTTCGCAACATTTGAAGGTGCTGAAGGAGGCGGGTCTCGTGGACGACCGCTCGGAGGGCACCCGGCGCATCTACCAAATCGACCCGAAGGGGCTGGGAGCGATGCGCGCCTGGCTCGACCAATTCTGGACGACGGCGCTCGACGCCTTCGCCGCCGAGGTCGAGCGCACAGTCAAAGGCAAGGAGGACAAATGACGACGATGATCCGTCCTGCGCCGGTACGCAAAAGCGTCTATGTCGCCGCCTCGCCGGAGCATGCATTCGACACGTTCGCCAACGGCATCGGCCGCTGGTGGCCCAAGTCGCATCACATCGGCAAGGCGGACCTCGACCGTCCGGTACTCGAGCCTCGCGACGGAGGCCGCTGGTACGAGCTCGCGGTCGACGGTTCGGAATGCGAAGTCGGCAAGGTTCTCGCTTGGGAGCCGCCGCAGCGGCTGCTTCTCGCCTGGCAGCTGCGGCACGACTTCACCTACGATCCCGATCTCGTAACCGAGGTCGAAGTCACTTTCGCGCCGGAAGGCGACGGTACCCGCGTCAACCTGGAGCATCGCAATCTGGAGCGACTGGGCGAGACTGCCGAGGCGCTGCGCCAGAGCATCGATTCCCCCAACGGCTGGGGACTCCTGCTGCAGCTCTATTCCGAAGCCGCGACCGACTAGGAGAAAGCAAATGTCCGGAATTACGGTCCGGGGTATCCCCGGAAGCCCTTTCCTGCGCGCTGTGGAAGTGGCGCTCAAGGAAAAGGACGTGCCTTACCAGCTGCACGCGATGTCGCCGGCAGACATGAAAACGCCGGAGCATCTCGAACTGCATCCGTTCGGCCGGATCCCGATTTTTGAGGAAGACGGGTTCAGGCTCTACGAAACGCAGGCCATCATTCGTTACCTCGACGAGGTCTTCATCCATCCGCCGCTGACTCCCGGAAATCCGAAGCAACGGGCGCGGATGAACCAGATCATCGGCATCATCGAATGGTATCTCTTTCCCAAGGCGGCGGCGCCGATCGCGTTCAACCGGATCATCGGTCCGAAGCTTCTCGGCCTGCCGAGCGACGAGGCGGCGATCACCGATGCGATGCCGATGGCGCGCACCTGCTTTGCCGAGCTGAACCGCCTGCTCGAGGATCAGCCTTACCTGGCGGGACCTCGGTTCAGTATCGCCGACATCATGCTCGGCACGCAGCTCGATCTTCTGGCGACGACCCCGGAAGGCCAGCAACTAATCGGCGGCACGAAGCTGGAGGGCTGGCTCGAACGGTTGAGGGTACGACCGAGCTTCCAGGCGACGCAGCCGCCTGAGGCGCTGAGGAAGGCCGCCTAATTACGCGAAGTAATCGCGGATGCGGGTGAAGAAGCTCTTCACCGCCGGGCATTCGTCACCCGTTTCGGTCTCACGGAACTCTTCCAGCAGCTTCTTCTGCTTGACCGACATGCGCGTAGGCGTCTCGACGAGGATGCGAGCCATGAGGTCGCCACGACTGCGGCCGTTCAGCACGCTCATACCCGAGCCCCGGTGGCGCAGCTGCTCGCCGGACTGGATGCCGGCCGGAATCTTGAGCTCCACTGCCTTGCCGTCGATGCCCGGCAGGCTGATCGAGCCGCCGAGCGAGGCCGTCGTGAAGCTGACGGGACATTCGGCAATGAGAGTTGTGCCTTCGCGCGAGTAGATCGGGTGCCGCTTCATGTGGACGAACAAGTAGAGATCGCCGCTCCCGGCGCCGCGAACTCCCGCCTCGCCTTCGCCCGCGATACGGATCCGAGTACCTTCATCGACACCGGCGGGGATTTTCACGGACAGCTTGCGCTGACCGACCGTGCGACCCTCGCCGTGGCAGTTCGCGCAGGGGTTGGTAATGACTTCGCCCGAACCGCGGCAGGTGGGACAGCCGCGTTCGACCATGAAGAAGCCCTGCTGCGTTCGGATTTTCCCGGCGCCGCCGCAGGTCTGGCAATGGCTCGCGCACCGATCGAGGCCCGTGCAGCCGCGCCCGTCGCAGACGTCGCAGGTTGCCAGCGCCTCGACAGTGATGGTCTTTTCGATCCCCGTGAACGCTTCGTCGAGACCAAGCTCGATGTCGTAGCGGAGGTCAGCGCCGCGAGCGGCGTTCTGCCGTGCGCCGCGCTGGTCCATGAACTCGCCGAAGATGGTCGAGAAGATGTCGGAGAAGCCGTTGAAGCCGGCCTCCGCGAAGGGGTCGCCGCTGCCGCCGTTCTGGAACGCAGCATGGCCAAAGCGGTCGTATGCGGCGCGCTTCTGCGGATCCTTGAGGACATGATAGGCCTCATTGATCGCCTTGAGGCGCGTTTCGCTCTCCTTGCAGCCGTTGCGATGGTCGGGGTGATGTTCCTTGGCGAGCTTGCGATAGGCGGATTTGATCGCAGCGTCGTCCGCGCCACGCGGCACGCCCAGCAGCTCGTAATAATCCTGCTCGGCCATCATCCCTCCCCGTCACGCCCTACAGGATTCGGCGCCGCCCCCATGAGGTGACGGCTCCGGATCATCAGCCCTTGTTCTCGTCGTCGACTTCGGAGAACTCGGCGTCAACGACCTCTTCCTGGCCGTCGCCCGGCTGTTCGCCCGCACCTTCGGCGCCGCCCTCGGCTCCTGGCGCGCCCTGTGCTTCGGTCTGCTGAGCCTTGTACATCGCTTCGCCGAGCTTCATCGCGGCCTGCGTCAGAGCAGCGGTCTTCTGCTGCATCTCGTCGGCATCGCCGCTCTCGACAGCGGTCTTGGCTTCGGCGAGCGCCTTCTCGATCTCCGACTTGATGTCGGCGGAAACCTTGTCGCCATGCTCGGCGAGCTGCTTTTCGGTCGAGTGGATGAGGCTCTCGGCATTGTTCTTGGCCTCGGCCGCTCCGCGCCGCTTCTTGTCCTCTTCGGCGAACTGCTCAGCTTCCTTGACCATCTTCTCAATGTCGCTGTCTGCGAGGCCGCCCGACGCCTGGATTCTGATCTGCTGCTCCTTGCCGGTACCCTTGTCCTTTGCCGACACGTTGACGATGCCGTTGGCGTCGATGTCGAACGTGACCTCGATCTGCGGCACGCCGCGCGGCGCGGGCGGGATTCCGACGAGGTCGAACTGGCCCAAAATCTTGTTGTCGGAAGCCATCTCGCGCTCGCCCTGGAAGACGCGGATCGTCACCGCATTCTGATTGTCCTCGGCGGTCGAGAAGACCTGGCTTTTCTTCGTCGGAATGGTCGTGTTGCGGTCGATCATCCGGGTGAAGACTCCGCCCAGGGTCTCAATGCCGAGCGAGAGAGGCGTCACGTCGAGCAGGAGCACGTCCTTGACGTCGCCCTGGAGAACGCCGGCCTGGATCGCCGCGCCCATGGCGACGACTTCGTCCGGGTTCACGCCCGTGTGGGGGTCGCGGCCGAAGAATTCCTTCACCTTCTCGCGCACCTGCGGCATCCGGGTTTGCCCGCCGACAAGCACGACGTCGGCGATATCCTTGGCGTCGATGCCCGCGTCTTTCAGTGCCTTTTTGCAAGGTTCGATCGTCCGGTCGACAAGGTCGCCGACGAGCTTCTCAAGCTCGGCGCGCGTCAATGTCACGACAAGATGCAGCGGCGTCGTTGCGCCTCCTTCCATCCGGGCGGTGATGAACGGCTGGTTGATCTCGGTCGTCTGGGCCGAAGACAGCTCGATTTTGGCCTTCTCGGCCGCTTCCTTCAGCCGCTGCAGCGCCAGACGGTCGGAGCGGAGGTCGATTCCCTCCTTCTCCTTGAACTTGTCGGCGAGCCAGTTGACGATCTTTGCGTCGAAGTCCTCGCCACCGAGGAAGGTGTCGCCGTTGGTTGACTTCACCTCGAACACGCCGTCGCCGATCTCGAGCACCGAAACGTCAAACGTGCCGCCGCCAAGGTCGTAGACGGCGATCGTCTTGCCGTCCTCTTTCTCGAGCCCGTAGGCGAGCGCAGCGGCGGTTGGCTCGTTGATGATGCGCAGCACTTCAAGTCCTGCGATCTGACCGGCGTCCTTGGTTGCCTGGCGCTGCGCGTCGTTGAAGTAAGCGGGGACGGTGATCACCGCCTGCGTGACAGTCTCGCCAAGATAGGCCTCGGCGGTTTCCTTCATCTTCTGAAGGATGAAGGCGCTGATCTGCGAGGGAGAATAATCCTTGCCGCCGGCCTGGACCCAAGCGTCGCCGTTCTGTCCCTTGACGATCTTGTAGGGCACCAGCTCGGTGTCCTTCTTGGTGATCGGATCGTCGAAGCGGCGTCCGATGAGGCGCTTGACCGCGAAAATCGTATTGTCCGGATTGGTGACCGCCTGGCGCTTTGCCGGCTGGCCGATCAATCGCTCGCCGTCCTTCGTGAAAGCGACGACGGAAGGCGTCGTGCGCGCGCCTTCGCTATTCTCAATAACCTTCGGCTTGCCGCCTTCCATGACCGCGACGCAGCTGTTGGTCGTGCCCAAGTCGATTCCAATGACCTTGGCCATGTGTCCTTATCCCTCTTCTTACAGCCCCAATCGGCCCCTCGAGAGGCAGCCGAAATGTTGATTTCGTTCGGGATATAGGTGCCATGAAAGCGACGACAAGGAGCGCCGCAAGGAAGCGTTAACCGCCGTTCTTACGGCATCGCCATCCCGCCGTTGACGTGGATCGTCTGTCCAGTAACGTATCCGGCCTCCTTCGACGCGAGATAGACGCAGGCCGCTCCAATGTCCGTGCCGCCGCCCATCGCACCCAAGGGGATGCGGCTCAGAATGGCCTCGCGCTGCTGGTCGTTGAGCGCGTCCGTCATAGCTGACGTCATGAAACCGGGTGCGATCGCATTGACCGTGATGCCCCGGCTCGCGAGCTCCTGGGCCACCGCCTTGGTCATCCCGATCAGCCCCGCCTTCGACGCGACATAGTTGGCCTGACCGGGATTGCCCGTGATGCCCACCACCGACGTGACGGAGATGATGCGCCCGAAGCGCGCCTTCATCATCGGCTTTGCCGCCGCCCGCATCAGGCGGAACGCGGCCTCGAGGTTGATGCGGATGACGTCCTCGAACTCCTCGTCCTTCATCCGCATGAGGAGGTTGTCGCGCGTCACGCCCGCATTGTTGACGAGGATGTCGAGCTTTCCGCCGAGCGCCTCGACGGCCTGCGGCACGAGCTGATCGACCGCGGGGCCATCCGACAGATTGCACGGCAACGCGACATGACCACCGCCGAGCGCGCCGCGAAACGCCTCGAGCTTCTCGACATTGCTTCCAGAAATCGCCAGCCGCGCGCCCTGCCCCGCAAGCGCCGTCGCAATCGCGCTACCGAGCCCGCCCGAAGCGCCCGTCACCAGTGCGGTCATGCCGCTGAGGTCGAACATCATGCGATCTCCTTCGCGGCGGCCTCGACGTCTTCGATGGTGACAATGCTCGTCACGGTCGCATCGGGCGCGATGCGCTTGACCATGGAGCCGAGCACCTTGCCGCCGATCTCGACGAACTCGTGAACACCTGCGTCGAACATGTTCGCGACGCTCTCGCGCCACCGCACCATGCCGGTTACCTGGTCGACGAGCTGATTACGGATCGTGTCCGGATCCTTTTCCGCCTTTGCCGTGACGTTCGCGAAGACGGGCACCGCCGGCGCCTCCAGCACCACATAGGACAGCGCGTCGCGCATCGCTTCGGCCGCCGGCTGCATCAGCGGGCAATGGAACGGCGCGGAGACCGGCAGCGGAACGGCACGCTTGGCGCCCATGTCTTTCGCGATGGCGATGGCGCGATCGATCGCGCTCTTCTGGCCGGAGATCACGACCTGCGAAGGATCATTATCGTTCGCGACCGCGCAGACCTCGCCTTCGGCAGCGGCTTCGGCGATCTTTTGAGCGAGCGCGAGATCGGCGCCAAGCAGGGCCGCCATCGCGCCTTCACCGACCGGCACCGCCTGCTGCATCGCCTGCCCACGCAACTTCAACAGTTTGGCCGTCGTCGCAAGATCGAATGATCCCGCCGCGCAAAGGGCGGAATATTCGCCGAGACTGTGCCCCGCTACGACGCTCGCCACATCGGCAAGGCGGACGCCCATCGTCCGGAGCACCGCAATCGAATGCGCCATGATCGCCGGCTGGGCATTTTCGGTAAGCTTCAGCTCGTCGTCGGGTCCTTCACGCATCAGCCGGAACAGGTTCTGTGCGAGCGCGTCGTTGACCTCGTCGAATACATCGCGGGCGGCTCGGCTCGCCTCCGCAAGCGCGGCACCCATGCCCACGGCCTGGCTGCCCTGCCCCGGAAAAATGAATGCGCGCATCTTCACCCCTGCTATGGACCGTCGGGGCGACTAGGCCGACGAGCGGCGATTGCCAAGGCGGGAGGGCATCTGGCGATGAAAGACCGGGAAGCAAGGCTGCTTGGTCCGTGGATGACCCTCGCTCTCGTCGTTGGCAGCGTGATCGGCTCGGGCATCTTCTATCTTCCGATCGCGCTCGCGCCCTTAGGCGGAAGCGTTCCATACGGCTGGCTGATCAGCGGAATTGGGATCATGGCGATGGCCTATTGCGCGTCGCGCATAGTCAGTCCCGACGGCGGCGGCATTCAGGCTTACGTCGAGCACGAGGTTGGCATTACGGCGGGATTCCTCGTGACTTGGATTACCTGGTTGTCGAGTTGCATCGGCAATCCTGCCGTAGCCCTGGCAACTGCCGCCGCGCTGGCGAGCATCATGCCCGCATTGTCGGGTCACCTGGTGGTCCTTTCGGCGATCTTCCTCGCCGTCCTTACCGTCCTCAACATGTGGGGAATCAGGAAGGCCGGCGAGCTCGCGGTTGTCACGGTCCTTATCAAGATTTTGCCGCTCATTGCGGTTGTCGTCATCGCATTGGTCATCGGAGGCAGTGGCGGCACCCTTCAGCCGATCGATGTTCCCCCGCCATCCCTGGGCAATATCGCCACGGCGTCGGCGCTTTGCCTTTTCGCCCTGACAGGTTTCGAATTTGCCTTGTCGCCAGTCGGCAAGATCCGCGAGCCCGAGCGCAATCTGTCGCGAGCGCTTGTCGGCGGGTTGGCCATGGTGGCGATTGCCTACTTGCTGACTACGCTTTCGCTCAGTTTCATCATGCCAAACGCCGAAATAGCGAAATCCATCGCCCCGTTCCCCGCGGCGATTGGGCTCTATTGGGGCGGCGCTGCCGCGACGCTCGCCGCGCTCGCAATGGCTATCAGCGCCTTCGGCACACTCAATGCCTCGCTGCTTGGCTGCGGCGAGATGCTCTACTCCCTGGCGCTTCGTGGTGACGTCCCGAAGGTCTTCGCGCGAAATAATCGCTTCAATGCACCGTGGATTGCCCAGCTGACGAGCGCCGCAATCGGCTTTGTCCTCCTCGCCCTCAATGCGTCGAAGGGAACGACGCAGCTGTTCACCTTCATCACGTTGTTGGCGGCGGATTCGGTACTCTACCTTTATTCGGCCGCAGCGATTGCGGCCGCGATCAAGGACCGAAGGGCTTCCACGACTGTCGCGTGCGCAATCGGGCTCACATTCGTCCTCTACGCCTTTTACGGCTCAGGTCTCGAGGCCTTCCTGCTGTCGCTGGCCGTGCTGGGATCCGGCCTGTTCATCTTTCTTTTCCGGAGGCGGAGTTTGACCAGCCCGGCGCCGGAGCTCGCTCCAGCCGCGCCTCTGGAATGAGCGTACGAAGTTTCTTGGCAAAACTTCTCAGGCACACTTCACTCGTCCCGAGCGGCCCTGCCTCGTAAGTCGGCGACTGCATCCCGAGCTGCACACGCGTGATGAGCTCGGTGTCCTCCGCGTTGACGCGCCGGTTGATCCGCCAATTGAGATGCCGCGCTGCTCTCATCTCACGGCGATTATCGGGCACCGCGTAGCCGATTTCGCGGATGACCGTCTCGGTCGCGCTAACCGGCAGGAACTGCATGAAGTCGACCTGGTCCGGATAGATGTCGAAGGCGACGTTGGGGAAGAGCTTGTAATAGAGCCATTTGCGCTGATGGCTCGCCGGTAGGTGAATCACCGGCGGCAGATGGCGTTGATAGGCCCGCTCGGCCGGATCGGCGGACTCCTTCTCGACAAGATCGCCCTCCATTCGGTCGACATGGTCCTTCGCTTCGATCCGGTAATTCCGGCCGAACAGGCGCGTCAGCCCGGGATGTCCCACCGGAATATGCAGGTGGTCCGAATAATTGTCGGCGATCGTCTTCCAGTTGAGCGGCCGGGGACGAAGCGTCACTCGGCCCATCACCCGAAGATCCTCGAAGCGATACGGCGCGACTTCGCGCTCGTAAGGCGCCATCATCCCGGCGACCGAAGGCGCGCCAGGCTCCAGGGCGACGAACAGGAACCCGTGCCAATTCTCCAGCGCCACGGGATGAAGTCCAAGCTTCTCCGTCTGCAGCCCCGGATATTCCCGGCGGTGCGGCACGCCGACGAGCCGCCCGTCGCGGGCATAACTCCACGCGTGATAGGGACAGGTCAGGACCTTCGCGCAACCGCCGGTGCCATCCACCAGCCGCGATCCGCGATGTCGGCACACGTTCGAAAATGCCCTGACGTCACCATCGTCGCCGCGAATGACGAACACGCTCTCGCCCAGATATTCGAGCGTGCGCCACTCGCCTGGCTCCGCAATCTCGCTCTCGTGGCAGACGACCTGCGGCGCGGCACGAAGAAAGGCCTTTTTCTCCGCCTCGAAGAATTCAGGATCGAAATAGAGCCAGCCGGGCAAGCTCATGTCATCGAGCGCATCCCTTCCCGGGGCGACGGTCTTCAGTTGCGTGGCCACGCTCCCGCTCTGCCACGAGAGGGGCGGCGACCGCAATCCGGAGCGTTTTATCTAGTGCCGCGGAAATTGCGCGTTGATGATCGTTCCGTTCGGCAGCTGGCACTGGCCCAGTCCGCCGCCAGCCATGCCGTAGCTCGGGCTCATCAAGCGGAAGTCGCAGCGCATGAAGCCGCCGGGACCCTGCAGGTTCGCGAGAACCTGGCCGCTGTAATGTGTCATCGTCTCCATTGACGGGCCCCACGGGCCCCAGCCTCCCCAGCCCCAGCCCCAGCCTCTGCCGCCCCAGCCGCCGCCCCAGCCCCAGCCGGGACCCCAGCCGTTCCATAGCGGATCATAGTCGGAGACGCTCTCGGACGTGATCTGGAACATCGGGCCCTGGTACACTTCGCCGTTGCTCAGCTGTGCGATCATCGTGCCGCGAGTCCCGCCGGTCTCGGTCCAGGTGAAGTTCACGCCGATATTCTGGCCGACCACCTGACCGGTTCCGATGCCCGTGGTGGTGCATGCTACCGCCGCGAGGGCAATCAATGAGGCCCCCGCAAGTCTGATCGAGAAAGCCTTCATCGTCCTACTCCCTTTACTCGAGTTTCATTCACTCGCTTCTCTGTATCAACGGTGAACCACAGGTCCCGGCTCCCATCGTTGACACAAGTTCATGCTTGTGTCCGCACGAAAAGTGCGAAGGTTCATCGCTGCCTTGCGTTTTCCGCCCTTCTCGGCCATAGGCGCCGCGCTGGCGCGAGAGGCATTCCTTTCGCGCTAGTTTGCTTTGGAAGACAGCCGGAGGGGCTTGCCGCTGGGGCAAGTCAGCGATCGGCCAAACGAAGAGACAAGAAACATGCCGCTCTACGAGCATGTTTTCCTCGCGCGTCAGGACCTAGCACAGGCACAGGTCGATGCGCTCGCGGAAAACGCAACCAAGATCATCACCGATAATGGCGGGAAGATCGCCAAGACCGAGACCTGGGGTCTCAGGAGCCTTGCCTATCGCATCGCGAAGAACCGCAAGGCCCATTATGTGATGCTCGACATCGACGCCCCGGCCGCTGCGGTGGCCGAGTTGGAGCGCCAGTCGAACATCAATGAGGACGTGATCCGCTTCCTCACGCTCAAGGTCGACGAGCATGAGAAGGGCCCGTCTGCGATGATGCGGCGCGGCGAGAAGGAGCGTGAGCGTCGTTCCGACCGCGGCGACCGCGACGACCGCCCAAGCTTCCGCGCCCGTGAAGAGGAGGTCGAGTAATGGCCCGCGCATTCTTCCGCCGCCGTAAATCCTGCCCCTTCTCGGGCAAGGACGCGCCGAAGATCGACTACAAGGACGTGCGCCTCCTCCAGGGCTTTGTCTCGGAGCGCGGGAAGATCGTCCCGTCGCGCATTACCGCCGTCTCCTCCAAGAAGCAGCGTGAGCTTGCGCGTGCCATCAAGCGCGCCCGTCACATCGGCCTGCTTCCCTACGTCGTGAAGTAAGGAGAACGACCCATGGAAGTTATCCTACTTGAGCGCGTCGAAAAGCTCGGCGCAATCGGCGACGTGGTGAGGGTCAAGGACGGCTTCGCCCGTAACTACCTGCTGCCGCGCAAGAAGGCGCTTCGCGCCAACGAAGCCAACCGCAAGGTGTTCGAGGCCAACCGCTCGAAGATCGAGGAAGACAATGCCAACCGCCGGTCCGATGCCGAGAAGGCGTCCAAGGGCGTCGACGGCAAGAGCGTTCAGCTGATCCGCCAGGCATCCAACGTCGGTCACCTCTACGGCTCGGTCAGCGCCCGCGACATCGCCGAAGCGCTCGAAGGCGCGGGCGCGCACGTCGCCAAGAGCCAGGTCGTGCTCGACCGCCCGATCAAGGCGATCGGGATGCACGAGGTGAAGATCGCGCTCCACCCGGAAGTGTCGGTGACGGTGAAGGTCAACGTCGCCCGTTCGCCGGAGGAAGCCGATCTTCAGGCGCAGGGCGTCGACGTCATGGCGCAGATGTTCGAGCGGGACACCGCTGAGTTCACCGAGGACTATGATCCGAACGCCGAGCCCGGCGCGACGGCTGAGGCTCCGGTCGAAGCTCCCGAGGCGTCTCCCGCCGAGGCGGCTCCCGCCGAAGGGGACGAGCAGGAGGGCTGAATCCTTCTGCAGGGATAAAGGAACAGGCCGCGGCCCCATCGGGCGGCGGCCTTTTTCTTTGCGCCAAGCCGTTCGTCGCAAAGTTCGTTGGCCGTCGGAACGGTGCTCGTCCCTCCTTGTTGAGCAGCGCAGAGCAAAGCGGGGCGACGCGGGATCCCATCTACCCTATTTCGATGGGGCCTTTGGAGGAGTATTCGCATGGCCGACGAACAGGACGACCAAATCAACGACAACGAAAACAGCAACGCGACAGGGCAACAAGGCCAGCAAAGCGAAGCCCGGCAGCAGCAGGGCCAGCAGGCCGGCGGGTTCGGCTCGCAGCAGACAATGAGCAGCCAGGGCGGCGAAGGCAGCAGTGACCAGGGTCGCGGCAGTCAAAGCGACTCCACCGATTCTACCGGCGGCGACGGCACCGGCGGCCAGCCGATCGGCGGCAAGGACAGCAATGCCGGTACGGGCACGACCCTCAGCCAGGGTGCCGATTTCGGCGGTCAGGGCGCGAGCGGTCAAACTGAGACGAGCGACCAGGACAGCGAAACGCTGACCACCGATCGGGACTCGACCTCCGCTTCCGGCGCGAACGACCTGAGCGGCGGGCCCTCCGACGAAGGCTTCATCGGGTCCCAGGGCAGCGGCTCCGACGAGTATCTGCGCGAAGGAAGCAGTGGCGGCTCCAGTGACGAGTCGGACGCCGACAAAACCGGCGGCAGCGATTTCGCGAGCCAGGGCCGCGGCGCGCTTGACGACGACGAAAATGATTCGGACTCCGGCTCCTCGGGCAGCAGCTCGGGCGAACCTGGCGGCTCGGACGGCGGGTCCTTCTAAGCGACCTCGTCAATGAAATGCGCCGCGCTCCTTCGCGGAGCGCGGCGTTTCCTTATGCGGGTCCCCGCCCCGCAACCGCCGGCCGACCATCGCGGCAGCCGAAACCACTAGCGCACACGATAGTAATCGGCGACGCGGTCGAGCGCGAAGGTCAGCACGAGCTTGCCGGCTCGGGCCGGCCAGCCGAGCGCGGTCTCTGCGTCGCGCATTCCTTCGCCGGCGCAGACGATGCGCCAGAGCACGTCGGACAGTCCCGGGCCGGCGCTGGCGATCGCCGCGTCGAATCGCCGCTTGGCATCGATCTGCGCTGCCGTAAGGTCCGGCCCGTCCGAAGAACCGCTCCGGTTCCGCGCAACCGGCGAGGCGTCCCACGACATCGTGATGCGGGGCGCAAGTTGGGCGCGCTCCCAATCCGCCCTAAGCCGTTCGCCCGCGTCGAACTGCCGGCGCGTCACGAGCCCGCGAGCAAGCAGCCAGCCGAGCGGCGACTCCATCGCATTGACCGTCACAGTGCGCGGCGGGCGGGCGGTGCGCGTCTCCTGCGATGGAATCCCCGCCTCGACCGAACGTTCACTCAGGATGCGCTGCCGCGCCTTGGTCGTCATTCGTTCGTCTCCCAGCAATGATTCGCAGGCACTTGCCACAACGGCAAATCTGTAGGACAGAAGAAAAACCGATCTGGTTATACGCGCGGGGAGCGAGAGCAGCCGATGATTACACGCATTCGCGAGGTCCGCCGTGCGCGCGGCCTGACGCTCGACGAGGTTGCCCGGCGCTGCGTTCCGAGTACGACCGCGCAGACCATCGGACGGCTCGAAACCGGCACTCGCACGGTTTCGGTCGGCTGGCTCAACCGGATTGCAAACGCGCTCGGAGTCGAGGCGCAGGACCTCGTCGAGGGTGGCGAAGCATCGGAGCTCAAGGTGGCGGCGATCCTCGGCCCCGGCGGCGCCATGGCTCCGCGGAAAACGGCGATCATCGTCGCTCCGCGCGCCGGAGACGGCCAGATCGCGGTCGTGGTCGGCGGAAGCGTCGGCGATTATCGCTCCGGCGACGAAATCTGGTGCGAAACGCTCGGGCCTGACGATTATGGGCGAGCTCTGAACCGCGACGTCCTTATCCCACGTCCCGCGGGCAGGTTCATGTTCGGCCGCCTCATCAATCGCGACGACGAGAAATTGCAGATCTTGCCGCTCGAGGCGGGCGGCCGCCAGCAGATCGTCGCGAACCCGCCCTGGCTCGGCATGGCGATCAGGCTGGTGCGGAGCCTCTAGCGGCTACTTCCACTCGGGGAGCAGCAGAAGACTTATGACCGCAATTCCGCCGGGGTCGATCGGAGCCTAGTGACTGCCCCACCGCCGGAAGTGATAACGGCCACCCACCAGGGCGGCGCGATACGCATCTCCGGACGAGCAGGTGATCTTGAAGGCGCCGTCGGCGCCGTCGATCGAGCTGGCCGAAATCACGCTGCCGCACGCGTAGCCGATCCGCTGAATCGTGCGCGCAATCGTCGCGTCGGGAAGCGGCAACTTGGCACTCGTCACGACGGCCGGCGCAACCTCGGTCGATGCGTCGCTTGCGGCGGCCGGCGGAGTCTCGACGGCAGCTTTCTGGACGTCGGCAGCCGGCGGATTCGCTGTTGCTTGAACGCTCGGCTGATCGACTCCGGGTCCGTCCTGCGTGGAGGTGGCCGCAAGCGCGACCGGCTTTTCTGCCGGAACTCCATGATCGGCTTCGGCCTTCCGATCGAGTGGCGCCTTCGCTTCAGTCGTCAACGCAGGCTGGGACCCGGTGAGATCCGCCTCGCCTGTCCCCGCTTCGGGGAGGGCGACCGTGACGGCAGGTTGAGCCTGCGGCGTTTGGCTGCTCAGCCGATCCGGGTTTCGGGAGGACAGCGCCAAGGCCAAGGCGAGGACCGCAACCCCGACGACCCCGGCCGCAAGAGTGGCAACGGTGGGCCTAATCGACGGGCGGCCGTTTTCGATGGGCAACTCCTCGGCCGAGATGGGCGAAGGAGCCTGTCTGACGGGTTCGGGGGAGGTTGCCGGAACAGCATTCTCAAAGGGCTGTAGGGGGACTTCGGGTTCGGCGCGCTTAACCGGTTCCCGGATGGACGCGGCAATGAATGCCGCAACTCGAGACTCCGCCGGCAGTTTTGGGGTAACCGAAGCTTCTGCCCGCGGAGCAGCGCGCGCCGGCGCCTCTGCAACGCGGTTCAGCCGCTCCAGGAGAGTTGCGCCGCCGAACGGTGACGGCGGTCGCGGCACCCGCACGGTTAACTCCCGCTTCAAGCCGAGGGAAGCGTCGTAAGCGCGCCGTTTTCCGGGATCGCGGAGAGTCTCATAGGCAACGCTCAGCTGAGCGAGACGAGCAACGGAAATGTCGGGCCGCATTCTCGCCCCGCGCATTTGTGCAGAGAAAGCCTGGACAATTTCATCGTTGCTGGCGGTCGGCGCCAGCTCCAGCGTCTCATAATGATTGGATTGCGATCGTGTCGTAGCGCCCATTCCCCGCCCCTCGCGACTCGTAAGTGTCAGAAGAAGCTATTGATTTTTTCGGGAATGTGCCGCGGTAACGACAAGGGGAGGCAAATTTGAGCCGGGTGGCAGGCTGGCCAAAATCGGCAGCGGCTGGTGGTGGGCGGTGACGGGCTCGAACCGCCGACCCTCTCGGTGTAAACGAGATGCTCTACCAGCTGAGCTAACCGCCCGCTCCCTTTCCGTGCCACGCAGCCGCGCGAGCCGCAAGCGAGAGCTTCCGTTGGATCAAATCATTTCACCGACGACTTTCTCGATCGCGCTGACGTCGGTCGCGGGTACCTGGAAGGTGACATCGGGATTGAACTGCCGAAGCTGGAAACCGCCGTCGGTCCGCCCCACAAGTTCCTTGACCATGATCGAGACTGCACCGCCTTCCCCCCTGCTCCCCAGCCTCACGACTATGTCGTCCCCGATCGCAATCGGCGATTTCGGCGATACCGCCACGCACCGTCCGGGGCGAAAACGCGGCCACATGGAATCGCCGACGATGGTCATCGCATAGGCGCGGAGGTCATTGGCAAGCGACAAGGGTCGCGGAAGGTGCGCCAATACCTCAGTAGGATAGATCTCCATGAGCTCGATCTTGCTTCCCGGGCGCCATTCGCCGGCGACGCTCGTCTTCAGGAGCGACAAGGGGGAGACTTCAGGCGGGCCCCAGCCCGGCCGGCGGTCGGCCAGCCCGCCAGCGGGCAAGCCTTCAGAGGCTGGGATCCCGCTGATCCGCAAGGCTTCAAACTCGGCGAGCGACGAGCCTGCAGCTTGCAGCAGTTTTTCGAGAGTGCGCCGCGACGGATTTCCATGCCGCTTCATGTCGGTCCAGACCGTGCGGCTTACGCCCGCCAAGACCGCCCAGCCGTTCGGCGTCAGGCCAGCGGGCTTGAAGCGCATAAGGTCGTCGTAAATCGACAAGGTGTCGGCTGCCATTGCCGGCTTATCCTGGTCGCGCCGGCCCTCCGCAACGTCAGATTTGGCTGACTATCTGTCTTGACAACGATGTTAGATTTATCTGAATATCTGGGAATGGCAGGGAATTCAGATCACCGTATGGCCGCCCAGCTCGGCGAAATACCGGCGAAGAGTGCGGCTGGCGTCAGGTGCCAGCTCGACGAACACTCGGCGACCGTCGTGCGGGTCGGCGCGGCGGAGGAATATGCCTTCCGTCACCATCGTCTTCAGCCATCTCAACGCGGTCGTCGCGGGCACCGCCGCCGCGATGCACAGACTCGACACCGGCACTCTCAGTTGTGCGATCTCCGCCTGGAGCAGGTCGAGCAGCATATCCCAGGCGGGATCGGCGAAGAGATGCTCGGGAAAGAAGCGTGTTCTGAGGCGCCGCGCGCGAATGACTGCCCGCACGGTGTCGGCCGCGACTTCCGGTGCCTCGTTGCTCTGAAGAGGCTCGAACTTCCTCGCGGCAGCTGCGGGCCCGGCGGAAAGCCGCGCGAGAGTGGCGGCGATCCGGTTTACTTCGTCGCTGAGCTGCCTCAGCCGCTCGGCACTCTGATCGGTCGCCATGTCCGAGAGGCGATTGATGCTCGCGTTCGACGCTGCGACGACCGCAAGGGCGGACGCGCGCTCCGCGTCGTTCGCATCGACGATCACTTCGATTGCCGGCTCGTGAACGCGCGCGGCGACCGGGTCGATGAGGTCGGACGTGCTCGAGACAACCGCGGAAAAAGCGCGGTCTGCAACCCTTTCACCAAGACGGTCGAGGACTTCGTCCATTTCCGCGCCGCAATCTCGATCGACTTCGATCCAGACCGCCGAAGCGGATATTTGCCGCCCGATCCGTTCGCGAGCCGTGCTCAGCGTCATCCTGTCGCCGATTCGATACCCCGCCGCTTCAATGCCCCGGACGGCGCGGACCATGGCCGTATCGCTAGTCGCGCCGACCAAGACCGGCGGCGCGTCCCAATAGCTCAAATCGAATTGTCCGGTCTGGATCGCATCCATCGCGATCTCCTTTGACTTTTGAACAGGCCGAGCATGCGAGGGGTAACGCGCAATCTGGACAAAAGTCAGACGGTTTCGGCTCCACAATGGAGCGGGTGCAACGCAAAGCTAACAAGGTACGATACAGTGCCTTGGTCACGACCGGGGGTATGCGTGGTTCGAGGTCCCATTGAAGATGCCGCTGTGAAGCGGGCCCACTGGCTTGCCGAACTCGCGGCTGCGCTCGATGAAGCGCACCGGCTGGTGAAAGAGCGCGACGGTGAAGCAGGGTCCAGCGAGGGGATCGAGCTTTGCGCTCGAATTGAAGGGGTGCGGCTGGAGATTGAGGCAATGCGCCTTCGGCGATCGTCTGGTGGAGGCGGGCATTTTGATCCGGAATGGATCAACGATATTCCCTGGAAGCGCAGCGCCTAGACGCCCGCCGGGATTTCGCCCCCACCGGAAAAGGGCTCGAGAAAAGGTTCGAGAAGCGGTGGCTTCCAGCCCGAGGTCGCAACAAACGCTCTGTTTAGGAATGCATGCTTGCCGTATCCGAGTGGACCGCCGTCCGGTCCGTCCACCAGGCCCCCCGCTGCGAGCAGAACGGCATGGCCCGCGGCGGTATCCCATTCGCTTGTCGGCGCCGCGCGCGGATAGATGTCGGCCTTGCCCTCTGCGAGGATGCAAAACTTGAGCGAAGAACCGACGGAGACGTAGTCGCAGTTGCCGACTGCAGCCTCGAGATAGTCCATCGTCGCCTGATTGAGGTGCGACTTCGACGCGACGGCGGTCATGATCTCTCCGCGAGGCCGGGTCGAAATTGTGATGCGCCCCTCCCCTTCGTCGAGCCATGCGCCATCGCCGACCCGCCCGCCATGGAGTCGTCCGGTGGCCGGCGCAAAAACGACTCCCAGCTTCGGCGCGCCATTCTCGATCAGGCCGATGTTGACCGTGTAATCGTCCCCCCCACGAACGAATTCCTTGGTTCCATCGAGCGGGTCGACAAGGAAGTAAGTGTCGTCATGGGCCGGTATGTGTCCGGCGGCGACTGCTTCTTCCGCGATTACCGGCACCCCCGGTGCGGCACGCGCGAGGGCTGCTAGGATAATGAGTTCCGCGGCACGGTCAGCCTCGGTCACCGGCGACCGGTCCTGTTTCGATTCGACATCGAATCCGCGCCGAACGATCTCGAGGATCGCTTCGCCCGCTTCCCTTGCTGCCGCAGCCAGGTCGTCGATGAGCCGCGCGTAATTGGTGGTCAACGCGGCGCCATCCTGATTCCGCCGTCGAGGCGCACCGCCGCAGCATTCATGTAGCTGTTTTCGATGAGGAAGCAGGCGAGCGCGGCATATTCCTCCGGCTGGCCCAGCCGCTTCGGGAACGGCACTTGGGCACCGAGCGCATCCTGCACATTCGGCGGCATCATCGCGACCATCGGCGTCTTGAAAACTCCGGGGAGGATGGTGTTGACGCGAACGCCTTCGTTCATGAGGTCGCGGGCGATTGGCAGCGTCATTGCAAGCACACCGCCCTTCGAAGCCGAATAGGCCGCCTGGCCTATCTGTCCATCTTCCGCCGCCACCGAGGCAGTGTTGATGATGACGCCCCTTTCGCCGTCCACCAGCGGCTCCAAATCCACCATTCCGAGCGCCGAGTTGGAGATGCAGCGGAAGCTTCCGATGAGGTTGATCTGGATCGTCAGTTCGAACTGCTGCATCCGATAAGGCCGGGCAGCCTTGGTCTCCTTGTCGCGCGAAACCGTCTTCGCGGCGGTCGCGACGCCGGCGCAATTGACGAGGATGCGCTCCTGCCCATGCACCTCGCGCGCCTTCGCGAAGGCAGCAGCCACCTTGTCGTCGGAAGTGACGTCCACTTCGCAAAAGACGCCACCAATCTCGTCGGCGACACGGGTGCCACGGTCTGAATCACGATCGAATACGGCGACCTTTGCACCTCTCGCGGCGAGCGCCCGCGCAGTCGCCTCGCCTAGCCCCGACGCCGCCCCGGTTACGACCGCCGCCACTCCACTGATGTCCATGAGTTCTCCAGGTGCCAATTACTTGCTGGAGCCGCCTATGCGCTGAAGTACCCAGATGACAAGGTTGATGGAGCGTCCGCACTTTCCCACCGGACGCTCCCACTTGCTGACGGCTCAGCTGCGGCCCTGCTCAACGAAGCTCCATCAACAGTCCGTCACTCCCAAGACGCGGTTCATCGCGAATGCATTTGGGCGAGCGCATATAAGGCGTTAGAAATTATCTCGCTTTTTGGGTGGGGGTGCATCGTGAAACTGCTGAAGACTATTGGAATTGGTGTATCGGGCTTGGCGCTGTCATGTGCCGCGCCATTGGGCAGCAGCGCTTTCGCTGCGACGGATGGACAAGTTTCTGCTCTTCCGACCTCAGCGGCGGTTGCGTCCTTCTATGACACCTACCATTCGCAGCAGATCTGGTTCCGCGGGGGAGCCAATGCAGCAGCGATTGCACAGCTCACAGCAATTCTCCAGCGGGCTCCGTTCGACGGTTTTGCCGAGGGTCCGCAGCTTGCCGCGCAGGTTCAGGCGGCCGCGGCGCAGGCAAGCAGCGGTAATCCTCAGGACGTCGCAAACGCCGAGCGCGTGCTTTCATCGGCATGGGTGCAATATGTTCAGGCTGTAAAAAGACCCACCGCAGGGATGATATACGCTTATCCCGTGCTGCAGCCGCAGGGCGATGCACCTAACGAGATATTGTTGACAGCCGCGGCTGCACCCTCGCTACCCAGCTATCTTGCCAGCACGTCCGATGTGAACGCGATCTACAAGCAGCTGCGCGACACAGCGTGGACACAGGCTCAGGCCACGGGAAATCCGACACCGGACCCGCGGCTCCTTGCCAATCTCGACCGCGTTCGCTCGCTTCCTGCGAAGGGCCGTTTCCTGCTCGTGGACGCCGGATCCTCGATGCTGACCCTCTACCAGGACGGCCAGGTCGTGGATTCGATGAAGGTGATTACTGGCACGGAGGAGCTGCCGACGCCGCTCATCGCCAGCTACATGTATTACATCACCTACAATCCGTACTGGCATGCGCCGGATCATCTGGTGCGCAAGACGATCGCCCCGAATTTCCTTCATGGCGGCATGACTTACCTCAAGTCACACGGCTATCATGTGATCGCGGATTGGAGCGAAAGTCCGACGGTCATCGATCCGACGACCGTGGACTGGAAGGGTGCTGCGGCCGGCAAGGTCCATTTGAAGATTCAACAGGATCCAGGACCCTTGAATTCGATGGGGATCCTGAAATTCCCCTTCCCCAATCCGCAGGACATTTACCTGCACGACACGCCGGACCATGAGAAGTTCAGGCTGGCGAACCGCAACCTCAGCAATGGTTGTGTTCGGGTAGAAGATGCGAAGCGGCTAGGCACCTGGCTGCTCGGGCACGAACCCGTATCGCCGGGCAGCACGCCGGAGACTCGCGTTCAGCTACCGCGGCCCACCCCCATCTTCCTCACCTACATCACGGCGCAGGTGACGGATGGGAAGCTGAGCTATCTGCCCGACATCTACGGCTGGGATCGTCAGGCGCCTCAGTTCGCTTCGAACTAGGCGGTCGCTTCCCTCGATTGATAACGCGGAATCGGCCGCGCCCTGGCGCGGCGGAATTTCTTTGCGCGACGCACAAAAGAAAACCGGCCCGGGCGTGAGCCCGGACCGGCAATTCTTTCGCCTTGGCGAACCTTAGAGGCCGCGCTCTGGCGCCGGCGGAGGCGGCGGCGGAGGCGGAGGCGGCGCCGGGCAAGTATCCGTCGCCAAGATCACCGAGCCGTCCGGGCAGGTCTGCGTCGCCGGAGGTGGCGGCGGAGGCGGAGGCGGAGGCGGCGGCGGAGGCGGAGGCGGCGGCGGGGCCGCGAAATTGTACGCCAGGCTCAGCAGCAGGCTGTGCGAGTGATACTGCGTGCGGACGTCGAACGCGTTGGTACCGCAGTCGCAACCCATCCGAAGATGGCCCGCGCTGAAGTAACGATACTTGAAGCCAACGTCGATGTTCGGGCTGACCACCCAGCGTGCGCCGGCGATGAGCTGCCACGCCATATGGCTGTCGCTGTCCGAAATATCGAAGGTGGCGAATGGCGGAACGAGGTCGGCGCTAGCTGAGTGGTGCACGCTAGCATAGCCGATGCCGCCGCCCGCAAAACCATAGAGGCCACCTGGTTCCTCGTTGCCGAAGTCGACCAGACCATTGATCATGCCCGCAAAAGCCGACGAGTGCCCGTCAGCCTCAATCTGCGTCAAGTTCGTCGTGATCTTGCTCACGCTCGCGTGCTTGTAGGAGATCTCGGCCTCAGCTCTGAGGAACCCAAAATCATAGCCTGCGAGCAGGTCGCCGTCGAAGCCCATCTTGTGATCGAGTTGGAAGCGATCGCCGTTGGTGTCTTCAAGGTGAACCTTGGAATCCTGCACGACCATCGGGCCGATATCGGCCCCGACGTAAAACGTATTGTCCCGAGCGACGGCAGGCGTCGCCAACACTGTTGACGCGAGCGCCGCCGCAATGCCGAGCTTACGCATAGAATTGTCCCCTTTCAGATACGTCCGGTAATCAGAACTGCCGAGACACATTATGAGAGGGCCGGTTGCCGTGCAAGCACGTCATGACCGCGCAGCTGTTGCCTAAAAGCCTCAGTGCATTTCCTATCGATTGCGGAAGCAGTTGAGAGCACGGTCTTTTTTCATTCGGCGATCAAACCGTGCTGACGCAATCTGTCGAGAATTGCCTCGATCGCCGTACGCGCTTCCGCATCGACAACGGACCCGCCCGCCGGCGGTTCAATGGCCGGCGCCTGCGGCCCAACGACCTGCCGATCGCCCAGAAACAACGACGAGCCACGCACGTTCCCAATCTCCCAGGCGCCGCCCCTGAACGTCGCCCAAGTGCCGCTTGTCCGCTCATAGAGCGTCATTCCGTCGCAGGGACCAATCAGCCGCCAGCCGCCGCTTGTCCAAACTGCGACCGTTCCTGCCTTGCCCTCCCAGACGCCTGTCGCATCATCGGCCACGATGTAACAGGCGCCAATCGCCGGCGCGGAAGGAGGATCGGCGCGGGGCGGCTCCTCAACCGCACCCGCAACGAGCGCATCGAGGGTTTGCAGGCTCTCGTTATGCGTGAACTCCTTCTGCGCTTGTCCGACACTAAGGAAGGGAAGAGATAATCGCGGCGTCGCAGCCATTTTTTACTCCTGCGGTAGATCAATACTAAGTTGGGCCGGACGCGACATCGCCCAGTCGCCGACCTGCCGCACTTCGACGGATGCGATCGATCCGCCCAAGCGCATGAGGTCCGCCGCGGGCACAGATAATGTCGTTGCGTCGGAAACTAGCTCGAGAACGGCATCCGTTCCCGAAATCTTTACTCGATACTGCTCGCGGGATTCGCCGAGAGGAGCATCCACTTCATCGAGCCATGCGCATCCCGCGATACTGCGGCGCATCCAGCTGAGATTGAGATCTCCGCCGCCGACCCAAGCCGCGGCGAGATTGTCTGGCTGCAATGGCGTTATAGATTGCGCGGTGAACGTAGTTGAGGAGTTGGCGCCCTCCCGGTCAGCCACAGTCAGCGCTGTGCCGCGCATCCATATCGGCAGCGCCATCGTCTGGAGACTGCTCGAATCGATCCTGCAGAACAGCTCGCCCGCCGAGTGCAACTCTATCGCCCACTCGGTACCGCCTCTGCCGCGAAGCAGACGGGCAAGGCGGAAGCGACCTTCTCCGAGTGGCCTAACCTCGCCGAATTGCACAAGTTCGCTTCCGATGATTGCGACATTCAAGCCTTCGGCCATTGCGTCGTCGTCGCAACTAGTCAGCCACTGCTGCGTGTCGATCAGCTGAACATCAACCGAGTTGGTATCGTCGACGAGATAGGGTTGCGCTGGGGCGAGCGAGGAAAGGGTAGCCCCCAGGACCGATTTACGAGCCGCGGTCTTCGTCGCGAACACCTGCCCCTCTCCGCTTAGGGCCAGCGACTTCGCGCTCCATCCTCCGTTTGGCGATGAAGCCGCGATCCGGACGACGGGCACACCCGCTTGCGGCGCTCCAACAAGAGGCGCATCGATGAGTGCCAGGCTTATCGGCGCCTGGATCACGTCCTTGTTCGAAACAATGCGTCCCGCGTCGCCTATGATTGGCATGGTCGGGGAAGGCGCTCGACGCACCTCGACGACGGTGACGAAGCCATCGATCGTGGATTTTTCCACGACCCAAGAGGCCGGCGCCACTTCGGTCAGAACGATACTTCCAGGCTCCAGGCCAATACGCGAGGGTGGGAGTCGCAAGGTTAGCCGCTCGCGCCTAGCCCATTGGCGCGCGAGCAGATGCTGCGCCAGCGCCTTGGCATCGCTGGCGGAAAGGACCGCCGGCAGCTCTTGCCCCGCCTCGTTTGCGCCCTGTTCTCCAGCAAGGGCGCTGGCTTCCCCCGTCTGATAGTCTCGGTCAGGGTCATAATAGCTCAGCCTCAGCATGGACGGCACGAGCCGGACCGGCTGGAGCTCGCGCTCCAGCTTGGGTGTCCCCTGCGTCTCCGCGCCGCTGCCGATTTCCGCCTGGCTGATAGCGATCGGAGAAAGGTCGAGCGGCCCCCGAAGCAAGGTGCCATCGTCGAAGAGCGAAACGTCGAAACAGTCGACCAGCGGCTGGACGGCCGCGGCCACGGACCGGCCGTAGGCGGCGTAGCCGATCACCGTCTGGGGAGCATCGCAGGCAATCACGCCGGTGGACGCATCGCCAAGGATCGAGGAAATCGTCGGGGCTTCGGAATCCGCGATGACTTCGAAGGTCATGAACGGAATTCGATTGCCGAAGTCGGCAAGCTCGAGGTTCTCGAACACGGCGATGGCGACGCCTCGGTACGCGGGCGTATTGGCAATCCCCTCGATCGACCCGATAAGCGGATCGATCTCCTGGGTCTCGCTGCCATCGTAGAAGCGAAACGTCGTCGGAACTTTGAAGTCGCCCTCGACTCCCCGCAACAGCTTCCCATCGGCCCAAATTCGACCGATCGACCCTCCCGGCCGGGACGACAGGGCCACCGCAAGCGACACGGAATAGCTGTAAGTGACGTCCGGCTGCCCTTTGGCGCCGGTCGTCTGATCACCTTCAACCAGATCGGTTGCCCAGACGATGGTGCCCGCCACACGCATCGCGCCATAGATGCGGGGAATTTGAGTTCCGTAGCTCGAAGTCTGGACGCTAAGATCGCCAAGCCGAGGTCCGCGCCTTGCCGGCGCAAGGATCTGACGGTCGAACGACTGGCCGATAAGCGCGCCGATCGCGCCGCCAACTGGACCGCCGAGCGCCGTTCCGACGGTGCTAAGGACTAGCGTTGCCAAATCACTACCTCCTCTTGCGGTAGACACCGATCAACGGCCATTCGGGCAGGCCTGGAGTCTCGACGACCATTCGCAAGCCTGCATGTGCGTGCACGAATCCCCGTTCGGTTCGCACGCCGAGATGAACCTGTTCGTTCGAGACCTTCATGAGCATCAGGTCGCCGGCCTTCAGTTGCGTGGCCGGGACTCGGCGAAAGAATCTGACGAGTTGCTCGCGCATCACGCCGAGGTGGTCGCCGCGCAGGCGATAGCTGCGGGGCACGCCGTCAACGGGAAGGCCGAACGTACTCAGTGTCACGCCCACGCAATCGAGTGCGCCCGCGCCCCGTCCCTGCAGACGAAATGGCGTGCCCACGAGCGCGCGTGCACGCTCGCCGAAATCGATGCTCAATGACTTAAGCTCCCGGGTATCTCGTCAGGAGGTCGTTGCCGGGTAGGTAAGGTTCGCCACGGAAATTTGCCGCATTTGCAAAGCGCGAGACGCATGTCTCAAGTCTTTTGTCGCACCCCTCGCGCAGCTCCACTCGGCAGGCGTCGTCGACTGCCCCTCGCGGCAGATCGCGAAGCTCCACGACGTTGCCGCTCGCGGAAAGGATCACGGCCGAGAGTCCGCAGTTTGGACCGCTGGTATATCGCAGCCGACCGAGCACGAACCGCTCGTCTACAGCCGTATCCAGCGTGAGCATTCCGCCACTGCTCGAGAGCACCTGCGCGACCACCGTTCTGCCCGCGAGGTCTACTCCGCACTTCTTGTCGCCGAACTCGGCCCGGCATTCGGCCGATGTCGCGGGGCAAACCGGCCCCTCAAGTACCGCCGCCGCACCGCGAAGCTCGGCAGAGAAGGAGTCGCCATCGATGTTCACGTTTCCAATTTCGCCCCCCATAAGCTGAATCGGCGGGCTCTCAGGGCTCCGCCAATCGACCACAGCCAAGCTGACCTGTGCGCCATCCCAACGGCCCACCGACAAATCTGCGTCGTTAAGGGTTGCGCTGGTCAAGGCTCCCGCCACCTCGCCGGACTGAGCCTCGAGACCGCGCGATCGCGTTATGGCCGAAGGAGTCACTCCAGGGGCCGGGTCGAATCTGGTGCCCCCCGCGATCACCGGTCCGTCGTGGCTGGTGAGTGCGATGCCCGCACCGTCCCGCCGCTCCAGTCGCCAGCACAGTGCCAAGGTCGTGAGCTCGCCATCCGCAACGCCCATTCCTCAGGCCTCGCGCACTTCGATGAGCGGAACCGACGGCGCTTCGCCCGCAAGGAAGGTCGCTCGGTTGATCTCAATTCGATCCTCAGCAAAGCGCACCGGTGTATCGAACATGAAGCCGGCGGTAACAGCCGCGCCCGGCGCCGGCGGTTCGTTTAGGCGTACCACTCCTTGATCATCCAGCGCCCATGCCGTCAGCATCTCAATGCCATCCACTGCTACGCGAACGCTCCCCGGCACTGGCCGAGTAATCCGCCGCCGCTCGCCGGAGCCATAGCTTTTCACGAGGTCGAAACTGTCCGCGGATCCGTCGCCCGTACCGATTGCCTGGTCCATGGCGCTCGGTGCGCCGGTCATCCCGTTCGAGCTGTTGTCGTATGGGTCGCGGAACCGGAAGGCGATCGCCGGTCCTCGGCGGGCGCGAAAGAACGACAGCAAAGTCTGCAGTTCCAAATCGCCGCGAACGCCGGGGCCCGCATCGAACCGAAGGCGCGCCTGGTCCCAGTTGACATTCCTCGCTTCAAAGCCGCTCGCGCTTGTCACGATGTTCGTCGAGAAATTCGGCGCAACGCTAGCCTCCTGGCCGATTTCGATCGGAAACTGCACGTCATCGAATGGCGTCACCGCCTCCTCCTCTCCAAACAAAGTCACGCCGTCGCGCAGCACTTGAGGCAGCGCCCACACGAACACTTCCGCGCAGCCGCGACCGCGCGCCTCGAGTGCCGCGTCGACGATCAGACGCCACTGCTCGCGATCAGCCGAGTCAGCGACGAACCCCGAAAGATAATGCTGCTCTTCAATCGGGTAGCCGAGCCTCGCGCTCACCTCCGTATAGGCGTTCACTCGGACGGCGCTTCGTCGGCCCGTCACCCACTCGTAATCCTCACACTGCAGCACATCGAAGGCGGGCCGCGCCCAGCCCGGCGGCAGGTTCGCACGCCGCACCTCTGCCGCTGTCGGGTCGAGAACCGTCGGCAGATAGACCAGCAGCAACGTGCGCGCGGTCGCCGATTCTTCCTTCACCGCGGCAGCAATTGTCGCGGTGGAAGCGGCGAGCAGCGCCCCGGCGTCGTCGAGCAGCTGGAGCTGCGCCTCGTTCAAGAGTCCCCGCACATCCACGATCTCGACCGGATCGCCGCCAAGCGCCGCTCTGGCGGCATCGTCATAAAGGCAGATCGCGCCTGATGCAGTCACCCACCACCACGGCTCGCCGATCTGCACTTGCGGCAGAAGCCCCGCCTCTTCCGCAATTCCGGCCAGCTCCGTCGCAGCCGATCTCAGAAAGTCGATCGCCGTCGCATTCGCCGGGGAGACGAGAGCCGACGGCGGGTCCCAGCCGGTCAGCGCGCCGTTCCCGTCGAAGGCGCGTTGCTTCCAGCCGTCCGGGCAGAACATGTCGAGGATCTCGTAAGAGATCGACCAGATCACATCGTAACCATGCGCCTTGGCCGCCCGCGCGAAATCGCGGGTCCAGGCCAGCGCCGCACTGTTGAATGTCCGTGCCGGATCGAGCAGCCCGGTCCCGTCAAGCGCGAAATAATGGCTCATCCCGATGTAGTGATTGATGACGCCCCGATAGCCGAGCCGCTCGATCGCCTGCACCACGCGCTCGGGAGGCAGGTCGTACAGATCGTCATATCCCGTGGCGATCCGAAGCCCGTGCTCGGGCGCGACCGCATCGTTGATCGCGAGCACGCTTCCGGCGCCTTCGCAAACCAAATTGCTGATGGTCGCGGAAGCCTGCGCCGGCAAAGCGAACAGCGCCTCCGAGCCTTCGACATATCCCGGCGCGACCAGGCTGATGAACATCCGGTCGATCCGCGTAGGATCGATTCTCACCGCATCCCCAGGCAAGCTGAAGCCGGCGTCGAGCGCGTTGAAGTCGAGCATGATGTCAGCGCTTTCGGATGTTCCGCTCGCATAATTCCAAAGGCGCACGAGCCAGGTCTGAGCGTCCCCGTTCGAGTCCGTTCCCTCGATCGTCAGTGTCGGACCGTTGCTCGCGTCGAGCGCCATCACGCCGGTCGATTCCCAGTGAAAGCTCAGCGTGCAATTAGAATAATCGCGGTTCGTCTCCCGAGCATGCGCGGGGTGCGCGCGCGAATCTTCACTCTCCCAAATGATGCCGACGAGGTCGCCGTTGCGCAGGAACTCACATTGGATCGACAGCCCGTGCCGGTCGGCCGACGTGACCAGGCTCGCAATCGTCCCGCGCGGAAAATCGACCGTCCAGTGCAGCGGATCGAAACGCTTGACGAACGTTCGGACGATCTTCGCGTCCGGTCGCGTGAACCACAGGTTCATCGCCGCTCTGCCAGCGCTGAACGGATGGCCCGGGCCACTTGCCGGCTCGACTGCCGAAGCACTTGAGGATCGGATGGCGCCGGCGCCTGGATGGCGATTGCCACCCGAACGTCCCTCGCGCTCCCGCCGCCCCGCTCGATGCGCCCGCCACCCGGCGGAACGAACAGCTCGGGCCCATTCTCGCCGACCACATAGGGCCGCCCGCCGGTCACCGGACCACCGGTCGCTCTTCCCGGCGCGCCAAGCAGCCCGGCAACCAGGCTGCCGAAACCGTTCAGCACGCCCGCTCCGAAGTTCCCGCCGCCCGGCGTCTGCAACAATGCGCGCAATGATGCCTGCGCGATATCGGACATCGCCGACAGCGCGACCTTCTTGAGATCGTCAAAACCCGTCTTGCCGGTCAGGATCGCCTTCGCGAGCGAGCTGTCGATCATTCTGCCGGCGCGGCCCGCGCCCGCAACCAGCGGCCCCTCCAGCTCGCCGCGCATCGAAGCGACATCGCGCGCGAAAGCGCTCGTGTCAGCGCGCACGCTGACCACGAGGCGTTCGATTTCCTCGTCCATTACTTTAGGCTTTCTGTTTGTTGGTAAAACGCCGCTTCAGTGCGTCGATTAGCCGACGTGCATTGTTGTGACAGCAAGCAAATTTATGTAAATTAAATGCGCTCGGTCTGTTCCGCGTGGCTTGAAGCTGTGTGGGGGAGACATTCCATGAAAAACCTTGTCGCACTTTTGCTGGCGTCATCCTTGGCTGGATGCAGCAATGGACCGGGGGGTGAACCGCCAGGGCCCATTCCCAATGCTTACCCTGGTTCAGATGGAGTGCCGGTTGGCACGGCAGTCCTGTGTGATCGACCCTTGCCACGCCAGCAGCTGTACACGGCGCCGATCTTGGGTGCTCAGATACTCGGAGCAACCCCGCTTCAAACCGTCTACCACGCGACGCTTCCCAACGGGTCGCTGGTCTGCGGCTACTGGGATGCCATTCACTCGCCTCCGCAGCCGCTGAAACCTGGCGGCAACCAACTTGCCGGCACAACGGACATTATCCATGCCCCCGCGGGGGATGGCGCGTTCAAGCTGGGGTTGACTGCGCCGAGCCACATAGATGTGGACCCTATTACCAACTTCCCCAAAGACACGTCATCGGTGGGGCTTTTTAGCACGGCCGTGAGCTTCGGGCCGGGAGCGGTGTTCTCGTTGCGGGTAACGTTCCAGAATCCTTGCGGCCCGCATCTCGCGCCGGTGTCGGGCGGGCTCAGCAACGCCTGGGCGGTGTCAATCGCCGCGAGCGAGGGCGATGAAAGAGACCTTGGAACGGACCGACGGCTGTGGGTCACGTTCAGGATCAAGGGCAAAGGCGCGACGCTGAATGTTTGGGAGACCGGCACCGACGAACCACTCAAGGCCGACACGGTTAACCCGGCGATTTACAAAGCAATTTTCGGCGATCCCGAGACCTGCGGAACCGGCCACAAGCCCTTCACGCTGACGTTGTACGTGAATCGCGCGACAGGAAGCGGAGTGGCGAGCCTGGCGGGACCGGCGCTCGAGGTGGCCATGAGTCAGGACCGCAATGTCAAACCGCTCGATTTGCCGTTCAATATGCACTTGTTTGGAACCTCCGGGCCAGTGATCGAAACCGTTGGCACAACGCTCGCGAACTGCTGTTCAGAAGGTGCCCCGATATCCGTGGAGGTGACCGATTTCCAAATCAAACAATTGCTTCGTTCACCGTTTGGGCCGTTCGAGCCCAATGTTCCCAATCCGCCGCCGATCAATCCATATTAGCGAATACGTTTGTTTGCCCGAAGTTTGACAACGATAAACGTGGTCCAACTACGGCTGTCAGACTGGGCTCTCGTCACCCTTCGCTCGACCGAAGCACTTTATTGCCGCTTCTCATCAGGAAAACGTAGCTGCAGCGCTTCGATCGTCTTCGCATCCGGTGGATCGACGGGCGAAGCGACATTCATTGCGAGCGCAAGCTCCATCGGTGTGCAGTTCCAGAAGTCGTCCGGTCGCCAGTCCAGCAACATGCTTGCCGCGCTGCTCAATCGCGCCGCGGCCTCACCGAATTTGCTCATCGCCCCTGAAGGATCTGCGACAGCACCAGCTTCAGCACCGATGTGATCTTCGCCAGGCCCTTCTCGACCACGGCCTCGCCGATCCGCGCACGCGTGATTGTCTCCGAGCGCGCCCGCGACAGATGATCGAACAGTGCCGCAATCTCGTGCAGCTTCAGCGCACCCGCGGCCGCGCGCTCGACCAACTCGAACAGCGACCCGAGCTCCTCTTCCGCCGCGACCAGCGCGCCGAACGCCGGACGAAGCAGCAGCGTTTCCCCCGCAACCTCCAGGCTCGCCTCGCCGCGATAAGGATTCGCCGCTGTCACAGCGCCACCACTTCGCCCGAGCTTTCGAGCGCGATCGTATAATTGCGCTCGCCGTTGAAATCGCCGGCATATTCGAGGCGCGTGACCAGGAATTCGCCCTGCATGCGCTCGCCGCTCTCGAAGCTCAGCTCGTAAGCTTCGAGGTCGCCCGAAAGCGCCAGTGATTTCACCTGCGTTTCCGCCGCGCTGCCCGTGAAGATCCCGCTCGCCGCGACCGACACCGATCGCACGCCCGCGCCCGACAGCAGCTCGCGCCAGCCGCCACTGCCCTTGTTGGTGATTACGACTGAATCGCCGTTGATCGACAATTGCGTCGTCTTGAGGCCCGCCACCGTCGAGTAAGCCGGCGTAGCCGAGCCATCCCCGATCTTGAGCAAAAATGCGCTGCCGCGCTCTGCCGCCATATCTTACTCCTTTGTCCAAAATGACCCCCTCCCCGCGCGGGAGACGGAGGAATTCAAGCCGAATGCTTGTTGGGGGTGAGAGGCGTCAGCTCTCCGCCAGCATCCGCGCTCGAAAGTCGACGGCGGCTGCCCAGGGGCCGGCCACGTCTCTAACCACGCGTCGCCGCACCAGACGCATTGTGACCAACTGCCAGCCGGCCATAGGCCCAAGCGCTGCAAGGGCTTCTTCGGTCGCGTCTGCCAGCGCGTGCAGCCGAACCGGCTGGTCGTCCCAAAGGGTTATCGCAACCATGACCTCGCGTCCCTGACCGGTCTTGTGACTCCAGTCGGTCTCGGTCATCGCGTCGAGCGCGGCATAGGGATAGGAGGCGCGGGCCGGAGGACCGTCGAAGACTCCGCTCAATCCCGCGATTCCGTTCAAGGCGACCGCAATGGCGCTTTGCAACGCCCCGCCCGCACTCACGCGACTTCTCCTGCGAGGAACCGCAGGCTGGGCTCGATAAGCCAGCGCTTGAGAATGCCTCTGCCGTTGATGCGTACCTGCTCCTGGCCGGCCTCGACCGCGCGGTCCCCAAAGACCGATCGGAGCCGTTCCGCGATGCGCTGGACCTGCTGCTCACGCGCGTTTCGCGCAAGTTGCTCGGCGCGCGTCATCAGCCGCGTCATCATGCCCGCACCTCCTCGCACCGCATCGAAATCCGGTCTTCCTTCAGAGGATCGTCGATCAATTGCCGCACCATCAGGTTGCGAGCGCCCCAGCTGATCCGCTGGTCGAGTGCGAGACCCTCGCGCCGGCGGACCGTGACTCGAAAGCGTGACATCGCGCTTAGGGCCTGTCCTTCGCTTTCCTGCCCAACGCTATCCAGCGCGACCGCCGCCAGGCACCGGCACACCTCTTCCCAGCCCGGCTCCTGAAGGCCCATCTCATTGCGGACCGAGATCGGCCGCTCGACGATGATTCTCTCTCGAAGCGTGCCCGCGAACTCGCTCATGCGAGCCTCAGCCGGCGATATGGATGCCACAAGGCCGTTACAGCCGCGGGCGGCCCGCCACCCTCACTGTCCCGCGTCGTGAACATATGTGCGACGAGCCGAAGAACGCCCTGACGGATCGGCTCCGGAACTCCGTTCTCGTCGTCGGCCATGCCGGCTGCGCCCGTCGCTCGGACGCGCCTCGTTCCATTTTGAGCAATCGCACGGACCCAGCCGTCGCCCGATGAGTCTATGTCGACCGAGTACGAACCGCTTCCCATTGGCGACGCCTGGCCATCGTCGCCAATCGATTCCACCGCGCTGATGGATCGTACCGGCGTCAACGGCAGCCGTTCCCACGCTCCCCTAGCCGCAAGGTCGAGCGTGAAGTCGCGAGCGATCACGACCTGGTTGATGAAGGTTTCGCAAAGAGCGCTGGCCGTGCGGATCAACCCCGCGAGCACAGCCTCCTCCTCGCCGGTCTCGATCCGCAGATAAGCCTGCGCCTCGCTCAGCGTGACAATCGGCAAAGCCAGTCCGGACTCGGTCATCAGCGCCTCTCCACGCGAATGACGATCGACCGCTCGTCGACCCGCCCCGACGCGGTCGTGATGCGGTTCACGACACTGTACAGCCGGCCGGCAACTCCGCCTCCGGCCTTCACCGTCGAGGTAGAGGCATCGAAGGCGGTCCCCACGATACTTATGCCATCCGGCTCGTCTGGAACGACGGACCAATCGCTCGTCGCAAGCAGCTCGCCGTCGCCGAGATACTCGGCTCCCCAGTCGATCGAATAGTCGAGGACCGCTTGCGGATCCTTGAGAAGAAGGCTCATTTCGATTCCTTGGCTGATGGTTCAGCGCGCTTCGGGCTGCAGCAATTGGTCTGCTTTCGCGCTGATGATGCGGTGCCTGGGCGGTTTCGTCGTTGAATTTGCTGGGGCGGGGTCCGCACAGATCGGCACCTCGCTTAACGCATTCGCTCCGATGCTCATGCGCGTCAGTCCTTTGGATAGAGAATGACTTGGTAGCTCTCGAGCGTCACCGTTTCGGTCGCGTTCGCGAGCTGCCCGGTAATGCTGATCGTTGTCGCTTGCCCCGTGTCGATCGAAGTCGGAGCAACGACATAATCGACGGTGCTTCCCGGCTTGTACCGCGCGACATAGCCATCCTGCGAATTGGCGACCCCGCGATTGGCGATCGAGGCGGCGACATGAATCCCGCTGTTAGTTGTCTGGCTGACGTTCTCGATTGCTGTCCCGCCGAACTTCACTTTGATCGTCTTCAGGTTCGCGCTGTTCGACCAGCTGAATCTCGCCTTCACTTCGATCCGGCCGTTGACGCCCATTGCATTCGCAGCAAGCTGGATGTTCGCGAGGACCGCTTCCGCCGTATCGCCCGTGTGCGACGTGGGCGCCGCATTCTGGTCGAGGACATACGCGCCGCCCAGGTTCTTCGCGGCCGCTGCCGCGCTCGCAATTTCGCTCAGATTGTTTGCGGGCTGAAGGAAGTCGCCGGCGTCGTGACTTGCTGCCGAGCCAATGTTCGAAGCGCTGACGCTTCCGCCGTAACAGGTCACTCCGTTGATCTGGAAACCGTTCGAGCTGTTGCCGTCAACGTCGACCCACTGCCCGTTGCCATCCTTGACCGAGCTCGAGGCGCTGTTGTTCGCGTAACTCAGCAGCCACAGGCCGGCGAAGTTACCGGAGCCCGAGATCGGGCTTGCGCCCCCACCGCCGGAAAACACCGCCAGTCCATCTACCTGGAGTGTCCCTGGGGAATCGACGCCGAGAACCGACGCGTTTCCGTCGGTTGCGGCGAACAGGCCTCCCCTGATGGCCGTTCGGCAGCCGCCAACGCCACCCCCCGCAACGGAAAGGCTGCTGAGACGAACGCAATCGCTCGCCGCGCTCTCGAACTCGCCTCCGCGAATGTCCAGGATCGCACCGGCAGCGCGAATATGGTTCAGGCAACCATTGTAGTTGTTGTCCTCGAAGACGTGGGCATAGCCTCCATCGTCGGCGATCCCGATGACGCTGCCGCTCTCATTGATCTGGCATCGCTTGACTGCGATCCGATTGCAGTAGCCTCCTGCCACCCCGGGCGTCAGAGCGCTTCCGTTGACGATCCAGACGCCTGCCCCACCGTCGTTCTGAGCTGCGATTTCGCAGAGGTCCAGGTCGACCAGTTCCGACTGGTCGAGAACCACGCCATATTTGAAACCGGCGAAGACGACGTTCCGTGCGGCGATGTAAGTACCGCCCGTGTCGTAATAGGCCGCCCCGACGTTGGCGGAATTGCTGTTCTCGATCCCGATGTCTTCGAGGACGATGTGAACCGGCGTCGAGCTGTTGATCGGCGATGATGTGACGAGGCCCGATCCATTGCGAAGATCCTCGCCCGCAGTGGCGCCGTTTCCGCCGACATGCGTCGAAACGATCTTGGACGACAGTCGCCCCGCACCCCTGATGACCGTCCTTGGGTGAAGCGTCAGATATGAGGAGGCGAGATAAGCTCCCTCGGGAAAATAAAGGGCTCCTCCGCCGATGCTCCCGAGATAATCGAGGGCGCCCTGGATCGCCGCGGTGTCGTCGGTGACGCCGTCTCCGACAGCGCCGAACGACTTGACGTTCGTCGGCCCGGAACCCGCGCGGGCGGCGTCGAGCTGTGAATACCACTCGGCTGCCGCAACCAGCGCGATCGTCTTTGTGCCGCTCTTGAAGTTGGTTTTGTTTCCGTCGATCGGGTCCCGGCTGATCACCCCGCCCGCCAGCAGCGTTCCGCGACCGACTTCGGTGTCGGTCGGATAATCCACGCCCAGCGCCGAATAATAGAAGCTGTCGCCGGCCGCGCACCCGCTGGTGAAGCTCGCGAACCCGTTGACCGCCGGGCCAAGAATGAAGTCGTCCGTTCCCGTCGTCGTCGAATAGTTGCGCACAAGGTCGACGAACTTGGGCTGAAAAGCATCCGCCATTGCGGCTCCTCGAATGAATGAAAATGGATGGGGGTCGCAGCAGGGGGCCTGCGACCCCCGCGGCGCCTCAGGCGAATTTCAGAAGCTTGATGCTTTCCGAGTTCACGACCTGTGCGCCGACCCGCTTGGTCGCGTAGAAATGGACGTACGGCTTGTGGGTGTAGGGATCGCGAAGGATCGTCGTCGCCTTGCGCTCCGCGATCACGTAGCCCGCCTTGAAATTGCCGAACGCGATCGACAGCGATCCCGCGGCGATGTCCGGCATGTCCTCCGCCTCGATCAGCGGATAGCCGAGCAGGCTCGCCGGCTGCCCCGCGGCCAGGCTCGGCTGGAACATGAACGCACCGTCGGCGGTCCTGAACTTGCGGATCTCCGCCGCCGTCGCAGAGTTCATCACGAACGCCGCTCCCTGCCGATAGGGCGACCGCAAGGACTGAACGAGATCGATCAGGACATCCTCCGGATCGCTGGCAGCGAACCCGCCCGCAACGCCCGTCGAAATCGTCTGGAGCGTGCCCATGGGCCGCGCCGAATCCACCGCCGCCGACGTCGGCGAGCTCAGGAATCCAAGCGGCTGGTTGATGCCGGATCCGCTGACGAACGCCGCGCCCTCGGCCCGCGCAAACTCCGTCGCAATCTCATGCGCGAGCCAGCTCTCGACGTCGAACATCGCATCGTCGAGCATCTGCTGCGACGCCGCCGGATTGGCGTAGAGCTCGCCCGAAGCCGGCACGATCTCCGTAAATGCCGGGGTCCCCGTCTCCGGCCGGTCCGCCTCGTAGGCAACCCAGCCCGACGGAGTCCCGCCGCTCGCGATCAATTTGCGATAGCCGGCACTTCCGACCTTGACGACATTGGCGATTGCCCGGATCGGCGAGATTGCCGTCAGCGTCCGGTCGATCCGCTCATCGATTTCCTCCGGCACCGCATAGCCGCCCACCACATCCGACGACCCCGCGACCGCCTTCGTCTCCAGGCTCGCCTCGATCCCGCGCCGCACATATTGGTCGATGAAGCTCGAGCTTTCCGCCGACTTCACCCCGTCCAGAGCGGGCCGCTGCGCAGCAATCACCCCGCTCGCGATCTTCGCCTTCAGCGTCTCCAGCTC